>Ga0070741_10000079_pt1 | contig 350167 bp, 352 predicted proteins | sample Coa_R1_4_FD_66440 | JGI IMG/M metagenome (GOLD analysis project Ga0070741, IMG submission 66440) | Surface soil microbial communities from Centralia Pennsylvania, which are recovering from an underground coalmine fire - Coalmine... | ecosystem: Environmental > Terrestrial > Soil >...
ACGACTGGAGGAAGGGTTAAACACCGACGTCAAGCGGCGCAAGCAGTTGGAGGCGATCTGCACTCGGCTGCGACGGGGGAGAAGGCGCAAATATCAAACAAGCAAAGCCTGACACCGGCTTTGACCCTGACACCGGCTTTGACCTGATCCCACCGACACTGGTCCCGCCCGATCCCGCCGAGACAAGTTATGGTCGTTGTGGTAAAATTCCCGTTGTGAGCCGGGATCAACACAGGCGATTGGCATTAGCCAAAAAACTGGCGTTGATTTCTTTCATCGCCTGGTTCGCACCCGCCATCGCGCGGGGCGCGGATGCCGAGCGTACGGCGAAGGATTTTCTGCGACATCTTCAACGCGGCGAGCTCGAAAGAGCCAAGGGATTGCTCGATAACTCAGGTTCTCGCTATCGCCATCAGGACGGCGACGATATTTATTTCACCTACGAATCGGGCTATGAGCCCAACCTGGCCTTCCTTGTCGGCCACCCGTTCGCGATTGGCGCGCAGTCTGTGAAAGAGCAGCGCTCCGATTGGTACTTGCTTGACGGCACGATTTACGCTGACGTCGCCTTGCCGCTACGTTTCGAAAGCTATCGACCCTGGGTTTTACCGGTTCCGATCGCCTTCGGCCGCGCAATGGATTTTAATGATTTTATCAATTTCGTCATTGCCCCTGGGGCGAATCTAGAGCATCTGTCGCTCAGGATCCGACCGTCGCTTGAACCGGGGCTGATCAAGCCGCCTAGGTCGCAGTTCGTCGCACCGCCTCCACCTCCCACGGCGCCCGGCGGCGGCGCGCTTGCGGTCCAGTCAGCGCCGTTTTCTGTTTACGGTTCGCTCTTCGGCTCGCGACCAGTTGATTCTGGGCCGGTTGTCCTGCCGTCGGGCGAAAAGCTCGACACGGGACAGATGATGCGGTTTCTACCGCGCCTGAGCGCGATGACGCTGAATCTTGCGCTGATCCGCGCTGGGCGATTCTCTTCGTGGGGCGTAGTTCGGTGGAATTTCACCAGCGCAACGCTAATAACCGAAAAGGGCGCAGTCGTGATGGGCGCGGGAGGGCTGCTCGAAAAACAATGAAGCTTGCGTGCTCTCTGCTGATCACTGCCGTGCTGCTCACTGCGCAGACCGCGCACTGCGATGCGATTCATGATGCCGTTGTCAGGGGCGATATAGAGGGTGTGCGCGCGCTCATCGACGGCGATCCGAAGCTCGCTTCGGCGCCGGGTCCCAACGCTCTCGGGCCGCTGCACCTCGCCTGCCTTTACCGCCATGAAAGCATCGCCAAATTGCTGATCGCCCGCGGCGCGGATATTCGGGCGCGATCGGGCATCGGCGATACGCCGCTTCACCTCTGCGCTGCTTATCGTCAGGCGCCCATCGTCGAGATGCTGCTACGCCTGGGGGCCGACGTGCACGCCAAGAATTTATCCGGGGCAACGCCGCTTCACAGTGCGACCTATAGCGGCGAAGTCGCGATTGTGCGCGCCATACTTGCCGCGGGCGCTGATCCTCAAATGCGCGACAGCCGCGGCAATACCCCGTTCCACGAGGCTGCGCGCACACGAGTGGTGGCAACGGCGGAAGTTCTCCTCGACCGCCGCACGAAAATCGATGAGCCCAACAACTACGGCGCGACCCCGCTCATGCTCGCGTTGGAGCCGGGCATATCCAGGGCGCCCGAACTGATGCTCGCCTTTCTGCTCGATCATGGCGCGCGCCTCGATCGCCGCGACAAGGAAGGTCGAACGGCGCTTCAGATCGCGCTCAAGAACAAGTTGCTGCCCGCCGCCGAGCTTCTCGTCCTGCGCGGCGCGGATGTCAACGCGCGCGACGGTGGCGGCCGCACGTTGCTTCAACTCGCTGTGATCGCTAGACTGCGCGATTTTGCGCAGCTCCTCATCAAGCGCGGCACCGACCCCAATGCTGCTGACGCGGATGGTTTAACAGCGCTTCACTATGCGACCTGGGATGGCAACGCTGAGTTGACGCAACTTCTGCTCGCCGCGGGCGCTAAGCCGAACCCGCGAGACACGCGGGGGCTGACCCCGTTATGGTATGCGGTCCGACTCGGGCGTGGCGCCGTAGAGGCGGTGCTTCGAGGTCGCGGCGGAGCGGAGTAATTTCTAAGGTTGTTTTTCGTCACGAACTCTGTCGAAGCCACTTCAGCATCGAGATAAACGGCCAGAGGAGAAGCTCGCCGGCGTATTGGCTAAATAGTCAATACTCAGGCCTGACCCCGATCCGCCCTGTGACCCCGATCCGCCCTGATGGCCCCGATCCGCCCTGACCCCGATCCGCCCAGCCTGCGCCGTGAGCCACTGTCTGCCGCTCGCGCAGCTTGAGCAGGAGGTCGAGAAAATCCTGCGCGTGCGGCGAAAGCGGTTTGTCTTTGCGATAGACGAGGTGGGAACTGGTGTCGATTTTTTTGAGGCCGCGGATGCGCACGATCTTGAGGTCGCCGCGTTGGATCTCTGCCGCCACATGGTCGCGATAGAGAAAACCGAGCCCGAGGCCGTTGAGCACGGCGCGCTTGATCGCCTCGGCCGATTCGCATTCCATCAAAACATTCGGGCTGAGCCCTTTAGATTCGATCTGCGCAATATAATTTCCGCCTTTGGCCGTGTCGCTTTTCTTGATGATTATCGGGCAGCGCGCCACATCCGCCATCGTCAGGATTGGCCGCTTCGCCAGCGGATGCCGCGCGCCGATGAAGCTGACGAAGCGTTCCGGGCGGTAGCGGATCGTATGTAAGACCGGCGAGTTCGACGGATTGGTAACGACGGCGATTTCCGCTTCCCCATCGAGGATGAATTTTTCGATCACCCGGCTGGTTTTGGTGCGCATGACGACCTGCGCGACGGGATGGGTTTTTTTGAAAAGCGCGATGACGGACGGCAAGAACGCCGCCGACGGCGCATGCGAGCCGCCGATGACGAGCGGCGCGCTCACCGAGCTCGACGCCTGTTTGAAACGGCCCGCTAGCTTTTCCACCTTGAGCAGAACTTCCCGGATATCGTTTTGAATCGCGCGGCCCTCGCGCGTGAGCTCGATGGCTCGGCCGACTTTGCGGTAGAGTTTGGCGCCGAACCAGTCCTCCAGTGACTTTACCTGCTGAAAGACCGAGGGCTCGCTGATGCGCAGCGCCTCCGAGGCCCGGGTGATGCTCAGGTAGGTTGCGACGGCCTGAAAAACCTTCAACTGATTGAGAGTCATGCGATCACTTGCAACTACTCGCCCGGGGACAGTGTTACCAGCCCCAACTGTGGGGTGATTCTACGGGTAACGCAGCTGCGCCGGCGAATCAATAGGGTTTCGCTTAATCTTTGCTTAATCAAAAAAGCATTGGACATGAAGCGGCGCTTCGGACTAGGAGAAAAGCGCTTTGAAGTCTTACTCGTGGGGGAGGTCGCGAATGAGAAACAGAAAAGTGTTTTCAGCGAGCGGATTACTCGGCGCGCTGCTCGCGGCGCTGGTGACCGCGCCCGCGGCGGCGCAGAGCCATCCCGAATATATTCCGCTAGGCGGCGGCGTGAAGGCGGTGCTCTACCGCCCCGACTCGAACCCGACGCCGCACGTCGGCATCATTATCATTCACCGCACCTCGAATTACCTGCAGCACCAGGGCTGCACGCAATTGTCCCAGCGTGGTTTCATGGTTCTATGTATGAACTCGCGTTTCGACAACAACGAAGCGCTGGTCGATTGGGAGCTGATCGCGCTCGACGTGAAGCGCGGCGTCGATTATCTCAAGAACACTCAAAAGATGAATAAAATTGTTCTCTTCGGCCACAGCGGCGGCGGGCCGACCACGACCTTTTACCAGGCCGTGGCCGAGGCCGGCGCGTCCTACTGCCAGGGATCCAACAAGCTGACCCAGTGCGACAACAGCAATCACCAGTACGACAACCTGACTCCTGCCGACGGGCTGGTGCTGGTCGACGCCCATCCGGGCAACACGGTCAATGCGCTGCGCGCCATCAATCCCGCAGTCAACAACGAGAACCGCCCAGACTTGATGCAAAACGACCTCGACCCGTTCAATCCGAAGAACGGCTACAACCCCAACGGCGATTCTCACTATTCGCCCGAGTTCCAGAAGGCCTACACGGCGGCGCAGGCCAAGCGCCACAACGAATGGATTGACTACGCGCTCTACATCCGCGATCAAATCAAACGCGGCAAATGGCGCTACCCCGACGATGACGACATCACGATCGGGCGCGGCGGCGGCTCCCAGGCGGGCGGCGGCTCCGGCGCGAATCTGTTTGTCATGGATCCGACGATTCTATGCTGCACCAACCAGCCCGCGAAGCTGCTCAAGGACAACGGCACCATCGTCACGCAGATCGTCAGGAGCGTGCGCATCGGCGATCCGAGCCGCGCGGCCGGCAACGCGACCTTCGATGACGGCGCCAAGGACTTAACGGTCACGTCCTTTCTCAGCGCCAATGCGATTCGGGCGACCGATTCGCTGGACAATAATCAGATCGACTGGTGTTCAAGCAACAACTCCACCCCTTGCGCCCTGCGGGTGATCACCAAGCCGCTGCTCATCACCAACATGGGCGCGCATTATTTCATCAATGACGGCGAGTATTTTTTCACTCAGGCCAGGAGCGCCGACAAGGATTTCATCACGATCGAGGGCGCAACCCACGGCATCGGTCCCTGCACCGCCTGCACAGGCGGACCCTATCCGAACGTCGTCAAGAATTTCTACAACTACGTCGCCCAGTGGATCAAAGACCGCTTCGGCACCTAGTCTAAAAAGCCATACCGCTTCCGGATCCCCGGCGGTCCCACCGAATCGCCGGGGCTTTCGGGTTATACAAATGTTCCTTAACGCGGCGGGAGACATCCTCTCGCCGCGCTTTTCATCCGTTTCGCGTGAGCCCTTTCCGAAGCTGAAGTAATTTCAGTGCAACATCGCCGGGTGTCGTTGCGATTGTAAAATCGGCGCATGGCGGCGCATGGGGTCAGGCCTGAGTATTGACTTATTCTCTTTTCTCCTGGCTAGATTCGCTCCATGGCGCGTAAACCTAGAGTCGCGTCGTATCACGTGATCGCGCGCGGCAATCAAAACGGAAAAAAAGATTGTCCAGCGAGCTCGCGAGGCCCAGGGTTTTACTCTTGCTCTGGACATTTGTTATGGGGAGTTTCCTCTTGTCTAACCGCCATGGCACGGCCGTTGCCGATTGAATACAACGTGACTCGAACGGGGTTGGGGAGCGCGTTTCGGTAGATCGTGCGCGAGACGAACTGCCGGGAGGCGGAAAGTTGCGCGCTGAGGAAGAGGCGAGAGAATATTGACGACGAATCAACGAGGTAAACCTCGAAGCCCGACGCTACCGCTGCCGCTCCGTTCTATGCCACTTCGTGGAGTGAGCGAGTCCCGGTCCAGCGCGCCTGGCGACTCTGACCGCGCTCACGGTTCATAGACCAGCAGGCCGCAGCCGGTGGCCCAGGAGACGACCGGCTCGTAGGCAAGGATTTCGGCGCGGCGGTTTTGCATCGCGCCGGCGAGGGCGATCCAGGTGCGGATCTCGTGGCCGCCGGAGCCCGCTTCGCGGTGGATTTCCTCGTGGCTGTAGCCGGTCAGGCGCGCGCGGTCGCCGCGGCCGAGCTCGTCGAGAAACTTCCTGTCGAAGGGACTATTGATCCTGCCGTGCTGCGCTTCGCCGGGCCAATGGGAAAGACCGCCGGTGGCGATCAGCGCGACGCGCTTGGGATTTTCTTGCAAAACGCGCCCGAGGAATTCGCCCAGGGCAAAACAGCGCTTCGCGGTCGGCATCGGCGGCGTGAGCGTGTTGATGATCACCGGCACGATCGGCAGGGCCAGGCCGGGGTTCAAAAAATGCAGCGGCAAAAAGGTCGCGTGATCGAGCAGCAGCTCGTCGGAAAAAGTCGGGTCGAAGCCGCCCTCCAGACACGCATCGATCAACTGCGCCGCCAGTCGCGGATCGCCGGGCACGCGGCCTTTGGGAATGCGCAGCCACTCCTCGATCGGCCCGTCGTAGCGCTCGGCGCGGCCGATGCAGAAGGCCGGCATGTTGTTCAAAAAGAAATTGGCCCAGTGCTCGACCGTTAACGCGACGATGACATCGGGTCTGGCGGCGGCGAGCGCGGCGCCGAGCTTTCGATAACTGCCGAGAAAATTTTCCGCCTGCTCCTTCGGCGCGGCTTCGGTCCAGGCGGTCATTCCCGGCGCGTGGCTGGCGGCGCAGGCGAAAACGATCGGCATCGCTCACTCCAATCCTTTGAGCGCGCGGGCGTAATCCTCGTTGGAAATTTTATGGATCAGCGTAAACGGGCGGAGCAGCAGGGAATGAACCCCGAAGCCGTACAGTTTGCGCACGTCGAGGGCGAGCAGCGCCGCGGCTTCCTCTGCGGATAGTTCGTAATCCTGAGCGAAGGTCTTCGCATCGCGCCGGTAGCGCTCGCGCGCGGCCGCATCGCGGTTGACGTGATAGATGAGCTTCTGCAGTTGATACAGGCTCACGAGTCAATCCAGCTTGCCGTGCAGCCAGGCGAGCACGGTTTGAAAAATATTCGCGATGGCGCCCATGTGGCCGCCGGGGAAGAGCCGGATTGCCTTGGGCTGGCCGTGCTCCAGCAGCAGGTAAAAATCCTCCAGCGGCACCTGCTTGTCTTCCTTGCCGTTGACGATCAGCATGGGCGCGCAGGGTTTGTCGAGCCAGCCCTGATCGAGCAGCGAGAGCGCCGGCATCACCTGGCAAAGCTCATCGAAAGTTTTTTTGCCGAACAGATTGGCGCGCGCTTCAATCAGGTCGAAAAGATAGGAGTCGGCGTGGCGCGAGCGCTCCTGCCACTGGGGCTGGAAAAAATAATGAATGCCGCCGCCCCAGTTGACCGCGGCGCAAAGCTTCTGCGGCGCCAGGTGCGCGAGCTTGGTCGCCCAGTAGCCGCCGAAGCTGGCGCCGACCACGGCGACTTTCGCGCTGTCCACTTCGGGCCGCTTGAGCACGTAATCGAGCACGGCGAGATGAACCTGATGCGCGTCGGGGCCGGCGCGCATCGGGCATTCGCCGGTGCCGGGGCTGTCGATGATGAAGCAGCCCCAGCCTTCCTTGACGAAGGCCTCGCCGAAGGAGTGGCGCTCTTCTTTCCAGTTATCGATGCCGCCCCAGTGCAGCACCATCGGCGCGGGCAATCTCTCCGGCAAGCGCAGATGCCCGACGATGGTTTTGTCGCCGAGCGGGATCGCCACCCGCTCCACCGCAATGTCGAAATACTTCGAAGCGGCGAGAAACATCTCGCGGGTTTTCCGGTAGCCGTGGTGCTTGCCCGGCGTGCTCGGAAACGGATGGCGCGCGATGCCGTAGTAGCCGTAGGATTTCAAAAACGCTTCTCTGGCGCGGGCGGCGTCGCCGGCGCGCTCGGCGCCGAGGGCTTTTTCCTCCCAGCGCGCGCCCAGCGCATTCCACGCCGCCGCCCAGACCTCGCCCGCGAAGCTCGGCATTTGCGCCAGCGCTTCCTCGGCTTCGGCCGGGTCGGCGTGCAGAAACGGCGCGCGGCGCCCGACCCGCTCGCGGATGTCGTTTTTGATTTCTTCGAGGGTGCGCGGCTCGCTCATGGATTTGCCGGGGCTTTTTGCGGATTGAGAAATGTCGAAAAGCGCTCTGCTTCTTTCCGCCTTAATTTATCGATCGCGAGTTGTCAACCGGCGCCGGGCGCGCCATTCCTGGCGCGGCGCAAGCGGCCGATTTCGCGCGGTCCGCAGGGCGCTTGCGGCCGGCGAAATAGCGCCGCGCAGGTGTTGACGTTTAAATTTCGCCGTGTCATGCAGTTTATTCATATCCGCTTTACAAGACGTTTTTCGCCGGTGTAGATTTTTTCAGTTGCGTCACGGAGCAGGCCATGGCCGCGATCATTGACGGCAAAGCCGTTGCGAGAGAAGTGCAAAGGCAGATCAAGGAAGAGGTCGAGGGCCTCGAGCGGCGCTGGGGCCTGGCGCCGGGTCTGGCGGTGATTCTGGTGGGCGACGATCCGGCGTCGCACATTTACGTGCGCAACAAAGAAAAAGCCTGCCGCGAAGTCGGCATCCGATCCTTCGAGCATCTCCTGCCCGCGACGATTTCCGAAAAAGAGCTGCTTGCGCTCGTGCACCAGCTCAACAAGGACAAAGACGTCCACGGCATCCTCGTGCAATTGCCGCTGCCGCCGCACATTCACCCGGAAAAAATTCTCGAAGCGGTCTCGCCGCGCAAGGACATCGACGGCTTTCATCCGATGAGCCAGGGGATGCTGCTCCTCGGCGGCGACGGCTTTCGGCCGTGCACGCCGCTCGGCATCATGAAGCTGCTGGCGTCGGTGGACTGCGACCCCAAGGGAAAAAACGCCGTGGTGGTCGGCCGCAGCAACATCGTCGGCAAGCCGGTGGCGCTGATGCTGCTGGAAAAGCACGCCACGGTGACGATCTGCCACTCGCGCACGGCGAGCCTGCGCGATGAAGTCGCGCGCGCCGATATTCTCGTGGTGGCGATCGGCAAGGCCGGCCTGGTGCGCGGCGAGTGGGTCAAACCCGGCGCGGTCGTCATCGACGTCGGCGTCAACCGCCTGCCGAGCGGCAAGCTCAGCGGCGACGTCGAGTTCGACAGCGCCAAAGAGCGCGCCGCCGCGATCACGCCGGTGCCGGGCGGGGTCGGTCCCATGACCATCTGCATGCTGCTTCACAATACTCTCAAAGCCGCGAAAGAATCCCTGCAGCGCGAGCGTTGATCGCCGGATCGCGAAGCGCATCTCCGCCGAGGCCGCGACCATGAACAAAACCCCGCTCCATGCCTCGCATCGCCGCGCCGGCGCGAAAATGGTGGAGTTCGCCGGCTGGGACATGCCGGTGCAGTATCAGGGCGTGATCCAGGAGCATCTCGCGGTGCGCAGCCGCGCCGGGCTGTTCGACGTGAGCCACATGGGCGAGATCGAGATCCGCGGCGCGGGCGCGCTCGCTCTGTGCCAGCGCGTGGGCGCCAACGACGCCGCGCGGCTCAAGCCGTTTCAGGCGCAATACAACCTCCTGCTCAACGACGACGGCGGCGTCGTCGACGACGTGATCATCTACCGCCTGGCGGAAGACGGATTTTTTATCTGCGTCAACGCGGCCAACACCGACAAGGATTTTCGCTGGATCGAAAGCCGCGCCCGGGGCGCCGTCGAGGTCGAGAACGTGAGCGCCCGATACGGGCAGCTCGCCGTGCAGGGGCCGCGCGCGGAAAACATTCTCGCGCCGCTCGCGCGCGCCGATCTGAGCGCGCTGCCATCCTTCCATTTTCTCTACGCCGACGTGGCCGCGGTGCGCTGCCTGGTGGCGCGCACCGGCTACACCGGCGAGGACGGATTCGAGCTTTATTGCAACGCCGATCAAGCTGTGGCTCTATGGGACGCGATTCTCGCGGCCGGCGCGGCGCACGGCTTGTGTCCGGTGGGTCTCGGCGCCCGCGATACTTTACGGTTGGAAAAGGCCTACCCGCTTTACGGCCATGAGCTCGACGACGGCACCACGCCGCTGGAAGCCGGCCTGGCGTGGGTGGTCAAGTTTTCCAAGCCGGAATTTATCGGCCGCGCAGCGCTGGCGCGGCAAAAGGAGCGCGGCGTCGAGCGCAAGCTCGTCGGCCTCGAGCTCACCGCGGCCGGGATCGCGCGCGCGGGTTACGCGCTCTCGAAGGGCGGCCGCTCGATCGGCCGGGTCACCAGCGGCACGCGCTCGCCGTCGCTCGGCAAATCGATCGCGCTCGGCTACGTGGAAGCCGCCGAGGCCGAGCCCGGCAACGTCATTGACGTGGAGATTCGCGGCCGCGGCGCCGCGGCCAAAATCGTTGCGACACCGTTTTACAGCCGTTAATCGCACGGCGATCAAGCTTGAAGGAGGTCAGCGATGGAAATTCCCGAAGGACTCAAATATTCCAAAGAACATGAATGGGTTTTAGTCGAAGGGCAGTCGGCCACCATCGGCATCACCGAATACGCGCAGGAGGAGCTCGGCGATATCGTCTACGTCGAGCTGCCGGAAGTCGGCGAGAAAGTGGTCAAGGACGATCCCTTCGGCGCGGTGGAGTCGGTCAAGGCGGTCTCCGACGTCTACGCGCCGGTGAGCGGCTCGGTGCTCGAAATCAACGACGTGCTGCCGGATAATCCGGAGACGATCAACGACGATCCCTACGGCGACGGCTGGATGATCCGCGTCGAGCTGTCCGACCCCGATGATCTCAAAGACCTGATGGATGCCGACGAATACGCCGAGTACGTCGCCCAGCAGAAGGAAGAGAACGACGAAGAGGACGAGGACGACGAGGAAGAAGACGAGGAAGAAGAAGACGAGGAGGAGAAATAGCGCCGCGCCATGCGCTACACGCCGCACACGCCCGCCGACCGGGATCACATGCTGCGCGCGATCGGCGTCGATGCGGTCGAAGCGCTTTACCGCCACATTCCCGCGCCGCTGCGCGCGCGCGCGCGGATCGATCTCCCCCCAGGCCTGACCGAGCTGGCCGTGCGCCGGCGCCTCGCCGCTCTGGCGGCGCGCAACGCCGCCGCCGGCGACTGGAGTCTTTTTCTCGGCGGCGGCATCTATCAGCATTTTATTCCCGGCGCGGTGGACGCGGTGATTTCGCGCTCCGAGTTCGCGACCTCGTACACGCCCTACCAGCCGGAGGTGAGCCAGGGGACGCTGCAAGCCCAGTTCGAGTTCCAGACCCTGATCTGCCAGTTGACCGGCATGGAAGTCGCCAACGCCGGCGTCTACGACGGCGCGTCGGCCGCGGCGGAAGCGGTGCTGATGGCGCGGCGGCTTCAGCCCGCGAGCCGGCGCCGGGTGCTGGTCTCGCGCGCGCTCCATCCGCAGTATCGCGCCGTGGTGGCGTCCTATCTCAAAAATCTTTCGGACGTGGAGCTCGAAGAGATTCCCTTCGATGCCGCCGGCGCCACCGATCTCGACGCGCTGGCGAAAAATCTCAACGACCGCGCCATGTGCGCGCTGGTCGGCTACCCGAATTTTTTCGGCGTGATCGAAGATCTCGCCGCGATCCAAAGCGCCTGCGCCCGGGCGGGCGCGCAGCTGATTTCGGTGACCGCCGAGGCGCTCGCGCTCGGGCTGCTCAAGCCGCCGGGAGAATTTCAGGTCGATATCGCCGTCGGCGAAGGGCAGAGCCTCGGCGTGCCCATGAGCCTCGGCGGACCCGCCTTCGGATTTTTCGCCGCGCGAAAAAAATTCGTCCGCAGCCTGCCCGGGCGCCTGGTGGGCGAAACCGTGGACGTGGAAGGCCGGCGCGGCTTCGTTCTGACCCTGGCCACCCGCGAGCAGCACATTCGCCGCGAGAAAGCGACCTCGAACATCTGCACCAGCCAGACGCTGTGCGTGCTCGCGGCGACGGTTTTCCTGTCGCTGCTCGGTAAAAGCGGCCTGCGGCGCATGGCCGAGATCAACGTGCTGCGCGCCCACGGGGCGCAGCGAAAGCTCGGCGAGCGCGCCGGTCTCGAAGCGCGCTTTAGCGCGCCGTGGTTCAACGAATTCGTCGTGCGCGCGCCGCGCGCGCGCGAGATTTTCGCCCGCTGCGCGGCGCAAAAAATCATTCCCGGCATCGCGCTGGAAGATTTTTATCCGGAATTGAAAGACTGCCTGCTCGTGTGCGTGACCGAAATGAACGAGCCGGAGGAGATCGACCGCCTTGTCGAAGCCTGCGCCCAATGATCCGCGGCCGCGCGCGCCGGCGGCCAGGCTGTTGTTCGAAAGCGGCTCGGCGGGGCGCAGCGCCGTGTTGTGGCCGGCGGAAGCGGGCCGGGTCGAGGACGCCGTTCCGGCCGGTCTGCTGCGCGGCGACATCGCCGGTTTTCCCGAGCTGGGCGAGCTGGAAGTGCTGCGCCATTTCACCCGGCTCTCGCAGCGCAATTTCGCCATCGAGAGCCAGTTCTATCCGCTCGGCTCGTGCACGATGAAATACAATCCCAAGCTCAACGAGGCGGTGGCGCGCTACCCCGGCTTCGCGCAGATTCATCCGCTGGCGCCCGCCGAATTTTTGCAGGGCGCGCTGGCTTTGCTCTACGAGCTCGAGCGCGCGCTGGCCGAGATCAGCGGCATGGAGCAGGTGAGCCTGCAACCTTCGGCCGGCGCCCAGGGCGAGCTCACCGGGCTGATGCTGATCCGCGCCGCTCTCGCCGCGCGCGGCGACCCGCGCAAAAAAATCATCGTTCCCGACACCGCTCACGGCACCAACCCGGCGAGCTCGACTCTGTGCGGCTACGACGTGGTGCAGATTTCCTCCAACGAACGCGGCGTGATCGACGCGGCCGCGGTCGCCAAAACGATGGACGAAAGCGTCGCCGCGGTGATGATCACCAACCCCAACACGCTCGGACTGTTCGAAACCAACATCGAGGCGGTCGCCGAAATGGTGCACGCCAGGGGCGGCATGGTGTATCTCGACGGCGCCAATCTCAACGCGCTCATGGGCATCGCCAAGCCGGGGCACATGGGCGTGGACGTGCTGCACCTGAACCTGCACAAAACTTTTTCCACGCCGCACGGCGGCGGCGGTCCCGGGGCCGGGCCGGTGGCGGTGAAGCAGGCGCTCGCCGATTACTTGCCGGTGCCGCGCATCGTCAAACAGGGCGAGCGCTTCGAGCTCGATGCGAGCGCCGCCAGGTCCGTGGGGCGGGTGCGCTCGTTCTTCGGCAACTTCGGCATTCTCGTGCGCGCCTACGCGTACATTCTGGCGCTCGGCGGCGACGGGCTGGAAGAGGCGAGCCGGATGGCGCTGCTCAACGCCAATTACATTCGTAAAAAACTGGAGAAGAGCTATCAGATCGCTTTCAACGAGCCGTGCATGCACGAGTGCATTTTCACCGACCGGCTGCAGCAGCGCTCCGGCGTCAGCACGCTGGACATCGCCAAGCGCCTGCTCGACTACGGCCACCACCCGCCGACGATTTATTTTCCGCTGGTGGTCTCCGGCGCGCTGATGATCGAGCCCACCGAGACCGAGACGCGCGAGACCCTCGACGACTTCATCGACGCCATGCTGGCGATCGCGCAGGAAGCGAAAAGCGATCCGGAGCTGGTGAAAAACGCGCCCTACTCGACGCCGGTGCGCCGCCTCGACGAGGCGCGCGCCGCGCGCAAGCCGGTGCTGCGCTGGGAGCCCGGCTCCGGCGCGGAATCGTAGCTTCGGTCGCGCCGATTTTTTTTTAGCGGCTGAAGCGGTAGTTCAGGCGCCGGTCCTCGTAGATCATCGACAGCTCGATCGGAAGGGGATTCGGTTTGATCCAGGGCGGGATCGGCGGGAACGGCGCGGCGGCCTTGATCGCGCGCAGCGCTTCCTCGTCGAGCAGCTGCGATCCCGAGGAACGGATCAGGCGGAGCTGCTCGAGGCGTCCGTTGCCGGTGATCGTGAATTGCAGCGTGAGCCGTCCTTGCAGGCCGTAGCGCAGCGCCAGCTCGGGATACTCCCACTGGGAGTCGATGAGCTGCTTGATCCGGGTAAAATAGCTCACGAAGACCGGATCCTGCGTATTCAAGTTCACCGGCGCGCTGCTGCGCGCGTTCGATGACGACCAGCTCGGCCCCGGCAGCAATTCCTTCAACGAGGGGAGCGGCCGCTCGGTGACGACGCCGGGCTCGGGTATGACGGTGCGCTCCGACGCGGGCGGCGCCGGCGCGCGGCTCTCTTCGCGCGCGCCCGAGCGCCGCGGCGCCTGGTCGGCCTTTTCGAAAAGATTCGGCGAGTCTTTTTTCGCGAGGGTCCCGCGCGCGTGCGAGAGCCGGGTGGGGGCGCGCGGCGCGGCCAGCGGCGCGCTCTCGATTTTTTCCGGCACCGGCAACAGCGAGACCGGAATATTCTCCGGGCGCGGCCCGAACGCCGGGCGCAAGGGAAAGTAGAGCAGCACAAGCGCGAGCGCGTGAAGCGCCACGGACAGGGCGAGAAAACGTCCCAGGGAGGTGTTCATCGCCGCCATGTTGGTATATTATCGAGTCACCGCGCGGGAGCAAGCATTGCAAATCGGCCCGGCAGCCGGCGCGGCTCGTGCTCGGGAGGTTCTATGTTCGGTCTGGGATTGGGCGAGCTGCTGGTTATTCTCGTGATCGTGATGGTGGTGTTCAACCGCCGCCTGCCCGACCTGGGCGAGGGGCTCGGCCGGAGCATCAAAAAATTCCGCAAGGGCCTGAGCGAGCCCGACGAGATCGACATCACGCCGAAAAACGATTCCACCAAGCCCTGAGCGCCGCCTGCGCCCGGCCGTCAGGCCTCGCCCTGGGCGTTGACCACCTCGCAGCTGAATTCGCTGGCGCTCTGGGCCGAGCGCATAAATACAATCGTAAACGGAATCGAGTCGCCGGGAGGAATCTCGAAACTCTTGAGCGGCTTCAATTCCTGCAGTTGCGGAATGTCCTCCACGGTCATGCCGCGCAGGATTTTGGGCGACAAGGTATTGCCGACCCAGATCGTCTGATGCTCGATTTCCCTGCCGTCGCGGTTGAAAACCTTGCCGGTGACCTGAATCTCGCGCACCACCACGGGGTTTTGATTGAGCGCGACGCCGCTGATCAGAAACACCTCGCGGTTGCCCTGAATGCGCTGATAGCCGGTGCTGAGCGATTTGATCAGGATGCCGTCCTTCAGATGATTGTTCTTGAGCACGAGCGGACCGAGTAACGGAATGCTGCGGAGAATATTTTCCGGCGTCTGCGGGCGCGCATGGCTGACGACGGTGAAAAGCCCGAAGCCGACGACCAGCAGCGCGAGCAGGCTCAGGTAAGGCAGGATCGAAGCGCGCTGCTCCAGGTAGGGCGAGAGCGCGAGCACGTTCTGCGAATTTTCCCCCTCGGCATCGACCCGGCGAAAAATCGGGTCGTCGATCGCAAAATCCTCCGGCGCGCGATTTTCTTCGAACTCCGCGGGCGGCGGCGCGGGCATGACGAAGGGCTTTTCGTCGGCGCGCTGCGGCTCGCTGATCGCCCAGGACTCTTCCGCGGATTCGGAAGCTTCCCCGGACGACGGGTCCGATGCCGCCGGCTCGGCGCTTGGCGCGGGCTGGCTGGCGATTTTTTCCGGCTCGGCCTTGGCCGCGAAAGGCAAAGGCAGCTCCGCTTCGTCGCGCACCTGCCTAGCCGGGGTGGGTTTCGCCGCCATCGCTGCGGGCTCTGCTTCCCGCGCCGTTGCAGCGGCTTCGAGCTCGAAAGTATGTTTGCAGCGCGAGCAGCGAAAGGCCGGCGCCGCTCCCTTCATCACCTCGTCGGAAACTTTGTAAGTCGTCTGACATTTCGGGCATTGGATCAACATGGCAGCTCTCCCGAACCTGAGGGACCGCAGAGAAAAGGCAAGAAAATCAAGTCGATTCTAGAGCAATTCGCGAAAACGTCAAGGTTTTATGCTATTAAGTTGCTCGCCATGCTGAATATCTCGCGCGCAAGCGCGTCTAAGAGGCAGGATCAACGTGGAGCCGACTGACTTGGAGCTGGTCCAGCAGTGCCAGGCCGGCGAAATGAGCGCGTTTCAGGAACTCGTCTCGCGCTACCATCAGAAAGTGTACATGGTGATCCTCGGACTCCTGCGCAACCGCGAGGACGCGCTCGAGGTGGCGCAGGAAACGTTTTTCCGGGCGTATCGCAAGATCAACGGGTTTCAGGGCGGTTCGTCCTTTTACACCTGGCTTTACCGGATCGCCGTGAACCTTTCCATCGACGCCCAGCGGCGCCAGAAAAGAAACCCGCTGGATTTCCGCGAGACGATGGACGACGTGATGGAAGCGCAAAACGAAGTGGCGCGCGACCCGTTCGCCGATCTGCACGACAAGGAGCTGCGCGAAAAACTGCTGAGCGCGATCAACGATTTGACACCGGAGCACAAAGCCGTCATCGTGCTCAGAACCGTCGAAGGACTTTCGTACAAGGACATCGGCGAAATCCTCGGCTGCTCCGAAGGCACGGTGATGAGCCGGCTTCACTACGCGAGAAAAAAACTGCAAGATAAGCTCAGCGCATTTTTATGAACGGCTGCGAGAACAGGATCGAAGCGATCGAGCGCTGGCTCGACGGCGAGCTGAGCGGCGCCGAAGCCGAGTCGCTCGGCGCGCACGTGGCCGGCTGCGCGGAATGCGGCGAAACGCGCCGGCGTCTGGAAACCATGCAGCGAACTTTGCAGAGCGCGCTTCGCGCCGAATCGAGCCGGCTCGAGTGGCAGCCGTTCTGGCGCGCCGTGCAGCTGCGGATCAACGAAAAAGAGCCGTGGCATCGCGCGGCGCTCGAGCGGCTGCGCGGCGCGTTGGGGGCGCCGCGCGCCGCCTGGGCCGTGCCCGCGCTGATCGCGTTGCTGCTTGCCGCGGTTTCGCTCGAATCCTACCTGCCTTTTGGGCGCGGCGCGGGGCGCAACTCCTTCGCCACGGTCGACTCCATCGATGCCTACGGGCGCAACGTCGCCCTGCTTCGCGAGTACGACACCAAGACCACCGTCATCTGGCTTTACCAAGATCAAGAAGGTGAAAATGAAGCTGCCGATGAAACCGCCCCTTCGGGTCCTGCTTTTTAGCCTGCTGGCGCTTCTGGCCGCGAGCGCCGGCCTCGCGCAAAAACAACCGCAAACCGTTCAAGTCCGCATCGGCGCCATCCTGGCGAGCAATCAAAACGACGAATTCGACTCCCGCCTGAAGCCGTTGGAAAAGCAGCTTCGGGTGTTGAAATACCGCTCCTACCGTTTGTTGAAAGACGAGAGCCAGAGCGTGCCCTGGCAGGGCAACAGGGTTTTCGAAATTCCCGGCGGGCGTTCGCTGATGGTGGCGCCGCAGGAATTTCAGGACAACCGCATCGGTCTCAAGGTTCGGCTGACCGAGGGACAGAAGCCGCTGCTCGATACCACCGTGAGGATTTCTAACAAGGGGAATTTTATTCTCGGCGGGCCGCCGCAAGAGGGCGGCGTGCTGGTGCTGTCGATCTCCGCCGCGGCGCAGTAAATCTTTTCGCTACTCGATCACGTTTTTTTCGATCGGCTCCACGGTGATGCCTTTGGACTTGAGCCAGGCGATCGCCCTGGCCACTTCGGTTTCCTTGCCGTCGATCTCCAGCGCCACCAGGCCCATCTCCGAGGTGACCGTCGAGCCGCGAATGTTGAACACCACGTCGAAGCGCTTCGACAGCGTGCTCAGGACCGGTTCTTTGATCTGCTCCCTGGGGAAGGTGAGATAGACACGCTCGCGCACGGGCTCCTGTTTGGTACGGGTTGCCATGGCCGTCAAATCGAGAATTCCAGATTGCCCACCGCCATGCGGTCGCGCCAGCCGACCCAGAGATTGGTCGTAAGATATTTGTCGCCGAAGTCCGGAAAGATCGTCACGAGGGTGCCGGAGCGCAGCTTGCGCGCGACCTTCATCGCCGCGAACATCGCCGCGCCGGAGGACTGCCCGACCAGCACGCCCTCCTCCTGGCTCAGGCGGTACACCATCGAGTAAGCGTCCTCGGTGGATACCGCGATCTTCGCGTCGAGCTCTTCTTCGTGGTAGATGCCGGGCACGATGGAGCTCGCCATGTGCTTGAGGCCTTCGAGGCCGTGCAGCGCGTCGTCCGGCTCGACGGCGATCACCTGAATGCGCGGATTCATTTCTTTCAGGTAGCGCCCGGTGCCCATGATCGTGCCGCCGGTGCCGATGCCGGCGACGAAATGCGTGATCGCGCCGCCGGTCTGCCGATAGAGTTCGGGCCCGGTGTTTTCGTAATGGGCCTGCGGATTCATCGGATTGAAATACTGATCGGGCTTGAAATATTTTTCGGGATTCTCTTCGAGGATTTTGCGGCACAGGCGAATGGCGCCGTCGGAGCCTTCCAGTGGATCGCTATAAATCGCTTTGGCGCCGTAGGCCGCGATAATCCGCTTGCGCTCGATGCTCACATTGGCCGGCACCACCAGCTCGACCGGATAACCGAGCACGCTGCCGACCAGCGCCAGGGCGATGCCGGTGTTGCCCGAGGTGGAATCGAGAATGGTCTTGCCCGGGCGGAGCTGGCCGGTTTTCAATCCTTCCTGCACCATGCGCCAGGCCGGGCGGTCCTTCACCGAGCCGCCGGGATTGAAGCCTTCGAGCTTGGCGTAGATTTTTACCGCGGCGGGCAGGCCCTCGGAAATTTTCTGGATCTGCAGCAGCGGCGTGTCGCCGATCAGATCGAGCACCGACTCCACCTTCTTCGGCTCCTTCAACGGCGGTCGGACGAGGCGCAGCCTGGGCGAAGTCGAGGGAGACATGGCGCGATCGGCTGTTTGTTTTAAACGCCGCCGGCGATGGCGGGCACGATGGAAATACTGTCGCCTTCTTTGAGCGAGGTTTCGAGGTTCTGCAAAAAGCGGATATCGTCGCCGTTCACGTAGACGTTGACGAAGCGGCGCACTTTGCCGGTTTCATCGCAGATTCTTTCCTTGATGCCCGGATAGCTCTTTTCCAGATCTTCGACCAGCGCTTTGACGTCTTTGCCCTGGGCGTTGACCTCATCGGCGCCGTTGGTGAATTTTCTCAATGGGGTCGGGACTCGCACTCGAACCGGCATAAATTCCTCCTTAACATAACAACCGAGTTTAGAATAATCCGTCGCTCCGAGGCTTGCAAGGCGGCGGCTTCAGCCGGCCAGCGGCAGCTTGGCCGCGGGCTCGAGGCGCTCGAACAGCTCGTCGAAATTCCTGAGCGCGGCATCGATCGTGTAAGGCTGCTCGACGCTGTGCGCGACGGTTTCGAGAGTCTTGTAGCCGTTGCCGGTGATGCTGATGACGATGGATTCGTCGCGCGGAATCCGCCCGCTCTCGATCAATTTTTTCGCCACGGCGACTTCGGTGCCGCCGGCCGGCTCGGTAAAAATTCCTTCGGTGCGGGCGAGCAGCTTGATGCCTTCGAGAATCTCCGGGTCGGTGACGCTCTCGCCCCAGCCGCCGGACTCGCGCACGGCCTGAATGACATAGTAGCCGTCCGCCGGATTGCCGATCGCAATCGAGCTCGCGATCGTATTCGGTTTTACCGGGCTGACGAGATCGGTGCCCTTGTGCAGCGCCTGGATGATCGGCGCGCAGCCCGCCGCCTGCGCCGAATAGATTTTGCACCCGGTGTCCTCGACGAGGCCGACTTTGACCAGTTCCTTAAATCCCTTGGCGAGCTTCGGCAAAATCGTGCCGCCGGCGGAAGCGACGACGATGTGCTGCGGCAGCTTCCAGCCGAGCTGCTCGGCGACTTCGAAGCCGTGGGTCTTGGCGCCCTCGGAATAATAAGGACGCAGGTTCACGTTGACGAACGCCCAGCCGTACTTGTCGCCGATCTCGGTGCAAAGGCGGTTGACGTCGTCGTAGTTGCCTTTGATCGCGACCGTCTTCGGCCCATAGATCGCCGAGCCGATGATCTTGCCCTGCTCGAGGCCGTCGGGGATGAAGACGTAGCAATTGAGGCCGGCCTTGGCCGCGTGCGCGGCGACGGAATTCGCCAGATTGCCCGTGGACGCGCAGGACACCGTGTCGAAGCCGAACTCGATCGCCTTGGAGATCGCCACCGAAACGACGCGGTCTTTGTACGAGAAGCTCGGGTGATTGACCGAGTCGTCCTTGACGTACAATTCTTTCACGCCGAGCGCCGCGCCGAGACGGTGCGCCCGCACCAGCGGCGTGAAACCCGAATACAAACCGACCTGCGGCTCGCCGTCGATCGGCAGAAGCTCGCGGTAACGCCACAGGTTGCGCTCGCGCGCGGCGATCTTTTCCCGGCTCACGGAGTTTTTTATCGCCGCGTAATCGTAATGAATCTCCAGCGGGCCGAAACAGTTCTCGCACACGTGCAAAGGTTTTTTCTCGTATTTCTGGCCGCACTCGCGGCACTCCAGTCCCAGGACAAAACTCATGACGGGTCCTTTCTCATTGGATGCAATCAAAGGGCGGTGGATAAACGCGCGCCGGCCGGCGCCGCCGCGCCGCAGGCCGCGCACTGCGGGTTGCGGTTAATTTCGATGCTGTGAAACTTCATCGTCCTGGCGTCGTAGGTGAGCAGGCGATCGGTTAGGAGTCCCTCTTCGAAGCCGGCGAGATACTTGATCGCCTCGGTGGCCTGGATCGTTCCCAAAGTCCCGGCGACCGCGCCGAGAACGCCGGACTGCTGGCAATTCAAAATTTCCTCCGGCGGCGGCGGCGCCTGAAAGAGACAGCGATAGCAGGCCGACTTGCGCGGCAGCACCGTCATGGTCTGGCCCTGCAGGCGCACGATGCCGGCGTGGGAAAACGCGATGCTCAGCCGCATCGCGGTGTCGTTCACGAGAAATTTCGTATCGAAATTGTCGCTGCCGTCGATGATGAAATTGTAGCCCGACGCAATTTCCTCGGCGTTGTTCTCGGCGAAGCGCACGGGATAGATGTTCACCTCGACTTCGGGATTGAGGCTGCGCAGTGTCGCCCTGGCGGATTCGACTTTGGCTTTGCCGATGTCCGATGTCGCGTGCAAAATCTGGCGCTGCAGGTTGGACAGCTCCACTTTGTCGGCATCGACGATGCCGATGGCGCCGATGCCGGCGGCAGCGAGATAAAACGCCGCCGGCGAGCCCAGGCCGCCGGCGCCGATCACCAGAACGCGCCCCGCGCGCAGGCGCATCTGCCCCTTGCCGCCGAGGTCCGGCACCATGATTTGCCGGCTGTAGCGCTCGATTTCTTCGCTCGTGAGTCGCGTGCTCATTGCCGCTTGGACCAAAAAAAACCCCTTCTTACACACGATAAGAAGAGGCATCGAAAACCTCGCCTTATCTTTGCTCCCGACAGCCGGGAGCGGGACTTAGCACCAGCGATCCGTATTTCGGACCCGGTTGCTGTGGCTTCGAAGGGCCTTTCCCTCCACCACTCTGGATAAGGGCCAGTTGGTCAAAACACTAGCCCAGCGAAGTTACACTGTCAAGCATCCGCCTCGCGAGGCGCGGATCGATTTGTTCACTCGAAGAGATGCGGGACGAAGCAACTGCGATTGTTGGTTATCGGAGTGTGCGATTCCCGGATGCCGATTCCCGCCGCGACCCCATCGATCAGCCAACTGCCGATCACCGGAAAACAACCATCGAAGTCGGGGATGCGCGCGGTCTTTTGAAAAACGAAACCTTCGGCGCCGTAGGGGCCGGCGGTTTCTTCGGTCGCGCCGCCGCGACGGATGGTGAGATTCGCGCCTTCGCGCGACAAGAGCGGTTTCTTGACGTAATCGACCAATTTCTTTGGCTCGCCAAAATGCGCTTCGAGCAGATTCGGGTGGCCGGGGAAGAGCTCCCAGAGAATCGGCAAAATGCCTTTGTTGGAGAGCAGCATTTTCCAGATCGGCTCGATCCATTGTGTATCCGCATAGGCGGCCAATAGTTGCGCTGCGAAACGATCGCAGAGCAGCCATTCCCAGGGATAGAGTTTGAAGATGCTGCGCATGGGCGGGCCGTCCAGATCGACGAAACCGTTTTGCTGCTCGTCCCAACCGATATCTTCCATGCGCATCAGCACAGTTTCGATGCCCGCCTGCGCCGCCACGTCCATCAGATAACTGACTGTCATCAGATCTTCGCTGTTTTCCACGTCGGGCGGCTCGAGATAAGCGAAATGAACCGGCGAAGCGACGTAGCTTTTCAGCTCCTGCCATTTGGCGAGCAGTTTTTCATGAATCGAATTGAACTGGTCGCGTTTCGGAAACAGATCCTGGAGCCAGTACCACTGGGCGACCGCGGCTTCGAGGAGCGCCGTCGGGGTATCGGCGTTGTATTCGAGAAGCTTCAAATGCTCGCCGTCGAAGGCTAGATCGAAGCGGCCGTAAAGCGCCGGCGGCTCTTTATCCCAAGCCTGTTTGATCACTGGAATCGCTTGTTCGGGAATGCTCAACTCGGCGAAACGGTCGTGGTCGATGATGTGCTGCGCCGCTTTCAAGCACATGTCGTGGAGCTCGTTGGTCGCGAGCTCGATGCGGTCGATCTCCGCCGAGCGAAACGAGTAATAGGCGGACTCGTTCCAATAGGGCTCACCCTCGGTATGGTGATAGATCAGGCCGATCTCTTCGACCTTCTTTTCCCAGTCGGCCCGCGGAGCGATCGTGATGCGTTTCATTCCAATGCTCGCTTAACCGCCGTGGCTGACGAAGGCGCGGCCGGTGGAACCGAAGCCGCCGCGGGCGATGTGGCTCGGGCTCGCGTAGTTTACGCCGGCCTGAGCGACACGGCCGCCGCCGTAGGCGCGTTCTCCCGGGTAGTAGCCGTGCCCGCCGTAATAATGCGAATAATAGTGGGTGTGAGGACCGGAGCCCTGGCACAAATTCTCGTCGACGACGACATTGTTGTTGTCGACACAGCGTTTGGCTTCGACCCAATCGCCGTCGTCATCTTTGCCGCAGCTATTCATGACTGTGGCCGCGAAGGACGACAAAAATATCAAGGTGACTTTGGCCGATTTTTTCATCCCGCGCTACCCATGAACGTAGGCGAAGGTAGTCGACAGAAAAATAGCCGCCTTGAAGAGCGCCGCCGCGATGTTGCCTTGCTCGACAATCTCGGTGCTGAGGCGGAAGGAACGAAATGCGAAAAGCTCCGTGATGAAATGAATCAGCACCATCAAAATCAACCAGCAGGAAAGATAAACGCCGACGGCCGCCAGATCCTGTTGCCAGCCCTTCGACGGGCCGCTGATAACCGCGCCACTCACGATGCCGCCGGCGAGAAGAAAGGCGCCGAGGGAGACGCCGACCGCGGTGTTTTGACCGTCGAGGGCTGCGCCGGTGTTGCGAGCGAAGCCGCGAAAGATCAAGCCGAGGGCAATCAAAAGGAGTTGGCCGATGACAAACCAGGCAATGGCGAGCCACCAACCGCCTGACCAATCGTAAAACGTGCCGCCGACGACGTAGGCGCTGGCGAGATAGGTCGCTCCTTCGACGATCGCCACGGCGATATTCTTTTCACCCACGACTTCGCGGTTGTTGTCGAAATCGTAGAGGATGAACCAGTCGTTCAGGTAGCGTGATAAATAGATGAGCAGGGTCGCCAGCAACGCATGCAGTAAAAAGTCCAGCGCGCCGGCATCGCCCTGGGCGCGATCGAAAATCGCGAGCAACGCGAAGACCACGGCCAGGGTGAAAGACGCGTAGCGAATGCCCAGAGCGGCGTTGTCGCGACGAAGCATCTCGTCGATCGGATCGTAGCCTTCGAATTTGCCGGTTGACCAAAGAAACGCGGCCAGAGCGACAAGCAACGCTAGGACTCCGGCCGCCATCGAAAGCGGGCCGACGACGAGGTTCTGCCATTCCATGCGCGCGCACACTCCTCTTGAACTTGGTAATTGCCCGGTGCAATGTTGCGCGAAGGTAGTACGTTGGCAAATTTGCTGTCAAGTCAATCAGCGCGCGCCGGTACAAACCGCAAATGTAAATAATTACGAATTTCGTGGAGCGAGGAATGGAAACCTATTCGCAGACGATCGGCAGTTTTGTCAGCGGCCTAAAACTCAAGGATGTCCCGCCGGCGGTGGTCGAGAAAGCCAAGCTGGTTTTTCTCGACACGCTCGGCATCGCGCTCGCCTCCTCGACCATGGACTTCGGCGCCATGGTGACCCGGGTTGCGCAGCAGCTCGGCGGCGCTTCGAGCAGTTTGCTGATCGGCTCTCCGATCCGCGTGGCGCCGGCCAACGCCGTGATCGCCAACAGCACTCTAGCGCACGGCCTCGATTACGACGATACGCTGGAGGAAGCGATCGTGCACACCGGCTGCTGCGCCGGCATGACCGCGCTCGCGGTCGGCGAAGAAGTCGGCGCGAGCGGCGCGGCGGTGCTCGAAGCGGCGATCGTGGCGACGGAAGTTCTGTGCAAAATCGGGCTGGTCGCGCCGGGAAAATTTCACGCGCGCGGTTTTCATCCGACGGCAATCTGCTCGACCTTCGCCGGCGCGGCGGCGGCGGGCAAGCTCTACGGTTTGACCGCCGATCAGTGGGTCGATGCTTTCGGTCTCTGCGGCAGCCAGAGCTCGGGGATCATCGAATACCTCGCCGACGGCACCTGGACCAAGCGGCTTCATCCCGGCTGGTCGGCTCACGGCGGCGTGATCGCAACGTTGCTCGCGCGCGAAGGCTTTCGCGGTCCGGCGAAAGTTTTCGAAGGCACCCACGGCTTTTTCAGCGCCTTCGGCGGCAAGAACGAATACCGCTTCGAAAAAATTCTCGAGCTCGGCAAAGAGTGGGAGATTCCGCGGCTGGCGTTCAAATCCTATCCCTGCGGCTCGATCTCGCATCCTTATATGGATTGCGCGCTGCGCATCAAACAAAAACACCAGCCGGCGCCGGAGCAGATCGCCGAGGTCGTCTGCCGCACGGCGGAAGGGCCGGTGCACCGGTTGTGGGAGCCGCTTGCCGACAAACAGAAGCCGGCGAGCTCCTACGGCGCCAAGTTCAGCTTGCCGTTCAGCATCGCCGTGATGCTGGTGCGCGGGCGAGCGGGGCTCGAAGAGTTTTCCGACGCGGCGATCGGCGATCCCGCGCTGCTCGCGCTCGCCGCGAAAGTCCGCTACGTTCTCGACCCGTCGATCGACTATCCGCGCCACTTCGAAGGGCATGTGAAAGTGACGATGCGCGACGGCACGATCTTCGAAGAGGATCAGCTCCACCCGCGCGGCGGCTTCGAGGATCCGCTGCCGCCGCAGGAGATCGAAGAAAAATTTCGCGCCAACGCCGCCCTGGCGATATCAGCGCGCAAGGTGGAAGAGATTGTTCAGCTCGTGGCGAAGCTGGAAGAGCTTCCCGCGATCGGCATGGTGACCGAGAAGTTGATCCCGTGAGAGAACGCCGCCGCCGCGGATTTCGCCCGGTCATTCGAAGGATCAGAGCGCTTGCCGGGAGAAACTTCGCTACTGGGCCAAAACGCTGGCGGCGTGCAGCACCGGCAGCCCCATCTGCTGCCACAACAGCATGCCGCCATGCAGGTTGGCGACTCGGGGAAAGCCCGCGTCGCGCAGAATGACCGTGGCCTGGCCGGAGCGCATGCCCGCGTGGCATACGGGGATCACCGGCCGGTCTTTGGGAATTTCCTCCAGGCGGTCTTTCAGTTCGTTCAACGGAACACATTGAGCGGTGGCGATGCGGCCGAGCTTGTCCGCCAGTTCTTCGGGTTGGCGCACGTCGAGCACGTGGACTTCCGCGAGATGCTCGGCGACCCACTCCGGGTCGATTTCGAGCAGCCCGGCGTAACTCCGGCGCACCGGTCCCCAATCCGCGGGCCGCGGGATTTTTTCATCCTCCGGCTTGCCGCAACAGAGATTCGCCGGCACGGCGACGGCAATTTGTTTGGGGTGCGGCAGATTCAGATTCTCCATGAAGCCGATAAAATCGCGCTCATCGGCCCGGCCGCCGATGCGCGGGTTGTGCGCGCGCTCCTCGCCGACCGAAGACACGGTGCGGCCGCTGTAGTCGTGGCCGGGAAAGATCAGGCAGTCGTCCGGCAGGCTGAAAATCTGCTCGGTGATGGAGCGGTAGAGCGTGCCGGCGTTGCCTTGTTGGAAATCGCAGCGGCCGGCGCCGCGGATCAGCAGACAGTCGCCGGTGAACGCCATGCGTCGATCGTCGGTCACGTAGGTGACGCAGCCGTCGGTGTGCCCGGGCGTAGCGCGCACTTCCAGATAGCGCTCCCCGAAGGTCACTCGATCGCCATGATCGAAGCGCAAGTCCGCTCCTCGGGTCGCGTCGCAGCGCCGGGAAACGCCGATCCCGCAGCCGGTCGCCTGTTGCATCAGCCATGCGCCGGTGACGTGGTCGGCGTGGCAGTGGGTTTCGAGCACGGCGAGCAGCTTCAAGCCGAGTTCTTCCAGCAGCGCGCGATCGCGGAAGTGCTGCTCGAAGACGGTGTCGATGATCACGGCCTCGCGGCTATGCGGATCGCCCAGCACGTAGGTATAGGTCGATGAGACCGTGTCGAACAGCTGGCGGAAAATAATATTGCCGACCATGGTTGGCTCCGATCTCCCGCTTGCTCACAAAAAATTGCCGGAGAAAAATTCCGCGCGTTGGCTCGCAATGCCGCCCAAAACCCAGGGCCGCCGATTGCGCTGCCATTCTCTCGCAGCTCAGCGTTGCGGCAACGGCTCCGTACCGGTGAGTTTTTTGAACAGATCGACGGCCTCGCGCTCGCGCGGCATCTCTCGAATCGTTTGCTCCAATTCCTCCGGCATTCGCGGCTCGGCTTTGAGCCCCGTGAGCTTTGTGTATTCTTTGAAGAACTCGGCGTCCTTGTAAGTTTTGCGCATAGCATCCTGGAGAATTTTCACGCGGTCCTTCGGCGTGCCGGGAGGAAGGATGAACGGATTGCCGCTGCCGACGAAAGCCCGGTAGAGCCCGACCCTTTTTCTCTCGACGGCCGGTTCTTTTCGCGTCTCATGGCAACCTCCCGGTGCGCCGCGATGATCGCGAGAAAACATTTCGCCTCCGAGTCCGACTAACACCTCGGAAAAATCATGTCAAACGAAGACCGTGATCGTGTTCGTTGGAGCTTCACGATCACGTTTCACGTCTTGATCGTGGGTCGTGTTGCTCGATGCGCCGGGCCAGGCGCCTTGCAGCCCCAAATCGGCAATCGCGGCAATCGGCGTCGCGTCTAGTATTGCGATCAATGCAGGACCTGTGAGAAAGGCGGCGTGGGTTCGCGGTTCGGTAAGCCTGAAAGCCGTCCGCGTTTCGGTCCTGCCAGTTTGGCAAACTGGCCCGGGAAAAGCCGGCAAGGCTGCCAGTTTTTGTGACTAGAAAAATTGGCGCGGGTTGGTTTATAGTTCCCCTCATGAAAACGGTGCCCGCGGCCAAATTCAAAGAACCATGTCCGGCATTGCTCGATCGCGTGGAGCCCGGTGCATTCTGATCACCAAGCACGGGCAGGCCCGTCGCGCGCAGCCCGTGCCCAGTTAATGGCGCAACGCACATTTGCTCGGCAGCCTCAAAGAAAAAATCAGGATCAAGATTCTGACCACCGGGGTGAAGTGGAATGCCGAATTTTGACACTCAGGTTCTGTTTCGCGCCGCGAGCGATGGTTTGACGCCGCGCAAACGCGCCTGGCTTGGCGCTGAACCCCGGAGCATCTGCGCCAACGTTCTCGGGCAGGCCGCCAGACTCCGCGGGTTGGACCGCATCGAAGTCGATCGGGAGCATCCCGCGCTGCTCCGAACGCGAGCGCGGATTCCGACGTGGCCGCTGACCCTCGATATCCGCCGCTCGATCAAAGCATTGGATTTTGACAGCGATCCCGCCGTTGCGATCAGCGCGGCCACCCGCGTCGTGCACCGATGGTCGTTTCTTACTCGCGACCGAAAACGACGGCGCTCGAAATTGCTTCCGATGGCTTCGGCGAAAACGCGGCACTGGACGAGCGCCGGAATGTTCAAGCCGGCGCCAGGGGGACCGACCATGACGAATAGGACACGAGCTCGCGCCGCCAGAGCGTCCCTCAGCGTTGCGCTTCTGCTTTTCGGCGCCGCGGAAAGCTTCGCCGCCGCCGCGCCGGCGGCGATCCCGCAACTGGCGCTCTATCAAGGCGCCGACCGGGAAAAGATTCTGATCGAGGGAGCGAAGAAAGAAGCCGCGCTCACGCTCTACGGCTCCCACACCTGGTACCGCACCATAGCGCAGGCGTTCGAGAAAAAATATCCGTTCATCAAAGTCAGCGAATATCGCACCGACGGGCGAAGCCTGATTAAGCGCGCGCTCGAAGAGATCCGCGCCGGTCAGTATATCGCCGACGTGATCGCGACCACCGGCGAGCAGATGGACCTGATCAAACGCGAGGGCGTCTTTCAGGAGTACTACGTGCCGGACGCGCGCTATTACCCCGACGACGTGAAACACAAGGGCAGGAGCGGTTATTTTTACGTCGGCCATTATGAAACCTACGCGAGCCTCGGCTTCAATACGAACTTGATTTCGCCGGCGGATGCGCCGAAGACGATGCCCGATCTGTTGCATCCGAAGTGGAAAGGCAAGATGTCGATCGTCAGCACGACCACGGGGACGCGCTGGATCGGCAGCACCGTCGATGCCTTCGGCAAGGAATATCTCGAGAAGCTCGCCGAGCAGGACGTGAAAGTGCAGAACATGTCCGGCGCGGCGCTCTCCGGTCTGGTGGCCTCGGGCGAAGTGCCGCTGTCGCCGACGATCTTCGACGCCAACATTACGCAAGCCAAACAGAAGGGCGCACCGGTGGATTGGCGCGGCCTCGAGCCGGTGGTCACCACGGTGGCCTACGCCGGCTTGACCTTGAAGGCGCCTCATGCGCACGCCGCCTTGCTCTATATCGACTGGCTCCATTCCCGGGAAGGCCAGCAGCTGATCATGAAAGGCGGTCTGTGGTCGCCGCGCGAGGATATCGGCTCGCTGACTCAGAAATTCAAAAAATCCTACATCGACGAGAAATACAGCGTCGACGAGGCGGAAAAGAAATACGCCGAGTGGGACAAGCTGATGCAGCAATTGTTCGTGAGACGGAAATAACTGAATCTCACGTCCATGTTAATGTCCCTTTCGGGGAGGGTTGAAATCCCTCGCCTTCAGCCGAAGAAAGCTCTAGTCATGCCGGCGCTGGCCGACATCCAGCTTTGTTTCGGTGAAGCTCAAAAAGCCGCCTGGAATCCGGCTTGTGCCGGAATGACGGGAAAGAGAAAGTCGACTTCGAGTCGACGCCTACAAAGTCCCTCGGCTTCGAGCCGAGGGTTGTTTCATTGCCATTTTCCCGTTCCGGTATAAAGTTCATTGAGCCATGACGTCGGAATTGACAATCCCTGAAATCGGGCTGAAAGCTCCCGAGTTTTTCATCGACACCGGCGGCGGCGGGGTTTCGCTGCATCGGCTTGCCGCGCGGCATCGGCATCTCGTTCTCACCAGCCAGGACAGTTACCGCTATCACCCGAACTGAGCCGCCAGCATGGCTGCTTCGTTGAAGCAGGATTATGCGAAAATACTGAAGGCGGACGCCGATCTCGTCATGCTCTCGCCCGATTCTTCCGAGCAGCATCGCCAATACGCGCTCACGCTCTTCGGCGAAGAGCTTCCTTATCTCTACGTCTCCGACGGCGACCACGACATCGCTCGGCGCTACGGTCTGCTCCGCGCCGAAGAGCACCACCACGGCGGCTTTTACTATCGCTCGCTCTGGGTCCTGAACCGCGACAGCGTGATCGTTCACAAAAGCGTTCCCTGGGAAGGCAACGCGGAGGTCGGAGAGTACCAGAAACTATTTGCGCTCATCGGCAGCGAGCCGGGAGAGTGGCGCAGCACCTGCGGTTTGAGATGGCCCGAGAATCGAACCCGCGATAATATCTGAAAGTCCTTTTTAGCGAATCCCGAAGATGAGGAACATCCAATGAGCCGATCTTCGCGCTATTTATCTGTGCTGCTCTTATTGGCGACGGTCTTCTCCGCGGTTTCAGCGGTTGCCCAGGATGTTCGGCGTTATATCTACGCCGCGGTGCCCGGCGTGTCGAATGACGAGCAGTTCGGCGGCATTGGAGTGCTCGTGTTCGACGCCGACAACGGCCATAAATTCGTCCGGCGCATTCCTACCTTTGAAACCTATCGGCGCGAAGCGGTCGAACCGATCAAAGGCATCGCCGCTCACGCTGGCACCGGCCGGCTCTACGTCAGCACCACGCGCCGCCTCGCGGCCTTCGATCTCGCGACCGACAAACTCGTCTGGCAGAAGGGCTACGATGCCGACTGCTGCGATCGTATGGCGGTGTCCACCGACGGCAAGACGCTTTACGTGCCGGCCTTCGAAAAGCCGAAATGGTACGTGGTCGATGCCGCCAGCGGCAACGTGATCACGACCATCGTCACCGAAGGCGAAGCGCACAACACGATCTACTCGCCGAACACCGGCCGCGTTTATCTCGCGTCGCTGCGCACGCCGACCATGGCGGTGGCCGACAGCCGGACCAACCAGGTCATCAAGCGCATCGGCCCGTTCAGCAATCAGACGCGGCCCTTCGCGATCAACGGCAAAGAGACCTTGGTTTACGTCAACGTGAACAATCTGCTCGGCGTCGCCGTCGGCGATCTGCAGACCGGCAAAGTACTGCACGAAGTGTCCGCGCCGGGCTTCGCCAAAGGAAAACCGCGGGGGCATGGCACAGTCAGCCACGGCATCGCGCTCACCCATGACGAAAAGGAAATCTGGATTGCCGACGGTCCCAACCATCACGTGCACATCTTCGACGCGACGTCGGAGCCGCCCAAATACAAGGAGAGCCTCCGTTTGCGCTCCGAGCCCGGCTGGCTCACGTGCAGCATCGACGGCCGGCTGATCTATCCGTCGAGCGGCGAGGTCATCGACATCGCAACCCGGAAAACCATCGCCACGCTCGAGGATGAAAAGGGACGCCACGTCGAAACCGAAAAGCTCCTGCAAATCGATTTCGCCGGCGGCCGCCCAGTCCGCGCCGGCGACCAGTTCTGCTTCGGTCAGGTGCGTTAGCCGGCTGCTGAAAAACGGTTCGGAATGCTTCGAGAGCCTCAGCATGAACGGAGATTTCTCAACGATTGCAAATCCCCTCCGTTCGTCTGAGCACAGTCGAAGGACTCCGAGGGGGTTTTTCAGCAGGCTGTTAGACTAGGCTAGGGTGCTATCCGCTAGCTGCTGAAAAATATCTCCTTGTCCCATCTTACCCGCTGGGTCTTTAAAACGAGCGCGTACAGTCCCGCAGATCGGTCGCCGGCGCCGAAGGAGCTTCGCGTATGCGCCGCCTCGTCCTATCCAACCGGAAAAGGGTAAGAGTCGTTATCCGCCGCCATTTCTTGGTTTTCGCACTTTCGGAATGCCGAAAACGCGGAAAATCCCCGGCCACAAGAGCGACACCGTGGCCGACCGCAGAATCTGGGTGTCAGCTTTTCGTACCGGCCGCCGCGAAATTCGGGCGCAATGCGCGACGCTCGCAGCGAACGGAAGTCGGCACAACGCGCATTCGCGCTTCCGCCGCCACCGGTGCTAGTGTGAGCCGATGGCCAAGCATCCTGCCAATGGCGAAAGCGCGGGCATCGGGTCGGACTCCCCACCGAATCGATCGCGCTTGAGCTTCGCTCTGGAAAGCGAATCCAGCGGATCGAAGGCGCGGGCGGCGACGTTCCAGACGCTTCACGGCGAAGTCAAAACTCCGGTCTTCTGCCCGGTGGGAACCCAGGCGACGGTGAAAGGGCAGACGGTCGAGACCCTGAAGGCGTCCGGCGCGCGGTTAATTCTCGCCAACACCTATCATCTGCTGCTTCGTCCCGGGCCCGAGGTCTTCAAAAAATTCGGCGGCATCCACCGCTTCATGAGCTGGGACGGTCCGGTGCTGACCGATTCGGGCGGCTTTCAGATTTTTTCGCTGCCGCACTCGCGGGAGATGAACGAAGCGGGCGCGCGCTTTCAGAGCTACGTCGACGGCAAATCTTATCTGCTCTCGCCCGAATCCAGCATCGAGACGCAGCGCGCCATCGGCGGCGATATTATGATGGTGCTCGATCAGTGCATCGACGCCGCCGCGCCCTACGCGCAAGCCGAGGCGGCGATGCATCTCACCCATCGCTGGGCCGAGCGCTCGCTGCGCGCCAGAGGCGATTCGCCCCAGGCGCTGTTCGGCATCGTTCAGGGCGCCTGCCATGCCGATCTGAGAAAAAAGAGCGCCGCGTTCCTGCGCGAGCTGCCCTTCGACGGCCTGGCGATCGGCGGGCTGGCGGTCGGCGAAACCGATCGCCAGCGCTACGACATGACCGAGCTGGTGACCGAGCAGTTGCCGAAAGAGCTGCCCCGTTATCTGATGGGCGTCGGCACGCCGCTCGATATTCTCGAGAGCGTCCACCGCGGCGTCGACATGTTCGACTGCATCATTCCTTCGCAGCTCTCGCAGCGCGGCGTCGCGTTTAGCTCCGAGGGGAAACTCCAGCTCCGGCGCACGGTCCACAAATTCACCGCAGACCCGCTCGACCCCCGGTGCGATTGCCTGACCTGCCGGCAATATTCGCGCGCCTACATTCACCACCTGATCAAATCGGCCGAGGTGCTCGGCTGGCATCTGCTCGGCGTCCACAACATGACTTTCTACCATCGGCTGATGCGTGAGATGCGGGAGAGCATTCTGCGCGGCGGGTTTCCCGCGTACTACGAGAAAAAACGAGTCGAGCTGGCGCGCACCGACGAACGCAATCCGCGACGTGCGCCGAAAAGACCGCAGGCCGCCCGGCCCGCCCGCCTGGGCGATTATGAAATCCACCGCTCGCCGCGCGGTTTTACCAGCATTCGGCAGATCAGCTCCGGCGAGGTGATGCACTCGGTCAATGCCCCGGCCGATGAAGCCGACAAACTCTACATCGAGCAGTCGTTCCTCGCCGCGCGTTTGTTAAAGCGCGAAGCCGCGGCGGATGAGCTGGTGATCTGGGACGTCGGGCTCGGCGCGGCGTTCAATGCCATGACGGCGATCCGCTGCTTCGAGCGATGCGCCGCCATCGCCGCCGGCGCGCTGCGCGCGCTGCGTCTGGTGAGCTTCGAGCGCGATCTCGACCCGCTCGCCCTCGCGGTGAAAAAATCCGGCCGCTTTGCGCACCTGCGCCACGCCGCGCCGAGCCGCATGCTCGAAAGCGGCGAGTGGCGCCACGCTTCGGGCCGCTGTTGCTGGGAGCTGCTCAAGGGAGATTTTCGCGAGTCGATCGATTCGGCGCCTCTGCCCGACCTGATTTTCTACGACCCGTTCTCGTACAAAACCGACGCCGCGCTCTGGACCGTGGAGATCTTCGCGCGGATTTTTCAGCGCGCGCTGCCGAAAGCAGCCGAGCTCTACACGTACTCCGCCTCGACGGCCGTGAGAGCCGCGCTTCTGGCCGCGGGCTTTTTCGTCGCGCAAGGCATCGGCACCGGCCCCAAGGCGGACACGACCATCGCGTTTGCAACCGCCCAGAGCGCCCGCGAGCACCCCGCGTCGCCGCGCCTGCTGGGCATGGATTGGCTCTCGCGCTGGCGCAAAAGCCACGCGAAATTTCCACCCAACCTGTCAGACCAAGGCCGGGCTCGATTGGAAGAGCTGATTGAAACCCATCGCCAGTTCTCCGGCTGAAGATAGGTTGCCGGCGCGCGAGGGATAGCCGTGTTTCTATGCTTTGACGGGCCGGAATGCTAAGGTCCAACCATGAATCTCCAGCCGGCGCGCGCGGAACTGAGCCTCAAGGGAATCCGAATCTCGCCGGGGCTGGCGAGCGGCACCGTCTGGCTGGCCGGCGGCGATATCCTCGATAGCGACGCGCAGGCGCCGCGCATCGAGCCGCATCAAGTCGGCGCCGAGATGGAGCGGATTCGCCGCGCGTTCGCCCGGGTGGAAGCAGAGCTGGAGGAATCGGCCCGGCGGGTCAGTCAGCAGATCGATCCGGGCCTGGGCGAGATTTTCAGCGCGCACCGCATGATGCTGCAGAGCCTGCTCTCGTCGAACGAGTTTGAAAGCGAGCTGCGCAGGTCGTTGACGAATGCCGCGGAGGCGGTCAAGGCGGTCTTTCGTAAATGGGAAGCCAAATTCACGGCGATCCAGGACGAGACCTTGCGTCAGCGCGCCGACGACATCCTCGATTTGGCGCGGCGCGTTTTGCGCCAGCTGGCGGGCCCGGCGGCCGGCGGACTCGCGGCCGTGCCGGCGGGCAGCGTGCTCGTGACCGAGCGGCTGCTGCCTTCGGACGTGATCGGCCTCTCGCCGCAGAACGTCAAGGCGATCGTCGTTGAATCGCTGGGTCAAGGCTCCCACGCCGCTCTGCTCGCGCGGGAAAAAAGTATTCCGACCCTGGCCGGCTTCCCCGGGCTGCTCAGCCGGATTCATTTTGGCGATGAAGTGTTGGTCGACGCGTTTCGCGAAGCGCTGATCATCTCGCCCAAGCGCGAGACCCGCAGCGAGTTCGAGCAGCGCCTCGATCAATATCACGCCAGCCTGTTCACCTGCCGAGGCGACTGCGCCAGGCCGGCGATCACGCGCGATGGCCAGGCGATTGCCGTCGAAGCGAATCTTGCCGCGCACGTCGGCGGCGACACGGTGATCGAGAACGGCGCCGACGGCGTGGGGCTGTTTCGCATCGAGGAGCTTTACTTCGCGCGCGCAATGCCGCCCTCCGAAGAAGAGCTGTTCAGCGAGCTCTACCGTCTCGTCGCTCCTTTGCGCGAGAAACCGGTGACGATCCGCCTGCTGGACGTGGGCGGCGACAAGGCGATTCCGTCGCTGAAGCTGCCTTTCGAGCTCAACCCGCTGCTCGGCAAACGCGGCGTGCGGCTGCTGCTCGCCTATCCGCAGCTCGCGCGCATCCAAATCAAAACCCTGCTGCGGCTCTCTCAATCCCAGGATATCCGCATCCTGGTGCCGATGGTCACCCTCGAGAGCGATATGCAACAGCTGCGCGAGCTGCTGGCGGCGGTCGCGCGCGAAATGGGGATGGAAAAACTGCCGCCTCTCGGCGCGATGATCGAAACGCCCGCCGCGGCCCTGACCGTGGAGCAAATCGCCAGGCACGCCGATTTTCTTTCCGTGGGGACCAACGACCTCGCCCAGTACACGATGGCCGCCGGCCGCGATAACGCGAGCGTGAGCGACTACTACGAGGACGACCACGCCTCGATGCTCCGGCTGCTCGGCATCATCATCGCGGAGGCTTCCGGCAAGCCGGTGTCGATCTGCGGCGAGCTGGCGGGCCGGGAGGAAGTCATTCCCACCCTGCTCCAGATCGGTTTCCGCTCCCTCAGCATTTCCCCGCCGTTGATCCCGGCCACCAAGCAGTTGATCAGAACGATCGATACCCGAGGCTCGCGCCCGTAGGCCACGCGGCACTACGAAAAACTTATATTCCCCTTATAGAAAATTCTTATGACAGCCGGGCAAGGCGAAACTTTGCAGCGGCCTTGTAAGATTGCATTTGACGCCGGGCGCCCGACGAGTAAAATAACGGGCTACCCAACAACAACATTGTTCATCCAGAGCGTCGATGCCCATTCCCGATTTCCAGACCGTGATGCTTCCCCTGCTCGCGCACCTGAGCGACGGCAGGGAACATTCCAATCAGGAGACGATCGGCTGTCGCGAAATCCAGCAGTGCGCCGGCGCGCCGCAGGGACAGCGCGCGAAAAAGGGAATTTTCATAACGACCTCTGAGTTCACCAGGGACGCCAACGACTACGCCGCGATGATCGACAGCCGCATCGTGCTCATCAACGGCGTTCGCCTCTGCAACCTGATGATCGATCACGGCATCGGCGTAACGCGGGCAACGTCGTACGAAGTGAAACGGCTCGATTCGGATTATTTCAGAAGAGTCGTACCGATTTTCAACTGTGGAAATATCAAGAGTAAAAGACTTGACTCCAGCGGACTGTGACCCCAGCGGACTGACCCCGCCTAGTTGACGAGCCTTTTAGCGAAACACTCTATGGTCCGATTTAGATTCACCGTGAATAAATCGTTTCTCGATTGGCCAACCCATCCAATTACCGTACCAAAATCTAAAGTGGACTACACAAGCCTTGAAGATGAAGGTCTCGATGATGGCGAATTAAGAATTCAAACACCTGACGGAAGTACCTCGGGCGGTCTGATGTACTCAGGGAAGGCTGGTTACGGCTTCTACTATCAGATCCGTATGAATGTCCCAGATGGTCATTCCTTGCTCAGCCTGCCGATAGGTTCTGAACTAATCGTCGAGCTTGAACGAAACGGGAAGACTTCATTGGTCAGATTACACACCGTCGATTGATGTTGTGAGACGCCAGGGTACGTTTCGAAGGGTGCTGTAACGCGACCACGTATGGAACTTTCTATTCTGGTTGCGGATTTCGCGTCTGCATTAGCTGAGGTAGATGCGACCAACCCTGTGGGATCGTCTCGACGGTTTAAACCCGGATGCGGTCCGTTAACAGAGTCTGAAGTCACAACGCTAATCCTGCGGCGGCTCCGTGAAAGAAACCAAGCCTACAGTCGCGCCGCACCAAAACGATATTCAAATGGACGCGCGGAATGCGATTTCGTCCTGCCGGGCGAGTGGGCCGTCGAAGTTAAGCTAGCTCGACCATTCGGAGACAATGGCAAGCCTGCAGAGAGATGGTCGGAAAATTTATTGTATCCATATGCGGGCAACACAAGCTCGCTTGGCGACTGTTTGAAACTTCTTCGCTCTGACTTTTCCGAACGAAAGGCTGTGATGGTGATCGGGTACGAGCACACGCCGCCCGTGATTCTTTTAGAACCAGCCATACGTGGTTTCGAGTTGCTCGCATCTGAGGTGCTGCATCTAAAGCTCAGCTCAAGAGAGCAGGTTACGGTCACAGGGCTCGTTCATCCTTACCATCAACAGGCTACGATATATGGATGGGAAGTCTTACAGCCCTGAGAAGTGTGCCTAACCATCGGGTTGAGGAAGGACGCGGCGGACCGCGCCTCTCAGGAGAGAGCCCGCAGGGTCAAGAGAGCCCGCAGCAAGGAGAGCCCGCAGGGTCAAGTCTTGTGATCACACACCTTCTTTCATCTCCTCCAGCTCTGCAGTTGTCCGCGCCACTAGTCGGGAATCTCGGCCTCGACGAGTGTTCCCAGCGGGACGAGCGATTCGGGTCGGCGAATTTTGTCTGTGTGGCGGATGCGGTCGTTGGACTGTGGCTCTTGCCGGGACGCGGATGAGCAGGGTCGCGCTGGTATTGCGACAGCGGGTGATTGCAAGGCCGGCCCGGGGATGCTGGTGTCAAATTAGCCGTGAGCGGGCTGCTATCAACGATTGGACACCAGGACGGTGTCATCGAACTTCATGAGCGTTTTGGGAGCCTCGCCGAGATCTCTGGTCAGTCGCGGCAGATTTCTTTCTTTCAAGAGAATTCGTAACGGCTGCGCCGCTGTTTTCCATTCGGCAGCGAATTCCTCATAACTGAAAAGTACCCGGCCGTAACCCGGAACGGGAGCCGGGCGTTTTTCCGCGACGTAAACGCTGCCCATGATCTCTCGTTTGCGCGGGGATTGCACGATCCAGATCGGCCGATTGAGCCGGAGATAGAACGGCAATCCCTCGATAGAAAGGTCGTAAAATACCAGACGATCTTCTTGACCCAGCAGCGGAGAGATTGCCTGAGCCAGCGATCGGGCGGCGCGATCGGCCGAAGCTGCGGACATGATCTGCCCGGTGAGAATTATGAAGAGCGCCAGAATCGCGGCGGTGCTCGTGAAAGCCGCGCCTGGGCCTGTCCACAAGTTTCTCAAACCGCCGATCAGAAAGATTCCAAAAATAACGCTGATCATCGCGCCGAGCAGCAAAATCAGCGAGAAACTCTGAGTCGCCACGGCGCGGATTTCGCCCGGCAGCAGCCGGGGCCACGCGGCTCCGATAAGTAGATAGCCGAGAAAGACGACTAAAAAAATTTGCGGGATCCAGAGGAGGCTCCATCGCTTGGTCGCCGAATCGCGGATGCAGTGGGCCAGCGCCCGGCCGGTCAGGATCGCCATCGCGGGGTAGATGGGCAAGATATAGTGCGGCAGCTTGGCATTCGACGCGGAGAAAAACGCGAATGGAAGGATTGTCCACAGGACCAAAAATAGATGGGTCTCGGTAAATTTTTGTTTCCACAGATGGCGGGCGGCCAGGAAGATGAAAAAGCTCCAGGGCAAGAAGCCGACGCCGACAACCAGGAAATAATAATACCAGCCCTTGGAGCGGCCAAAATACGGCGTGGCGTAGCGGAGAAAATGTTCTTCCCACAAGAAATACCGCAGATAGCCTGGATTTCTCGCCTCCGCCCAGCCGTACCACGGCGCCACGATCGCAAAGTAAACGATCACCCCGAGAAAAATGTTGAGCCGCCGCAGTAAGAACCACTGACGCGTCAGCAACAGATAAAAGAAAATAATGATACCGGGTACGACCAGGGCGACGGGGCCTTTGACCAGCGTGCCGACGGCCATCGCCGCATACATGAGAAGGCAATAAATTTTTCTGGAACCCGGAGGATCGGTTTCGGCGGCGGCATAAAACGAAAAAAGGCTCGCGGTGATAAAGAACGTCAAGGTCATGTCGAAAATGACAAAGCGCGAGAATAACGCGAACTCAAGGCTGGTGGCGAGGATCAACGCGCTCCACAAAGCCTCCCACTCGCCCCATTGACGCCGGCTAAATCGATAGACCCACGCGATGCAGCCGAGCGCGGCCAAGGCAGACGGCAAGCGCGCCGCCCCTTCGGACAGTCCGAACCCCTTGAGAGAAATCGCGACCAACCAATAGAAGAAAATCGGCTTGTCTAGAGTCGGCAGAAAATTTTCATGCGGCGTCACCCAGTCGCCGAAGAGTAGAATCTCCCGCGCCTTCTCGGCGTTTCTCCCTTCATCCGGCTCGAACAGCGCGGAATTTCCAAGGCTGCAGGTTACGATGATCACGCAGACCAGGCAGAGCAGCCACACCCATTTGCGCTCGCCGAGGCGAGGGAGCCAGTTTTTAGCCGTCATGGGATTCGGACACGGGGATCGTCTCGATCATGGAAATAAGAGTTCCACCTGCTTTCGCACCGCGCTTTATTCTCAACCCAGCGCAGCCGCTTCATGCTTTGCATTCGGCAAGCGGGACGGACGCATAGCGATTAGACATTTTCCAGATAGGTTTCATGCCAAATCTGAAATACGAGCAAGGACCACAGGGCTTTCCTGTTATCCAGTTTTCTCTCCAGGTGGTCATCGATGAGCTTTTTAATATAGGCGTAATTGAAAATTCCCTGGCGCTTTATCTTGCTCTCCGCGAGGCAATCGAGCATGAACGTTTTGAGTTCGTTTCTTAACCACCGCGCGATAGGAATGCCAAAGCCTTTTTTTCGCCGGTCAATAATCTCATCAGGAAGAATTCCCCTGGCGGCCTTTTTCAGTAGATATTTGGTCGTCAGTCCCTTGAGCTTATATTTAGTAGGAAGCTTGCAGGCGAATTCAACGAATTCTTGATCCAGGAGAGGGCATCGAACCTCCAATCCATTGGCCATAGCTGCCCGGTCGACTTTGACCAGGATGTCGTCCTGCAGATAGAGTTTCATGGATAAATAAAGAATCCGTTCCAGATCTTTGGTGAGGCCGCTTTCGTTCAGATACTGGAAGATATCCTGGTAGCTGTTGTGGTGGCGGAGCGCGGCTTTGAGATCGTCGCTCAGAAGTTCTTTTTTCTCCGAATCGATCAAACCGCCCATCCACCTGAAAAACCGTATCTCGGAGGAGACTCCGGCCCCGCGCAAAAGTTGCTTTACCTTGAAGTCGAAGCTGAGATTGGCATCGGAAACCGGAAGCGATCGCGCGAGGAATCGGGCGGCGTTTTTCAGAGTCTCGGGCAACGAATCAAAGTACGTGATCAGCTGGTGCGCCTGAAAGGTCGGGTAGCCGGCGAACAATTCATCCCCGCCATCGCCGCTCAGCGCCACCTTGAGCTTTTCAGAGGTCATTTTGGAGAGAAGGTAGGTTGGCAGAATCGAGGCGTCGGCGAGCGGCTCGTCCAGCAGGCGAGGGAGCACTTTCAGGCTTTCCAGCATTTGCGCCGTGCTGAATATTCGCAGATTTTGCTTGAGATCTATGGACTGGGCAACTTTGGCGGCGTACTTTCTTTCGTCAAAGGAAATTTCATCGAATCCGATGGAAAAACATTCAATGTCCTTGTTGCTGCGCTTGGCCAGAGCCGCGACGAGGCCGGAATCGATGCCGCCGCTCAGGAAAACTCCAACGGGAACGTCAGCCGCCAATCGCGATGCTACCGATCGCTCTAAAATCTCCCTCAATTCTTCGACGTATTCGTCTTCCGTCTTGTAGCCGATCGGATTGTCCAACAACGGAAGATCCCAGTATTTCTCGGTCCGCAGATCGCCGTCTTTGTAGAGAAGAAAATAACCGGGGGAAATTTTGCGAATCGATTTGAAGATCGTGTCCGGGGCGGGCACGTACTCATAGGAAAGATACTTGCTCAGGGCGCCCGGGTCTATTTCTCTAGCGACCTGGGGATGTTTCAGCAGCGCCTTGATCTCCGAGCCAAAAACAATGCCACCGTCGTAGCGGCAGTAGTGCAGCGGTTTTTTGCCGATTCTGTCGCGCGCCAAAAAAAGGGTTTTGTTGCGGGAGTCCCAGAGCGCGAAGGCAAACATTCCCTTGAGACTTTCCAGACATTGAACGCCTTTTTCTTCATAGAGGTGGATAATAACCTCGGTGTCCGAGTTGGACCTGAAGCCGTGGCCCTTTTTTTTGAGTTCCGCTCGCAGCTCGCGAAAATTATAGATCTCGCCGTTATAAGTGATCCAGATCGTTCCATCTTCGTTGCACATCGGTTGTTTGCCCGCGGGAGACAGATCGATGATGCTCAACCTCGTGTGGCCCAAGCCGAGGCCCCAGTCTGCCGATTGCTGAATTTCTTCTCCCTCGCCGTCCGGGCCACGGTGTTTCAGGGTATTTCCCATGGCGCCCAAGATGGCTTGATCAATTTTTTCTTTGGTCGATAAATACCCGTAGATGCCACACATAAATGCTTGGCCTTCTTAACCGTTACGGGGCCCGAAGAGCGGCTGGAGCACGGTAGGAAAGAAATGCTTCAATAGCATTGAAAGTGAAGACTACGCGGGTGATATCGGTCGATTAATTTGAGGTTGGTTCTAACACCCAAGGGCAGGAGACTACAAACCAATCCGTCTTTTTTGTGGTGGCCGTGGATCGGATCGGGCCAGGCTCGAACTCTGCGAGCCGCAAGTCGGGTCAATCTCGGAAAACGAACGGGCCGCTTCGCCGGCGCGCCCGGCATAGAGAGTAAAGCTCCGGCCCACTAATCCGGAATCTCGGCCTCGACGAGTTTTCCCAGCAGGACGAGCGATTCCTGCCAGCCGAGGTAGCAGCCTTCGACGGGGATGGCTTCGGGGACGCCCTCCTGGACGATGTTCACCTCGGTTCCGCAGAATACTTTTTTCAAGGTGATGGTCGTGACCATTTCGCCGGGCAGGTTCGGGTCGGCGAATTTGTCCGTGTGGCGGATGCGTTCGCTCGGCACCAGGTCGAGATATTCGCCGCCGAAGGTGTGGCTCTTGCCGCTGCTGAAGTTGGTGAACGACATCTTGTAGGCGCCGCCGACCCTGGCGTCGAGGTGGTGGACTTTGCCGGTGAAGCCGTTGGGCGGAAGCCATTTGGCCATGGCGTCGGCATCGAGAAAAGCTTTGTACACTCGTTCGGGAGGCGCCTGGAGGACGCGGTGAAGCTTGATGGTATTTCCTGCCATGATTTTGTTCTCCTTTCGGGTTGCCGGTTGCGTCGTTCATATCTGCGACGAACGAGCCGAGCATTCAGGACAGTATTACCGGCAAATTTTTTATCATCAACTCGCAGCGCGGTTTATTTTCTCGAAAATTCCGCCGGTGCCGCGAGGATTGGCGCGCTGCGAGCTAGCAGGCTGCTTTGGCAGCGGCCTTTGGTCTGAGCAAGCGCGCGGCGGCGTTGAAGCAAGCCGGCCAGAGCAAATAGAAGAAAACCTCAAGGAATATGACTTCCAGACTCTCGCCGAACGCCCACATGCCGCTGGAGGCGTTTTGTTGCGCGCTGATCTGGTCCGTCGAGGCTCCGGTGGCCGCCGCTTCGCGCAGGATCGTCAGGAAAAAACTTGGGAGTCCTTCGACGGCGCTCAGCGCCTGCCCTGAGCCTGCCGCAGGGACGAACGGAAAGATTTCAAATGATTGAGTGTCGGGTGGCTGGAGGCGCAAAGCCCCGATACCCACCGCCCAGCGACGATGGGTATCGCTGACGCTCCACCCATCCTGCACCTGACAAAAGTTTCGGCGTCCATGTGTTTCAGGAGTTGGAGGAATCCGGACACGATCACGGTTTACACGAACACAGCGTCTCATTCCTTGACGTACTTCGTGATGCCTCGCACTGTGGCTTCGGCGGTGAAAATGTTGCCGGCGCTGTCGATGGCGATGCCTTCGCCCATGGCGCCGTCGGGCGCATCGGTTTTGTGCGGCGGCACGAAGATCGTCACTTTGCCGTCTTTCAAGCTGCCGATGCGAATGCCTTTGAGCCAGCCGGGATGGCGCCTGGGGTCCGATTCGGAGTCGGCGGCGTAGATCATATCGCTGGCATCGATGGCGAGGCCGCTCACGCGGCTGAAGTCGCGCCACTCGCCGAGATATTTTCCTTCCTTGGTGAGAATCTGAATTCTATGGTTGTGGCGGTCGGCGACGATCAATCGTCCCTGAGAGTCGAATTCGATTGCGTGGGGCGTGCGAAACTCGCCCGGGCCGGTGCCGGTTTTGCCGATCGTGCGCAGGAATTTTCCATTGCGGTCGAACACCGAGATGCGCCCGACCAGGTTCGGATCCTCCACGCTGGTATGGCTCTCGGCCACGTAAATATCGCCGTTGCTCGGATCGGTGACGACATCGTTGGGCTCAGTCAGCGCCTCGGGCGGATTGCCTTTCACGCCCGGCGTGCCCAACGTCATTAGAATCTTGCCGTCGGGACTGAACTTGACGACGACGCTGCCTTTTTTTTCTTCGCCGGGAAATTTGCTCCGCTCTGCCGCAGTCGGCACGCGCGCGTCGGTCACCCAGACGTTGCCGTCGCGATCGACGTGGATGCCGTGCGGCCATACGAACATCGCGCCGCCAAAGCTGCGCACTTCTTTTCCGCTTTCATCGAAGCGATGAACCGGATTTGCCTGGGTGCCGAGGCAGCCTGGAGCGATGCCCGGCGAGCAGCGATCGGTCGCCCAGACCGACTTGCCGTCGCGATCGACGGCGACACCGTTGGAGCCGCCCCACGGCCTTTTCTCCAGAGTGAGCTGCGCCCAGTCGCGGATGGCTCGGTAGGGATTCGGGCCGCTGTTGACCGGCTCGACTTTGTCGGTCTCGGCGGTGCCGCCGCGCTGCTGCGCCCGAACGCCGGCGGCTTGGCCGGCGATGCACACGGCGATCGCCGCCGCGGCCGCGACTCTCAGGAAATTTGCAATGGACATCGAATCCTTACTACCCGAGCGCCGACTCGGCTTCGCGCACTTCCATCTTGGCGACGTTGCCGCCGAGCTTGACGCCCGCGGCCGCCACCGCGGCCTGGAATTCCTTGGCCTTCGCTTCCATCTCGGCTTTGTCTTTGTACGTCCGCACCCAGATGAATTCGTTCTGCGGCCGATTGACCCAGGCGCCGACGATGGGCACGCCGATCTTTTCGTGCAGCGGCACGATGTCGTCTTTGAAGTGCTTGAGAAAATTATCCAGCTCGCCCTTGTTGATCGTGTAAATGCGAATCTGCGATATCATGGTACGTCCTCCGGATTGGCCCGAATTTTTCGCCGCGGCCGGCGCACCGTGGAAACTACCCGACGGCCTCGCCCGGAGTCAAACCCAATTACTTTCGTTGCGCGGGGCAGTGGGATAATGTGGCGCGATGCATCGGCGCATCGCTCAGCCGCCGCTTCGCGTGATCGCGCGGTCTTACATTTTAACTACAGGAATTCCTCAATAGTGATCGTATCCAGTGAAAGCCCGATATCCCCGCTGGCCATGAACTTATTCCGCGGCTCGGCGGGTTTCCTGGTCATCTACGGCCTTGGCTCTGCGATCAGCTTCGGCGTTCACCTGCTGATGGCGCGCCTGCTGGGCGCCGCAAGCTACGGCTATTTTGTCTACGCGACGAGCTGGATGGCAATCCTCCTGCTCGGCTGCAATATTGGTCTCAAACCCACTGTTATCCGATTTGTCGCCGCCTACAACGCGCGCGGCGAGTGGGGCGCGCTGCGGGGATTGCTGCGCTCCACGACGGGCTGGACGGTCGTTGCCTCGGCCGCGGTGCTAATTTTATCAGCCCTCGCGCTATGGCTGTTGCGTCCGCGATTTGACGAGCTCGGCGCGACCCTCGCGCTGATGGCGCTGGCGATGCCGTTTATGGCGCTCACCGACGTCTGGGCCTCGGCTGTGCGCGGGCTGGGAGCCGTCGCGCGCTCCCAGTATCCGTCTTCGATTGTCCAGCACCTACTGTTCGGCGCGACGCTGGCCACCATTATCTTTACCGTTGGAAAAGATGGCGGAGCCGTTGCCGCGGCTGCGGCGTTTCTTCTCGCAAGCTTCGGCGCGATGGCGGCGGCGCGGTGTTTTCTGAGACTCGAGCTGCCCAAGCAAGTGCTGGCGGCGCCGCTCTCTTACTTTCGCGCCGAGTGGCTTCAGGTCGCCGGCAGCAATATGCTGATCGCGTTATTCCAGGCCGTCCGGGCTCCGCTCATTGTCGTGATTGTCGGCGCGTACCTCGACGTGCAACAGATCGCTTACTATGTCGCCGCGCAACGGCTCGCCAACGTGATGTCGCTGGCGCTGCTGGGTATTTCCGGATTCGCCTCACCGCTGATGTCGCAGTACTTTGCGCTGGCTGATTTTTCCAGGCTCCAGCGTCTGGCGCACCTTTCGGCGCGCGGCGCGTTTGCCGGGGCGCTGGCCACGGCGCTGGTGCTGGTCGGTTTTGGCTACGATCTGCTCGGTCTTTTCGGCGCTGCGTTCAAGACGGCCTATTTGCCGCTGCTGCTTCTGCTCTGTGGCGAGCTGGTTGCCGCCGCGGTGGGGCCGGTCGGCTTCTTCATGACCATGACGAATCGACAGGTAAGCGCCACCTGGATCGAGGCCGTCACCAGCGCGCTCGCCATCGGCCTCGCCTTTGTTCTGATTCCTCGTTATGGAATTCTCGGCGCCGCCGCAGTCGTCGCCGCGGGCAGCGCGGTACGAAACGTTTCCATGTTCGCGGCGCTCTGGCGGCAGCTGGGAGTGCGGTCGGCCATCTTTTGAACAGCGCGCCCATGCGAATCCAGAATTTTTTCCAAACTGAATTTTCGGCTCGCTCGCTCGGCGCACAGGCCAGCCGTTTCAGTCTTTGGCTCGGCCTCGCGCTGGTCCTGTTGTGCGGCGGCTACGCGAGCTACTCGCGCCTGTCCGAGCTTTCCGCCTGGCAAGAAGATCCCGCGCAATATATCGCGGCCGGCGTGCCGATGATGACGACCCTGGACGCGTATTACTCGTTGAGGCTGGCGCGACTGCACGCCGCCGGAAAGTTTGTTCCCTGGGGTCCGGCGCCGGCGCGCCACTACTCACGGCCCGAGCCAGGCAGTGCCGACGACTGGTACGAGCAGCGCGAGCCAAAAACTCTGCCGCTGCTCAGCCGCTTGCTGGGAGACGCCGCCATCTTCTCTGGCGGCGATATCGATCGGACCGCGCTGGTGCTGTCGCCGCTGCTGGCGAGCTTCTTCATGGTTCCGCTGTTCTGGTACTGCTGGCGCATCGGCGCTCCCGCCGCAGGGCTGATGGCCGGGCTGGTCGCGACGTTTTGTGTCGAGTACTACCGGCGAACCGCCGTCGGCTGGCTCGATACCGATTGTCTGAACTTATTTTTTCCCTCGACGGTTTCGTGTCTCATTCTGGCGATGCGCGCCGAGCTGCGCCGGCAAACTCTGGTGCTGTTGTCGGCCGCTGCCGGAACGGTGCTCTATGTCTTCTACCTGTGGTACGGCAAAGCGGGACTGACTCTCGCCTACGCCGCCGCCCTGGTCGTTCATCTGAGCCTCGCCGGTGTAGCGCGGCGCCGCGTTCTGCTCTGCGCCGCGATATTGATCGTGTTTGCCAACCCCATTCAGCTCGGCAGCGCGGTGGGCAATCTGCAAGACTTTGTCAATCATTATCTCTGGCCATCGGGCGCAGTCACGACGAGTGCCGCATCGGCGGTGCAGTTTCCGCAGGTCTGGTCGACCATCAGTGAAGCTCGATCGCTGCCCTGGGTGGAAACGTTGAAACAAATGGTTCAACGCGCCGACGCGGCTGCCATCGGTTTGGTCGCCTTCGTATGTTTCGCAATCCGGCGCTGGCGGGCGATGGCTGCGCTGAGTCCGATGCTGCTGCTGGGAGCGCTCGCTCTGCTGTCCTCGCGCCGCTTTATCGTGTATCTGGCGCCGTTCGTCGGCATCGGCTGGGGCGTTGTCGTTTTTTTGATGACCCGCGCGCTGCTCGACCGGCTTGCCGGAAACTCCGACGCGCCGGCTGCGGCGCCGCCCACGACTCGCTCCCGATCGCGGTCGCCGGCGCTTCGGATCGGCGTCGCGTACGCCGCGGTCCTGATTGTTTTCTTCGCTTGGCTGATGCCCAGGGCGCGTGATCGGGTCGCGCCGCGCCCGGCGATCCCGGCGCAGGTTTTTCGCCATCTGCAGATCCTCGCCAAACAATTGCCGGCCAATTCTCGCCTGTGGACCTGGTGGGACAACGGTTTTGCGATCGTCGATGCCACCGGCTTCGGCGTGTATCACGACGGCGCGGCGCAGTACACGCCGCAAACCAATCTGATTGCTGCGAGCTTTGTCGAGTCCGATCCACGCGCGATGAGTGAGCTGATCACTTTTGTCGACCGCCAGGGGAATCAGGGTATTCGCCGACTCGCGGCGTCGGCCGCTGATTTGAGAGATCTCCTCGGGCGAGCGCGCAGTGTCCCGCCCGCGCCGGCGGAAGCGCCGATCTACGTTTTGTACACTCCCGACATGCTGCTCGCCTTCCCGGCCATGCGCTTTCTCGGTGGGGCGGATCAAGACACTGCTGCGCAGCGCGGCTCGGTGGGGATTCGCTGGCTGGCCTGCGAACGGCTGGTCGACGAGAAGGCGTACTGCGCCAGACAGATTTTCGATCTTCGCACCGGAGTGATCGAGCGACAGAGCGGCGCCCCTGGTTCGGCCGGAAAACCGGCGAGTTTGCGCCGGCTGGTGATGGTCGAAGGGGGGCGCAGCGTGCGCCAGCGGGACTACGCCGATAGTTCGAAGACCGAGCCATTGACGATGGAGATTATTTTGATTGGTGGGAAGGTGGCCGGCGTCTATCTGCTCGATGAGCCGGCATTCCAATCAAACCTGAACCAGATGTTCGTTCTGGGTCGATTCGACAGCGAGCTTTTCGCGGAAGCCTATAACGAATTTCCCTACGCGCGCGTTTTTCGTGTGCGCGCCGGGCCGAAATAAGCCGGTCGAGATTCCGATCGAGAGCAGCGGAAAATGAATCTATCGACGGCGATGCCGCGATAGCGCGATGCCGCCAAGACCGCTTAGGAGGAGATAAAGGCTCAGCGGTTCGGGAACTGCTGTCGCGGCGGGGTCGTAAGTATATTCCACCGTGACATCGCCCGACCAATGGTGAGTCAGGGTGCCGGTGAAGGTCGCATTATCGGAAAAACCCGTTCCGTTATCCGGGCTGATTCGCGGAGCCAGAGCACTTGATAGCGTAGCGGTCAGGTCGAATGTACCGGCGCCGGAGAACGATGAGACCGGCACCGCCAAACCGGCAGTGTCGCTGAAATCGTTGTTATTGGTCGGTTGGCTATTGTTACAATTGCCCCCAATTGTATCGATAATGCAGGAGGCACTGAATGTCGGCGTCGTTGTTGGCAGCAGGTCCGAGATCAGACTGCCGGTGAGCTTCTGACCAAAGGCATTTGTCGTCTCGGCGAAGAAGCTGGTGATCTCAAAATCGTCATGAGGAGCGCCGTCATCAGCAGTTTTATTGGAAGCGGTTATGGTGACCGTCACGTCGTAGTCTGACGAGAGCATGATCGTTACAGCGGTAAGGGTTCCCAGCGCGGGATTGAACCTATTGAATGTGAGCGGTTGCGATGAAGCAGATTGCGTTGAATTGTTGGTGACAGTGACAATTGGGCTGGTGTCAGGATTATTGACGACCTGAAATGTTACCTGGGTGGTAGTGAGATCGAATGATTGAGTCGGCAGGGTGATGCTGTCCGCGTTTGCGGCAGCGCAGTGAATTAGAATCGCAAACATACCCGCCAGCAATCCGAGAAATTTTTGGTTCATTTCGTGCTTGGATTCCTTGCTTTGAAAAATGCGGAGGTAACGCTTGGGATTTATGAGCAAATCTTACGCCATGAACACTTTATTTTCCTATTCAAAGACTTAAGACATAGGGCACAATTCTGAATCTGTAATTTTAGATTACAGTCCCAGCCCCGCTCTGTAACTTTTTAATTTACCGCTAGAAATTTCCGGGCAATTGTAAGCGGATTGTACACTGAAATGAGCCCATCACTTAATCATTCGGGCCCCGGGAAATTGATCCGACTCACTTTACGCAACCGCGGCGCTCGCGGGGCCGCTTGCGAAGGATTCCGAGAGAAATTTTCATTGAGTCGCCCTGGGCGGAACCGAAAGCTCAGTCGCTCAGACGCGGATCTCTCAGCGTCTTCCACAGATCGATCCGAACCTGCGGATCGGAGAGGTTGAGCTTGACGCCGATCCGGTCGAAGGGCTGCTCGGTGGACGGGTCGCCGGGCATGAAGAGCGTGAACTTCTGATGCCACTGGCCGGTGCCGGGGATTTCCTCCTCGGTGAGATTTTTAATTTCGGGCGCCAGTGGTTTCATTTACAATCGGCGCCGCGCCGCCGGCTGAAAAGCTCCGATTGACAGCGCCGCCGCGATCCAATAGTTTTTTCTCATGACGAAATCCGCCGGCGAGAGGAGAAGAGGCCGATGAAAACCATGGTTCTCGCGGTTCTGCTCCTGGGCCTGCTGCTCTCGGGCGGCGGCGCTCGGCTCCATGCTCAAACGCCCGAGGCCTATCCTTACATTCCTTACGGCAACGGCGTCCCCTCGGGCGTAGTTCCCTACGGAACCAACTCCTACGCCTACGCGCCCTACGATCCTTACTACGAATTGCACGCCATGCACTATCAGCTTTACCTGCAGCAGTATCCGCCCTATCAACCCTGCTGTTTTGCCGCCCCGGGGTGGGGCGCGCCGGTGTTCGTTTTGCCGCCGCGCATCATCATCGCGCCGCACCCCCGGCCGTTCCCGCTCAGACGGCGGTAATCAGCCCGATTTCACGACCCACGATCCGCCGGATATCCTACTGAGTGGCTCTCCAATGAGAGCACTTACGGTTCGACCTAGCTCGTTGAAGCGCGCTCATTGTCTTTCACCACGGAGCACACGAAGTTCGGGAAAGCGTGGCTATTTCCTTCTCTTCCCTTCGCGAGCTTCGTGCCCTTCGTGGTGCGCGGCGAATTCGGGATAACCTGCCGACAGCGTGAGACAGCGCACTAGCTGCTTTTTTTGAGCCGATAGAACTCCAGGGCGTTCTTATAGAATACATCGGCCGCTTGCGTTTCTCCCAGCGCATCGAGCACGAGATCGTAATCCTCGTCGCGGTACGGGCGCGGCGCGCGGGTCGAAGGGAGATCGGTGCCGAACATGAGCGCTTTGGGGTTGGCGCTGTAGAGATCTCTTAACGCGGGCGCCACGTCGAAATCGACCCGGCCGAAGCCGGTGGCCTTTACGCGCACGCCCTTCTCGGCGAGCTTGAGGAGGGTGGGGAAACCCGCCCGGGAAAGACCGATATGATCGACGCTCACCGACGGCAGAGACGCCAGGGTGTCGAATAAGTCCTTCAGATCGTTCGAATCGATGTACAGCTCGGTGTGCCAGCCGACGAGTTTGTGAACACGGCGCGCGAAGTTTTCCAGATGGCGCAGGTCTTCCGAGCCGCCGCGCTTGACGTTGAAACGAACCGCGCGCACGCCCGCGGCGTCGAGCCGCTTCAATTCTTCGTCCGAGATCGTCTGCGGCACCTGGGTGACGCCGACGAAAGCGGGGCCGAGCACTTTGAGCGCGTGGTAAAGATACGACTGATCGAAGGCCTGGAACGATCCCGACACCACCGCGCCGCCGCAGAGATCGACGGCTGCGAGGCGCTTCAAATAATCCTCGCTGGTGAAGGCGTCGGGCATGAAACCCTGATTGGGCACCACGGGGAAATTTTTGTCGATGATGTGGAAGTGGCAATCGAAATATTTTTGCTTGGCGTTCAACGAACTCTCCTCTCGATGGAATTGATGCGCGCGGCTCAGGCGCCGGCGAGCAAGCGGCCCCAGCCCTGCACCGGCGCAATGATGCGGGGATTGACGAGATTGTGCCAGACCTCGGCGCTGATGTTGGTGAAGGCCGGCTTGCCGAATTCTTCTTCGATGGCGGGAATCACGTGCAGGCACATCGCCGCGCCGCCGGGAACGGAAATGCCCTGCGCGTCGGGGGCCAGTTGCGCCGCCTCGCGGCCCACTTCGAGCGCGGTCTCGAGGCCCTGTTCCAGGGTCATCGCGAAGGCATCCGCAGCCCATTGATTGCGCCGGGTGATGCGCAGCACTTCGATGCCGCCGTCGGCGAGGTAGCGCACGATCGCGTCGTTCACCGGGTCGGCCCAGCGGCTGCCGACGGCGATCTTGGTGAGGCCGAGATGCTGCAACGCCGCGATCAGCGCTTCCAGCGGCGCGTCCGCCGGCACGCCGGTTTTTTCTTTGGTCCGGCGCAGCAGCTCGAGCACCCGCGGCCGGGTGAGCACGGCCGAGATCGGCGCGCCGCCGAAAATAATCACGTCGGCCTTTTCCCTGGCAAGCCGCTCGACGCAATCCCAATAGTTGGCGATCGCTTTCTCGACTCCTTCGACGGTGTAATTCTCCAGACCCAGCCCGGTCGCGATCTCCATCACGTCGAGGGGCAGGAGCCGGTAGAGCTGATAGCCCGGTCCGCGCTGCACCTCTTCGTGGGCGCGCGGATGGATCACGCCGTAGCGAAAGCGCGGCAATAATTTTTTCGCAAAGTCGGCCATCGCTTTATCCTTTCATCCGAGGCGCTGCAGAATCGGCCTGAGCGCCGCGGCCACGCCTTCGGCGATGCGGTGCATGCCGGCGTCGTTGGGGTGCACGTTGTCGGTGACGAGCAGGTAGAGCGGGTCGTCGATCAGGCTCAAGCCGTCGAGAAAATATAAATTCCGATCGGATTGCTGCCGGCGCCGGACGATTGCGGCGATGCCGTTACGGTACGCTTCCGGCCGTTCGCCGTTCGGGTTGGGACCGCGCTTCAGATCGGCGCGGTTCAGGATCGGCGTGATGCAGAGGATCGGTTTGGCCGGCGCGGCGGCGCGGATCGTCGCGAGATAGGCGTCGTACTTGGCCAGATATTGCGCCGCGGTTTCCGGTTGGCCTTCGGCGTCGGCGCCGATCAGCGAATTGGTGCCGATCATGATCGTGAGCGCGTCCCAGTCAGCGCGCGCGGCGATGGCCTGCGCGACGGCGTTGTCGGCCCAGGCGCTGCCGCCGAAGCCGTAATTGAGCGGGATGCAATCGAGCTTCTGCGCCGCCTGCCAGACGTAGGTTTCGCGCGGGCTGGTCACGCCGTGGCCGTGGGTGATCGAATCGCCGTGGAATAAAACCCGCAAGCGCGGATCCGGCGCCGGAGGCGAGAGCGCGGCGCCGGCATCGATGCCGATGCCGTGCAGGACGATCTCGGCGTTGCGATAGTAAAACGGCAGCAGCACCTGAAGCTCGAAAGCGCCGGCGGTTTCGGGATCGTCGTAGACGACCACGTCCTGGGTTGAGAAATGAGTCAGCGCGGCGACGCTGTGGACGTATTTGCCGTCGCGATAGATCGAAAAAAACGACGGGCGCGAGCGCTCCCAAGCGACTCCGGGATTATCCGGCGCGTCGGGCGAGTCGAGAAAAGTCGCGCGCACAACGACTCGCTTCGAGTCGGTGCAAAAGCGCACGCTCATCCCCGCCGCGGATTTGCCGCGCCGCGCGGTGCGCTTGGGCCAGCGCTCGCGCCAGGCCTTCGGCACGCGCACCGGCTGCACCCCGCCGCCCTGCGGCTCCCAGTCGGCCACGTTCAGCCAATCGAGGCGCTCGTCGCGCACATCCAGCCATCGCAAAGCGGTGTCGGGTGTTTGCATGTTCAGTCCGTCGATAATTGAACTGTGCCGCTGCGGCCTCGTCACGCTCCCAGCGCCGGAATCACCCGGGTGCCGAAGAGCTCGATCGAGTGCATGACCTGCTCGTGCTTCAGCCCGCCGAAGCTGAACATGCCGACCAGACTGTCGGGACGCGCGGTTTCGATCATGGCGCGGGCTTTTCGGATCACCGTCTCGGGGCTGCCGATGAGCGAGGTGCCCCATTCGTCGAGGCGCTCCACCGTGAGGCCGCCGGGAAAGTAGGGATAGCGCTCGGTGAATTTCGGCAAGCTTTCCGGCGCAAGCTCCTCGCCGCGCCAGAAATTATCCGTCGCGAGCTGCCAGAATCGAACGAGCTGCGGCGGCGCTTCTCGCCACGCCTGCTCGTCGGTGTCGGCAACGTAAATATCGCGCACCATGATCGCGTTGCCGGCGCCGGGCAGCTCGGGATGTTTGGCGCGCTCCTCGCGATAGAGTTTGATGGCGCGCGCGCAGTTGGCGAGCGGCTGGCGCGACAGGGCGAGATTCCAGCCGCGGCGCGCGACCATGATCGGGCTGTCCGGCGCGGTGGCGCCGTAATAAATCGGCGGATGGGGTTTTTGCAGCGGCAGCGGCCGGCAGGAAATTTCCTGGTAGCCCCAGGCCTTGCCCGAGTAGCTGAACGTCTCGCCGCTCCAGGCGCGCAGCAGGATCTCGATGCCTTCCTCGAAGCGCGCCTGCGCGGTGTCGCGGTCGAGGCGATGCTTCATGTCGTCCTTGGGCACGCCGCGGCCCAGACCGACGTTCAGGCGCCCGCCGGTGAGAATATCCAGCATGCCGCACTCTTCGGCGAGCCGCATGGGATCGTAGAGCGGCAGAACGCTGACCAGATTGCCCATGCGCAGGCGCTCGGTGCGGCGCGCCAGCGCAGCGATGATCAGGTTGGGCGAAGCCAGCATGCCGTAATCGGAATGATGATGCTCGGCGAACCAGGCTTCGTTGAAGCCGAGCTTCTCGGTCAGAAGAATCTGTTCGAGCAATTCCTCGAAAGCCTGCTTTTCCGGCACCCGCGGCCGGGCCTGGTTGTAGCTGAAAGTTCCGAAGCGCATGCGGCGTCCTTTCACGCGAGCTGATTGGCGATAACTTTACTCCTTGCGCCGGCGGATACCAATGCCGATGAAGAAGGATCTTACCACGGAGACACACGGAGGTCGCAGAGTCTGATGGGGGAAAATTGTTTACGATCGACCTCTGTTTTCGGTCTCAGCATCAAAGGCCCAGCCAGGTCTGGATCACGCCGGGCTCGAACTGGATGTGCACCAGGGATTGAAACAGCAGGTGAAAACAGCCCCAGGTCGCGGCCCCGGCGCCGAGCGCGGCGAGCCAGCTCACTTCGCTTTCGAATTTCAGGTAAAGAAAAATAAACAGCGGCGTTGTCCAGGGAAATCCCAACAGGTAGACGAGCGCGATGAAGCCGATGATCCAGCAAAAAACTCCGGCCACGCGGCGGCGCGCGATCTCGGGCGGCACGTCGGTGGAAAAATCCACGTCCATGGCGCTTTCGCCGGTTGCCTCTTTGCCGAGAATAGTCAGGATCAGCTGAATCATCGAAAGCGCGAGCAGCGGGATCGCCACCGCCAGCGGAAAGAGCCTGGTCTTGAACGACCAGCCCGTGGCGGTGACCACGGCGAAAGCCGACACGGCGGTCAGAAAGCCGCAAAACACGAGCGCGCCTTTACGCATGGATCGGCTCCCGGAGACGCTGGCGGCGCTGCTGCACGTAGGGGTAGGCGATCACCACCGCCATGAGAGCGATCAAACCGACGACGATCGGATGGGTCAGCCAGCCGAAGCCGTAGCGGGTCATGGAAATAAACAGGTAAGTCTCGATCACTTTGCCGAGCACGAAGCCGAGAACGAACGGCGGCCGCGGCCAGCCGAACAGCACCATGCAATAGCTCAGCACGCCGAAGATCAGCGTGACGAGCAAGTCGGCGATCTGGCCGTTGGCCGTGTAGCTGCCGACGAACACCAGCAGAAGCACGAACGGAATGATCAAATTGCCGCGCACGTAAGTGAGCTTGGCGAGCTGATCGAGAATAGCCAGGCACAGAATCACCGTGATCACGTTGGCGATCGCCAGGGTCCACACCATCGAGAAGGTCAGCGCAAGATGCTTGGTCAGCATGTCCGGCCCCGGCATGATGCCCATGATCAAAAAGCCGCTGAGCAAAATCGCCATGGCGCCGCTGCCGGGCACGCCGAAAGCGACCGTGGGAATCAATTCGCCGCCTTCCTTCGAATTGTTCGCCGCGCCGGGGCCGAGCACGCCGCGCACGTCGCCCTTGCCGAAACCGGCGCGCTCCTTGGTGTCTTTGGCGCTTTGCACCGCGTGGGCGTAGGCCATCCACTGGGCGACGCCGCCGCCCGCGCCGGGCAGGATGCCGACGAACACGCCGACCACCGAGCAGCGAAACACCAGCCAGAAATTTTTGAAGGTATCTTTGACGCCTTCCATCACGCCGCTGCGGAGATGTTCCGGCGGGCGGTCGCCGGCGATGGACGTGCCGCGCACGGCGAGATCGATGATCTCCGGGATCGCGAAGATGCCCACCAGCACGGGCACGAAATCCAGGCCGTCCCACAAATACATCAAGCCCATGTCGAAGCGAAGCGAGCCCGACTGGCGCTCCTGGCCGATGGTCGAGACCAGCAGGCCGAGCAGCCCCATCGCAAAGCCTTTGATCTGGCCGCGCACGCTCGAGCCGCTGAGCGAGGTGATGCAGGAGATGCCGATGATGCCGAGCATGAAAAGCTCCGGCGAGCCGAAGGTGAGCACCAGCGGGCGCACGATCGGAATCGCCAGCGCCAGAGCGACGGCGCCGATCAGCGCGCCCAGCAGCGAGCTCATCAGCGCCGCGCCGAGGGCGCGGCCGGCTTCGCCGCGCTTCGCCATCGGATAGCCGTCGACGACGGTGGCCGCGGAGATCGCTTCCCCGGGCACGCCGAAAAGCACCGAGGTGATGTCGCCGGTGGTGGCGGCGACGGAGTGCATGCCCAATAAAAACGCGAAAGCTTCGGCGGGGCTCATTTTGAAAATGAAGGGAATCATCAACGCCAGCGTGGCGGCGCCGCCGATGCCGGGCAGCAGGCCGACGCAAAATCCCAGCGCCATGCCGACCAGCATCAGGCTGAAGGCTTTCCATTGCAGCACGAGCAGAAGCCCGTCGATGAATGCCTCGAACATTTCCTTGCGCCACTCCGGTTGGAATTTGCCGAAATGCTTCGCTGCGAACCGGCGCGACTATAATGGGCGATCCGCGACAGTGTCAAGATTGCGGCGCGGCGCGCCGGCGCGGAGAAGCTTTGATCCGCCGTCCAATTGACCGGACCGGCGCGCGGTGTTAAGAGGTGCGGCCAAGCTCACGACTTGTCCGCGCAGAGGAGAAAAATCATGGCCAAACTGGTCGTTGCCGCCGGCGTGCCGCATCCGCCGCGGCTCGTATTCGAGATGCAGCAGGCGCCGGGCAAAGTGCGCGGCGAAGCGCTGATGAAGCAGGTGCGCGAGCAGATCGAGAAAGCCGAGCCCGACGTGATCCTCGAAGTCGACAGCGATCATTTCGTCAATTTTTTCTACAACAACCTGCCGTCGTTCTGCATCGGCATGGCGGAGGAAGCACAGGGGCCGCAGGAGGAGTGGTGCCCGATGCCGCGCTACACCGTGCGCGGCCACGTGGCGCTCGCCAAGGCGCTGTTTCAATACGGCGTGCACGACAAATTCGATCTCGCCGCGGCGCACGAGCTGCGCCTCGATCATTCGCTGACCGTGCCGCTGCATTTCCTCAACCCCGGGATGCGCCTGCCGGTGGTGCCGATCTACACCAACGGCTTTGCCTCGCCGCTGCCGCTGGCGACCCGCTGCGTCGCGCTCGGCCGCATGGTGCGCCGCTTCATCGACGCCTGGGAAGGAAAGGAGCGGGTCGCGCTCATCGCCAGCGGCTGCTTCGCCATGGACGTGGGCGGGCCGCTGCGCGGCTGGATCGACACCGAATGGGCGGAGACGATCGCGAAGATGCTCGTGCGCGGCCAGTACCAACCTCTGGCGCGAAAAGCGACGGAGGAACGAATTAATGCCGCCGGCAACAATAGCGGCGAGCTTTTGAATTGGATCACGGTGGCCGGCGCCGTCGGCAAAACCAAACCGCTTTTTCTCGAACCCGACGAAGGCAATGGTTATGCGGTGTGGAAATTCGAGTGAAGCGGAGAAATTTAACCGCAAAGAACGCAAAGGTCGCAAAATAGGGATTCACTACTGAGACCGCGGAGGACTAAAAGAGGGCTGCGATGAGCGTCTATCAGGTCAACAAGCTGCTTTATCTTACCGATAACGACCCCGCGTTTCGCAGGCGCATGAAAGAAGAGCCGCAGGCGGCGATCGGCGAATTCAAGCTCAGCGCCGAAGAGCGCGCAGCTCTCACTTCAGGCGCGGTGGGCAAGCTCTATCAGATGGGCGTGCACACTTTTTTGCTCAACCATCTTTATCGCTACGAGCTTTTCGGCGTGAACCGCGACAATTATCTGTCGCGCATTCGCGAGGGCATGGCCTACGACCCGCGCTTCGAGCTGGGCAACATGCCGGTGCAGCGGTTCGTCAAAAAATAATTATCGCGGCGCGCGGCGGATGCCGCGGCTCAACTTTCCGCTTTGATGTACTTGCCCATTTCCTTCAAGGTCTCCGGGGTCTGATTCATCAGCGTGTTGAAATTTTTCAGCACTTCGTCGGGGCCGATGAGCTGCATTTCGATTTTGGCTTTTTTCGCTTCGGCGATGAGCTCCGGATCTTTGATCGCCTTGGCGAAGGCGTCGCGCAGCTGCGCGACCCGATCCGCGGGCGTCCCCGGGGCGACCGCAAAGGCGCGGCCGATGGCGCCGGGAATCGATTTGATTCCCATCAACGCCTTGCCCAGCGCGCTGGTTGCAAGATCTTCGTCGACCGGCAGATTCTCATAGCCGGCGAGCGCCACGCGCCCGCGCGCCAGCGGCCGCACGGCGCCGCGGTCGGCGGCGAGCTTGATGGTGGTTGCCAGCGCCGACCAGGCGTCGACTTCCTTGCGCTCGAGCGCCAGCAGCACGTCGCTGTTCGACGGATAGCCGGGCACGAGCTTGAGCTTGACGCCGGCGAATTCCTTGAGCAGCAGCGGAAAGTCGTGCGCGTTGGAGCCGGGACCGGTGGTGCCGGCGACCAGCTCGCGGTCGGCTTTTTTCAGCTCGTCCATGGTTTTGTACGGCAGATCCGGGCGGATCGAGAACATGACGCCATCGGCGCCCGAGGAGCCGAGCCACTGAAACTTGCGCACGTCGAAGCGCACCTGCTCGACTTTCGACAGTTGCGCGATGGCGACGTTGGGATTGGCCGCGAGGATCGTGAGGCCGTCGGGCTTGGCCACGTTGAAAACGTTGTTGGTCGCGAGCAGGTGCGCCGCGCCGGGCATGTGCTGCAAGATCACCGCCGGCTTGCCGGGCAGATATTTGCCGAGGTGGTGCGAGACGATCTGCGCGGCGATCTCCAGGCTGCCGCTCTTGGCGCCGATCAGCACGGTGACGGTTTTGCCCTCGTAGAAATTGGCCTGCCCCCAGGCGGGCGCGCCGGCGGTCATGTACAGGGCGATGAAGCCGGCCAGAACTTGCAATCCACGACGGTAGCTCATAACGCCTCCCTCGAATCGGTTGGATGGCTGACGCGCCGCAACCTATGTGATCGCGGGCGCTCTAGTCAAGAGTCCATGGAATTGACAGATACAAACTCTGTCGCGTAGCTTGCGGCCATGTTCGATGCGGTTCGCGGTCGGCTGGTCGTGTTTCTTTCAGCCTGGACGGCGGCGGCGCTTGTCGGTTGCCTCGCCGGGGCATCCTCGGCCCCGGCGCAAAACCAGTGGAAAGAGGAATGGGAAAAAACGCTCCGCGCCGCGGAAGCGGAAGACCAGCTCACGCTCTACGGCTGCTGTTACGAGTACGATCGCATCGTCGAAGTTTTCAAAAAGAAATATCCGAGGATCAAAGTCGCGGCGGTGCTCGGTTCCGGCAACCAGATCGCCACGCGCATCCTCGCCGAGCGCCGCGGCGAAAAATATCTGCCGGATGTGATCAGCGCGGGCGCCAATACGATCCACGACGCGCTCTACAAGGCGCATATCCTCGAGCCGATCAAACCGGCGCTGCTTTTGCCCGAGGTGATCGATTCGTCCCGATGGTACGAAGGCGAGCATCGCTACATCGACCCGGAGAAGCGCTTCATTTTTGCCTTCGTGGCCAATTCGCAGTCGGGTCAGGTTATCTACAACTTGAAGCTGGCCAACCCCGGCGAGTTCAAGTCCTATTGGGATCTGCTCGAGCCCAAATGGAAGGGAAGGATGGCGTCGCTCGACCCCACCAGCTTCGGCATGGGCGCGACCTTGCAGTTTTTCTACTTTCATCCCGAGCTGGGCGCAGCGTTTCTAAAAAAACTCTACGGTGAAATGCAGGTGACCGTGAGCCGCGATCCGCGCCAGATGACCGACTGGCTCGCCGCGGGAAAGTTTGCCCTGTGCATTCGCTGCAACGCCGGCAGCGAGGTCGGCAAGGCGGTGCAGCAGAAATTACCCATCGGCTATCTCGACACCGAAGACTGGAAAGAAGGCGGCAGCTCGAGCGCCGCGGGCGGCACTCTGGGCCTGCCCAGCCGCGCGCCGCATCCCAACGCCGCGAAGGTTTTCATCAACTGGTTTCTTTCGCGCGAGGGTCAGATTGCGCTGCAAAAACTCGGACGCCCCGACGCGCACAACTCGCGCCGGATCGACATTCCCAAAGACGAGGTGGATGCGTTCAACCGGCTCGAGCCCGGCAAAAAATATTTCGATCTGGCCAAACCGGAATTCCAGGATCTCACGCCGATCTTCAAACTGGTCAGGGAAGCCCTGAGTCAGAAATGAGCTTCCGTGCGGGCGCAGTGGTGCAATTCGGAAAGCTCTCTCTCCTCGTTCGAGATGACAGATCGGGATTCGAAGGCGAGAAATCCTTCCCCAATCGTCTGTCCGCCAGCCAAACTGCACCCTCCCCGCCCACAAGGTCGGTTGCATTCGCGCCGCGGTTTGGGCTAATCAATAACCAATCTAGCTCGGAGCGTCGTTCATGAAACAAACCTGCTTTGTCTGCCAAAACGTCGATTGCCTGAGCCGCGGCTCGGAAAAACTGATGAACGAGATCAGCGAGAAAGTCGCGGCGCGGTCGCTCGACGTGGAGGTGAAACCTTACATCTGCTTCGGCGGCTGCGATTTCGGCCCGAATATCGTCGTGCATCCGCAAAAAGTCTGGTACGCCGGGGTCAAGCCGGAAGACGTGCCGGAAATCGTCGAATCTCTCGCCGGCGGGCCGGCGGTGACGAGGCTCGATACCATCGATCCTCAATTGAAGGAAATCGTTTACTCTCTCCTCGATACCGGCGTGTTTTAGCAAGCTGCTGCATCCTGCCGCCTATCTGCCGCGCGCCGGGATGCGGAAGGTCTGCTGATACTCCGCGATCCAGGTTTGAATGCGCTCGCTGACTTTGGCATCCGGCGGCGCTGGATGTTTGATATGGTCGAGGCTCATTCGCGGAAAGCGCGGCTTGACGCCGCCGTGCGAGCTTAAAAATCCCTCCTCGGTGAACAGGCTCTGGCCTTCGATTGACGTGAGAAAATTGTAGAAGAGCCGGGCCGCCGCCGGATGGGGCGCGCGCTCCGAGACGCCGATCGGATGGATGCTGACGACGACGGGATCGGCATCTGCGGACCAGTCCACCGGCGCGCCTTTGGCGCGCGCGTCCTCGATGCGGTGCGCGCGCGTGATCGCGACGGGAAATTCTCCGGCCGTGAGCAGATTGGACGTATTCGTGTAGCCCTGTTGGGTCTGCGGGTCCTGGGCGGCGAGCGCCTTCATGTAATCGCGCCCGGCTTTGTCGCCCAGGTAAGCCACCATGCCGCCGTACCATTGAAAAGCTTCGGCGGGCAGGCCGATTTTTTTCCCCTTCCATTGGGGATCCAATAAATCCTTCCAGTCTTTCGGCGCATCGCCGGCTTTGATCATGCGGGTATTCCACGCAATGGTGGCGATGGCGCCGTAAAGACTCACCCAGGCGCCGTTGGGATCGCGATGTTTCGGCGCGATGCTCGCGCTGTCCGGCCCGGCGTAACGCGCCAGGCTCGCGTGTTTCATCAGCTCGAAGAACTGAATGTATTCGGAGGTCGCCACGTCCCAGAGAAATCGCCCCGCGCGCGCTTCGCTGCGGATCCGCTCCACGAACGAGGCGCCGCCGAGGCGCAGGTATTTGACTTTGACGCCGGGGTATTTGCTCTCGAAAGACTTGAGCAGGTTGCCGACGATGGCGCCGCCGGTGAGCGTGCCGTACCAGACCACTTCGCCTTCCTTCTTTGCCGGATCGAGGGAACCGGGTTGCGCGCCGATTCGGCTTGGCGAAACGAGCGAAACGATCAGCAGCGGCAGGATCATCATCCGTCGGAGACAGGCCATGATTGGCTCCCTTCGCGTCGAGGGGCTTTGCGGCACCGGTATATCCCCACTCCAACGGCGATGTAAACGTCAATCCGCGGAACGTTGACAGGCTTCGCCTCCGGGGCTATGCAGGTCGCAGGGCTTCACGGAGGTGGCGTTCATGAAACAAGCCGCAGAGGCCGATAGCGTCGCGCGCCTCGACCGGGACATGGCGGAGAAAAATCTCTCCGGCTACTGGCGCCTCGGCATGGAGGGCCTGCCGCCCCAACCGATGACCGCGGTCCAGCCCTGTCTCTGGCGCTGGGCCGACGTGCGCGCAAGCCTGGTGCGCGCCGGTGAGGTGATCAGCCTGGAGAACAGCGAGCGCCGCGTGGTGCGGCTGGTCAATCCCGGGCTGGAACAGAAAAACGGCTTCGCGACTCACACGATTCAGATTTCCTTTCAATACGTGAAGCCCGGCGAAAACGCGCGGGCGCACCGCCACACGCCGGCGGCGTTGCGCTTCGTGCTCGAAGGCCGCGGCGCCTACACGACGGTCAACGGTCAGAAGTGCGTCATGGAGCCGGGCGATTTGATTCTCACCCCGCAGCTCACCTGGCACGATCATTCCAACGATTCGGAGGCGCCGATGATCTGGCTCGACGGGCTCGACTTTCCGCTGGTGCAGGCGCTTCATCAGGTGATGCAGGAGCGCTATCCCGAGCGCCGCCAGCCGATCGAAAAAAACAGCGAAGAGGTGATGGGCCATCTCGGCGGCGCGGTGCGTCACGGCCTGCCGCTGGCTGATTTTTTTCATTACAAGTGGCGCGACACCGAACCCGCGCTGCGGGCGCTGGCGCGATCTGCCGGCGCGCGCGATCCGCACGACGGTTACTTGCTGGAGTATCGCAATCCGCTCGGCGGCGGGCCGACGATGACGACGATTCAATGCGCCGTGCAGCTCTTGCCGCCGCGCGAGGAAACCGCCGCGCACCGCCACACCAGCACGGCGATCTATCACGCGTTTCGCGGCAGCGGCGCCACGGAAATCGGCGGCGAGCGCTTCGATTGGCAACAGGGCGATTCCTTCGTCGTGCCGCTGTGGCACGATCATCGGCACATCAATCGCTCCGCGTCCGAAGACGCGATCCTTTTCTCCATGACCGACGCGCCTGCTCTCAAGGCGCTGGGACTTTATCGCGAGGAGAGCTGAGCAAAAAAAGGAGTCTTTGTGGCCAACGTGCGCTCGCGCATTCGGACAGCCGCGATCCTGTGCGTGCTTCAGGCCGTGCTGCTCTTGCCCCAGGCGCAATCGGCGGCGGCGTTGGAGGATGTGCTCGTTTCCTACGCCGGCCCCACGGTTACCTTTCTCCCGGCAGAAGTGGCGCGCCAGCGGGGTTTTCTGCGCGAGCAGAATCTCGATGTGAAATTGTTGCTCACGAGGTCCGAGGCCGACCGCGCGGCGCTGGTCAGCGGCAGCGTCGACTACACGCTGCGGGCCGGCTCGAGCTTCGTGTCGGCGGCGCGCGGCTTGCCGGTGAAGATCGTGTTGCTCGCCACCCTGCGGCCTTTCTGGGGCCTGGTCGTGCGCCCGGAGATCAAATCGGTCGGCGAGCTGAAAGGGAAGTCGGTGGGCGTGCCCGGATTGCTCGGCGCCCAGCAGATTTCCGCCAAAGTCATACTCAAGCATTACGGCCTCGACCCCGAGCGCGACGTGATCTATCGCGTCGTCGATTCCGGCACGCGCATCGCGGCGATCCTTTCCGGATCCCTCGACAGCTCGATGATGGACTACGGCGAAGCGTTCCGGGCAAAAAAAGCCGGTCTCAAAATGCTGGTCAACGCCGCCGACCTCCACGGCCTTCTGGCCGGCGGCCTCGCGGTCAATAGCAAAAAGCTCAAGGAGAAGCCGGATCAGGTGAAGCGGATGCTCAAGGCGATGGTGCAAGCCCTGCGCTACATCCAGGAGAATCCCGAAGGCACGCAGCAGGTGATGATGGACTGGCTGAAGCTCGACAGCGAGATGGCCGCCGATATCTATCAGATGGCAAAAAACAATTACACGAAAAACGGCATGATCGACGAAGCCACGATGGATCCGCTGGTCGCCGCCATGCTGGCCGAGGCCGGCATCAAAAACATCGCGCCGTCTCAGCTGGTGGATTTTACGCTGCTTCGGGAAGTGCTCAGGTAATCACCGTTCGCTCGACCGGCCGGCTGGTTAGGTGTTGCGCGTGCTGCTGTCAACGCATCTTTGATGATTTGCGCCACGCTGTTTCTAGTGACACCGCGCTTTATGCAGTAGCTTGACTGAAGCCAATCTTCAAGGCTCTTCTGGCCCTTGCTCGCATTGCATGCGCAACAACACAGCGCGATGTTTTCGCGCGTCGTGATCCTGGCATCGTTGATGATATGCTCCCAAGTCGCTACCGCCCCTCGCGGGCTGCCATGACGAACTTTCTGAAGCATCGTGACACCGCAGTAGACGCAGTTCTTGTCTCTAGCGCGGACTTCTCTTTCAAGCAATTCAGGGATGTTCCAACTGTTCATTGTGTGATGACGCCTAATTTCCGGCTCACCCGCGGCCGGTCAAGTGCGCCCAGGCCCGTCGGGTGCAGCCGGACGTTAGACCGCCACGAAAATCGATCAGTGCGACCAAGACTTCACCGAAATAGGACCAAGCCGAGGTTTGTGAGGTCTCGGATGGTTGCTTGCTCCAGGATCTCACCGCTGGGCAGCCTAACGCGTCCCGCATCAAGGCTAAGTATGTTCCTCAACACTGGACACGAACCCTACGGGGGCACCTTCCATGCCTGTACTGTTGATTCCAAAGACCCAACCATCTCCCCATGCGACGGGACCACCACTTGCCCCGGAAGCGATATCCATGCTTGTTCGAAAGCATCGTCCGGGAAGCATGACCGCGTCACGACCGTGAGGATGATATTCCTCGATCGTTCCAGCAACGGCCGACGTCGCGAACTTGAGTGAAAACGTCCTTTCATCCTCAGTCAATTGGCTCTTCGGGAACGCCATAGTCACGACCTTGCTGCCGACAGGCGGGAGTTCGCGTGACAGTGCGAAGCATTTGTTAACGGTCTGGCCTCTGCCTTCGGCGAACTCGCGGTCAAACAGGAAGCCGATAGCCACGTCAGCTCGCGGATGAACCGCAATCTTCTTTGCCTCCCGGATGATCACCCTGTTGTCGGTTCTCAGAAGTTGGACGCCTGCTAGGCCGTCCAGGAGCTTCCCCCGTTCATCGAGAACGACATGCTTGGCAGTGGCAAAGAGGCCATTGTTGGAGATAAAAAAACGGTGCCAATGGGCGTCCACGGGCCGTCGTCCCGTATCTGGATGATGGGAAAGAATGCAGCGGTCCCATCAACTGGCGTTCCATGACCATCGAGGAACCCCTCCTCAATTGCTCTACCGCCGCCCTCCTCGCCGAATCGGCCGCTGATCTTCATAAACTCGAAAACGTCGACGGAGTCAGATAAGCCAGTCGGGCTAACTAGTAAATGAGCCGCTGTCGAAAATGACAACTGCCGATCAGTTTATTCCCGACGTGGCTCGAAAAGTAAAAATTCCAATCGCCTGCAATACTCGCCGGCTGACCCAGTTTTGTCAATGTTGAGTTTGTCGCAAAGGCCGACCGGTACTACGGCTTATCTCTCTAACAATTGGCTTCTTATTCGGACTGCGCATGCGCGGCTTGCCAGCGGCGGGCAAGTCGATATAAGAGCAAGGCATAATCTGATTCAGAATCGAGGAAAAGGTTGATGGAAACTAGCAAGCCAGTGACGATTCCGGTGGAGACGGTGGGGCAGGCGTATCTGGAGGCGCTGCGCGCGCGCGGGATCAAATATTTTTTCGGCAACAGCGGCACGGATTTCGGGCCGATCATCGACGGGCTGGCGAAGCTCGCGGCGGATAAAAAAGAATTTCCCAAGCCGATCACCGTCGCCCATGAATTCGTCGCCGTGAGCATGGCGCAGGGTTACGCGATGATCACCGGCGAGCCGCAGGTGGTGATGGTTCACGTGATCGTCGGCACCGGCAACGCTTCGGCGGCGATCATGAACGCGTCGCGATTGAACGTGCCGATGATTTTCTCCGCGGGGCGCACGCCGCTCACCGAGGAAGGACTGACCGGCAGCCGCAGCAACTTCATTCACTGGGGCCAGGAGTCTTTCGATCAGGGGAGTCTAGTGCGCGAGTTTACCCGCTGGGATTACGAATTGCGCAACGGTCAACAAGTCGAGGCGGTGGTGGATCGCGCGCTGGAAATGGCGCTGGGCACGCCGCAGGGGCCGGTGTATCTCACCCTGCCGCGCGAAGTGCTGGCGCAGAAAATGGATTCGATCACGATCCATCCGTTTCGAAAAAATAAGACCGAGCCGCTCCAGCCGAGCGCGGAATCGGTCAAGCGCACGGCGGAGATTCTGCGCAATGCCAACAATCCTCTGATCATCACCGGCCGCCTCGGTTCCGATCCGACCGCGCTGAGCGCGATGGTTTCCTTCGCCGAGGCGCTGGTGGCGCCGGTGGTGACGCCGGCGAGCCCGTTCCTGAGCATGCCGAACACGCACGATTACCATCTCGGCGTGAGCTCGACGCCGTATGTCAAAGACGCGGACGTGATCGTGGTCGTCGAGTGCGACGTGCCGTGGTATCCGCAGCAGGCCAAGCCGATGGAGAGTGCCAAGGTCATCCAGATCGCGCGCGATCCCAATTACAGCGGCGTGCCGATCCGCAGTTTTCCCAAGGACATTTCCATCGGCGGCGATCCCAAGCTGGCGCTGCAATTGATCGCGGAAGAATTGCGCCGCGGACCGCGCAACGAAAAATCGCTGAGCGAGCGCGCCGAGCGCATTCGCGCCAGGCACAAGCAGTACCGCGACGGCTTGAAACAGAAAGTCGAGAAGGCAAGCGGCGAAAGGCCGATCAGCCACGCGTGGCTCGCGCACTGCGTCGATCAGGTGAGAGACAAAGATACCATCGTGATCAGCGATCACGGCGTCGGCAACGAAGTCTTGAACTTGAGCGAGCCGGAGAGTTACTTCGGCGGTTCGCCCGCCGGCGGACTGGGCTGGGGCATCGGCGGCGGCCTGGGCATGAAGCTCGCGCGCCCGGAGAAAACCGTTATCATCACGGTGGGCGACGGCACTTACATGTTCAATAATCCGACCGCGTGTCATCTCGCGGCGCAGGCCTACGATCTGCCGACCTTGACGATCGTCTGCAACAACGCCATCTGGCACGCCAGCAAAGCCGCGACCCAGCAGGTGATGCCCGATGGCTGGGCGGTGAGCACGGGAAATTTTCCGCTCTGCGAGCTGACGCCGTCGCCGCATTACGAAAAAATCGTCGAGGCCCACGACGGCTACGGCGAAAAGGTCGACGATCCGCAGCAGGTGCTGCCCGCGCTTCAGCGCGCGTTAAAAGTCGTCAAAGAAGAAAAACGCCAGGCGGTGCTCAACGTGATCTGCGGCAGCCACTAGACGAGGTCACGATGCCGCGAGGTGTTTTCACGATCACGATGTTTTTTGTGCTCATCACGGCGTCACTGTTTTCCGCCGCCGCTCAGGACAAAAAGCTCGAGCGCATTCGTGTCGGCGGCGGTTCGGCCGGGGCGCCGCAGATGACCATGTGGTTTGCCAAAGAGGCGGGCTTTTACGAGAAGCACGGGCTGGCGATCGAAGCGATCTCGATTCCGGGCAGCTCCATGGCGATCCAGGCGATGCTTTCCGGCGAAGTGCCGATCATTCAGCTCGGCGGCACGGCCTCGATGCAGGCCAATCTCGCCGGCGCCGACACGGTGATCGTCGCGACGATTCTCAAGCGCTTTCTGTTCTCGATTTTCAGCCGGCCGGAAATCACCCGCATCGCCGATCTGAAAGGCAAGCTCTTCGGCGCCACCCGCTTCGGCACGCTGTCGGATTTTGCTTCGCGCTTTGCGCTGGAAAAAAACGGCCTCAATCCCGAGCGCGACATCACCATGGTCCAGACCGGCGGGCAGCCCGAGACCGTGGTCGCGCTCTTGACCGGCAAGGTGCAGGCCGCGGCGCTGTCGGTGCCGGCGACCATGCGGGCGAAGAAAGCCAACATGCGCGAGCTGCTCGACATGGCCAAGCTCGAGGCGACGATCCATCAGAACGGCGTGGTGACAACGCGCAAATATCTCAAGAGCAACGAGGATACCGTGCGCCGCTTTCTGCGCGCCTACATCGAAGGCGCGGCGCTGGCGAAAAGAGACAAGGCTTTCGCCATCCGGGTGATGGGCAAATACCTCGCGACCCAGGACCGCGAGCTGCTCGACGACGCCTACGAGCGCGTCGTGCTCCATCTCGAAATCCCGCCCTATCCGACCGTCGAAGGCGTTTCGGTGTTGCTGCGCACGCTGGAGAAAGCGCAGCCGAAAGCGCGGGAGGCGAAACCCGAGGATTTTCTCGACCCGCGGCTGGTGCGCGAGATCGAGAAGAGCGGCTTCATCGACCGGTTGTAGCGCGAGGTTTTTCGACCGTTTCTCAGACCGAAGCGGCGACGTCCTGCAAAGCCGGGATCAGCTCTTTTAAAAAAATCTCGAATTGCCGGTTCAGATCGGCGCCGATCGGCCTGATGGCGATGTGATCGACGCCGGATTCAATAAACCCGCGCAGACAATCGACGCAGTGCTCCACCGGTCCGCAGGCGGTCCAGATTTCCACCCCGGCGCGGCTGAAGTCTTTTTGATAATACGCGTCGAGAAAAGTTTTCGCTTCGCGGAATGCCGCGTCGCGATCGCGATTGACTGAAACGCCGTAGTACAGGACCGTCTTGAAGGCGTTCGGATCCCGGCCTTCCTCTTCGACCATTTGTTTGAGCCGCTTTCGATAATCCTGGAACATGGCGAGCTCGATCTGGTTGCTCATCCAGCCGTCGGCGAGCCGGGCCATGCGCCTGAGCGCGCGCTCCACGCCTTGCGCGCCGATCTGCGCCGGCCGCGGCGTCGCGGCGATGTAGATCGGGCAGGGCTGCTGCGCCGGCTTGGGCAGAAGATTCACGTCGTCGAAGGAATAATATTTGCCGTGAAAGCTCGCGTGCTCGTCGGACCAGAGCAGGCGCAGCGCTTCGATCATCTCTTCCAATCTCTTCGGCCGCTCCTGGCTCGCGACCTGCATCACTTCCAGCTCCTTGGCCGCCATCGGATGCTGGCTCGCCGGATAGCCCATGCAGGCCGCGAGCCAGGTGCGGCCGCTGGACAGCGCATCGAGGCTCGCCCATTGCAACGCCAGCAGCACGGGATTGCGCTGCGCGATGGTCGCCATGCACGCGACGCCGAGTTTCACCCGCTCGGTGCGCGCCGCGATGGCGCCGAGGAGCGGAATGCATTCCAGGCGCGGCTTGCTCAAGATGCTGTCGCCGACCCAGACGGCGTCGATGGCGCCGGCGTTCTCGGCGCGCGCCGCCATGTCGATCAACTCTGAAGCCGGCGTTCCGCGGGTGACCAGAGCGCGATTGGAAAGTGTGAGACCGAAGGTGCATTGGGTTTGCAGCATGGCGGCGAGAATAGGCCGAGGCCGCGCTCCGTTTCAAGCGGTTGGCGGCGCGGCCCGGCGGATAGTTTGATCGCCCCGAAAAGTCGTGCGATCATGCGCGACGTTCCGATGAAAAATCCTCACGTCATCATCGCCGGCGCCGGTCCGGTCGGCGTCGTTGCCGCGCTCGCCTGCGCGCAGCACGGCTACGCCGTGACTTTGCTCGAAGCCGAAAAGGAGATCGATCGCAGCCCGCGGGCGGCGACGACTCATCCTTCCACTTTGGAAATGATCGCTCGGGTTGGGCTCATCGAGCCTTTCATTCGCGAGGGCCTGGTGGCGCGCTACTTTCAATTCTGGGACAAACCGTCGCGGACCCGGATCGTCGAGTTCGATCACGACGTGCTGCGCGACGAGACGCCGTATCCGTTTGTGGTTCAGACCGAGCAGCACAAGCTCGCCCGCATGGGCATCGAGCGGCTCACAACCTTCGCCGACGCGCGGATTCATTTCGCCACGCGCGTGACCGGCGTGGAGCAGGACGCCGACGGCGCGACGGTGAGCGCGGACGGGCCCGACGGCCGCGAGACTTTTCGCGGCGATTACGTGATCGGCGCCGACGGCGGGCGCAGCACGATCCGCAAAGCGCTCGCTATCGAGTTCGAAGGCTTCACCTGGCCCGAGCGCTTTCTGGTGCTGACGGTGCTCGACGATTTTCAGCAATTGCTGCCGGGCTGCTGCTATCGAAACTATCTCGCCGACCCCGACGAATGGACCAATCTATTCAAAGTGGCCGGCGACGACGGCAAGGGGAGATGGCGCGCGGTGTTTCCCACCCGCGTCGAAGAAAGCGACGCGGCGGCGCTGAGCGACGATTCCGCGTATCCGAGGTTGCAGCGCGTGTTTCCGCTCGAGGGGCGTTACGACGTGGTGCACCGAAACCTCTACAAAGTGCACCAGCGCGTCGCCGCGGCGTTTCGCAAGGGCCGGGTTTTTCTCGCCGGCGACTCGGCGCACGTGAACAATTCGGTCGGCGGTCTGGGACTGAACGGCGGCATTCACGACGCGCTGGAGCTGGTCGATACATTGCACCGCGTGATTACAAAGCAGGCCGGCGAAGAGCTGTTCGACCGCTACACGCGCCGGCGGCGCACGCTCAACATCGAGTTTGTCCAGGAGCAGACCATTGCCAACAAAAAACGCCTCGAAGAGCGCGAGCCCGAGGCGCGCCGAGCGCGCTTCGACGAGCTGCGCGCGATCGCGGACGATCCGGTCAAGCACAGGGAATTTCTGCTCCGCACCTCGCTCATCGCCAGCGTGCGCAAGGCGCAAAGCATGGCCTGAGCCCGCGCGCCGGATTCATCGCGCGCGTCTTTTTTTACCCGCGTTTCTCAGCGGCAGGGACTTGAGAAAGATTTCCCGGGGACTAGACTTTTTCAATGGCGTTCGCTCGCGCGCGGAAAATTATTTTCTTGTGGCTGGCGGGCCTGGGGCTTTCCGGCTGCGCGGTCACCGCGCAGATCACCAACACGCCGCGCTCGACCGTCGAGCAGCAGCTGCTGGCGCGCGCGCTGGAGCGCGCCATGGCCAATCTCGACGTGAGCGCCTTCGCGGGAAAAACCGTCTTCGTCGAATTTGCCGGCCTCACGCCCGACAAGGATTTCGCCCGGGAGTATTTCATCGCCTGGCTGGAGAGCCGCCAGGCGCGCGTGACCGCGAATCCGGCGCAGGCCGAGCTGCGCTTGAAGGTGATCGCCTCCGTGATCGGCGTCGATCAGGGCCAGAACTTCATCGGCTCGCCGGCCTTCACCGTGCCGCTCATCGGTTTCACCGTTCCCGAGATCGCCGTGTTCAAGGACGTGAAGCACAACGGCTACGCGGAGCTCAAAATTTTCGCCATCGACGCGGCCAGCGGCAATTTCGTCAGCGAGAGCGCGCCGGCCGTCGGCAAGTCAAATCACGACGATTTCACGCTGCTGATCGTCGTCCATTTCACCCGCACCGACCTGGAGAAGGAAAAATGGGACCTGGGCGCTTGACGCGCGCCCGGCAAGGTCCCGCGCGGCCGCGCCGTCAGCAGGTTTCGTCTTCCACCGGGGGTTCGATCGAAAGGTAGGTGCGATGGCCGAGGGGGCATTCATGGATTTCGGTGCCGGCCTCGAGATCGCGCTGGATCAGGCTCAGCGGCAGACCGCATTCGCGCTCGTTCGCGAGCACGGCGCAGCTGCGGGTTTCCGCCTCGCCGAAGGGAACTTCGGCGCGGTGGCCCAGGGGGCACTCGTAGATTTCCGTGGCGTTTTCGACTTCGCGCTCGACCAGACTGAGCGCGAGGCCGCATTCTTTTCCATTCACCAGCATGGGACATTTGCGATTTTCCATGGCGTCCCCCCTCGGCTCGGGTTCTTTATCCAGACTTGCCCCGGCGCCGCGCTCTTTCAAGCAGGCGGCGCGCTGGCGCTTCGATCGAGTGCGCGCATCGCCTTTCGAGCCGAAGTGCTAAACCAGCGCGTCGTGCCCCGCGGGCACCGCGACGGCAAAGGCGTTGAGCGTCATCGCGACCATCGAATAAAAACCGATGGCAGCGACCAGCTCGACCATGGCCTGCTCGCCGAGCAGCGCCAGGCCGCGCTGGTAGCTTCCCGCGGACAGGGTGCGGCTCCCGTTGAGCTCCATCGTGAGATCGTAAACCAGACGCTCGTCCTCGCGGCTGAAGTCCGGCGTGCGGCGCTCGCGGATCGCCGCGACAATCTCGGGCGCGATGCCGAACTTGAGCGCGTGGGGTTCGTGGATGAACCAGGCGTAGTGCGCCGTGGCTAAACGCGCCGACACGAGAATCATCAGTTCCAGCAGCCGCCGCTCGAGCTTGACCCGCGCCGCGAACATTTCCTGAAGGCGCAGCGTGCTCTCGCAAAGCTCGGCGTTGCGCAGCCAGACCGCAAACGGCCCGCGCATGTGGCCGCGCTCGCGCATCATGCGGTCGTAAATCGCCCGCTGCTCGGCCGTAAGTTTCGCCGCATCGATCTCGGGAAGCCGGCTCATCGTGTGACTCCTTTGGATTTTTAGACGGTGGGTTGGGCGCGCGGCGCTGCTATTTGCGCGTGACTTCCTTGAGCAGGCGATGCCAGCTCTCGAGCGCGGTTTCATACTGCGCCAGGGTGCCGCCTTTTTCCGGATACCAGCGCTTGAAGCCGTAATCTTTCTTGGCGCTGCCGAAATATAAATCTTCGAGCAGCTTCTGGCCTTCGGCGCTCAAAAGAAAATCGGCAAACAGCAGCGCCGAGTGGGGCCGCTGCGCATTCGCGTAGACGGCGGCGCCGCCGGCATTGGCGACCACCAGGTCCATCGGCACCCAGGCCACCGGCGCGCCGCGTTTCGCCGCCACGTTGGTGGCGCTGTAGAACTGGCTCGGCGAGGCGAAGATTTCTCCCGCGGCGACGAGCTGAGTGAGCGCGCTGCCGGCCATCATGTGCATGCGAATGTTCTGTTCCTTGAGCTTGCGCACGAAGCCGTCGCCTTTGGTTCTGATCATGGCGCCGACGATGCGCGCGCCGGTGTCGTCGCCCGAGAGACCCATGTTGTCGCGCAAGGCCGGCTTCAACAAGCCGTCGAAGTTCTTCGGCACGTCGGCGGCATTCAAATAATTCTTGTTGTAGGCGAAACCGATGTACGATTCGCGCACGTGGGTCCAGTAGACCAGATTTTTCGGCGCCTTCTCCCTGGCGTCGTCGGGAAAGCCGGCGAGATGGGGAGAGGTGTAGGGAAGCAAAAGCTGGTTGTCGCGAAAGGTCAGCAGGCCGGGGAGCGTGGTTTCGATGGCATCGGCGAGATGGCGCTTGGCCGCAGCTTCGGTCAGCAATCGTTGCGTTAGCGCCGAGGAGCCGGTGCGAAAAGTATCGACTTTGATGCCCGGATATTTGGCCTCGAACGCGCCCGCGATCTGCTTGTTCTGCTCGGCGGCAAGCGTGGTGTACCAGACGACTTTACCCTCGCGCCTCGCGCCGTCGAGCAGAATGCGCTCGCGATCCGTTCCGGCATAAGCCGCAAGCTCAGCGGCGGTTGAAGGCTTGCTTGTCTGGCCCCAGGCCGGCGAAACGAAAAGACAAGCCAGGACAACCGGAATCAGACGCATGACCTGTTTGCTTCGTTGCGCGCCGGTGCGGTGAATTACCGAGACCGCGTTACGGCTGCTGGCCTTTTTTGAGCGACTCGGCGAGCTCGCGCAGGTATTCTTCCTGCTCCTTGGTTTGATAGAGCGCGAGGGAGCCGTCGTTCTTGACCGGAATGCCGCCGATGAAATGGAAGGCGTGGCCGTCCCAGTCGTAGAATTCATCGCCGCGCTGGTAGATTTCCTTCCAGCGGTAGCCGACGGGGCTGCGATGCAGGCCGGTGCGCGCGGGAAAATTGTCCTCCTTGTCGCGCGAATCGTTGAGATTTTCCTTCGGCCCGGCTTCCTCGGGCAACCCCTCCCACATGCGCCGGTAGTTGGGAAAGAAATCGTCTTCGCGCACGGTGAAGGCGGTGTGCATGTCCCACCACGGGCTGTGGCCGGCGATGCGCTCGTCGAGCTGCTCGACGAGCTTGTAGACGATGCGCGCGCCGGCGCGCAGGCGCAGCACCAGAGTGCCCTCGCCGATGCGCGGATTCCGCTCGACCTCCATGCCGCAGTATTTTTCGAAAAACGCCGCGGTGCGCGCGAGATCGCGGGAGCCGTAAACCGTGTGGCTGATGCGGCCGACCCGTTCGTCGGTGCAGATTTCCATGGCGCCTTCGGGCATATTCACCGGCGCCCAGAATTCATACTGGTTGCCGTCGGGATCGGCGAAATAGATCACCGTGCCTTCGTCGCCGTCGGCCGCGGTTTTCACCGGATCGCTGTGCGGAATCTTGTGCCGGTCGAGCCGGCGCAGATGATGATCGATGTCCTCGGGGCGAACGTAAAATCCGCAGCGCGGCATGTCTTTGCCCAGCTCCTTTGCCGGCGGATACACTTCGGGCTGAAGAAACGCGCCGATGCGGCAGGAGCCGCCGTCCCACCACATGAAGCAGAAGATCGGCGTGTTTTTCTTGCGATTGTTCGTGGTGAGGCCGTTGAACGGCCGGAGCGGCAGCCCGGTGGCGTGAAACGCCCAGTAACTCCACGCCGGCAAATCGTTGGTGCCGACCACGTAGTGATCGATCCAGTGGACCGCGCCCTTGGGTTCGATGCTGTTCATAGAGGCTCCGAGCGTTTTCGTTGCGATGCGACGATATTCAGCTCACATGGCGTAGTAGGCCGCGCAATTGTCCCAGAGAATTTTTCGCTTGTCCTCGTCGGCGAGCGGCAGGCGGAGAAAATAATTCACCGCCTCGGGATAACGCGAGTCGACGTGCGGATAATCGGTGGAGAAAACCAGGTTGCCGCTGCCGAACTGCTCGACGACGCTGTTGGCGACCACTTCGTCGGGCTCGATGGACACGACGCACTGGCGCCGGAAATAGTCGCTCGGCTTGTTTTTCAGTTGCGGCGCGAAGACATCGCCGTCGAGCTCCCAGGCTTCGTCCAGGCGCCACAGAAGCCACGGCAGCCAGCTGCAGTTGGCTTCGAGGAAAGCCGCGCGCAACTTGGGATGGCGCGCGAGCACGCCGCCGCCGCAGAAACAGCCGAGGGCGAGCATCTGCTCGAGGGGCTGGGCGAACACGCGGCGCAGCATGAAGTTGGGATTGAGCCGCTCGCCGATCTGATTTTTGCCGGTGTTGGTGGACTCGTGAAAGCCGATGGACATGTTCAGCGCTTCGAGCGCGTCCCACAACGGTTCGTAATATTCGCTCTGCCACTGCTGATCGACCAGCGGATTGGCGCGCATGAAGATCGCGCGAAAGCCGAGCTGCTCGGCGCAGCGGCGCGCTTCGCTCACCGCGTCTTCCATGCTGTAGGGCGAGATCATGCCGGCGCCGATCAACCGTTTCGGATCGCGCTGGCAAAAATCGTACATCCAGTCGTTGTAAGCGCGCGCCACCGCCGCGGCGAAGGGCGGGTCGAGGCGCTCGTCCACCATCGCCCGCAGGCCGCGGGTGGGATAGAGCACGGCAATGTCGAGGCCTTCGTGGTCCATCGCTTCGAGCTGCACTTCGGAGGTCCAGCCGCGTTTCGCGTCGTCGCCGAAAAGAATCTGCTTCTCCTCGAAATTGCGCCCGCGCGCGGTGTCGGCGGGCGCCGGCGCGGTCGGCGTGCGCGCCCACTCGCTGCCGTCGGGGTGCGCCAGCCGCAGGTCGCGCACGTTCTTGCTGGTCACGCCGCGCGGCGCGCGATCGCGATATTTTTTGTCGATGTATTTTTCCCACAGATCCGGCGGCTCCATGACATGCATGTCGCTGTCGATGATCTTGAATCCGTTCTTGGCCATAGCTGTTTCTCCGAACGATTAAAAATTTGTCTCAGGGCCCCGCTCGGCGCCGAGGGACTTCATAGACCGTACAGCGCCGCGGCGTTTTCGCGGTAGACTTTTCTTTTCAGATCCTCCGGCAAATGGACCGAGTCCTTCTTGATAATTTCCTGCGAGAACGGCCAGGTGCTGTCCGGGTGCGGATAGTCCGAGCCCCACATGGCGTGGCCGTCGCCGAAAAATTCCAGCAGATGCAGGCCGACGAAGTCGGTCTGGAAAGTCGCCCACACCTGGCGCTTGAAGATTTCGCTCGGCATCGACTTGAGCGGAATGTCCTCGGACTTTCTGCGCTCGAACTGGCGCTTGTAACGGTAGTCCATTTCCTGCACGACGAAGGGGATCCAGCCGATGGCCGATTCGGCGAGGCAAAATTTGAGCCTGGGATGGCGCTCCAGGGTTCCGAAGTTGAACATGTTGACGAAGGGATCGAAAAACGAGGTCGCGCCGTTGCTGAGGCCCATGTCGAAAACGCCCTGGCGCTCGCCCGGTTTGACCGAATCGATGGTCGCGCGCACCGTGCCTTTCTGCACGCTGCCGCCGACGTGATAGGAAACCACGATGCCGGCGTCCTCGGCGGCGTCCCAGAACACGTCCCACGGCTTCAAATTCATTTGCAGAGTGACATCGTTGACGAGAAAGTTGGCTTCGCGAAAACCCAATTTTGCCACGCGGAGCACTTCGTCGCGCGCCGCTTCGGGATCGACGGGCGAGAGCATCGCGACCGGGAAGAAGCGCTTGGGCGCTTTTTTGCCGAACTCCAGCGCCCAGTCGTTGTAGGCGCGCACGCAGGCGTTTCTCAGCTCGGCGTCGCCCACCTGCATGGCGATGATCGGCGGGAACATCAGCGAAGCTTCGACGCCGTCGCGGTCCATATCGGCGAGCCGTTTTTCGGCGGTGGTCGGCCGGTGCGCTTCGCCGACGCCGCCGCGGTCCAGCGCCAAACGGGTCCGGTTGGTTTTGGCGAACCAGCGCTCGCCGCGATATTCCGCCCAGGTCTCGCCGTCGCACACCCAATATTCGCCCTTGTCGCCGCGATCCTCGACGTGCGGCGCGCGCTCGAGCAAATTTTTCGGCAGGCGCTCGGTCCACAGATCGCGCGGCAGGTAGCCCAGGTCGATGTGATCATCCGCGGAAATCATCATGGTGCTCATGCAGGCTCTCCTTAGAAAGCGTTGTTGCAAAATTGTGATCGAAGCTCAAGGGGGATAATCCGGCGATTGACAGTGCGTTGTCAAGCCGCCGGCGCTCCCAACGCCGATCCCGCTAGCCGATGCCGGCCGAGTTGAAAATCGATCTCGCGGGCGCGGCGGACAGATAGTGGAGAAAAGCCAGCGCGGCGCGGTTGCCGCGCCCGGCCGGCGCCGCGGCGTAGCTCGTGTAGTTCTGGATTTCGTCGGGCAGAGGACCGGCGAACTGCACGCCGCGCGCGCTGTTCTCGACGATCACGGCGGTGGCGCCAAAGCCGATGGCGCGATCGCCGGCCTGCCGGATGTGATCGAGCACGCCGGCAAAATCCGGATAGCGAACCGACTTTGCGTTCAACTCGGCGGCGATGCCGAAATGCTCGAACAGCGCGGCGAGATAAATGCCGGTGGAAGCCTGGTTGTAAACCAGCGATTCGGCAGCCAGCAGGGATTGCTTGAAAGCGCTGATCGTCGCCATCGGCGGCAGCGGCGCGCCCATGCGCACCAGCGCGCCGACGCCGATGCGGCCGATGGCGATGCGCTCTGCAGCGACGATATGTCCGGCGCCGGCCAGGGCGTCGAGCACGGGCGGCGGCGCGACGACGATGTCGAATTTTTCACCGCGGCCGATGCGCTCGGCGATGGCGGGCGCGGTGGCGAAGGAGAGCGCGGCTTCGCAGCGGGTTTCATCGCGGAAGGCCGCGGCAACTTTCAACAGCCCGGGCTTGACGGCGCCGGCGCTGAGAACGCTGATCTGCGCCATGCCTGTGGGCGGCTCAGTCGAGGTCGAAACCGTAGAGCCGGGCGGCGTTGTCCCAGAGGATTTTGCGCTTTTCGTCTTCGGCGACCGCCGCGAAATCCCTGGCGATCTTTTCCCGCGAGTGCGGCCAGAAGGTCGCGCTGTGCGGGAAATCCGACGACCATAAAATATTTTCCACGCCGATGTCGCGTCGATGGTCGACGCCGAACGGGTCGTCGATGAACGTGGCGTAGAGCTGGCGGCGAAAATATTCGCTCGGCTTCATGGTCAGCGCGGTCGGAAACGCGCTGCCGTGCACGCGCGCGCCGCGCGCTTCGAAGCGCTCGTCCAGGCGGCGCAGAAAATAAGGAAGCCAGCCGCAATTCAATTCCGCCGAGACGACTTTCAGGCCGGGGAAGCGTTCGAGCACCCCCGACATGATCAAGGTCGCGAACGTGGTTTCGACTTCGTGCGAGTTGATGCCGGCGGCGATGGTGCGCTTCTTCGCGCTCGAATCCCAGTCGACCCAGCGAAAGCCGGCGAACTCGTGCAGGCTGAGCGGCATCGCGTGCTCCTGCGCCGCGGCCCAGAACGGATCGTAGGATTCCAGGTAAAAGGGCAGCTCCTCCGGCGGCGACGCCCAGACGATCGCTCCCGCCAACCCTTTCTTGGCGCACTCGGCGAGATCGGCCGCGGCCTGCCTGGGATCATACAGCGAAATCAGCGCCAGGCCCTTGAGCCGTTTGGGAGAAGCGGCGCAAAATTCGGCGAGCCAGTCGTTGTAGACCTGGAAGCAGGCGCGCTGAAAGCCGGCGTCTTTGATCCAGAACATGCGAAAGCCGAGGGTCGTGTAGAGCACGTCGCCGGCGACGCCGTCCTGATCCATGTCTTTCACGCGCTGCGCCGGGTCCCAGCCGCCGCGGTGCGCGCCGGCGTAGGAAAAGCTGTGCAGCAGCTTTTGCAATTCTTCGAGCGACTTGTTGGCGCCGAAACCCAAAATCACGTTGTGCGGCTCGCGGTCGCGCTCGATGAACCACCAGGCGCCGGGGCGGCCCTGATATTCCGTTTCCATGTGCGGCGCCAGGTCGCGGTATTTCACCGGCAGGCGCTCGCGCCATAAATTCAACGGCTCGCTCACGTGCGAGTCCGCGTCGAGGAGCAGGGTCTGCGACATAAATGACTCCTTGGCCTTCAGCGCATTTTATCTTTTCTTGTACAATTGATCGACGAAGCCTTCTTTGACCAGCCGGTCGAGGATCGAATTATCCGCGAAGCTCTCCACCGGCAGGCCTTTTTTGCCCATGAACTCCAGGGTGGCGGCGACCGCCTCGGCCTCGACCCGCGGCACGCGATCGACGTATTTCGCCGCGTCGCCGTAAATTTCCTCCACCGCTTTGCTTTCACCGAGGCGGGTGTAGCGCGCGACGATTTTGAGCACGCGGTCTTTCTGGGCCGGATCGCGCAGCACCGCCACGCCTTCGAGATAGGCGCGCAGGATTCGCTCCACGGTGTCGGGCGCGCGGCGGTAGAACTCGCGCGAGACCACGAGCTGGCCCATGGAATATTGAATGCCGGAGTCGGCGAGCTCGATCAAAATCCGATGCGGCACGTCGGTGCGCAGGGTCGCGAGCACGGCGCCGTCGATCTGGCGGTGGCGAAAAGCCAGGCCGACTTCCAGGGTGCCGCCCAGCTGGCGGATGTTGACGGCATTTTCCAGGCCGACCCGGCGCAGCAGGATCCGCGTCAAATTGTCGGTGGTCGCGCCGAAGCGCGAGACGCCGAAGGTTTTGCCGCGCAATTCCTCGACCCGGGTGATCTCGGGATGCACCCAGAGGCGAAGATAGGGACGATTGGCGAGGCTCGCGATCGACACCAGCCCCGCGCCGCCGAGCACCGCCGCGATCACCGCGTTGGCGCCGGCGACCGCGGCCTGCACGTCGCCGCCGATCAAAGCCGGCACCATCACCGGGCTCGACGATATGAAAATGAAATTCGGATCGACGCCGTATTTATCGAAAGCGCCGCTGTCTTTCGCCACCCAGAGCCCCACCGCGGTGGGGCCGGTGGTCGAGTAGCCGAGAACGAGCCGGGCGCGCTCGGCGCCATCCAGCCGCGCCGCGAGCAAAGCGACGGCGAGGAAAGTCAGTCGAGCGAGAGTCGCTGAACGCTGCATTCAATCTCCGGCAGGCGTCCGCCAGATAATCATGCAGCGCTCTCGGCTGTCAACGGCGGGGGGATTTGAGAAGCCGCGCGATCAGCGCGGCATCTTCTCGAACTTCGCCAGCGCAGGATCCAGGTGGTCCCAGGGCTGCGCGCTCGAGACGTAGAAATTCATCGTCGGAGGAAACGCGCCCGGGTCGTCCAGGGTGGCGGCGGTAATCAGCGCGAGCTCGGGCCGGCCGCCGGATCTGGCGAACAGGCGCGAGCCGCAAGCGGGACAGAAGCCGCGGCTGAAAGTATTGCCGCTGTCGGCTTGGACTGCATAATATTTCACTTCGCCGGCGATTTTGAGAGCCCGCGCGGGCACGGCCATCGCCGTCACGAAGGGCGCGCCGCTCGATTTCTGGCAATCGCGGCAGTGGCAGTTGCCGATCATCAAGGGTTTCGCCGAAGATTCGTAGCGCACCGCGCCGCAGAGACAGCCGCCGGTGAATTTCGCGTTCATCGCCCTCTCCCGGCTCAAATCATTGCCGGCTGCGAAAAAGCTGTCGGAGTCCTTCGGCGTTGCTCAGGACGAACGGAATTGGTGATCGTGCGACGTCCATCATGCCGCCGAGAGCCGCAGGTCTAGCGCCAGTGGGGCGGGTAGGTGCGCTGATAATTGGGCAGCGCTTCGATGCGCGCGCACCATCCGGCGATGGCGGGAAAACGCTCGGCGAACGGCAGCAGTCCCAGCTTCAGCGGCTGCGCGGCTTCCTTCGAAGCGGCGCGCAGAAGCAGTTGAACGAAAGGAAACGCAGCGAGGTCCGCCGCCGACAGCGCCGCGCCGGCGAGCCAGTCGCTTCGCTGCAAAGTCGTCTCCATGGCGCGCAGCTCGTCGCGCACGGCGCCGGCCGCCTGCTCGATCTCATCGACTTGATCCAGGCCCTTGCCGAAAAAAATCGGCCGGATGATTTTGTCGCCGGCGCTGGCCAGGTAAGCGTCGTTTTCCGAGATTACCCGCCAGATGAGTCCGGCTTCCTCGGCGCTTTTGCCGAACAAGGGCGGCGCCGGATATTTGCGCTCCAGGTAGGCCATGATCGCCAGCGATTCGTAAATCACGAAGTCGCCGTCTTTCAACGTCGGCACTTTGCCGCGCGGATTGAGGCGCAGGTAGGCCCGGGTTTTGTGCTCGCGCTTGGAAAATTCCAGCAGCTTCGATTCGTAGGGGATGCCTTTGACTTCCAGCATCAGCATCGCGCGCCAGGCAAACGGGCTGCCGCTGCCCCAATAAAATTCGATCGCCATGATTCAATGCCCCCCGTGATGGGATTATTGTAGAAATCGAGGCTAGGTAATCAAGCCGGCCGGCGATTTTTATCGATCGAGCTCGGGATAGCGGCGAAAGATGCCGTCCTGATTGAACGGGATGCGCCGCTCGGAGACGAGGTAGGCGGCGAGCCGCGGACGCGCTGCGACCCGATCGTGCAGCGCGACGGCGCCCGGGAACTTCTTTTCAAGGCGCGCCATGGCGTTGGGAAAAGCGTAGCGCAAACCGGCGACCATCTGAAACAAAGACAGATCGGCGTAGCAGACGCTGCGGCCGAGCAGATAGCCGCCGGCTTTCGCGTTCGGCGCGAGAATTTTTTCGAAGTAGGCGAAAAATTTCGGCAGGCGCTCGGCGACGAAGTCGGCCGCGCGCCGCCTGGCTTCGGCTTTTTGATCTTCGTAGTAAAGGCCGCCGCTGATCGGATGATGGGTATCGTGCGCTTCGGCCACCCAGTCGGCGATGGTGAGTTGCAGTTGATGCGCCCAGAGCCGGCCGGCTTCGTTTTTCGGCGCGAGACCCAGGCGCGGGCCGAGGTAGAGCAGAATATTGGCCGTCTGCGCGATCACCAGCTTGCCGGCTTTGAGAAAGGGCGGCGCGAAGGGCGGATATTTTTCCGTGCGCCGCTCCAGCATGCGCATCATCTCAGCCATTCCTTTGGAAGTGCGCGCCGCGTCGATATAGTCGGCGCCGGCATCTTCCAGCGCGAGCCGCACGAATTCGCCGCGCCCCTGGATCGACGGCCAGTAGTAAAGCTCGTAACGCATGGAAGGCCTCCCAAGAAATCACTAAGCGCGCAAATGAAATTCATCCACACGCGCTCTCTTGAGGGTGAAATTTTCGCCGCGGCGATTCAAGATGCAATGCAACGAATTGTAGGGGCGACCCCGGGTGGTCGCCTGTCCGATTATCGCGGCTGACCAAGCAGGCTGTCAGTCACGGATCATTTCAATATTTTTCGTGCGAACTCGCCGGCGGGCTCGCGCCAGTTGATGATCACGTCCTCGCCGTAGAAGCGGACTTTTTCGAATTCCTCCGGCGTGGTGACGTCTTTGGCCGCCGGCGTGTTGAAGCGCGCCAGCCACCTGGTATCTACATCGAAGCGGCGGCTTCCCTGCGTCAGAGCGCGGCTGTAAAGCTCCTGGCCTTCCTTGCCGAGAAGCCAGTTGATGTACACTCTGGCGGCGTTGGGGTGGGGCGCGTTCGCCATCACCGCGACGGTGCCGAAGCCGTTGCTGCCGCCCATGCCTTCTTTGACCGAGGTCAGCGCTTTGATCGGCAAACCGCCTTTGATGTACGGATCGACGAAGCGCTGCGACAGGCCGAGGGCGACGGCGAGGTTGCCCTTGGCCAGACCGATGGCGATCTGCTGGCCGTCGCGCTGGATAAAAAGATTCTGATCGGCGAGCCGCTGCAAGAATTCCTTGCCTTTGGCGCGCATGAGAAAGCCCCAGAGCCCCTGGCCGGCGCTCGGCACGCGCGGCTCGAACATGCCGATCTTGCCTTTCCATTTGGGCTGCAGCAGATCGTCGTAGGAGTTGATCTCGCCGGATTTCACCAGGTCGGCATTGTAAAAAGGCGGGGTCGAGAAGTCCGCCGAAAACGAATAGATGAACCGATTCGTCTTGAGATTGTCCTCCCACATGTGGCCGCCCCACCATTGTTTGGGATCTTTCACTTCGGGAAGCACGACGAAATCCATGAACGGCGCGAGCATGTTCTCGTTTTTGAGCGGCTCCAGCGTGCCGGAGCCGCCGTGCAGCACGTCGAAAAATTTCACCCCGGCTTTGAATTCCGAGATCGCGCGCTGGGCATTCTGCGGCCCCGGCGCGGAGAGCAGCTCCAGCTCGATGCCGAAGCGCTTTTCGAAGGTATCCTTGAACTGCTTGCGCAGCACGGCGGTCGGCGGCCCGCCGGCGACGACTTTGCTTTCCTTCTTGGCCGCTTCGACGACCTTTTTCCACTCTTCCGGCGCATCGGCCGCAAAGACCGGCCGAAGGAGAATGATGGAGACGATCAGCAGACCGCAGGCGCGGAGCCACGATGGTGAGCCCATGGAAGATTCTCTCCTTGCTTGAGCGACGAGGGTTGCATAGCGTAGAACCTCATGCAAATCAAAGACTGAAGCTGAGGCGGCGATGAAAAGCGGTCGTCAGGCCGAAATCGCCACGTTAGGATCTCGCCGCGAAGTGATTCATGATCTTACGCTCGCCCACAGAGAAGGAAAATGTTAGGGGAAAGATTCCTCGCGTCCGCTCGGAATGACAGCGCCTGTCAGGTCGAACGAAGCGAGAGATCTTTCTCCAGTCCTTTTTTTCAAAGGAGTTCACGAAGCGCACGAAGTGAAAAAACGGTTGTTCGCATTCTTCGTGACCGTCGTGGTGAAAAATATTTCCGATGACGGCACCGGCATTTCAATGTGACGTCCTTGTGGCGGGCGGCGGCAATGCGGCGCTGTGCGCGGCGATCACGGCGCGGCGCGCCGGGGCGCGGGTGCTCCTGCTCGAAAGCGCGACCAGGGATTTTCGCGGCGGCAACAGCCGCCATACGCGCGACCTTCGCTACATGCATCGAGGCGCGACGAATTATGTTACCGGCGCTTACGGCGAAGAAGAATTCTGGCAGGATCTCAAAGGCGTCACCGGCGGCGCAACCAACGAGACGCTTGCGCGCTTGACGATTCGCGAGTCCGAAGATCTCGGCGATTGGATGGCGGCCAACGGCGTGCGCTGGCAAAAGCCGCTGCGCGGCACCCTGCACCTGGCGCGCAGCAACCTTTTCATGCTCGGCGGCGGCAAGGCGATGGTCAACGCCTACTACGATACTGCGGCAAAGCTCGGTGTGAATATCCACTACCAGACCGAAGCACGCGAGCTGGAAATACGCGATGGCGCATTTGTTTCGGCGCTGGCCGGCGGCGCCGGCGAATCGCAGAGGATCGAAGCCAAAGCGATCGTCGTCGCCGCCGGCGGCTTCGAAGCGAATATTTCCTGGCTGAAGGAATACTGGGGCGAAGCGGCGGAAAATTTCGTCATCCGCGGCACGCCGCACAATCAGGGACGAATGCTCAAGCAATTGCTTGAGCACGGCGCGCAGCCGGTGGGCGACCCGCGCGGCTGTCATGCGGTGGCGCTGGATGCGCGCGCGCCGAAGTTCGACGGCGGCATCGTGACCCGGCTGGACAGCGTGCCGTTCGGGATCGTCGTTAACAAACATGCGAAGCGCTTCTACGACGAGGGTGAAGACTTCTGGCCGAAGCGCTACGCGATCTGGGGCAGGCTCATCGCCGAGCAGCCGGAGCAGATCGCCTATTCGATCGTCGATTCGAAGGCGCTGCCGCACTTCATGCCGTCGGTGTTCCCGCCGGTGGAAGCGGGCTCTATCGCCGGCCTGGCAACGGCGTTGGGGCTCGATCCCGGCGCGCTCACCGCGGCGGTCGATCAGTTCAATCGCTCGGCCAGCGGCGGCAGATTCGATCCGGGAAACCTGGACGACTGCCGGACCGCGGGGCTCGATCCGCCGAAAAGCCACTGGACGCGCCCCATCGACACGCCGCCTTACTACGGCTATCCGCTGCGCGCCGGGATTACGTTTACTTATCTGGGTGTGACCGTGAGCTCGCTGGCGCAGGTGATCATGCAGGACGGGCAGCCGGCGAAAAATATTTTCGCCGCAGGCGAGATGATGGCCGGCAATATTCTCGGCAAAGGTTATCTCGCGGGATTCGGGCTCACCATCGGTTCGGTCTTCGGCCGCATCGCCGGCAGGGAGGCGGTGCGCCATGCCGGCTGCTGAGCTTATCAAAGAAGGCGAGCGGCAGATGCGTATCTGCAACGCGTGCCGCTACTGCGAAGGCTACTGCGCGGTGTTTCCGGCCATGGAACAGCGCCGCGTTTTCACCAAGGCCGATCTGACCTATCTCGCCAACCTTTGCTTCGATTGCCGCGACTGTTACTACGCCTGCCAGTATGCGCCGCCGCACGAATTCGGCGTCAATATTCCCAAGCTGATGTCCGAGCTGCGCGCCGACACCTATCGCGAGTTGACCTGGCCGGCGATTTTATCCGGGTTGTTCAAACGGAACGTACTGGCGGTGACCGCGGTTACGGTCGCGTCGATAGTTATCATCCTCGTGCTCGTGCTTTTGTTCCAAGGCCCTGACGTTCTTTTCGCCACTCATCTCGGCGAGGCGACGTTTTACCGCGTCGTGCCGTTTGTCGCCATGACCGTGCCGCCGTCGTTGATCGCGCTGTACGGTCTTGCGATTTTTATCATCGGCGCGGTGCGCTTCTGGCGCGAGACGAAGGCGACGCCAGCCGATGTCATCGATTTCGCCGCGCTCCGGCGCGCAACCCAGGACGCTTTCGGCCTTGCCTACATGAAAGGCGGCGGCGCCGGTTGCAATTACCCCGGCGAGAAATTTTCCCGTTCACGAATGTGGCACCACCATCTGGTGTTTTACGGGTTTCTCCTCGACCTGGCGGCTACGACCATTGCGGCGTTCTACGATCACTTTCTCGGCTGGCGGGCGCCCTATCCCTATTTCAGCGCGCCGGTGATTCTCGGCACACTCGGCGGCATCGGGCTGCTGATCGGCACCGTGGGGCTGCTTTATTTGAAATGGCGAAGCGACCGCGATCCGGCAAATGCAACCATGCTCGGCATGGACGTGGCGTTTCTCGTGCTGTTGTTTGCGACGAGCTTGACCGGGCTCTTATTGTTGGCGCTGCGCGAAACCCCGGCGATGGGCACGCTGCTGGTGATCCACCTGGGTGTCGTTGCCGGCCTCTTCATTACTCTGCCTTACGGCAAGTTCGTTCACGTCGTCTATCGCTACGCCGCGCTGGTGCGCTACTCGATCGAGCAGCGAAAGGCCGAAGCCCACGCCTCGTAAAATTGCGCACGAGTTGAATCAAGGCGGCAGAGACAGCAATTGCCCCGTCGATCGTTTGTAATGGCCAGGAGCCGAGCCTGCGCCGGCCAAGAGAGGGTGCGGGTTGTTAGGGAGACAGGCCGCCGCGCCCGGCGGTGTTTGGTGGTAAGCGGAAGTTTGACAAGTCGAGGTAGCAGGTGGATATTTCAAGCGATTTGGATTTCATTGGGCGAGCCGTCACTGGAGATAGGCCGACCAGCGTTTGTCGCGGCCCTAGCGGCTCACTTATAAGTGAGGCGTGCTTCCCATCATTCCTGCTGTTGACATGAGGCACACGTCATGGAATCGTTTCTGGAGTGAGCGATTTTGATTGGAACGAGGAGAAGAATGAGTTCCTGAAAAGCGCCCGTGGCGTGAGCTTCGAGGAGGTCGTATTTCATATCCAGAATGGAGACGTGCTGGACGTGATCAAGCATCCCAACGCCGATCGTTACCCGAAACAGAACATCGTCGTGATGAATATCGAAGGCTATGTGTACTTGGTGCCCTACGTGAAAGAGCGAGGCGTCCGCTTCCTGAAGAGCATTATTCCAAGCCGGAAAGCAACGAAGGAGTATTTGGGATGAGCCGCAATCCGTTGAAATTGGACAAAGAAGAATTGCAAATCCTTGGTGATTTTGAACGTGGAGAGTTCGAGAGCATTCAAAATTTCCGAGCAGAGAAGCGCAGTTTGGAAGCAGCTGCCAGAAGAACCCTCAAGAAGGATAAACGCATTAACATTCGCATTTCTTCCCGAGACTTGGAAAAATTGCAAAAGCGGGCCGTCATGGACGGAGTTCCGTATCAGACTCTCATTGCCAGCACCTTGCATAAGTTTGTGACCGGAAAACTCAAGGAAGCCGTCTAACCATCGGGTTGAGAAGGACGCGGAGGATCGCGCCTCTCACCCATGGCGTTAGCTTGATCGCGAAGAACAGAGATGATCTGTGGAGTATCGACATGGCATAATGGTTTGGTTGCAACGTAAGCCAGAGTTCTGCCAACTCCTAGCGATCTGCCTGAGCGCAAGCGTCATTGCCGTTGCCGCCGTTCTCTTTTTACTTGTCTTTGTCAGGGGCGCGGATATCGTTGCTGCCATGCCTCGCTGGTTGTGGTGGTGTATTACCCTCTATGCGGGAAATGCGATGGGGATTTGTAGCTGGTTGCTAAAGGCGTCAGCTAACAACGGTGCTCCACCCAGACCGCGGTCACGCACCTGGCAGGCGTGATGTGACGGGTCTGATCTTGGCCGCAACTGATGAGCTTGGCGTTAGCATTACCAAATTCGGTACACGATGCGACAGTCCGACCTTGTGCGATTGGAGCGTGAACTTGCTATCCGGTTGCCGCGCCAGTATCGCGACTTCATGGTTTCCTATCCTTTTTTGCAGAGGTCATGGGCGGGTGATCTCGGAACACCCGACGACGTGGATCTCCTGCTCGATTTAAATCGAGAGAAACGTGAGCTGCCGTCCGGCATGGGTTCAGGCGACGTGTTTTTTATTGGTAGCGATGGCAAAGGCTCCGACTACTTCGTCCGGCTCTCGGACCCGGCGTGTGGTATAGCAGCGTACGATACTGCAACACATCAGGTGTCGATTTTAGCGAAGACTTTCGAGGACTGGGTTTCACAGCTTCGACTAGTAAATGAAGGGGACGCGATTTCTCAGGGCAGAGTCCGACAATGGTGGCAGTTTTGGAAGTGACGCCTCACAAGACTGCGGCGCTTTATAGCCCTCATGACTGCAATGATGAAATCACTTGAACTCAAAATTCCGCCGCCGGCAATTACAGTGCTCGTCGCCGCCGCCATGTGGGAGGTCTCTCGACTCACTCCTTCGCTCCAAATACCAACGGCCATTCGCCTGATGTTGGCGCTAGCCGTTGGACTGGTGGGCATTGGATTCTCCGCGGCGGGTGTCATCTCGTTCCGGCGTGCAAGGACGACACTCAACCCAACGAAGCCACAAACGGCATCCTCGTTGGTAAGCTCCGGCGTCTACGCAGTCACCCGAAACCCCATGTACGTCGGCTTGCTGTTCCTTCTCATCGCATTCGCGGTTTTTCTATCTTCGCCCTGGGCGTTGCTCGGGCCGGCGGCATACTTTCTCTATATCGGCCGTTTTCAAATCGCGCCCGAGGAGCGTGCGCTCACCGCGCTATTCGGCGCCGAGTACACCGCCTATCTGTCGAAGGTTCGGCGGTGGCTCTGAGGCCTAAACCGGCATTAGACCTGATGCTTTGGTACGGGGCGGCGACTTCGGCGCGCAGCGACGCAATGTGTCGGTTAACTTCGAATAAGCAAAAAGGAAACCTTTACACGCCGGGAAGTGGCAGGCTTACAGCAAATCTAAATTGACTCACCGGGTGGTATGAAGTATGGTCATACCAGGGGGTGCTTATGGCGAGAGCGAAGGTTGCAATCTCTTTAGACGAGTCTACTCTCGATCGTCTTGACCGACTGGTCAAAAAGAACGTTTTCCCCAGCCGTAGTCAGGCCATCGAGGAAGCGGTTGCTGAGAAGCTCGCGCGGATCGAGAGAAGTCGTTTGGCTCAAGAGTGCGCTAAACTTGATCCGGCATTCGAGAAAGCGCTCGCGGAAGAAGGGTTGTCCGAGGATTTAGCGGAATGGCCCGAATACTGAGAGGAGAGATCCGCTGGGCCGACTTGAATCCGGTGCGGGGACGAGAGCAAGCGGGACAACGTCCCGTTTTGATTTTGAGTCAGGATGTGTTCAATGACCGCTCCGGGACCGTCATTGCCGTTGCGCTCACGAGTCAACCTCAACGCGCCGGGTTTCCTTTGACACTTGAACTGCGCGCAAGAGGGCTGCCAAAAAAATCGTGGGTTAAAATTAGTCAAATTCGAACACTCGCGGTTGAACGGATCGGCAAAGTGCTTGGTCGAGCGTCTCCTGAGGAGTTGTCTCAGGTTATTGAGGGGCTGAACGAGATTATCGGAACCTAACCGGGTTTCAGGTACGTGCCGGAACGCGCCTCTCACCATGGGTTTTTGAGCGATATCGGATGCAACTCTTTTTCAGCCCTCGATCATCAGTCGACGTTTCTCGGCAAGTCCGACCAACGCCAGGTCGGCAGCCACTCTCCGTTCACGGCTGACGATTCAACCAAGGACATGGGGAGCCTTTTGGGGGACTACCGGCGTTTATCGCGCTCCGATTCGGCTTCGATCGACTTCAACAGACTGTTGTCATAGAGCGCTTTGATGTCGACTTTGGGCAGGGGCGGGCCTTGGGCCTGCATGGCGTCGATGGTGGCGCGGGCGGAGCTGTCGTCGATGTAAGGGATGCGCGGGAGATCGGGGACCAGATCGTCGTAAAATTTGGCGAGCACGTCGAGGTCGCGCTGGCGGGTGTATTTGGCGATGACTTTCATGGTGAAGTCGCGCTGACTTTTCACGGCAGCGAGGGATTCGATGTAGGCGCGCAGCAGCGCTGCGACCGTGTCGCGCCGCTCGCGGAGATATTTGTTGGTGGTCGCGGTGACGGTGATCAGCTGGCGGATGCCGAGCTCGCGCAGGATGGAAAATTTGCGCAGTCCCTGCTTTTCGGCGGCATACGTATTGGGCGCGGTGAGAATCGTCGCCGACGCCTGCTTGCGCAGCACCGCCAGCGCGCGCTCCGGCTGGCCCGCCGTGCCGAACTGGACGAAGGTCACGTCTTCTTTTTTCATGCCGACCGTCTCCAGGGCTTTCAGCATGTAGCCGTAGGTCGGGCTGGTCGGATCGAGGGCAATTCTTTTGCCGCGGAGATCTTCGAGGCGCGTGATGCTCGGGTCGGTCATCAGCACGTAGTGGCCGACGAAGTTATACTGGGTCGCGACGAAAATCCCGTCGCCGCCGCCGGAGACGAGCCGGATCAAGCCCTCGGCGCCGCCCTGATAAAATTGAATCTCGCCGGCGGTGAGCGCCGACAGCATCACGCGGTTGCCCTGAATGTAGGCCATTTTCAAATCGATGCCGTGCTTCGCAAACAGTCCCTGCTCGAAGCCGACCCAGAGCGGCGCGAAGCTGCCGCTGATCGCCGAGTAGCCGAAATTGACCGTGGTGAGTTTTTTGTCCTGCGCCGCGGCAAGTGATGGCGCGCTACAGAATAACGCGAGAGCGAGAATCGGAGAGCGTCGCAAGAGCTGCATCGGCTGGCTGTTTCAGGAACCGGATTGGCTGTGGTCTTATCGTAACTTGCTGCGGCATTGCAATCTCCGTACGGGAATGGCCCGGGTCGCGTGGCTGCGGATTTGTTCGAAGCTGCCGCCTGTGTTAGGACGGCCGGGGACGGCAGGGATTGCCGCGGCTCATACGGAGAAAGACCAAAAATGGAGAAGCCGCTGATCATCGGCATGAGCGCATCGCCGTACACGCAGGCGTTGTTCGACGGCTCGGTGCGCGCGCCCGGCGTCGAAATCGAGCTGCGGACGCGCTTCGGCGACGGCCTGGATAACGTCGGCGCGCGCCATCGGGCGATCATCGCCGGTCAGATCGACGGCGGCGAGCTGTCGATCTCGTCCTACATTCTCGCGCGGCTGCGCGGCGTGCCGCTGATCGCGTTGCCGGTGTTTTTGTCGCGGCGCTTTCGCCTGCGCTGCATGTATTGCCGAACGAGCTCGCCGCTCGGGCATCCATCGGAGCTGGCCGGCAAGAAGATCACGGTGCACCGCTACAACGCCACGACGCCGGTGTGGCTCCGCGGGATTCTCCAGAACGAGTTCAACGTCAGACCTCAGGAGATTGAGTGGTGTGTCGCCGAGCCGGATATCGCCGAGGAAAGCCGGCGGCCGCCGCCCGCCGACGTGCGCGTGAATTTTATTTCTCCGCCGCGCACGCGCGAGCACGCCGTCGCGCTGGTCGAGCGCGGCGAGATCGACGCCGCTCTCGAACCCTACGCGCTCCACGCCACACCCGACATGCGCTACCTCATGGCCGATTACCGGCAGGCGGAGAAAGTTTTCTTCGAACGTACCGGCGCTTACACCGTCAATCATCTGTTCGCTTTGCGTCAGGAGATCGTCGATGAGCGGCCGCAGATTGCGGAAACTTTGCTGGCCGCCCTGACCCAGGCCAATGCGCTCGCCGATCGCTATCGCGACGAAAAGCAGCGCCGCGAGGCGGAGTGGGAAAGGGAAGTCATGGGCGGAGAGTTTCAGTACAGCCTCCAACGCGGCTGCGCGCGCCGCTCGCTGGCGACCTTGATGGAGTACCAAATCCAGCAGGGAATTCTGGAGCGCAAGCCCGATATCGACGCGCTCTTCGTGCCGCACGCATGAGCACGCAAGTCCCATTGTTGCGTTATTTCCTCGCTGCGGCGCTGCTGATTCTAATCCCGCCCGCAAAGCTGCATGCCCAGCCCGCGCTCAAAAAAGTGCGCCTGGGCATCCAGTCGAGCAATATCGGCTTTCTGCCGTTTCACGTCGCCTATCACAAAGGCTTTTACCGCGAGCAGGGGATCGAGCTGGAAACGATTTTCATGGCGACCCAGGCCGTGAACGCCGCCTTCGTGCGCGGCGATCTCGATTACAGCGCGGCGGTCAACGGCATCATCCAGGGCATCGTGCGCGGCTTCCCGGCAAAAATTCTCGCCTGCGCCGTCGACCGGCCGCTGCAATCGTTTGTTGCGAGACAAGATATCCGCACGGCGGGCGATCTCCGCGGCAAAAGAGTCGCGGGCAGCACGGCCGGCGGCACGGCGACCTTGATGGCCGACGCCGCGCTCAAGCACTTTCGCCTGGAACCCGGGCGCGATGTGACGGTGGTAAACCTGAGGGACAATCGGCTGACCGCGCTGGAATCCGGCACGGCGGACGCCGCGCTGCTCGGCGTGCCGGAAAATATTCTTGCCGTCGAGAAAGGCTACAACGAGCTTTTGTTTCTCGGCGATGTCTTGAGTTTTCCGCAGAACGGCTTCGGCGCTTCGATGAAAAAAATTCAGGACAGTCCGGATGAAGTCTATGGGATGGTGCGCGCGACCCTGCGCGGTTTTTTCTTCGCCGTCGAGCCGCGCAACCGCGACGAAGTGATCAATATTATCATGAAGCAGTGGCGGCTCACCGACCGGGGCCTGGCCGGCGCAATGCTCAAGCAGTTCGGCCGCGGCATCCTGCGCGACATGTCGGTCAAACCGCAAGGCCTGCAACTGATGATCGATCTGGTGCGGGAAGACTCGAAGATTGCGCAGCCCTTCAGCGCCGCCCAGGTCGCCGACTTCAGTTTCCTCGAAAAAGCGCGCCGAGAGCTGGGGGCGATAAAGCAGTAAATCGAGCTTGCCGTAATTGTCGTGAGGTAGGGCAGACACGGGGTCTGCCCCTGCGCTCGACCTTCCTCGATGTCGATCTTATTTGATTGAAACCGCCTTCGGCCTGGCGCCGGGACTGATCGCAAAGGCTTTTGCGCCGATCGGCGGCTCGCGGTGTCCGGCGAGTGCGGTGGACAATTCACGCGCGCTGGAGTAGGAGGTCCTGTCCCGAATCCTCCGAGGGAGAAAAACCTATGAAGTTGATGATCGTGTTTCTGCTGGTGGGCCTCTGCGCATGCGACAGCGCTCGGAGTTGGGCGCAATCCAATTTCTACGCCGACAAGACGATCAATGTCGTCCTCGGCGGCCCGCCCGCGGGATCGGCCGACCTGCGCACCCGAGCCGTCACCAACATTTTGCGCAAGCACATTCCAGGAAATCCCAACATCGTCGTTCAGTACATGCAGGCGGGCGGCGGCCGGCAGGCGGCCAATCACGTTTTCAAAGTCGCCAAACCGGACGGGCTCACCGTCGGCAGCATGGGCGCCGCGCTGGTGGCCAACGCGGTGCTGGGCGAGCCCGGCGTGCAATACGACATCGATAAATTCATCTACCTCGGCACGCCGGACAGCGCGCAGCACTATTTGTTCATCACCCACCGCGACGCGGGCCTGAGCAATTTGGAAAAGCTCAGGACGGCGCCGGCGGTGCGCGTCGGCGGCCAATCGGTGGGCCATCCGGTCTACATCACCGGCCGCGTATTCGCGTACCTGCTTGGGCTGAACGACCCCAAGTTCGTCACCGGCTACAGCGGGCCGCAGCTCGATATCGCGATCACCCGGCGCGAAGTCGATGCGCGCGTGACCACGGCGGAAACCATGCTGGCGCGCTCGCGCGAATGGCTGGAGAAGGGCATGGTCGATGTTCACGCCGGCATCGAGATTCCCCGGGGCAAACGCCATCCGCGTTTCGCCAGCCTGCCGGAGCTGGAGAGCTTCGCTAAATCCGACCGCGAGAAAAAATTGATCGAGATGTTTCGCGCTTTCAGACTGGCGGGGCAAAATTTTTTCCTGCCGCCGGGCACGCCGAGGGAGCGCGCGCAGATTCTCCAGGACGCGATGCGCAGGACCTTCAGCGATCCGGATTTCGACAAGGAATACGAAAAGCTCGCGGGCGACACGCCGTCTGCGCTGGCGCCGGAGGCGCTGGAAAAAGTGATCCGCGAGCTGCCGCGCGAGCCGGCGGTCGTCGAGCTTTTCAACAAGCTCGCCGGCGCCGATCCGCTGCCGGCGCGGTGAGCGCAACCGCGGCCAGCGCGCGGGCTATCCCGCTCCGCGCGCGTCATCGGCGAATCTACGCCGCGCGCAAATCTTTACTCGCAAATATCGAGGAGGATCCCGTCGGGATCGGCGAAGGCGTGCCGGCCGATCGGGCAGGCGCGCATGTCTTTTTCGATGCCGCCGCCCTGAGGGCCGCCGCCGATTTTCTTCGGCGCGCATTCGGGATGGGCCGCGGCGATCTTGTCGAGGTCCTGCTTGGTCTGCTCGATGCTTTCCACCTTGAAGCCGACGTGATCGAAACCTTGGCGCAGGCTGCGATAATAACCGTTGTGGCAGCGGCGAATGATCAGCCGGACTTTGCCGTCGGTGAGGGTGATCGCGCCTTCCTCGCCGGCCTCTTCGACGCCTTTAAGATCGAGCACTCGGGTGTAGAATTCCGCGACCTCGTCGGGTTTGCGCGCGCGCAGCGCGATGTGATTGATCCAGCGCGGCTGCTCCCAGCCGTCGGCCAGATAGCCTTCGCGCACGTTGTCCTGGCCTTTTTGCGACAGATCGAACTGCGTGCCGGTGGGGTCCTGCGCTCTCACGCCGGCAAAGGGCACGTGCGCCAGCGCGCGGGTGTGAAGCAGATCGGGATAGAATCGATTGAGCCGGTCCACCGCTTCGCGCACGTCGTCCACTTCGAAGCCGAAATGATCGATGCCTTGCTGGCTGCCGGCGCGCTTGGCGAGCAGCGCCATGCCGATGACGCCGTCGCTGATGTGGCCGCGATCGGGATTGGGCTTGTTGGTTTCGTCGACCAGATTGGTGGTGATCTGCTTCATGCCGAAAATCGACTGATAGAATTTGAACTCGGTGTCGTAGCGTTCGGTGTGAGTGGCGAGATGGCGAATTTTGGCGATCATGGCGGCGCTCCTTTTGCGGCTCGCTGGGTCAGTTTCCTTGTAGGTTAGGCGCGTGCGCGTTGTCAAGGAGCAGCGACAAATGGTCGCGCCGAATTCGCTCCATTGACCGGATCGCGCCGTCCTTGTTACATTTCGCGCGGGCGCAACTTGCGCTGGAGGCAACTGCGAAATGCCAGGAATTATTATTGTGCTGTTCGGCTTGATGGCATGTTTGGCGGCGGATCGCCCGGCCGCGGCGCAGCTCAAAAAAATCCGCTTCTCGGCCAGCTCCATCGCCGTTACCGAGCTCCAGTTTCGCATCGCGCAGATGAAGGGTTTTTACCGCGAGGAGGGGCTCGACGTCGAAACCATTCTCATCCGCGGCGCGGTGGGCATGCAGGCGCTGATCGGCGGCTCGGTGGACTACGCCTCGGCGGCGGGCGCGCTGATCGCCGCCGGCGTGCGCGGCGCGCCGGTGCGGCTCGTGCTGATCGTCAATTCCAAGCCGCAGTTCGATCTGGTCGGCCAGAAGGATCTGAAATCGGTCGCCGAGCTCAAAGGCAAAGTGGTCGGCATTTCCTCGCGCGGCGGCGCGGTGGATCTGCTGACCCAGCTGATTTTGACCAAAAACGGCCTGGCGCCGAACAAAGACGTGACGTCGATCGTCATCGGCACGCCCGAAGAGCTCGCCGCCGCGCTGCGCACGGGGTTGATCGCCGCCTGTCTGTTGAGCCCGCCGCGCCAGCTCATTCTCTACCGCGAAGGTTTCAGCCGGCTCGCCTATTCGGGCGATTATCTTGCGAGCTACCCGTCCGGCGGTGTGGGCGTGACCGAAGAAAAGATCAAGAGCAATCCGGCGGAGGTGCTCGCGTTCGTGCGCGCCAGTCTGAAAGGCCTGCAATACTATTCGCAGCATCGCAGCGAAGCCATCGACATCATCTCGAAATATCTCGGCGTCAAAGACCTTTCGCTGGCGGCGGAAGTTTACGACCTGCATCTCAGCCGTCTCGGCGGCCTCAGCTATCTCGACGACGCGTGGATGCGCGGCGCCATCGATTTCACCAAAAAAAGCCTGTCGGTGACGAAGGAAATCCCGCCGAGCCAGGTGTTCGATTTCAGCTTCGTGGAAAAAGCGCTGGGAAAAAGAAAGAGCTGATTTCGCCGCAAGCCGGCGGTCAGAATTCCTGCGCCTGCCAGAGCGCTTCGGCCAGGGCGATGAACGCGCGCACTTTGGGCGAGACGAAGCGCTGCGCCGGATAGACGAACGAGAAAGTGACCGCGGCGCCGAGCCAATCGGGCAGCACACGCTCGAGCCGCTTCTGCTGCGCTTCCTCGGCGCAGAGATAGCTCGGCAGGTAGGCGATGCCGGCGTCGCGCAGCGCCAGAGATTTGAGCGTTTCGAAATCGTCGGCGCGGAGCCGCCCCGCCAGCGCCACGCGCAATTTTTCCTTGCCGCGGGTCAGCTCGATTGCGTTGTCTTTGAAAAGCGAAAATTGCAGGCAGTCGTGCTCGGCCAATTGCTTTGGATGCGCCGGCAGGCCGCGGCGTTGGCGATAGGCGCTACCGGCCCAGAGTCCGAAGTGGCCCGCCGAAAAACGCCTGGCGATCAGGCGCGAGTCGGCGAGCTCGCCCGCGCGGATCGCCAGATCGACGCCCTCGGCGATGAGGTCGAGGACCCGATTCGTTACGGTCATGTCGACTTGCATTTTCGGATATTTTTCGAGGAATGCAGGGATCAGCGCCGCGACCAGACTGTGGCCGATGTCCGCGGGCGCGGTGAGTTTCAGTAAGCCGCGCGGCTCTGTCTGCGCGCTGGCCAATTCGCTTTCCGCGCCTTCAAGCTGGCGCAGCGCCTGGACGCATTGCTCGAAGTAGCTCTTTCCGGCCTCGGTCGGGCGAAGCTTGCGCGTGGTGCGCTGCAGCAACGTGACGCCCAGCCGTTTCTCCAGCGCCGAGACTTTCGCGCTCACCGTCGAATTGGGCATGCCGAGCAGCCTGGCGGCCTGGTTGAAGCTGCCGGCTTCCACGACTTTGACGAAAACCGCGATGCCGTCGAGATCCACGCCGGCGATTCTACATTAGGCGGAAGAGTGTTTCCAAGATGGGCGGCTAGTCGAAGCGCCCTGGAATGTCTATTTTGAAATAGCGATCCAATCCCGGTTAAAAAGGAGATGTTTCTCATGGACAAACCGATTCGCATCCTCGGCATCGCCGGCAGCCTCAGGCGAAATTCGTACAATCGGTTGGCGTTGAAGGCGGCCCAGCAGCTCGCGCCCGAAGACGCGGAAATCGATATCTGCGAGATCGACGGCATGCCGTCTTTTAACGAGGACGAAGAGCGCCAGCCGCCGGCCAAGGTCGTGGAGTTCAAAAGGCGTATCCGCGCGGCCGACGCAATCCTCTTCGCCACGCCGGAGTACAACTATTCGATCCCCGGCGTGCTCAAGAACGCGATCGACTGCGCCTCTCGTCCCTACGGCGACAGCGCCTGGAACGGCAAACCCGTGGCGATCATGGGCGCTTCGGTGGGAAGTTTCGGCACGGCGCGGGCGCAGTACCATCTGCGCCAGGTGTTCGTATTTTTGAACATGCATCCGATCAATCAACCCGAAGTGATGATCGCCAGCGCGGCGCAGAATTTCGACGCGGCCGGCAACCTGACCAACGAGACGACGAAAAAGTTGATCCGCCAGTTGCTCGTCAACCTGGTCGCCTGGACGCGCGATCTGCAAAAAATCAACGAGCGCCGCGCCGAGAAGAAGTAACGGCCGCGCGGCCAGCGATTCAAAAAGGAGGAAGGATGAATACGTCGAGAAAGATCGCGGAGGTGATCGAACCGCAGGCGGTGGTCGAAGGCGCCGGCGTGCGGCTGAAACGCAGCATCGGCACGCGCGCGCTCGATTATCTCGACCCGTTTTTGCTGCTCGACCATTTTCAGTCGAAAGATCCCGCGGACTATCGGGCGGGCTTTCCGCTCCATCCGCACCGGGGCATCGAAACGGTGACGTATCTGCTCGCGGGTTCGGTCCGGCACCGCGACTCGGTGGGAAATTCCGGCGAGATCGGCCCGGGCGATCTTCAGTGGATGACCGCCGGACGCGGCATCCTGCACGAAGAAATGCCGCAGGTGCGCCCCGAAGGCGTGGCGGGCTTTCAACTCTGGGTGAATTTGCCGGCGAAGCAGAAAATGATCGCGCCGCGTTATCAGAACGTGAGCGCCAACGAGATTCCGCTGCTCGAGCGCGAGGGCGCGAAGATTCGCGTGATCGCCGGCGCAGTGGACGGCGCGGCCGGGCCGATCGGCGGCATCGCGGCGGAGCCGACTTATCTCGACGTCTCGATCGCAGCGCGCGGCAGATTCAATTTGCCGATAGCGCGCGGCCATGCGGCGTTTGCCTACGTCTTCGAAGGCGAGGGCAAGTTCGGGCCGGAAAATCGCGCCGTCCGCGGGCCCAAGCTGATCGTCTGGGACGACGGCGATAGCGTCGAAGCGGCCGGCGGCGAAAACGGAGTGCGGTTTCTACTGGTGTCCGGCAAGCCCTTGAACGAATCGGTGGCGCGCTACGGCCCGTTCGTAATGAACACTCAGGCGGAAATCCAGCAGACGCTGCGCGAGCTTCAAGCCGGGACTTTTGCGCAATAAACGGATTCGCAGCGCGAGGCAATGAATTGGGGGGGCGGGTTTGAAACCCGCCCCCCACTGGTTTTTGGCCGCGGCAATGTTTACGATGAACGGACGGCTCGCTCATGGACAAGAGGCAACGGACTCCGGAGCAGGAAGAGATTCGCCAGCCGCTGATCGAGCTGCACGGCGCGCTGCTCAAGCTGCACAAGGCGCTGATCGACTCCGAGCGCGTGGTTTACGAGAAGAGCGTCGGCCCGATCGCCTCGCCCAATCATTTCTTCCAGCTCCTCACCAACGATCCCTGGTTCGCCTGGCTCCGGCCGATCTCGCAGCTGATCGTCGCCATCGATGAGACTCTCGATGCCAAGGAGCCGTTGACGCGCGCCGACGTGGATGCGGTGATGAGCCAGTCGGTTTTCCTGCTGGTTCCGGCCAAAAGCGGCGGCGAGTTCGGCGAGCGCTACGTCGCTGCGTTGCAGCGAGACCCGCGCGTTGTACTAGCGCACGGACAGGTGGCGAAACGCATTGGCTCGGGCAATCCGGCGGCGTGATTGGATCTCAGTGGGTTGGGTCGCTCCGGTAAAACTCCCGGCAGCTTGCTGCGCTAACTCCAAGGTAGGATGGGTGGAGCGCTAGCGATACCCATCATCCGAACGGTGGGTATCGGCGCTTTGCGCCTCCACCCACCCTACAATTTCTACAATTTCTCAGGTTGAATGAGCTCGATCACTGCTTAGCCCCACTTGCCCCACCGCGACCACAGATCACGAACACGATTTCTCTCATCCCTGGGCGTAGAGCGTCTTGCCGGCAATTTCGACCGGCTTCGCGTCAATCAACACAAACGCAATGACGCAAGGCGCGGTGCCGCGGTTCACCCAATTGTGAATCGTGCCGCGCTGCACGAGCACGTCGCCGGCCTTCAGATGAACGACTGAGTCGTCCAGCTCCATATCGATCTCGCCCGACACGACCACAGCGTAATCGATCGAATCGGTGCGATGCACGCGAGGCGCCACGCCCGGCGCGAATTCGACGACGCGAAAAACCGTGCCGTTGGCCAGCGTCGTTCCGGTCTTGCGCAGTCCTTCGTCGCCGTCCCCGGTGTTGTCGACCGGAAATGATTCCGTAGTCCAAACCACGCAGGCGGTCGAGCCCGGCCGCGCGGAAACGAGATTTTTCGAAATCTCATCGATCTTGACGACGGCACGACCGTTGTCGTTGTGACCGGTTACGACTCGGCGTAGGTTAAGTGACATTTGCAGATCTCCGTTTTACCCGTTGAGTGAAAAATTACGCGGCAATTTCGACTGTGGCGTAAAAGTCGATTAGGCGCGGTGTCCGCTTTGGAGCGACCGAGCGATGCCGTGGTGCTGGCGGCTTGATGCCGTCTTCACGCAGGCCCTGCAGGTGAAGGGCGATGGCGCCTTGAATACGTCGGAGAGCCGAATCAATGGTCTTGCCGGTCGCAACACAGCCCGGGAGATCGGGTACTGATGCTCCCCAATCGCTATTGGGGTCTTTGTTGATACGGACCAAGTACTGCAACTTTTTCATCGCTCACATTAACATACCAAAAGAACACTACAGCACACCAGGGCGCTGGTGTGTTTGCGTTAGTCCAGCTTCACATCTACAACCACGAACTCGTCCGACGCCAGCGCCTGCTGGAATACCGGTTTCAATTCTTCTCTCTTTCTCACGGCGAAACCTTTGGCGCCGTAGAGTTCGGCGAGTTTCGGCAGGTCCGGGACAAAAAGCTCGGTGCCGATGATTCGGCCGCCGTAGGTTTTGATCTGGTCGCGCTTCATGCCGCCGTAGGCGTTGTTGCGCAGGATCAGCACGAAGATCGGAATCTTGTGGTAGGCCGCGGTGGCGAGCTCCTGCTGCTCCATCATGAACGAGCCGTCGCCGGTGACGCAGATCACGCGCGCGTCGGGACGGCCGAGCTTGACGCCCATCGCGGTTGCGAGCGCGGTGCCGATGGCGCGGAACTCGCCGGCGTGGATGATCGGATTGACCGCGTCGATGCCGCGCAACGTATCGCCGGTCATGCCCGAGGTCGTGAGGATCTCATTGCCGGTGAGCAACTCGTTCAGCGCCTTCATCACCGACTCGTAAGTCAGTCCCTGGTTCGCGGGTTTCTGTTCGACGTCGTTTCTCCAGGCGTCCTTGGCTTGCTTGATCGCTTCCGCGCGCGAGGCGTTCGCCGGCTTGGCCTGTCGCTTTTTGACTTCGTCGATGATCGCGCGCAGGGCAACCTTGGCATCGGCCGTGATCGATAAGGCGCTGGGATAATTCCGGCCGAGTTCGTCAGGATCGGTGTCGATCTGCACGATCTTGGCCTTCTCCGGAATGATCTCGTGGCCGAAGCGCATGGTCGTGCCTTCGCTGAAGGTCGCGCCGAGCGCGAGGATCAAATCCGCCTCCTGGAAAAATTTGCGCGAGTAAGGACGGCTGCCGAAGCCGAGGCAGCCCAGAGCGAGCGGATGATTTTCCGGAAACACGCCCTTGCCCGTGTAGCTCACAGCGACCGGAAGAGCGAGCAACTCGGCCAGTTCGCGCACTTCGTCACGCGCGTTAGCCCAATCGACGCCGGTGCCGGCGAGAACCACCGGCGTTTTGGCTTCGAGCAGAAGATCGACCGCCGCCTTCGCGGCGCCGGCATCCATCGCCGGAGCGACCGGTTCGGCACTCTGTGCGAAGCTCAACGGCTCGGGCAGCGCAGTGTGCTGCAAGTCCTCGGGCACGATCAGAAACACCGGACCCTGGCGCCCCCGCGTAGTCTGGCGGTAGAGCGAGTCCATCAGGGGCCCCAACTCCTCGATCCGCTCAAGCCGCGCGCTCTGCTTGGTGATCGGCTGAAACAAGCGGACATGCTCCATGCCGTGGAACGACGAATAACGGCCTTTTGAGTAAGCCGCTGTGTCGATGTCCGACGAGACCACGAACAGCGGGACGGATTCCTTATGCGCCTGTGCCACTGCCGTGACGATATTGGTCGCCCCGCCTGCGGCGGAAACCAGACACACCGCGGGCTTCTTGGTCGCGCGCGCATAGCCGAGCGCCATGTTGCCGGCGCCGCCCTCGTGCTGGGCGTTGATCAATTTCATGTGCGGCCGGCGCGCGATGGCATCGCCGATCGCGAACGAGGTGTGCGCGAGCACCCCGAAAATATTCTCGACCCCCCGCGCGCTGAGATATTCGACCAGAGCATCGGCAACATTGGTTTCAGGCATAAGCGCCCTCCCGATTCAGGATGAGGTTTGATTATTTCAGCGCCCGGGAAAAAGCAATCACGGGGCGTTTGACCGGGACGATGGAGGGTTATTTTTCAACTTTGTTTTCGGCTGGACAGCGAGTAAACTACCCAAGTCGACGGTGGGATGCGGCCTGCACGCAGCGCAGCCGTCGCGCGGCGAGGCTTACAATGGAATGCAAAGTACGAAAACTTGCCAACGTCGTTCTGATCGAAGTCGAAGGGCGGATCGACCACAGCACCGCACCCGCTTTCGGCAGCGCGCTCTTGCCGCACGTGGAAGGCTGCGCCAACGACGAAAAGAAACTGCTGCTCGATTTGAGCAGGGTCAATTACATGAGCAGCGCCGGCCTGCGCGTGCTGATGATCGCGGCGAAGGGGTGCCGCAAACAGAGCGGCAAGATGGTGCTCGCCGCGCTCCAGCCCACGGTTCAGGAAGTTTTCAAGATCGGCCGCTTCGACATGGTTTTGGAAACCTACGGCACGGTGCGCGAGGCGCTGGCGGCGATTTCCCCGGCGGCCGCGAGCCTGTACGGCAGCGACTGACGGCGATGGCGCAGGCTCGGACAACCAGCCGGATGAGCGCGCCGACCCTCGATGCGGTGGCGCGCTGCATGGAATTCGCCGCGGCACAGGCGCGCGCCGCCGGCTTCGCGCTCGCGCGCGTGCACGAGATCGAGCTGGTGGTGGAGGAGATCGTGGCGAATATCTGCCGCTACAGCTACGCGGATCAGAACGGCCGCGTGGAGCTTTGCTGCGAGCGGCTCGACGGCCCGAAGCTGGCGCTGGAGTTCATCGACTACGGCTGTGCGTTCAATATTCTCGCCATGCCCGAGCCCGATCTCTCGGTGGACATCGATCAACGCGACGTCGGCGGCGTCGGCGTGCCGATGCTGCGCGCGCTCATCGATCAGGCCAGCTACCGGCGCGAAGAGCCGCGCAACATCCTGCGCGTGATCGTCCATGCGCCGCCGCGGCTCGGCGCCGAACCAACCGCGACCTGAGCCGGCGCAAGAACATGCAGGTCTATTTCTGGGGCACTCGAGGCTCGCTGCCGGTGGCGCTGGAGGGCGCCGCGATCCGCGAGAAAGTCCGGCGCGCGCTGCTCCAGGCCGACGGCCGGCGTTTCGAAAATGCCGCTGCGGCGGAGCGATTCATCGACGAGCTGGAATTTCCGGTGCGCTCGACTTACGGCGGCAATTCGTCCTGCGTCGAGATCATCGGCGGCGATCATTACGCGCTCTGCGACATGGGCTCCGGCCTGCGGCCTTTCGGCCAGCAGGCGCTGAGAAAACATGGCACGGGCCGGCCGCAGCTCTACAATTTTTTCCTGTCGCACGTGCACTGGGACCACATCATGGGCTTTCCGTTTTTTGCGCCCGCGTACATTCCCGGCAACATCATTCGCATTCACGGCGGCCATCCGACCGCCCTGCTCGAGGAGGCGTTTCACCGCCAGCAGTCCTCGCCGTGCTTTCCGGTGGAATGGAACCATCTCGGCGCGGCGATCGAGTTCGTGCAAATGGATGCCGATCGGTGGCACGAAATCGACGGGCTGCGGGTAAAAGCCAAGCGCCAGCCGCATCCGGGCGATTCCTACGGCTACCGTTTCGAGCAAAACGGCAAGGCGGTCGTCTATTCCACCGACACCGAGCACAAGCTCACTTCCGATTCGGAGACCGACGCCGCGGTGGAGTTTTACCGCGGCGCGGATCTCGTCGTGCTCGACGCGATGTATTCTCTCAACGAAATGATCAATTCGAAGGAGGACTGGGGGCACTCGAGCAACGTGGTCGGCGTCGATCTCTGCCTGCGCGCCGAGGTCAAGCACTACTGCATGTTTCACCACGACCCCGCCCACGGCGATGAGACCATTCACAGCATCCTCGGCGAAACCCGGCGCTACGCCGAGATCGCCGGCGACGGCCAGGCGCTGCAGGTTTCCGCGGCCTACGACGGATTGCTGATCGACGTGTAATCTCTTGGCCGCGGCGCGCGCATCCGAAAAAGATTTTTCCGCCCGGCATCGGCTCCGCCCGCTGCTCGACGGCCTTTGCCACGGCGAGGGGCGGAGCGCGGCGGCGGCGCTGCTGCTTTTTGCCGCGCTGTTTCACGTCATTGCCGGCGAGCGGCTCTGGCGCGCGCCTCGCGATTTCGTTTTCGACGCCTACCAGCGACTCCGGCCGCGCTCGGTGGCGCGCTTTCCCGCCGTCATCGTCGACATCGACGAGCGCAGTCTTGCCGCCTTCGGGCGCTGGCCCTGGCCGCGCACGCGCCTGGCCGAGCTGATCGCAGCGACCCGCGCGGCGGGCGCGCTCGCCGTCGGCGTGGATATCATCATGCCCGAGCCGGACGATCTCTCGCCGAGCTATCTTCTCGCCGGGCGCGCCGAGCTGAATCCCGCGCTGCGCGCGGCGCTCGCGCAACTGCCTTCCAACGATGCCGCCCTGGCGCAGACGCTGCGCCGCGTGCCTTCGGTCATCGCCCGCGCGGCGCTGGACGGCAAGACTAATTTGAGCCCGGCCGGCGCGCAGACTCCGGCGATGATTTTCGGCGAATCGCCGCTGCCGCATCTCCGGTCTTTCGCGGCGGAGCTCGGCAATGTGCCGGAAATCGAAGCAGCCGCGGCCGGGCGCGGCTATTTGAACGACACGCGCGACGGCGACGGCACGGTGCGCGCCATGCCGCTGGTGATCGCCGTCAGGGGCGCGCTGGCGCCGGCGCTCGCGCTGGAGATCCTCCGGGTCGCCACCGGCGAGAAACAATACGCGGTGCGCGCGGACCGAAGCGGCGTGGCGGGCGTGCAGATCGGCGATTCGTTCATTGCCACCGACCGCGACGGCAGCGTGCGCCTCTATTATTCGCCGGCGTTTGCCGCGCGGCGGGTTTCCGCGGCGGCGATTCTCAAGGGCGAAATCAAAGCCGGCGCATTCGCCGGCCAGGTGGCGATCGTCGGCGCCACGGCGGTGGGCATCAGCGACGTGGCGCCGACGCCGCTGGAAGCGCGCATGGACGGCGTCGAGATTCAGGCGCAGCTCATCGAAAACCTTCTCGAAGGGAGCCGTCTCATGCGCCCGCCGGGGGCGCGCTGGTGGGAGCTCGTGGCGCTCTTCGCCTTCGCGCTGCCGCTGATCGTCTTCTTACCGCGTCTCCGGCCGAGCCGCGCCGCGGCGATTTTCTTCGCCGCGATGATAGCTTTGGCGCTGGCAAGCTTTCTTCTGTTCAGCGGGCGCCGTCTTCTCTACGACGCGACGTTTGCGGCGGCGGCGAACGGGCTGCTCGCCGCGCAGCTTTTGTTTGCGGGTTTCCTCATGTCGGAGCGGCGGCGGCGCGAGCTCGCGGCGGATCTGGAGGAGGAGCGCGCCGAGCGCTTGCGCGCGGCCGGCGAGCTGCGCGCGGCGCGGGAAATCCAGATGGGGATGCTGCCGGACCCGCGCGCCATCGACGGCTTGCCGCGGGCGCTCGAGGTTCACGCGCTCCTCGAGCCCGCGGAGGAAGTCGGCGGCGATCTTTACGATGCTTTCATGCTCGACGAGCGGCGCCTGTGCTTCATGATCGGCGACGTCTCGGGCAAGGGCGTTCCCGCTGCGCTCTTCATGGCGCTCACGAAGACCCTGGCGAAGAGTCTGGCGCGCCGCCAGGTCGCGCCCCTCGAGCAATTACTCGGCGCGGTCAACGAGGAGATTTCCCGGGAAAATCCCGCGGCGATGTTCGTGACGGCGATCGTCGGGATCATCGATGCGCGCACGGGCGAGGTGGAGCTGTGCAACGCCGGGCACAACGCGCCGATCCTGTTGCGGTCGGCGGGAGCGCCGTTGCAGCTCGAGGGCGCCGGCGGCCCGCCGCTCTGCGTGGAGCAAAATTTTGCCTATGCGAGCCGGCGCGTCAGGCTGGCGCCGGGCGAGATTTTGCTTTTGCTCACCGACGGCGTGACTGAAGCGGAGAACGAACAGCAGGCGCGCTACGGCGTGGAGCGGGCGCTCGCTTGTTTCGCCGAAGCGCGGGCTCCGGACGCGGCGGCGGCCTGCGCTCAGCTCCACGCCGACGTGAAGCGCTTCACCGCCGGCGCGCCGGCGTCGGACGATTTGACGATTCTGGCGATCCGATTCAGAGAACCGTGAGGAGTAAAGTCAAGAGGAAAAAGTAAAAGGTAAAAAGTAAAAAATTGGATAGGACGCCTGATGCCTTGCGGATTCTATCTCACGATCACTTCGACGCGGCGGTTGCGCGGTTCGGCTTGTTCGTCGGGGGTCGGCACCAGCGGCTCGCGCTCGCCGCGGCCGACGGCGCGGACGAAATTCGAATTGATGCCGCGCTGGAGCAGCATGGCGCGCACCGCTTCGGCGCGCTGCAGGGACAAGCGGTCGTTGTCGGCCACGCTGCCGACCCGGTCGGTGTGGCCGGTCACCTGAACTTCCACGGCCTGCCGTTTGGCCACGGCGGCGAAAAGCTCGTCGAGAGTCGGACGCGACGCGGGCGCGACTTCGACGCTGTTGGTTTCGAAGTAGAGGGTGAAACTGATCGCCGGCGGCGGCTGCGCCGCGAGCGCGTCGCCGAAGGTGCGGTTGGCCTCTTCCGCGCTGATGGTTTTGATTTCGATTCTGTTTTTATCGTCCACGCTGGCGGCGCTGTAGGGCTTATCGAGCAAAGCCGACTGATGGCCGGCGCCCACCGTGACGGCGGCCGGCGCGCCGCCTTCTTCGGGCAGCAGCACGACATAAGTGTTGACGCTGGCGCAGCCGGAGACGAGCAGCGCCGCGACGAAAAATAAAGCTGCGCAGGGCTTCAAGTCACACCTTTCCTGCGCGGATCACTCTTGGACTTTGACGGCGAACTTGGTGCCGCGCACGCCGAGAATCGTCGTCGGCGTCTGGACTTTCATGGCGTCGGGCGAACGTTTGGCGATCTGTCCCGAGACGATAGCGAGGGTGCCGCGATGGAGCTGGGTGAGCGATTCGCCTTCCTGGGTCGTGGGATTGAAACGAAACTGTTTGAACTCGACCCGGCTGTTGGGGCCGGCGGAAAGCCGGGAGTTGTCGATCAGCGTGATGCCGACAGAGGCGTTGGCCCCGGTGATGACGATATCGGCTTCCTCGATAAGATCGCCCGGCCTGGCGGGCTGCTGGTTGTTGTTGCGCAGCAGAAACACCTGGCCGGCGGTGTTTTTGATCTGGCCGATCTCCGCCGCTCCAAGCGGCGCTGCGGCGAGCGCGAAGGCGGCGGCGAATGCAAGACCGGTGAGCGTCCAGGATTTCATGACTCTTCCAAGTCAAACGAGTTTATCAAACACGCGGCAAGAGCTTCAAGCATTCATTTTGCCCGGCGCGAGCATGCGCGCTGTCGGCAGGTCGTGGCGCACGCCGTAGCGCCGGCCGCAATAGCGCAGCAGCAGCGCTCCGGCCAGGGTCAGCGACACGATGAAAATACTGATGATGCTGGCCGCTTCGCGGTTGCTGATCGCGGTCGATGACAGCTCCAGCGCCATCAGCGAGAGCGTCATGGTGTCGCGCGAGGCAAGCAGGATGATGCTGCTCGTGGCGCCGGCGGCGCTGACGAAATTCATCACCGCCAGAAGAATCAACGTCGGCATCAAGAGCGGCAGCCAGATGCGAAAATAGGTGCGCAGCCAGCCGGCGCCGGAAACCCGCGCGGCTTCTTCCATGTCGGCGCCGACCTGCACCAGCACGCCTTTGACGATATTCACGCCGGTCGTCTTGCCTTGCAGCAGCACCACGAGAATCAGCGCCCAGATCGTGCCGAAGAGGAAATTCAGCCCGGGCGTGTCGATGAAAACCCAGAGCAGGCCGAGGCCGGCGAGGATGCCGGGGATCGCGCCGGCGCTCCAGATCATCGCATCGAGCGCGCCGCGTCCCGGCAGGCGCGTGCGCACGAGCAGGTAGGCGATCACCGAAAATAGCAGCGGGCTGCAAACGGCCGCGCTCAGCGCGAGCAGGAGAGTCGTGCGGAAGGCCTTGACGAACACCGGATCGCTCAGCACCAGACGCCAGTGATCGAGGGTGAATCCCAGAACGAAATAGCCGATGCGCTGCATGAAGCTGCCGAGCACGAGGATCGCCAGCGGCCCGACCGTGAGCAGCGCCAGCAGCAGGGCGATGGCGCCGAAGGCGAGATAATTGCCCATGCCGAGATCGATCAGTCCGGGGCGAAAGCTGCCGGTGATCGTCGTGTAGCGGCGCCGCTCGAGAATCCAGCGCTGCAGCGGAATGATCAGCGCGATCATCAGCAACGTGAGGCTCGCCAGCACCGTGGCTTCGCCGTAGTTGGGAATCTGGTTGCGGATCAACGTGAAGATCTTGGTCGAGTAGACGTAGAAGCCGAAGGGCATGCCGAGCAGATATTCGGTTTCGAAGGATTGAAACACGCGCAGAAGCTGGAGCGCGAACACCAGGATCATCGGTGAAATCATCAGCGGCAGGGTGACTTTGAAAAGCGTCCGCAGATGGCCCGCGCCGCCGACCCGCGCGGCTTCCTCCAGAGTCGAATCCATGTTGCGAAACGCCGGGGTCAGCAGCATGACTTTGATCGAGATGCCGTGGCCCATCAAGTTGGCCCAGACGATGCCCGGCACGCTGAAAATATTGAAAGGCCCCTGCTCGAGATGAAACAAGTTTTTCAGCGCCACGTTGATCAGGCCGATGTCGGGGTCGAGCAGGCTGATCCAGGCGATGGTGGTCGGCAGCGACGGCACCATGTAGGAAACCCAGAAAAGAAATTCCAGTGTGCGGCTGAACGGAATCTTGGTCCGCGCCAGCAGCCACGCGATGGCGACGCCGGCCGGAAAGCTGACCGAGATCGTCATCGCCCAGACGAGAAGCGAGTTGCCCAGCGAGCCGAGCAGGCCGGGGCGCTTGAGCGCGTTTACCCAGTGATCCACGCCCCAGCGGCGCGGCTCGACGAACCAGTCGCCGGCCGCGTTGAAACTATTGATGAGAAGCAAAAGCACCGGCCAGATCAGAAAGTAGCCGAGCACCAGGAGCAGCGCGGCCATCAGGAAATGGCCTCTGGTCAGGCGCGGTGCCTGCGCGCGAGGCAACGCCGGAATGCGTTCGATGGCGGGCGAGCGGCTCATCGGAGCTCGAGGATGGAGGATGGAAGATCGAGGATGGAATTCGGATCGCGATCTTCGATCCTCGATCTTCTATCGCCGATTACTTCTGCCTCGACTCCCAGATTTTGAACGCCCACTTCTGCACTTCTTCCTGCTTCTGCCCCATGGCGGGATCGGCGTCGGGGAAAGCGTACTCTTTGCCGAAGCCGCGCCGCTGTTGCGGCAACACTTCGCCGAAGGGCACGTCGTTGCGCAGCGAGGCGCGGTCGAGGTTGGGAATCAAATTGTGGGTCGCGGTCTGGCCTTCCCTGGACAAGAACCAGTTGATGAAAAGCTTGGCCCCACTGGGATGCGGCGCGTTGGCGAAGGCCGAGATGCAGCAGCCCGAGCCCGACGCGCGCAGCACGCCCTGTTTCTTGATCATGAAGTGCGGCTTGATCGGCAAACCTTTGCGCGCCAGCGCGACGTATTCTTCGGTGCCGGTGGCGATGAAATGGATCGGGAAGCGGCCGTTGACGAGCCAGGTTTCCAGAATTCTCCGGTCGTCGCTGAAGGTGACGCCGGCGCTGGTCATGTAACGGCGCACCCACTCGGGGCCGCGGTCGGGCTCGAAGTAGCTGTCGATGATCTGGCGAATGCCGGAGGGATCGCCCATCCCCTGGCCGGCGATCTTGCCTTTCCACCTGGGATCGAAAAGATCGCTTTGATTTTTCAATTTGGCGACTTCGGCTTCCTTGATTTTGTCGGTGTTGTACCAGGCTTCGTACTGGTCCTCGAGGCCGGCGTGATAGATGAGCGCGAACTTGCCGAACTTGTCGGCGTACAGGTGGCGCTTGTGGTACCAGGCCGAGAGATCGACGACTTCCGGATGAAACAGCAGCGGCGGCAGCGGCACCAGCGAATCGGACGGCACCAGGCGCTGCTGGTTTTCGCGCGAGCTGATCAGCGCCACGTCCATGGTGAATCTGCCGGCCTTGCGCTCGGCGAGCACGCGATTCACCGTGTCGGTGGCGTTGCCGGTGGAGACTTCGACCTTGACGTTGAATTTCTTGCTGAAGACATCGACCACCGGCCGGTACTGGCGCGAGGGCGCGCCGCCGGAGGCGATCGACACGGTGCCTTCCTGCTGCGCGGCGGCGATGAGCCTGGACCATTCCTGCTCGAAGTTCGCCGGCGCGGCGGCAAAGGCGGGCCCGGCGGCGAGCAGCAGTAAGAGCGGTCCGAGGAATCCGACGGATCGGACCGATCGGACGGATAGGCGGCGCCTGCCGCGAAGTTTTCTTTGAGCCTTCATAAACTCCTCACTCTTCTTTGTGCGACCAGTCCGACGCCCAGACGGTGTGGCCGTCGGGACGGAGCTCGAGGCAGACTTTTTTGCCTTCGGCGATCGGTTTGTGGCGTTCGCCGTAGATCATCATCGCGCCCTGGCCGTCGACCTCGACCTGATATTCGATGCGCTCGCCGACGAACAGCGCGGCGAGCGTCCTGCCGCCGATCATGCCCGCCGGCGGCTCGGCGCCGAGCGCCGGATGGATTTCGACGTCCTCCGGGCGCACGCCGATAAAAACCGCCGCGCCGTTCTGCATGCCGCCGGGATTGTAGCAGCGGCCGAAGACGACGCAGTCGCGCGCGCCGGCGAGCGCGATCGCCATCTGGCCGGACGGATGGCTCGTCTGAACTTTGCCTTTGAACAGCAGGGTGCGGCCGACGAAGTCGCGGACAAACTCGTTCACCGGCGCTTCGTAAAGCAGGCGCGGATCGCCTTGCTGTTGGACCACGCCGAGATTCATCAGCGCGATGCGATTGGAGAGGCTCAGCGCTTCGATCTGATCGTGGGTGACGAAAAGCATGGCGACGTTGAGGCGCTTCTGCAAAAGCTTGACGCTCACCCGCATCTGCTCGCGCAATTTCGCGTCGAGGTTGCTGAACGGCTCGTCGAGCAGGAGAAGGCGCGGCTCGGTGACGAGCGCGCGGGCGAAGGCGACGCGCTGCTGCTGGCCGCCGCTCAAGAGCGGCCCGGGGCGGTCTTCGAAGCCGGCGAGGCCGACGAGATCGAGGGCGCGCTGCACGCGCTCGCCGATTTCCTTTTTCGGGAAGCGGCGCGCCTTGAGCGGGAACGCGACGTTTTCCGCCACGGTCATGTGCGGCCAGATGGCGTAGGATTGAAACACCATGCCGACGTTGCGTTTGTTCGGCGGCAGACTCAGCCGGCGCGAAGTCAGCACCACCGCTTCGGCGCCGAAGAAAATATCGCCGGCATCCGGCGTTTCGAGACCGGCGACCATGCGCAAAGTCGTGGTCTTGCCGCAGCCGCTCGGACCGAGCAGCGTCAGGATTTCGCCGTCCAACACGTCGAGCGATAGATCCTTCACCGCGGGAGTCGCGCCGCCGGGATAGGTTTTCCACAATCCGCGCAAGCTGACGGCAGTCTTGGCGGATGCGGCGGCAGCGCGCGCCGTTGAGACCGCGAGACTCATGGTGCTCTCTCTTACACGAAACTCTGATTTGACACTATAGGCGCGGCGGCTGTTGTTGATGGTTAAAGAGTACGTCTTGCCGCACGAAACGGGCAACCACGGGGGGTTGCTCCTACGGGCGCATCGGTGAATTTCGCGGTGAGGCGGGAATTCAGAAACCCTTCGCTTCCTCTTTCATGTAGAAGCCGAGTTTTTTCATCGCCGGCCAGTCGTCGATGGAGAAGAGAAGGGTGTCGCCGTTATGCGTGTTCTCGTGATGGTGCCACGTCCAGGCGGGCACGGCGAAAATATCGCCCTGGTGATATTCCAGCCGCTCGTTTTCGATGACCACCGCGCCTGCGCCCTCGAAGGCGAAGTAGAAGGTCGTGCTGTTGTGGCGGTGCGGCAGGGTTTTCTGATTTTTCGCCAGCAGCTGCGCCTGCCAGGCGATGGTCGGTAAAGTCGGTCCGCCGTCGACGGGACTGGCAAGCATGATCATCACGCCGTCATGCGGATCGCTTTCGCCGTTTTCTCTGAGCGCCGTGAGCGCGCCGCAGGTGTCGGCCCACGGATAGCGCATGGGCGGCAGCGGGAACGGCGCTTCGCTGGAAAGCGGCCGCGCCAAACCGAGGGTGCGCTGGCCATACGCAGCAGGTTTTTTTATTGCTTCGTACGGCTGGTCGTCGGGCATGCGCTCGTTGACGTTGACGTTGGGGTTGTAGCCGTTGTCGTAGCCGTCGATCCAGATCGCGGGTGTTGCGTCCCTGTTCCAGTGATCGTGATAGGTCCACGCCGGGCTGATGATCACGTCGCCGCGCTCCATCGGGTAAGCCTCGTATTCACACACGAAGACCGCGTCCTTCGGCGCCTGGCAGACCAGGCGCGTTTCGCTGCGCAGATTGCGGTGGCACTGGGTGCGCTCGCCGGGCATCAAGATCTGCGCGTTCATCCAGATGGGAAACTTGCGCGCTTCGATGCCGACCACCGAGCGCATGCCGGTCATGCCGTTGGGCCCGACGGTGACGATCTCGCCCGAGCGCATGAGTCCGCGGTAGATGCCGTCCCATTTCCAGTGCGCCGCGGTATGGCCCTGGCGCGCCGCCGCGCGCCCGTCGCGGCGCAATCCCGCGCCGACGAGATGGTGCTCGGCGAGAAAGCGCTCGAGGTCTTCGTGGGTGGTGCCGACGTCGCTCACGTGTGCTCCTCAGCTAAAATCTTTTCACCGCGGAAGACACGGAGAACACGGAGGAAGAAAGTGTTGTCTTGGGACTTGTTGCCTTCACGCCTCCGTGTCCTCCGTGCGCTCCGTGGTGAAATCCTATTGATCGAGGCGAAAATATTTCACGCAATTATCCACCAGCATGGCGCGCTTTTCGTTTTCCGGCACGCCGGCGAAATCTTCGGCGAGATATTTTTGCGAGTTGGGAAAATCGCTCGCCGCGTGCGCGAAGTCGGTGCCCCACATGATTTTGTCGTAGCCGATCGAGTGGCGCCGCTGGACGCCCACGGGATCGCGCAGAAAGCCCCAGTAGTTGCGGTCCTTCAGATACTCGCTCGGCAGGCGATCGAGCTTCGACAGTCCCCACGCTTCGTGGATCATGCCCATGTAGCGCTTGTAATGATCGTCCACCTGCCACAACCCATATTCCAGCCAGCCGATCATGGTTTCCGCCCAGTAGAATTGCAGCCTGGGAAAACGGTCCCACACGCCGGCGAAGGCCATTTGCAGCGGCGCGGTCATGGCGTCGTTGGAAAAGCGCGTGAAAAACTTGAACGCTTCTTTCTGGTGCACGTCGTGGCCGGGATCTTTCGGGTAGAGATAATCGGGCTCGCCTCTGCCGGAACCCATGTTGCCGTTGTTGTGATTGGTGAGCGCCATGCCGAGATCGAGCGCCGCCGCCCAGAATTTGTCGTCGTCCTGCGTCGGATAGCTCTTGCCGCTCGGGTAACGGTCGAGCTTGACGCCTTTCATGCCGAGCTTGGCGCAATGCTCCAATTCCCCGATCGCGTCGTCGACGCTGGTCGTCGGGAGCGTGCCCATGCAGACCAGCCGGTCCGGCGCCGGCGCCATGTATTCCGTGGCGAGAAATTCGTTGTAGGCGCGGATGCAGTCGCGATAGAGATCGTCGTCCCTGGTCTGGCGCAGCACGAAGGTGATCTGTGAAAACAAAATTTCGCAGTCGATCCCGTCCTGATCCTGCTCGGCCAGGCGCTGCTCGGGCGAGCCGGTGCCGGCGCAGGTCTCGAAGGTCGGCACTTGCTTGGCGAGGTCGGCGTGGGCGACCCGCACGCTGCGCGTGATACCGATGGTGTTCGGCTTGCCGCCGTCGATGACCACCGCGTCGGAGCCGTTGGGCATCTTGACGCGCCTGGGCGCGCGATCGCGCCATTTGGCCTGAACCCGATCGCGCCAGATGTCGGGGTTGAGATCGATGTGTCCGTCGCCGGAAATGCAGTGATACTGACGTGGCATGAAATATTTTCCTTTCGGTCAATTTGAGGCGATGGCGCGGGAAGGCAGGGGCACGGCAGGCCGTGCCCCTGCCTTCATTCTTCTTCTCTGAACAATCCCAGGCTTTCCAGCACCGGGCGGTCGGTCACTGAAAACAAGATCGCCGGCTCGGTTTTCGACCTGTTCGTGAAGCTGTGCCAGTTCCACGACGGCACGAAGAAACAGTCGCGCGCGCCCCAGGCGAGCTCTTTGCCCGTGCCTTTGGCTTTTCCCACCGAAACCGCTCCCTGGCCCTGCACGACGTGATAGATGCTGCTGCTCGTGTGGCGGTGCGCCGCGGTGGATTCGCCGGGCGGAATCATTTGCGCCCAGCAGCCGATGGTCGGCATGGTCGCGCCGCCCGTCAGCGGATGAACGTATTCCAACAGCACGCCGTCGTGCGGATCGAGCGCGCCCGCCGCGGCGTTGTCGCTGAGCGCCTGCAGCGTGTCGCGCCATTTGTAAGTGTACGGCAAAGCGGCGTTGCTCGCGTTGGACACGCGCGGTCGAATCGCGCCGTAACGCTGCTTGCAAAAGCCCTCGGGTTTCGAAATCGCCTGCGCCGGGCCCTCGGCGTAGTTTTCCTCGAAGCCGGCATCGAGGTAGCGGGTGAGATGCGAGTCGAGCACGTCGAGCCAGACGATGTTGTTTTTTCCCGGATTGAAATGATCGTGCCAGGTCCAGTTGGGCGTGAGCACGAGATCGCCGGGTTCCATCAACATCGGCTCGCCTTCGACGGTGGTGTACGCCGTGCCGTCGCCCTCGACGACGAAGCGAAGGGCGGCCGCGCTGTGGCGATGGCATTCGGCGCGCTCGCCGGGCTTGACCAGTTGGATCGACATCTGAATGGTGCGCGAAGTTGCCTTTTTATCCGTGAGCGCCGGATTGACGAGCTGCACCGTGCGCCGTTTGGCCGCGTCGTCGATGCCGCCGAGCTTGACCACGTCGCCGGATTCCATCAGGCACGAATAGATCACCGACCACGGCCAGAGGTGCGGCACCAGATCGGGATTTTTCGTGCGCGTCTGCCAATGGCCCGCGAGAGAATATTCGTCGAGCCGCGCATGGAGCCTGCGCAGCTCCGGCGTATCGGGCACCGCGTGTAAGTCGCTCATAGGGATCTCTCCTCGACCGTTCGGCTAATAGCTATGCGAAAACGGAATAATTTTCCAGTCCCGCTATGCCGCGGGCAAGATTGATGATAAAAACCGAGTCGCCAGCGGCGCGAGCGCGCTTGTGGAAAAGGAGAAAGCGCATGGCCAATCCAAAATTGAAATTCTATTTTCGCGAGCCGACCATCGATACCAATCTGCCGATCACCGACGGCACGGTGAAGATCGACGGCTTCGAGTGGGAGCTCGTCGACAACGAAGCGGCGGCGGATGCCTGGGACTGCGGTTTTGCCGCGCGGGTGCGCGCGTTCGCAAAAGGCGAGAAGCATATTTCGATCCCCGCGTTTCCCAACCGCAAGTTTCGCCTCGCTTACATTTTCGTCAACAGCCGGGCGGGCATCGAGAGCGCGAAGGATCTGGAAGGCCGGCGAGTCGGCATCATGCAGTGGGACAACACCGCCGGCGTGTGGGCGCGCGGCGCGCTGCAGCATTATTACGGCGTGGATTTGAAGCGCATCCGCTGGCAGGCGGCGCGGGCGAAAAAAGATGGCGTCGCCGAAGGAATTCAGATCGGAAAGCTGCCGGGCGGCGGCGACCCGGATCATCTGCTCGACGATTTGCTGATGGCCGGCGAGATCGACGCGGTGATCGGCCCCAACCTGCTGCCGTCGATCTCGGCGCGCGATCCGCGCACGCGCCGGCTGTTTCGCGACTATCGGACCGAAGAGCAGAATTATTTCCGCAAGACCGGAATTTTCCCGACCAGCCACATCGTCACGCTAAAGCAGGAATTCGTCGATCGCCATGCCCATGCGCCGGTGGCGCTGCTCGAGGCGTTCCGCCGATCGCGCGACATCGCCTTCGAGCGGCTGGAAGGCTCCGACCCGCAGATCATCGCCTACTCGTGGATTGCCGCGGCCATTCAAGAGCAGCGCGAGCTGATGGGCGACAATTATTGGGCTTACAATGTCGAAAATAATCGGAAGGTGCTTGAAGCGATGACCCAGTACGCCTACGAGCAAGGTTTGTCGCCGACGCGGATCGACTACAGGGAATTGTTTCATCCACAGGCTGCGCAGTTGGCGGGGTGGTGAGATGGCATTGTGAAAAAATAATTTGATGCGGGGTAGGGGCAACCCCCCGCGGTTGCCCTTCCAGTCGATCGCACTGCGTTGTCGTTGGCGGATGTTGTTCCTCGCTTCAAAACTTTAACGCCGAAGCGATACGTGGATGGCGTGAAGCAACTGGGTTGGAGAGGATTCTCCGGTCGACTCTGGCAACGCAACTATTTCGAGCACGTGATTCGCAATGAAGACTCTTTGACCTGGAGCCGGCAATATATTGTTGACAACCCGGCGCGGTGGAAGTGCGATTGCGAAAATCCGCTGACGATGCAGCCTGAATCGGCCGATGCTTGGAGATGAGATCATCGATATGAAATATCTCACGGGAACAATCCTGCTGCTTGTCTCAATCGCTCCGGTGAGCCTGGCGGCGCAGACGGCGAAACCGACGACTCTCGCCGAGCTTGCCGTTTACGGCGGCGCCGACCGCGAGCAGGTGCTCGCCGCCGGCGCGAAGAGAGAAGGCAAGGTGGTGTGGTATACGGCGATCGCCGGCGGGTCGTACAAAGAGCTCGCCCGCGCCTTCGAAGCCAAGTACGGCGTGGCGGTGGAATCCTACCGCGGCGCGAGCCGCGACCTGATCGCCAAGGTTCTCGCCGAGAGTCAGGCAAAAAAATATCTGATGGATGTGGCCGAAAGCTCGCCGCCGCTTTTGATGCTGATGCGCGCGATGAAACGGCTCACGCCGTTTTCTTCGCCGCACCTCGCTAGATTCGCCGCCGAATCCAAAGAGGAAGCGGGCAAAGGCTCGGTGTACTGGGCAACCGATCGCGAGTCGTACATGGGGTTTGCCTACAACAAGGACAAATTGCCGGCGAGCGCGGTGCCGAAGAATTACGACGGGCTTTTGAACCCGGCGCTGAAAGGGCGGATGGCGCTGGTGACCACCGACACGGGCTCGCGCACCGTCGGCGCCATGCTCAGGACCAAAGGCGAGGAATTTCTCAAAAGGCTCCGCGCGCAGGATTTGACGATGCACTCGGTTTCGGCGCAGGCGCTGAACGACATGATCGTTGCCGGCGAAGTGGAAGCGTCGCCGACGATCTTTCGCAATCACGCGCTGGTGGCGGCGGCGAAGGGCGCGCCGGTGGCTTGGGTTCCCATGGAGATCGTGCCGGCCAGCGCCGGCAGCGCCGGTCTCTCGTCCACCGCGCCGCATCCGCACGCGGCGGTGCTGTTCGTGGATTTTCTGTTCAGCCCGGAGGGGCAAAAAATCCTGGAAAGCTACGATTACGGCAGTGCGGTGAAGGCATACGGCTTTAAACGATGGTATATCGAGAAGGGCATGTCGATCGAGCAGCTTGAACGCGAGAGCGATCGCTGGGAAAAACTGCTGAAAGACCTGGGCCGAAAATAACTCCGCGCGCCAGCCGCGCGGAGAATCACATTACAGAGGAGCATGGAATGAGTCGGCGTTTGTTTTACTGGATCGTTTGCATGAGTGTCACTTTTTTTGCCGTTGGCGGCGCCTTGGGCGCCGGCGAGCCGCTCAGGCTCAAAATTATCTATTCTTCTTTCACCGGCGCGTACACGCCGCTCTGGCTGGCGGTCGATGACCGCCTCGGCAGAAAATACGGTCTTGACTTCGAAGCCGTTTACGCCGGCCGCGCCCGGCCGCATCAGCTTCTGCTGAGCGGCGACGCGCAGTTCGTGATCTCCACCGGCACCGGCGTGGTATCGAGCTATGCCGCGGGCGCGAAGGATCTGGTGATCATCGCTTCGTTCATGAATACCACCGGCTCGTCGATTTTCTCCAAGCCGCAGATCAAGACCGTCAAGGAATTGCAGGGCAAGAACATCGCCTCCGGCCGCCCGGGCGCGGTGACCGATATTCTGCTGCACTATATTCTCAAACGCAAAGTCGGCCTGGAGCCCGGGCGCGACGTGAAGATCATTCCGGTGGGTGAGACTCCGGCGATTCTCCCGGCGCTGGAGCGCGGCGTGGTGGATGCCGCAATGCTCACCACGCCGTCGCGGCTGCTGGCGCGGAAGATGGGCTTTCGCGAGCTCCTCGATTTCGACGATCTCGGCGTGCAGTATCCCTACGTCGGCATCTCGACGTTGAAAGCCAACGTAAAGAAAAATCCCGACGTCGCGCTGCGACTGGTGCGGACGTTGACGGACAGCATCCAGGTTTTCAAAACGAACAAGGAGCGCAGCCTGGCGGTGATGAAACGCTACCTGCGCGGCGCCAGCGACGAGATGCTGGAGGAAACCTACGGCTATTTCAGCAAGCGCATGCCGCGCTATCCTTACCCCTCCGTGGAAGCGGTGAAGACGGCGCTGGAGATGATGGCCGACCAGTTTCCGCAGGCGAACAACGTGGAGGCGCAGGAAGTCGTTGATCTAAGTTACGTCAAGCAGGTCGAAGCCGGCCGTTGAGACCGGGCCGCGGCTCAGGAGAGATGCAGCAGCGCGCGGATCACGTCGAAGTGCAAATATAAATAAACGGCGACGGAAATCAGACAGAGCGCCAGGTAGCCGATCTGAAGCCACTCGCCGCGATCGATCGATCGCGGATGGCGCAGCCGCTGCGCCAGGCTCGGCGCCAGCGCGAGCGCCTGCTGTCTCAGCATCGGCACGGCCAGAAGATCGGCGACGATGTTGTAGCCGTCCATCTCGAGAAAATTGAACGGATAGAAATTGATCACGGCGCTTTCCCAGAGCGAGATGCCGATGCCGAAGCACAAGGCCTGCGCCAGGCCGGCGTCGCTGGCGTGGGCGGCGAGGATCGCGGCGCTGCCGAGCACGACCTCGACCATCGGGCCGGCCATGTCCACGGTGATGCGCACGCGCCGCGTCGACATGAAAATATCGGTCACGTCGGCGTAAAAAGTCGGCAGGACTCCCTGCAAAAGAAAAAAACCCAGCTCGCGCACGCGCCGGCCGTAGGCCTTGCACGCGAGCGCGTGCACGAGCACGTGCAGCACCGAAACCGCCAGCGGCGCGCCGAGCATGGCTGTGGAGAGCAGAAGCGGCCGCGTCTTGATGAAATGCGCGAAGTTCGCCGCCATCGGTCCCGGCTGAAAAGCCAGCGCCAGAGCGGTGACGGCGAGCGCGATGCAGAGCCAGAAGCTCAGCCGATAAAACAGCAGGAAGCCGCCGTATTTGTAAAGCAGCGAGCAAAGCCGATCGGCCTGGGGAACGCGAAACGCCAGGCCGCGCCATTTCTGTGCGCCCCAGGCCACGGCGCGGCGCCAGCGCCGGCCGCTCGCGCCCGCGGGGATGGATTGCCAGTCGAGGGCGTACTGGCGCTCGATCACGCCGCAATCGTAGAGCCGGGCGAGGAAGCGCCGAATCAACATGTAATCGAACGCGCCGAAAGCAAGGTGAAACGCCCGTGCGATTTCCTCCAGCGAGTGGCGCCCGTCGAAACATTCCCAGAGAAAATGCTCCCTCGAATTGAGCAGCAGATAGCTGTCGCTGCGCAGGTTGCGCAGCACGAAATGGCGCCCGCCGTCGGCGCCCGCGGGCTGCGCGGTGATTTCCCATTCCGTCGGCGGCAGCCGCTGCGGCTTGTAGGCGCGATAGGCGCGCAGGCTGTCGATCTCGACGGTCTGAAATCCGCCGTCGCCGGCGGAGCGGGTCAGAATCTCGAGCTTGGCGGGATCGGCCATGAGGCGATCAGGTGGACTTGCGCCCGAAGGAAGGCTGCGGGGTTCCCGGCGAGTAGCCGGTGGCTTCCAGTCCCCAGCGGATCGCCTCGCGCGCCTGCTCGTTGGTGGCGCGCAGCCGCTCGATGAACACGTTGACCATGCGGTAGCAGATGCGCGCGGCCATCTCCGGGTAGTCGGCGAGAATCTGCTGAAACGCCTTGCGGTCGAGGCGCAGCAGCGTGGAATCGGTTTCCGCGTAGGCGGTGGCGGAGCGCGGCGCGGCGTCGAACAGCCCCATCTCGCCGAAGAAATCGCCGCTGCGAAATCGCGTCAGCACGATGTCGACCTCGCCCTGAATGTGTTTGCTGATGATGATCTGGCCCGATTGCACGACGTAGAGCGAATCAGATTCGCTCGACTCGCGGAAGACCACGGCTTTGGCCGCAACCCGGGTGGCGACTAGCAGCGCCGCCAGGGTGGACAGCGCCGGCGCGTCCAGGTCCTGAAACAACGAAACGTCTTTCAAAAATTCAGAGACGGTCTGCATGGATGGGTTGCGGCGACCCACAATGCTAACCGCAGGCGCCGATAAACGCAAGTTTATCGGGCCAGGCTCTGTGTGCACGGTCCGAAGACCGCGCGGTGTGTTTCGGATTTCGGCTCAGGCGGCGGAGGCGTACTTGCGGCGCGGCAGCTGCTCGTCGCGATCGTAGGCGCGCCGCGGCACCGGCTTCAAATCCCAGATCACGCCGGCCCAGGAGAGCATCTTGAGCATGTAATAGGTGATATCGATTTCCCACCAGTAAAAACCCTGGCGGGTGCAGGCCATGTGTTTGTGATGGTTGTTGTGCCAGCCTTCGCCCAGGGTGATCAGCGCCAGCAAAAAATTATTGCGGCTCTCGTCGCCGGTGTCGTAGCGCTTGTTGCCGACCATGTGCGCCAGGGAATTGATGCTCGCGGTGGCGTGAAACAGGATCACCGTGCTCAGCACGAAGCCCCAGACGAACAACTGCATGCCGGTCACGCCCAAATTGGGCACGGTGTGTTCGAGCAAAAGCCCGAAGAGGTAAACCCCCAGGCCGAGCGCCGCCGGGATCGCCTTGTCGAAGCGATTGAGCCACACCAGCTCGGGAAAGCGCGCGAAGTCGCGGATCCGCTCGTACTGAGTGGCGTAGTAGCGCGTGCACATGAACCAGCCGGCGTGGGAGCGGAAAAAGCTGTAGTGCACCGGCGAATGCGGGTCGGCGGGGGTATCCGACTCGCGATGATGGTTGCGGTGGTTGGCGGCCCACCAGAGCGGACCGCGCTGCGCCGAGGAGGCGCCCAGCAGCGCGAACAAAAACTGCGCGGCGCGCGAAGTCTTGAAGGTGCGATGAGAGAAATAGCGGTGATAGATGCCGGTGATGCCGAACATCCGCACCAGATACAGCACGGCGGCGGCCGCGACCGCGGTCCAGCTCCAGCCGACCACGAAAATGCCGAGGCAGCCCAGGTGCAGAATCACAAAGGGCAAACAGCGAATCCAGTTGACCCGGTCGATGTCGCGGATTTTTCCGAGCACGCCGGCGGCGTGATAATCGGCATCGAACCATTGGATCAGATAAGAGGCGACCAGGCGAGTTGGTTTTTGCTTCATTAAGCACGAGACGATACCATGAAGCGCCGCCCCCTTCAATCGTTTTTACCGGTGAAACTTTAATTTTAAAGAGAACGCTTCGCGAGCTGCGCAATTGTGGTCATGCGCGCGGGCGCAAAAATGTCCATGTCGGCGGGCCGCTGCGGCAGTTCTTGCCGCGTGCGCGCCCGCCCCAACGCTTTCTTGACAGTTTTCGCCGCCCGGTGATAAGAGGCGCGCAGAATCTGCTGCGCGATCGATCATCTCGCATCGCATACGCTTCGCATTCACGCTTATCGGCTCGGTCTCAAAGCTGAAGGAGGTGTCTCATGGCGTACACAGTGAAGAAAGTCAGTGTCTGGGCGGGAGAGATCGCCGATCGTCCGGGCGGGTTGGCGAGCACGCTGGCGGCGCTGCAAGCGGCGGGAAGCAATATCGAATTCGTGGTCGCGCGGCGCGCCGCCGACAAACCCGGCACCGGCGTCGTCTTCCTCACGCCGGTCAGCGGCGCCAAGCAAAAAGCCGCCGCGGAGCGCGCCGGGCTCGCTACCAGCGAAAGCCTGCACTCGGTGCGCGTGGAAGGGCCGGACCGCGCCGGCCTCGGAGCGAAGATGACCGATGCGCTCGCCGCCGAAGGGATCAACCTGCGCGGCATTTCCGCTGCGGCGCTCGGCCGGCGCGCGGTTTCGTACTTCGCCTTCGACAGCGCCGCGGACGCGGACGCCGCAGTGCGCGTGCTCAAAAAAGCCTTGCGCTAGGAGCGAACGGCCGGCGGGCGGAGCGGCGCGCGGCTAGAGATCCATGCGCCGCTTCATGCCCCAGCCCACCGTCGAAATGTCGATAAGATTGCCGTCGGGATCCGAGCCGCGGCCCTCGGCGTAGGTCGCTTCGCGCTCTTTGGGCGCGCCGGCGGGATAGACTTCGCCGATGCGTTTGGCGATCTCTTTGTTGTCTTCGACGTGAAAGCCGAAATGATACAGGCCGGGCTGGTGGCCCGGCTCCTTGGGATCGTTGGCATTCAGAATCGCGAGATTGACCTCGCCGTCCGAGAGATGCACCGAGCCGTTTTTGGTGCGGTACATTTCGGTCATCTCGAAGACCCGCTTGTAAAAGTCGGCGAGCTTGTCGGGCTGATGGGTGAGGATGGCGAGATGGCGAAGTTTCGGCATGATCGTGTCTCCTTCGGCGTAAAATTAAAATCAGCGCTATCACCGGCCTGACGGGCTGTCAATTCGGCCCTCTTGCAGGCTCCTGGCGGCTAAGTCCAGCCGCGGCGCATTCTGAGCGCGGGCTCACAGCTCGGCGACGTAACGCGCAATGCGCTCGCGGGCGGCGGCGTCGGGCAGGGGGCCGCGCAGAGCGTGCATGTTGTCGATGAGATGCTCCGCCTTGGCCGTGGCCGGGATCGCGCAGGTGACCGCCGGGTGCGAAATGACGAACTTCAGAAAAACCTGCGCCCAGCTCGCGCAGCCGATCTCTTCTGCCCAGGGCGGCAGCGCTTGGCCGCGCACTCTGTTGAACAGCGCGCCGGCGGCGAGCGGGCGGTTGACCAGCACGGCTATCTTTCTTTCCGCTGCCAGTGAAAGCAGCCGCTTTTCGGCATCGCGCTCGGCGATGGAGTAATTGAGCTGCACGAAATCCAGTTCTTCCCGGGCGATGACGCGCGCCAGATCGTCGTAAGCGCCGGCGGTGTAGTGGGTGACGCCGATGTAGCGCACCCGGCCTTCATCTTTCCAGCGCCGCAACGTCGCGAGCTGGGTGCGGTAATCGACCAGGTTGTGAACCTGGAGCAGATCCATCCGCCGGATGCGGAGGCGCCGGAAGGATTCCTCCATCTGCCGGATGCCGGCCTCGCGCCCGCTGGTCCAGACCTTGGTCGCGAAGAAGAGGTTTTTTTGCACGCCGAGCTCGGCGGCGAGGTCCCCAGCCACTGTTTCCGACCGGCCGTACATCGGCGAAGAGTCGAGGACCGTGCCGCCGGCGCGGACAAATTCCTGGAGCACGGCCCGCAGCGGCTCCCGGGCCGCTTTGGTTGCGCCGACGTCGAAGGTCTGCCAGGTGCCGAGGCCGATGGCCGGCAGTTCCTCGCCGGTTTTCGGCACGGCTTTTCGGATGATCGAATCAGCCATCGCCGGCGCTCCTTTGAAAACCAGCGCCCCGGCGCCGGCAACAGCGCGCAGAAAACCGCGCCGGGAGACGCGCTCGCAGGACATGATTCAACATCGAACGCGCGCGAGCCAAACTCAAGAACCCGCCAGGAGACGATCAGATGCCCATTTTGTCTTCGGGTTTGCGCGGCCGCTCTTTGATGCGCGGAATGCCGCTCCAATCGCCCGACATCCAGAATTCCGTCAGGCTGCCGAAGACGCCGAGCGGAATGGCGAGCGCCATGATGAAGTACCACAGCGGCTCGCTGAAGCCGCCGAGAAACGACATCAAGGCGGCGACGATCTTGGCCGTGGCGCCGCCGAAGATCGCGCCCATGAAAAGCCGGGTGAAGCGCTGGATGCCGTACTGGGTCGCGTAGATGCCCCAAAGAATCGAAATGAAAAAAGCCAGGAACGGCGCCAGGCAAAACGCGAAGATCGCGCCGGCTTCGCGCCCGCGCAGCGACGTCTCTTCGAGTTTCTCTTCCTCGGTCTGGCTGCCGACGCGGACATCGCCGCGGATCACGCGCGTCAGGTAGTAAACCGCGCCGTGAATACCGAGATCGGGGCGCAGACCGTCCCAGTAAGGCGCGGCCTGGGACTGAAGCTTGAGGTCGGTTGCCGGCTCGGGCAGGAGCGGCTGCAATTGCGCGCCGGCGCAAAGCGCGATCCGATGCTCCTTGCGCGCCGCGACCACCACGGCGCTGCGGCGCTTCTCAGCATCATCGACGGGCAGCGCGGCGCAGGCCGCGCGCGCGATGCTTTCGATGGCTTCGCCGTCGGCGCTTTTGATCGTCAACACCACGATGTTGGCGGCGGTCTCGGTCTTGAATCGATGCAGCCGCTGCTTGAGATCGTCCAGGCTGGCCGCAGGAAAAATGCCGGCGGCGTCGTTGACGGAGCGGCTGAGCGGCGGCAGCTCGACGCCGGCCGCGCTGCCGGCAAGAAAGCCCAACGCGGCCAGAAAACACAGAATCAGCATGGCGCATCGATGGCGCGGCGCGCCCGGCGCTCGAGCCGGGCGATTTCCGCCGCGCTCAGCGGGAAGCCGAACTGCTCGTTGCGCATGCGCAGGCGCTGGCCCGAGACTTCACAGATGATTGCCGCGGCGCGCCGGAACGCGGGTTCGTCTGCGATCAGGGATCCGAGCGCGCGCCCGCCGCTGTCCTTGTGGCCGACTTCGTCGCGCAGGATCTCGCGAAACACCGCGGCGATTTTTTTCTCGAGGGCATTTCTGCGCAGGCCGCGGCAGACTTGATAAAGCGCGCCGCCACCGCCTTCGGTGAGGGTAATCGCCGCGCGTTCGAGCGCTTCATCGCGCCGTTTGATCTCTCGTCCGGTGATTTTCTGGGAGCCGTGCAATAGTCCGGCGTAGCTTTTCGAATATTTCGCCCGCGCGCGCGCGAGCTTGCGATCTTCGGCGAGCCAGGTGAGGTCGCGCGGCGTGATTTTTTTGCCGCAGATTTCTTCGAGCAGATCCATGACCAGGCGCGCGTGTCTGGTTTCATCGGCGAGCTTTTCGGTCAGCTCGGCGTAAGCGTGGCGGTCGATGCCGCGATCGATATCCGGATGACAAGCCGCCAGCGCAGCGAGGATCGGCTTGATCGCCGAGTATTCCTTGAATCCCTGCGCCTGGAGCCAGCCGACGTGAGCTCGGGCGGGCTTCGGTTGGGCGAAAAACGCGCGCACCACCGCCGCTTCGGCGCGGCGAAAATCGCCGGCCAATCGCATCAGCCGATCGATGCGCCGGCGCAGCGCGCCGGCGGGTTTGCTTGCTTTCATTTCGGCGCGGGCACCACGGTGCCGCATTTTTTGCACGTGCGGAGATTCTCGTCGCTGGAAAATTTCCGGTAAACCTGGCCCACCGGATCGGCGCGATAATCGCCGACTTCCACCGAAGTCTCGTAAACCTTCTCGCCGCACTGGTTGCAGAACCATTTGAAGTGATCGATCTCGCCGGGCCGGCGCTTGCGCTCGAAAACGATGAACCAGGAGTCGGCCTCCAGGCGCGGCGAGTGCGGCACGCCGGCGGGGCAGAGATAAATCTGCCCGGCTTTGATGACCACGGTGTGCTCTTTGCCGTTCTCGTCGCGGCAGACCAGATTCTGCACGCCGGTCAATTGCAAAGTCACCTCGTCCGCCGGATCGATGTGAAAATCCCAGCGCTCCTTGCGCCCGCTGCTCAAAAACGCGATCGACTCGGAATCCTGCCAGAGCACGCGGCGGGTTTTGCCTTCGGCCTTGACCGCGTCGATCACCGCCTTCAAATCGATCGGCAGCAGCGATTTCATGAGCCTGACTATAGCGCCAAGCAAAGCGGATCGGCAACAGCGCCCGCGCGCGCCATTCGCCTTGACCCTGCGAGCAGCGGAGTGATAAATCTGCAAGCTATCTGAGTTCGGAGGTGCCGCATGGCTGAGCGAGTCTGGGACAAATTTCTTACCGAGCAGGACAAGGCGACGCTGGTGGGCAAGGCGGAGCGCAGGATCGGATTCGGCGAGCGGCCGGCGCTGCTCCTCATCGATCTTTATCGCTGGGTGTTCGGCGACAAACCGGAAGCCGTGACCGAGGCGATCAAAACCTGGCCGGGGAGCTGCGGGCTGGCGGGCTGGAACGCGCTGCCGCACATTCAAAAATTGCTCGCCAAGGCGCGCGAAGTCGGCATTCCGGTGATCCACGTGACCGGCATGGACGGCGTCGCCGTCGAGCCGTGGGCCTTTCGGCGCGACACCAAGAAACGCGCGACCATGTCGAAAGAAGAGCTGGATCGTTTTCGCCGCCGCTACGATATCGTTGACGAAGTAAAGCCGATTCCCGGCGAAACCGTGTTCAAAAAAGTCTCGCCCAGCGCGTTCTGGGGCACGCCGCTGGTCGGCCACCTGAATTTTCTCGGCGTGGATACGATCATCACCTGCGGCGAAAGCACCAGCGGCTGCGTGCGCGCCAGCGTGGTGGACGGCACCACCAACCGGCTGCGCATGATCGTCGCCGAAGAGTGCGTGTTCGACCGGCACGAGGCCTGCCACGCGATCAATCTTTTCGACATGAATCAGAAATACGCCGACGTGCTGCCGCTCGATGAGATTCTCAAATACCTCGACGCCTGGCGCGCGGAGAAGGCCGGACAAGTCGGCTACGCCAACAACGCCCTCGAGTATCTAAAAGATCTCGGCATCGGCGAAGAATACAAAGGACTGCGCTAAACGAAAATATCTGAACTGGAGTGCTGTAATGGAGTGTTGGGTAATCGGCCCATCGCTCCATCACTCCAACCCTCTTCAAACAGCTTCCTTCGCTTGCTGTTTCAGCCCAGTCCAGGTGATGACCAGCGCGACGGCTGAGATAATCGCCATCCCCTGAAATCCGCCTTCATAGCCCATCCGTTCGATCAAGCCGCCGCAAATCAACGGGCCGATCGCCTGGCCCACCGAAGTCGAAGCGCGCGAGATGCCGAGGCTGAGCTCCTTCGCGCCCGGCTCGGCGGATTGCAGCGCAAACGTGGTCGCGCCCACGTTGGTAAAGCCGAAACCCATGGTCATGATCGCGAGCGGCCCCATGAGCGCGAGCCCGCTCGAGCCCAGCGGCTGGAGCAAAAACATCGGCACGCCGATGGCGACGCCGAGCAGGATGACCATCGCCGGCCGGATGCGGTCGCAGAGCCGCCCGCCGATGTAGCGCCCGGCCGTGTCGGTCAAACGCGAGAGCGAAACCATCAGACCGACCGTCTCCAGGCCGAGGCCGCGGAGATTGACGGCAAGAAATGGAAACGCCACGCGGGTCACGCCGACCAGAAACAAAAACGACTGGCAGATCGCCAGGCAGGACGCGAGAAAAGGAATTTTTCCGAGCAGCCGCCGGCCTTCGCGCCAGATGTTCGGCCTGGCGCTGCGATCCTTCTGCCGGTAGCGGTGGGCGCCGGCGAGGAACACGATCACAAGGCCGACGAGCTGCGGCGCGGCGTAGAGAAAAAACAATCCGTCCGGGCCGAGCCACTTGCCGACCAGCCCGCCGAAGAGCGGACCGATGCTGAAGCCGATGCCGAGCGCCGAGGCCATTTGTCCCTGGACTCTGCCCTGGCGATCGGGCGGAGACTGGTCGAAGCCGATCTTTCTGAGCGACAAGGCGAACATCGCTTCGGTCAGACCGAAGATGATCCACGCGCCGACGAAAACCGGCATGGCGCCCATGAACAGATAGCCGGCGATGCTGGTGGCGATGCCGATGATCATGGCGGCGAAAAGAATCGCGCCCGCGCTGAAGTAGGTCGCCATCACTCCGGACAGAACATCGGAGCAGACCCGCCCGACGCCGTTGGCGACCAGCGGCACGCCGGCCGCGGCCACCGAGTAGCCGTGGGCTTTCATGAAAAACGGCGCGAGCATCGCCGCGCCGGAGGAGCCGGCGGTCTGAAAAATCGCCGCGAGAACATACAATGTAAGCGGAGAAAAGCTCATGGCGCGCGAGTATAGCAGGTGAAAGTGCCGCCGCCTACGAACCGGGCGAAAATTTCCGCTGTGGACAGCCCGAAGCGGTCTTGATAGAAAATCAGCGAGGAGCGAGCCATGGAGATTCCGCAGATTCAGATTCACGATGCCAAGCAGAAGCTCGACCGCAAGGAATGCCTGTTCGTCGATATTCGCGATCCGGGTTCCTACCGCCAGGCGCACATTCCCGGCGCCGTTCATTTGAATGACGGCAACGTGCAGGAATTTTTGCAGAGCGCCGACAAGGAAAAGAGCGTGGTGGTTTACTGTTATCACGGCAACAGCAGCCTGGGCGCGACGGCTTTTCTCATCGAGAATGGATTCAAGAATGTCGCCAGCATGAGCGGCGGCTTCGAAGCCTGGCGGCAGGTGTTCGAGCATGAAGCCGGGGAATAATTTCCAGCTCTAAGTTTCAATCTTCGAACGGGAGCTCGCAGGGAGGTTTTATGGGCGTCCTTCTCGGAAGCGGCGAATACAAGTATGAAGTAATCGAAAACTGGGGCAAGCTGCCGGGCGATTGGACCTTTCATGAAGTCGCGGCCGTGGCGGTGGACAACAAAGATCGAGTCTATTGCTTTACCCGCGGCAAGCATCCCGTCATTGTTTTCGATCGCGACGGCAATTTTCTGCGCTCCTGGGGGGACGGCGTGTTCAAGCGCGCGCACGGCGCGACCCTCGGGCCGGACGACACGATTTTTCTCACCGACGACGGCGATCACACGGTGCGCAAATGCACGCTCGACGGGAAGATTCTCATGACCCTCGGGGTGCCCGGCAAAGCCGCGCCGTATCAAAGCGGCGAGCCGTTCAATCGCTGCACTCACGTGGCGTTCTCGCCGCGCGGCGATATTTACGTCTCCGACGGCTACGGCAACTCGCGCGTGCACAAGTATGCGCCGGACGGAAAGCTGCTGTTGTCCTGGGGCGAGTCGGGTTCCGATCCCGGTCAATTCAACATCGTGCACAACATCGCGACCGACAAAGACGGCTGGGTTTACGTCGCCGATCGGGAGAACAACCGGGTGCAGGTCTTCGACGGCAACGGCAAGTACGAAACCCAGTGGAACAACATGCACCGCCCGTGCGCGCTGTACATGGACGTGACCGGGAAAGATCCCATCTGTTACGTCGGCGAACTGGGACCCGGTTTGGGCGTCAACAAGGACGCGCCCAACCTCGGCAACCGCCTCGACATCTACGATAAGACCGGCAAGCGGTTGGCGCGGCTCGGCGACATTTTGCCGGGCGAAAAGCCCGGGCAGTTCATCGCACCGCACGGGCTCGCGCTGGATTCGCGCGGCGACATCTATGTCGGCGAGGTGTCGTGGACGATCCTGGGGCAGCATTTGAAACCGCCGCGGGAGCTGCGCAGCCTGCAAAAGTTAAAAAAAATTTCGAATTGAAAAGCAAAGAACAAGATTGGTTCACCGCTGAGACGCGGAGGCCGCTGAGACGAGCGAATTGATAAATTTGGTTTCTGCGCGCTCTGTGCCTCCGCGGTGAAACCTTCTTAAGGAGCCTGCCATGCAGAGCAACGTCACTCAGCAGCGCGTGCCGATTCATGGCGATCCCGGCCATTGGATCCATGTGAGCGAAAGCCCGCGCCACGTGCGCGTGTTCTTCGGCGGCGAGACCATCGCCGACAGCAAGCGCGCCAAGCTTCTGCGCGAGGCGGAAATCCTGCCGGCCTATTATTTTCCCAAAGAGGATGTGCGCACCGATCTGTTCGTCCCCAGCTCGCGCGCGAGCCAATGCCCGATCAAAGGCAAGGCTTCTTACTGGTCGATCCGAGTCGGCGAGCGGCGCGCCGAGGACGCGGCCTGGAGTTACACGGCGCCGACGGCGCAGGCGGCCGAGCTGAAAGATCATTTCGCTTTCGACTGGCCCAAGATGGACCGGTGGATGGAGGAAGAGGAAGAAATCTTCAAACACGCGCGCGATCCGTACAAGCGGGTCGACGTGATGCCCAGCCGGCGCCACGTGCGCGTGGTGATCGGCGGACAAACCGTCGCCGACACCCGCCGGCCGCACCTGCTGTTCGAGACCAACCACCCGGTGCGCTACTACATTCCCCAGGAAGACGTGCGCATGGACCTGCTCGCGCCGAGCGCGACGACCTCGCGCTGTCCCTACAAAGGTCTGGCGTCCTACTGGTCGGTGAAGCTCGGCGCCGAGGTTTTTCCCGACCTGGTGTGGGGCTACATGGCGCCGATCCCCGAGTGCCCGAAGATCCGCGGGCTCGTCTGTTTTTTCCACGAGCGCGGCTGCGAGATTTACGTGGACGGCGAGCTGCTGCCCACGCCGAAGACCAAGTGGGCGCAGCCGCTGCGCGCCTGAGCCGCGCCGCGTCCGATCGACATGCGCGCGCTTTACTGGGACGGGCAGGAGCTGAGGCTCGACGCCGCTTATCCGACTCCCGGGTCGAGGATCGCGGGGGCGAGCGGCGGCGGCTCGGTGAACGAAGACAAGCCGGCCGCGCTGATCAGAGTTCATCTCGCCGGCATCTGCTCCACTGATTTGCAGATCTTCAAAGGCTACATGGGATTCACCGGCGTGCCGGGGCACGAGTTCGTCGGCTCGGTGGCCGATGGGCCGGCGGAGCTCGTCGGCAAGCGCGTCGTCGCCGAGATCAACTTCGGCTGCGGGCGGTGCGATGCGTGCGCGCGGGAGCTGAGCCGTCACTGCGCCGATCGCTCGGTGATGGGCATCCTCAAGGCCGACGGCGCGTTCGCGGAATATCTCGTGGCGCCCGTGAAAAATCTGCACGTCGTTCCCGACGCTCTCGCCGATGAGGAAGCGGTTTTCGTCGAGCCGCTGGCCGCCGCCTTCGAGATCCTGACCCAAATCCCGCTCGATCCCGGCGACGAGGTGCTGGTCCTCGGCGACGGCAAGCTCGGCAATCTCTGCGCTCAGGCGCTGCGCCTCAGCGGCGCAAAAATCACCGCGCTCGGCAAGCACCCCGACAAGCTCGCGCTGGTCAAAAAGGCCGGCGTGCGAACGGTTCTGCTCGATGACTGGCGGCCCCGTCAGTTCGACGTTGTCGTCGAAGCGACCGGGTCCGCTTCAGGATTGGAACTGGCGCTCGGCGCCGTGCGGCCGCGCGGCACACTGATTCTCAAGAGCACCATCGCCGGCAATCATCAGGTTTCGCTCGCGCCCGTCGTCATCAACGAAATCCATGTGATCGGCTCGCGCTGCGGGCCGTTTCCGGACGCGCTGAATGCGCTGGCGGCCAGGCAGATCTCAGTCGCGCCTCTGGTGGAAAAAATCTATGCGCTCCAGGACGGCGTAGCGGCGGCGGCCCATGCCGCCCGGCGCGGAACGCGCAAGATTTTGCTGCGGGCCTGAAGTGGATCGCGGGCGGGAAGATACCGATCCCGGTCTATTTTCGAGTGAGCGACTCCACGAATTGTTTGGCCGCGGCCAGGTCGTAGGAATATAGTTTGCGCGCGATCGCGATGGCGCCGATCACATCGCCCGACTCCGCCAGCTCGAGCAGCCGGGCTTCCTGCTCTTTTCGGTCGAGACTCTCAAGCTGCGTGTAATCCTTTTTTTCCTCGCCGCCGTCCGAAACCAGCGTGTGGCGCGTCAGCGCATCCAAAAGCGTTTGAAGTTTCGGCACGACGTCCCACTCGATGCGCAGAAGCGCCGGCGCGGCCAGGCGCACCGGAAAATGCTGGTAGCGCGTCGACATTCTTCCGTTGGTCCGCGGCACCTTGCCGAAGACGCGCTCTCGCTCGGCGCCGAGCGCCACTGCAAGCTCGACGGTTTTGCCGGCCAACTCCAGCTCCAGGATTCGCTTCGTCGTCGTTGTCGCGCGCGATCCCCGGTTGCGATCGGGAACCTCCTGCCGTTGTTTCACCATGCGCGCCGCGCGCAGCTCCGAGAAGGGCAGGAACAGAACGACAAAATCCTGGGCATCGAAGTGATCATTCAGGTAGGAGCGAAATTTAACGTACAGGCCGTCGTCGGTCATGCGCACCAGCCAATTGGCGGAGTGAAAGCGGGCGGTGATGACTTTTTGGTAGAGCAGCAGACAAACAAGCATGAAAGCCGCGATCCAATAAGCCGGCCAAGCGCCCTTGAGATAGGCAAAGGCGCTCAAGCCGGCGGCGCCCACAACCAGCAACAGGGCGCCGCCGATGGCGCGCGGCCGGGAGTAGGCAAACACCCGGTCGCGTTGGCTCGAAGGCACATCATTCAAGCGCAGGAGTTGCATGATGAAGCCGATTCATAATCGCTGTCTTGATTGCTTGCAAACCACCTCGGCATCGAAGCTTTGCATCGCCGGCTCTTGCCGAGCTGATTTCGCCCAGGCTCGCCGGTCACGGGCTTTCCTCGGGACGATAAAAATATAGCGTGCTGTTGCCGCCCGCGTAGCGATGAATCAGCGGCCTTCTCCCGGCCAGAATCGCTTCGATGCGCCGGTCAGGAAATCTGGCGTTATAAGGCTCCATCCAGTTGAGCTCGCCGCGCTGGTCCAAAAATGAAAGGTCCTGGCGTTTGTCGGAATATTTTTTGATCATCCGGGGGTCGTTGATGGCATCCAGCAGAAAGGCGACAGCCCTGTGCAGGCTCTTGCCGTCAACGGTGACGGCGTAAAGATCTTCGCCGTGGCGGGCGGCAATTTCGCCGATGTACACGAGCGGCAAGACGGCGAAATTTTGATAGTGAATGGCTCTTTCACCGCGCGCCATTTCCAGCGGCAGGCTGCCGTCATCGTTGATCGATGCCAAAGCGCGTCGATAGCTGTTGATCGCCGCGGAAAAAAGCGCCCGGTCATCGGTTACAACGCCGACGATGGCGGCTTCCAACCCTCTCCAGTACGAGTGATTGTTGCAGCAGTCGCGCGTCCCGCCGGAGATGCTCAAGTGTTTTTTGGCGACCTGGTTAAGCCAATCGTCAATGATTTGTCGGCTCTCGGCGTGCAATCCCGGATCATTTCGGACAATCGAATAGGCGAACGCCGCAGATACGGTCGTCCAGACCGCATCGTACCAGGCTTGCCGCCCGCTCTGGTGCTCAAAATAAAGTAGCGCGTCATGATTGGCCCAACTCTCAAGAGCCTGCGCGACGCATTTCGCGTAGGTGCTGTCTCCGGTCACGAAATAGAACTCCGCCAAGTCGCTTACCAGATTCTGAAAGCTTCGCAAGGAAACCGTTGCCGCCGCATAGGCAGCGCGATCGGCGTAGAACGGCGGAACCGTCAGAAAGCCCGGCGCCTGGGGCGCCGCTTCGCACCGGCGCGGCGGGCGCAGCGCGGCGAGCAAAGTTTTGTCGCGGGTAGTTCTTAGCAGTTTTCTTCGTTCGGCCAGGTCGAAATAGGCGCCGTCGAGAGCGGTTCCTTTGAATGGCGCGTGGGACGGGAAAGGGTCATTCAGGTGAGTTGTTTCACAGCTGGTCAAGAGAAGCGCGCAGGCAACGAATGCTATAGCGCCAAAGCTTCGCAGCATAGCTTCATCGACCGAAGGTTCTATCAGCGCATCGTGTCCGATCCGAGTTGTTTGAAAAACTCGCCGATGGCGCCGTTGTGGACGAAATCCGCCAGGTCGTCGAGCGGCGTCGGATCGCGGTTGACGATCGCCAGCAGCGCGCCGCTGCGTTTGGCGATCACCGGAAAGCCCGCCGCCGGCTGCACCTGCAGGGACGAGCCGACGACGACGAAAATGTCGGCCTGCTCGCTCCAGGCTTGCGCGCGGCGCATGGCTTCGGCGGGCATGGACTGGCCGAAGGAGACGTTGGCGGATTTCAAAAATCCGCCGCAGCCGGCGCAGGTCGGGGTCGGCAACCCGTCATGCCATGCCTCATAGACATCGGCGGGCTGATAGCGCGCGCCGCAGTCGAGACAGGTGACCAGCCGATCGGTGCCGTGAAGCTCCACGAGTTTTTCGTCCGAGCTGCCGGCGAGCTTGTGCAGGCCGTCGATGTTCTGGGTGATCAGGCCGAGCAGCTGGCCGCGCTTCTCGAAATCGCGGATCGCGTAGTGGGCGAGGTTGGGCTGGACTGTTTTGAAAAGCTCGTAGGTCGCTTTCTTGAGCTGCCAGTGCTGCACCCGCGCCGATTCGCTGGCGAGAAAATCCTGAAACAGCACCGGCTGGTATTTCGTCCACACGCCGCCCGGGCTGCGAAAGTCCGGCACGCCGGACTCGGTGCTGATGCCGGCGCCGGTGAAAAACACCAGCGCGCGAGACCGCCGCAGCCGCGCCGCGAATTCGCCGAATTCCATCGCTGTTACTTCTTCACCCCCGGATCGGCCGGCTTGGCCGGCTGCGCCGGCGGATTGGGTTTGGCCGGCGCGGCCGGTCCCGACGGCTGCGCGGGCACGGGTGGCGCGGGCCGGACGTCAACGACTTTGACATCGAAGACGAGCGTCTTGCCCGCCATCGGATGATTCAAATCCAGCACCACCGATTTTTCTTTGATCGCTCGGACCGTCATCGGCATGGTTACCCCGTCCGGGCCTCGGCCCAGCAGGACTGCGCCGACTTTGAGCGCATTGGGCGGAATTTTTTCCTTGGGCACTTCCTCGACTCTTTTCGGGTCGAGCTTGCCGTAGGCGTTTTCGATGGTCAGGTGTTTCTCGGCGCCCACCTTCATGCCGGTCAATTCTCTTTCCAGCGCCGGAGGCAGCATCTTTTTGCCGTGAATGTAGGCGACCGGTTTGCTGCCCTTGCTGGTCTCGATCACTTTTCCATCGGGATTTTTCACGGTGAAGTCGATGCTGACCAACAGGCCGTCTTTGACCACGCGCTCGTCTTTGGCTTTCTCAGCCGCGGCGCCCCAAACCGGTCCGCCGAGCGCGCAAATTGCGAACAGCACGAAAACGAAATAGCGAATGCGCATTCCCAATTCCCTTCAGGCGATTCTTATTTGGCCAGCTTAGCTGGCGCGCAGGATGAACACAACGAATAAGCGGAAAAGAACGGGAAGACGGCGGATCAATACTTCTGGATCACCCGCGCGCCCCAGGCGTCCATCACCTGATCGTAGATTGCGTTGGGCGGCGTGAGCAGGAGGCGCCGGATGCCGTCGGCTTCCAGGCGCTTGACCCTGGCAATGCATTCTTCGGGCGTGCCCGCGATGGTGAAGCGCTCGAGCAGATAGTCGGTGACGAATGCGGGATCGATTCGCTCTTCGATCGGCTTTGAGATGTCGAAATGGTCCATGAAACGTTTCACGCCGGCGATTTCGCCTTCGGGCACGGTTTCCATCGTGAAGCGAAAATTGTGGTGCGCCCGGTTGGCCATGCGCGCGCGCACGCGCCGGCGCGCCCGATCGCCGTCGTCCTCGACGACGATCATGCCGGCGGGCATGAGATCGATCTCGCCGGGATTGCGCGCCGCGTCCGTCGCGCCGGCGGCGATGTGCCGGCGCGCCCAATCCGTGACTTCTTTATCGAAGCCGGTGCCGAGAATGACGCCGTCCGAGACCCGCCCGGCCACGCGCAGAGTTTTGGGTCCTTCGGCGGAAATGTAGATCGGCACGGGCCGCTGGCCCGCTTTGAGCCGAACGTTGCCGCCGGCGCGCTCGCTCGACTTCGCCACTTCGATGCCGCGGTCGTGCAGCAGATCGCGGATCACGCGCAGGCCCTTTTCAAATTCGCCGAGCTTCGTCGCGGTGCGTCCGAGGCTGTAAACCGGACCGTCGCCGGTGCCGAGGCCGATGATGGCGCGCCCTTGGGAAATCTCGTTCAGGGTCGCGAACGAATTCGCCGTGACCGTCGGGTCGCGGTAAACGATGTTGGTCACTGCGGTGCCGAGGCGGATGCGCCGGGTGTTGACCGCGCACATCGCCAGCGCCTGAAACGGATCGACGTTGTTCATCTGGCTGTCGGCGAAGAAAATCGCCTCGAAGCCGAGCGCCTCGGCGCGCCGGGCGCGCTCCACCGCTTCGCGGATCGTGCGCGCGGAACCGTGCAGACAAAAATTCATCGCGTCTTGTTCAAAGGGATAATCGACAATTAAAAATGGAAAACGACTTTTGAGAATTTTCCATTATCCATTCTCCATTTTCAATGGATTCGTTGCCTGCCAGCGCGCGCAGCCGTGAATCGCCAGGCCCGAAAGCGTGAAACAGAGAAGACAGAGCGCGAACGGCCAGGCGTAGGAGCCGGTCGCATCGAAGAGATAGCCGCCGATCCACGAGCCGAAGGCGCTGCCGAGGCCGAAGCTGATCTCGAGGAAGCCGAAGATCAGGCCGATCTTGCGGCCGGCAAAAATATCGCCGATGACGGCGCCGTAGGTCGGATTGCCCGCGCTGTGGCCGACGCCGTAGAGCGCGATGGTGAGATAAACGAGCCAGAGCGGCGCGCCCACGGTCATGGCGATCATGCCGGCGACGCCGAGGCCGGTGACGAACACGGCGATGCCGTAGGCTGCGCTCCGCCCCAGGCGATCCGAAACCGAGCCCCAGAGGATCGTCGCGCCGATGCGGATGAAGCCGATCAAGCCGAAATAAAAAGACGCGGCGAGCTTTTCGTAGCCGACGGCGACGAAGTGCGCGATCGCGTGCGTGTTGATCATGAACAGCGCCGTGCCGAGCGCGAGATGGCCGCAGGTGATGCACCAGAAGGGCAGCGAGCGCAACGCTTCGCCGAGGGTCCAGTCCCGCGCCGCACCGCGCTGCGCGCCGCGCCGCTCCACCGCTTCCGCCGCCGGCCCGGCGCCGCCGTCGGGAAATTGACCGACCTCATCCGGCGTGCGCCGTTGAAACAGCGCGTTGAGCGGCACCAGGACGAAGAGCAGAAGACTTCCGGTCACGATGTAGGTCCAGCGCCAGCCGATGGCGCTGATCAGCACTTGCGTCGCCGGCACCATCACCAGCGCGCCGAGACCCTGGCCCATGGACGCAATGCCGATGGCGGTGGCGCGCTGGCGCACGAACCAGAAAGAGATCAGCGCGTTGTGGCCGACGAAACCGAGCGCGCCCTGGCCGAGCGCCGTGACGATGCCGTAGGAGAAATGCAGATGGAGAAGCGAAGTGGAAAACGACGAGAGCAGAAAACCGATGCCGACCAGCGCGGCGCCGAGCGGCATGAGCAGCCGCGGTCCGAGCCGGTCGAAGGCCAAACCGACCAGCGGCGCCGCGAACGCGTAGACGATGAAGTTGATCGAGGCGATCGACGCGCCGTCGCTGCGCGACCAGCCGAACTCTTCGAGCAGCGCGAGGTAATAAACCCCGAAGGCGCCGTTGACGCCGCGCATCACGGTCATGTTGGCGAAGCACAGGGCGAGGATCACGTAGCCGTAGAAGAAGCGACGAGGCATGAAATTGGCGGGTTGGAGTGGTGGAGGGCTCTGGAGGAGTGGAATCTTGAACCGGGCTTGCTCGCAGGATGCGCTGCGGCGCTATCGGGCTTCGGCGGATTTGATGTCTTTGATCTTCACGTCGAAGTTCAGCGTCTTGCCGGCGAGGGGGTGATTCAAATCGACCACGACGGTTTTGTCTTTGACTTCGTGCACCCGTATCGGCACGGCGCGCCCATCGGGAGTTTTGCTCATCAGCATGGCGCCCGGTTTTTGTCCTTCCGGCGGAATCTTGTCGCGCGCGATCTCCTGAAACGCCGCGGGATCGGGCATGCCATAACCGTCTTCCGGCTTCACCTGAACCTTTTGCTGGTCGCCGGTTTTCAAACCGATCAGCGCTTTCTCCAGGCCTCTCACGACCTGTCCTGCGCCTTCGATGAACGTGAGCGGCTCCTTGCCGACGTTGGTGTCGAGCACGTTGCCGGTGTCGTCGGTGAGCGTGTACTCGATGGACACGATCGAGCCTTCCTGAATCACTCCGGCGGCTTTCAAAGTGAAGGCCGGCGTCGCCTCGCTCACGGAGGTGCGCGCGAGATTGCTGAGGAAGTAGAGCGCGCCGAGCGCGGCGGCGCTGATAACCAAAAGGCCGACGAGTTTTTTCATCGCGAAGCTCGACCCTTCCAGACTGACGCGACGTTACGCCGCGGGCTTGAACTTGGGCAGGGTGACGCCGTCGCCGCTGTCTTCGAAAACGGTTTCGACGGCCATGTCGATTTTTACCTGCTCGATCGGGCAGCCGATCACATTGCTGCAAAAGCGCGGGCCGTCGTCGAGATCGACCCAGGCGGTGACGTAGGGAATATCGGGGCCGAAGCCGCGCAGCGCGGTGCCGACCACTTCACGGATGATTGTGAAGCAAAAGATTTTGCCTTTGCCGCTTACCTCGACCCAGTTGAGTTTCTCGCTGGCGCAGTCGCCGCACACCGGGCGCGGCGGAAAAACCCAGGTGCCGCAATGGCCGCATTTCTGGATCACCAGCTTGCCGGCCTTGGCGCCGTCCCAGAACGGCTGGTTGACCGGCGTGATTTCAGGGAGAGGTTTCTTTGCGACTTTTTCTTCTGCCATCAAAAACTCCTCAGATCGATTTACCGCGAAGACGCAGGGGACGCGGAGAAAAACTTTTTGATTTGGAAATCCTGCCTCGGCGTGTTCTGCGTCTCTGCGGTGAAGATTCTCTATTCTGAACTAAGTTTCGCTGCCCAGGATTGCCGCCGCGGTGCAGCCGAAGTTTTTGCCGTAGTTGACCGCGCCGACGCCGGTGGCAATGCCGAATTTGATGTTCGGCACCTGGCGCTCGCCGCCTTCGCCGCGGATTTGCCGCACGGTCTCGATCACGTGCAGCATGCCGCCGGTGGTCGAAGGCTGGCCGCAGTTGATCATGCCGCCGCTGGTTTGAATCGGCAGGTCGCCCTTGAACGTGAAGTCGGTCTTCTCGAAGAACGCTTTGTCGTTGCGGCCGCAGAAGCCCAGGTCTTCGATCTGGATCATCACCACTGGAATATAATCGTCGTAAAGATTCAGGCAGCGGATATCCTTGTGCGTCAGCCCGGACATTTCGAAGGCGCGCTTGCCGGCGTGGGTGATGCCGGTGATCAGCGGGTTGGCGCGATAGCGCGGGCCGAAGCTCGCGTTGTTGCATTCGCCCCAGCCGAGCAGGTACACGGGCGGCTTGCGCATGGATTGGGCGCGCTGCGCCGATGTCAGGATGTAGGCCTTGCCGCCGTTGGCCGGCATCACGCAGTCGAACAGCCGGATCGGGTCGGAGATCATGCGCGATTTTTTGTAGTCGTCGATGGTGATCGGCTTTCTCAGGTACGCGTTGGGATTGAGCGACGCGTGATAGCGGCCGGTCACGGCGATCTTGCCGAAGTGATCTTCGGTCATGCCCGACTCGTGCATGTAGCGGCTCATCACGAAAGAAATTTTGCAGTTGGGCCCCATGACGCCGAAGGGCATTTCGTAGTCGCGCGTGTCGGCGTGGGCGCCGCGATGGCCGCCGCGCTCGCTGAACGGCGCCGCGGCCGCAATCACCAGAACCAGATCGCAAAGGCCGGCGCTGATCGCCGCCGCCGCGTGGCCGAGCAGCGACACCGAGCTCGCGCCGCCGTTGCCGCCGGCGAGCGAGACGCCCGGCGTGATGCCGAGAATCGCCGCGACTTCCTCGGGCCAGAACGGTTGCGAGTGATTGGTCGTGTAGATTGCGGCGAGGCCCTGGCCGTCGAAGTCTTTTTTCGTCAGTCCCGCGTCTTCGATCGCCAGACGCGCCGCCCAGGCGAGATACTCCGCGGTGGATTTTTTCGGCTCGCCGGGTTTGCTGCCGAGCCGGTCCGTCGGCGTTTCGCCGATGCCGACCACGGCGGTTTTTCCTCTTATGCTCATGATGGGGTTCCTCTCTCCTGGTGCTTCGACAAATATTTGAGCGCGCTCGGGCTGTCAAGCGACGGCGATTGACAATCGCGCGGAGGCGGTGGGATAACGCGGCCGAAGCGCCGTGGCTGCCCGGTCGGTTCCGGTCCCGACGATTTTCCGGTCTCGATGCACGCGAATCCCACGATTCGAGAAGGCATGGAGGAGGGCGATGAAAAAAAATCTGTCTGAGGCCGCGCTGGCAATCCTGCTGCTCGCGCTGGCGGCTTTCGCGCAGGCGGGGCAACGGGAGCTGCAAAAACTCACCGTCGGCTATACGCCGATCGCCGGCGCGGCGCTGCCGCTGTTCATCGCCGTCGAAGAAAAAATCTTTCAGAAATACGGATACGAGATTTTTCCGGTATTCATGGGCGGCTCGCCGCTGATCAATTCGGCGATTCTCGCGGGCGAGTTTCCCATCGGCTACACCGGCGGCGGCGCGGTGATCTCGAGCCGCCTCAGCGGCAGCGATCTGATCGCGATTGCCTCGCCGCTGCCGGTCCTCACCATCGACGGCTGGTCGCGGCCGGAGATCAAATCGATTGCCGAGGTAAGAGGAAAACGGATCGGCGTGACCCGCTTCGGCGCGTCGAGCTATTTTTCGGCGCTGTCGATGCTCGAGGCGGGCGGCGTCAAGCCCAACGAAGTCGTCTTCATCCAGAACGGCGGCGTGGGCGAATCCTACGCCGCGCTGGCGGGCGGGCGCGTGGACGTGTGCATGATCGGCTATCCCTTCGGCCTGAACGCGAAGAACGCCGGCTTTCATCTGCTGTTTCGACCTTCGCAGACGGAATACGGATTGTTTCCCACCGCCGTCATCGCCGCCCGCGAGTCCTGGCTCAAGGACGCCAGGAACCACAAGATCGCGGCGGATTTCCTGCGCGCCATGAGCGAGGCCCAGCAGTTCGCGCGCGACAACGCCGCGGTGACCAAGCGCGCGCTGCGGCGCTTCACGCGGGTCAACGACGATGCGTCGCTGCAGGGCAGCTACGAGTATTACCGCGAGGCCTTTCCCGGATCGATCCGGGTGATCGAAAAAGCAATGGCCAACGCGCTCAAATTCGTCGAGCATCCCAAGGCGAAGCAGTTCGACATCCGCCAATCCTTCGACAACAGCCTGGTCGACGAGATTGCGAAGTAACGCGGCGGGCGCCGCGTTGCCCTTGCCCGCCGGCGCCGCCGCGCTCTTGACCCGTCGCGGGCAAATCTTTAGTGTCGCGGGCGGTCTGTTTGTTGCGCAGCGCTTTCGCGAATCGAAAGGAAATCGAACCATGCGATGGATCGGCTGGATGGCCCTGCTTTTTTCCTTCGGCTTTTCGCCGGGCGGCGCCCGCGCCGCCGACAAGCTCATCGCCGACTACGGCGGACACGCCGGTTTTCAGAGCGCGGTCTGGGTGGCGAAGGATTTGAAAATTTTCGACAAGTACGGCCTGGATGCGGAAGTGATCATGATCACCGGCAGCGCGCGCTCGGTGGCGGCGCTGCTCGGCGGCAGCACGCAATTCGCCACCGGCTCGGCGACCGGCCCGCTCGCCGCCGCGGCCAAGGGCTCGGATATCAAAATTCTCGCCGCCTCGTACAACAAATTTCCCTACGACTTCGTGGTCAAGCCGGAGATCCGCACGCCCAAAGAGCTGCGCGGCAAGAAAGTGAACATTCTCAACTTCGGCGGCTCCAACGACCTGGCGTTGCAACTGGCGCTCAAGGAATGGGGCATGAAGCTCAACGACGTGCAGGTGATCGTCGGCGGCGACGCGCCGACGCGGCTGGGCTCGCTGATGGCGGGACGCACGGACGCGACGATTCTCTCGCCGCCGCATCTGACTCTCGCTCTGAAAGCCGGCTACCGGGTGCTGGCCGACATGGGCGACATGAGCGCAAATTTTCCGCAATCGACCCTGAACGTGAAGGGAAGCTTCATCAAAGAGAATCGCGACGTGGTGAAGCGCTTTCTACGCGCTTATGCCGAGGCGATTCACGCGATCAAGACCCAGCGCGAGCGCATCCTCAAAATTTTCGCCCGGCGCATGCGCATCGAAGATGCCGAAACCGTGCGCACGACCTATGAATACTTCGCGCCGCGGTTTTCGTTTCCGCCGCGCATCAGCCTCGAAGGCGTGCGCGACACGCTCGGCTTCTACGCCGAGCAGAACAGCGACTTCAAAAATCGCAAACCCGAGGAATTCGTCGATCTCTCGCTGATGGACGAGCTGGAGAAGGAAGGCTTTTTCAAAAAATTGGGCTCGTAGGCGTGCTCGTGTCCGTGGTTCGTGATCGTGGCGGAATGCCTGTCGCCTTCACGAGCGCGGCGCACGAGCGCGCATTTCAGCGCGCCTTCAGCTCCGCCAGCGCTTTTTTCGCGAAGCTCCAGTCGAAAATATCCGCCATGGTTTTGTCGTCCTTCGACTTGCGCGTGTCGCGCACCAGCTGGACGACGTTTTTCATGGTTTCTTCGGAGGCGATGCCGTCGCGGCTGAAGAGGCCGACCATGTCGCGATAGATGCTTTCGCGCACGTCGGCTTCCCTGATGCCCCACTGGGATTCGATCAGCGCGAGGATGTCGGCCTTGCGCGTGCGGATGTAGTCCGTCGCGCGGAGCAGCGCCTTGATCATCCTGACGATCTCGTCGGGCTTCTCCTTCATCTTCTGCGTATGCACGGCGAGGCCGCCGAGGGGAATGTTCATCACGTCGTTGAACGAGATCAATTGATGAAAGCCGCGTTTGACCGCGAAGTTGTTGAACGGCGGCACCAGCATGGCGGCCTGGATCGAGCCGCTTTCCAGCGCGGCGTAGCGGCTCGAGCTGCCGCCGATCTGCAGGAAGGTCACGTCCTTTTCCGGATTCAATCCGAACTTTCTGAGAATCATGATCGCTTCGCTGTGCGGCGTGCCGCCGAAGCTGCTGATGCCGAAGGTCTTGCCTTTGAGGTCTTCCACCCGTTTGACGCTGGCGCTGGTGACCAGGTAATGATCCGAGCCGTCCATCGCCGACATGACGATGCGCACGGGCAAACCGGAGATCGCGGCGCCGACAAAGTTGGAAAACGTGCCGCCGTAATCGACGTTGCGCGTGACCACGCCGTTCACCACCACCTGGTTCTGCATGATGACCACGATGGCGTTCAGCCCTTCGGCTTTGAAGAAGCCCTTTTCCTGGGCGATCACGAAGGGGAGAGAGGTGCTGCCGGTGCGCGTGGTGAGGCCGAGCGTGAGACGCTCCTGCGCGGCAGAATCCCGGGTGGAAAAGATCGACAAAAGGCAAAGCAGGAAAAGCCATCGGCCGGATAAATACATTCTCTCGGCTCCGTTTGGCGCGGCGCACATCGATCGTCTCGCTCTATCGCTTCTCGAAGGTCGGCGTTTTCGCCAGCTCGTCGAGGAGCGAAGTATCGACAAAATCCTTGGGCTGCGCCTGTCTGGCTTTCGGCTCTTTCTCGGCGAGAAAATCGAGTGCGGCCTGAATGCCTTCGAGCGTCGGGTAGGGCAGCGGCCGAAACAGCGGCGCTCCGGTGTTGTAGCTGTAATCCAGCACCACGCTGTCCTGGGTGTTCATGTACTTCGCAAGCGTTTTCAGCGTGAACGCTTTGTCGGCTTTGATGCGCTCCGCCGCGGCGCGGTAGGCGCGCAGCATCTTGAGCGCGGTGGCGCGGTTTTTTTCCAGATATCTGCGGCTCGTCGCCAGGCTGGTGTGCTGAAACGAGATGCCGACGTTGGGCAGGTAGGCCAGTTCTTTGAAGCCGGCGCGAATCGCCATCATGTTGGTCGGCGGCGACATCACGCCGCCCTGCAGCGCGCCGGACGCCATCGCCGGCAGGATCTCCGGCACGCCGCGCATCTGCAGGATGCTCACCTCGCTATCGGCCTTGAGATTCCACTTTTTCAGGGCCAGACGCAGGGCGAAATCGGTGGCCGAGCCGAAGGTGCTGATGCCGATCTTCTTGCCGCGCAGGTCTTCCGGCTTATCGATGCCTTTGGTGGTGACGATGGAGAAAAACGGCTGATTGACCAGCCCGGCGACGATCACGACATCGGCGCCGGTCAATCCCGCCGCGATTAGCGCGCCGCCATAGATCTGCGCGAAGGGAACTTCGCCGCTCACCAGCGCCGACATGGTCTGCGGGCCGCCGCGGATATAAATCAATTCCGCCGGCACGCCTTCGCGCGCGAAGTAGCCGCCGTCGTGCGCCACCCAGGTGGGCAGCGAAGCGACGCTGGCCGCGCCGACGGCGATGCGCACGGGCTGGGCGAAAGCTGCGCCGCCGATTGCAAATAGGAGCACCAAAAGCGCGCAGAGCGCCCATTGCGGAGACCCAAACTCTTTTTTCATGTCGCGTACGCTCCCGATTGAACGCATATGTAACGTTGTCGCGGCTTGTGTCAAGACACCCGGCGAATTCGGCGGCGCTAACGAATTTCCAGCGGCGCGATCGGCGCGTCGCCTCCTTTCACGCCGAGCCGGATCGGACGCGGCGGACCTTTTTTGGGGATCGTGACTTCGACCCAAAGCGTTTCGCCTGCGGGCCGCGCGGATGGGTCCGAAGCGTGCTCGGGGATGAAAAAGGCGATTGGCGGGTCGAGCGCCGCGAGCGTTTCGCCGCGCCGTTCCAGGAACAGGACATGAAGATCGCCCGCATCGTAGTTTGCATCCGCCGCCGACCGGGCCACGGCGATCAGCCGATCGTTTTCCACCCGCAGCACGGCGGCCCGCGGCGGCTGCCACTTCGCGCCCGGCGCCGGCGTTTCAATTCCGCGCGTCTCCACCAGCACGCGCAGGCTGGCGTAGCGGCCGCGGATCGGCAGTTGGGGATCGTAGGGCGCCGTGCGCGCCCACACGCGCGGCCGGGTGGCGCGGTCGTAGTACAATTTGGCGCCGAGCGACGCGACCAGCGCGACGTGCGCGACGGCGATGATCAAGCCTCTGGCGAGCCCGGTCATGACTGGGCGCTTTCCAATTGCTTGACCAGACGCCGGCGCGCTTTCTCCAGAAGCCAGCCGCCCAGCAGAAACAGCAGACCGAGCCCGATCAGGCTCGCCGAGCGGCCGAGCTTGTCCATGACCGCCGAGAAATAAAAACCCAACACCGTGAGCGCGAAGCCGGCGACGCCGAGATTGATGCGCTCCCGGCGGGATTCATAAAGGCCCCACCCGATAAGACCGAGAGAGCCGATCGTCCACATGATATACGGACCGAGTTGATGCCAGAAAGCGCCGGCGAGAGAATCCAATCGATCGTAGCCGAATCCGGTGGAGCCGAGTGCCAGGACCCAGAACGCGGCGACGCTATTCGACCATGCCGCCGCGCCGCGCAAGCGCCACGCCGCCAGCAAGGGCAGAGCAGCGCGCCGGCCCAGCCGGCGGCAAAATAGGCGCCTGGCATGGTCGCTCGATTCCATCCGCTCTCGGAGCCGATGCCGGTCCAAACCGCGAGCGGCAGCACGCCGAGTGCGCCGAGCCAGACCAGCGCTGTGCGATTGGGTGATTCTTTTTCCGGCAGCCGCGCGGTCAGATAGGTGATCGCGAGCAAAAGCGCGCCTTCCGCGAGAATCGCCGCGCCGCCGATGAAGTACCGCGTTGCTTCGATCCACTCGCCGGCGAGCCAAAACGGCGTGAGCAGCGCGGCGAGCGCCGCCTGGGGCCAATCGCGCAGCAAGCCCAACGCGATCCAGGCGCCGAGCGCCCAGAGGAGGATGCCGCCCGGCCAGTGCTCCTGCAGGTTGAAAATCTGTCCGGCGAGAAAAATTCCAGCGCCGAGACAGACGGTGCCGATAGCGTGCAGTGCCGTAGCGAGCGCCGCAAAGCGCGCCGCCGCCAGCGCCGCGGCGACATGGAACAGCGCGACCAGCAGCGCGACGAGAGAAAAGCGAAAACTAGGCGAGAGCGCATCCCAGTGGGCGGCCACGAACAGGAGCGCGCCGGCGCCCAGCAGCGAGGCGCCCAAGCCGACGGCGATCCGCACCGGCCAGCGAAAGCCCAGCGCCGCTTCCCGGCCGCGCTCGAAGTCGCGAATGCGCGCGGCCGCGGCGGCGTCGAGGACGCCGTTTTTGATCCAGCGATCGAGATCGCTTTCCCAACGCGCCGCCAAGCGAGTTTGTCCTTCGGTGAGTTAAGGCGACTTTATTTTCCGGTTTGGCGCGCGCCGGCGAGTAATTTTTCCCGGGGTAAAATGATTGGCACCGCAACGACAAAGATGTCGCGCGCGCCGCGTCGCTGCGCTGCACGCGCGCGCCGGTGCGGATCGATCAGTGCAATCTCGGCATGATTTCCTTTTTGAAGAGATTGAGCGAGTTGACGACTCTCTCGTGGGCCAGATTGCCGATGTGGAACATGCCCATGAAGTGATCGGCGCCGATCTGCTTCATCTGGCTTTGAATCTGTCTCGCGACGGTGTCCGGGCTGCCGCAGATTAGGTAGCCGGACGCGATCAAGCCATCCATGTCCATCCTGGAAAAATCGAAGCGCTCTCGGTTGCCCTCGCGGAAATAGCTGAAGGAGCGGTCGCTCAGCATCGCCGCCTGCAGATCTTTGCTGACCGCGTCTTTGTTGAGCGCCTCGTTGAAGCCGCGGTTGAACACCGTGAAAAAATACGCCATGGCGGCTTCGACATTGGCCCGCGCTTTCTGATCGGTTTCATCGATGTAGGTGTGGCGGCAGAGAATGAATTGATCCGGCGCCGCCTCCCAGCCGGCTTCTTTCGCCTTGCTGCGATAGTAGCTGAAGGTGTCTTCGATCTGGCCGGTGGTCTGATAGACCTGGGCGCAGGGCAGGTGCCGCTCGACGCACCATTCGATCGATTCGGCGCTCCGCGCCGCGATCCAGATCGGCGGATGCGGCTGCTGCATCGGCCGCGGCCAGATGGCGCAGTCGTGAAGCTTGAAAAATTTCCCTTCGTAACTCCACACCGGCTCTTTCCACGCCTTCATGATCAGGTCGTAGGCTTCTTGAAAGCGGCCGCGCGACTCCGCGGGATTGACCCCGTACCAGATGTATTCCGGCGGAATGCCGCGCACGAAGCCGGCGATCAGCCGGCCGTTGCTCAGGCAGTCGATCATCGCGTACTCTTCGGCGACGCGCACCGGATGATTGCGCAGCGGCAAAATATTGCCGAGCACGCCGATTTTGATTTTTTTTGTGCGCTGGCTGAGCGCGGAAGCGATCAGGTTCGGCGACGGCATGGTGCCGTAGGCGCTGTAATGATGCTCGTTGAAGACCACGCCGTCGAAGCCCAGCTCTTCGCAGTAAGCCATCTCTTCGAGATGTTCGGCGTAGTTCGCGGCGCCTTTGACCGGATCGAAAAAGCTGCTCGGCACCGGCGTGCGCGGCGCTTCCCTGGGCACGTGGGGATAGGCGAGCAGATCGAAGTTATAAAGTTTCACGAAAAATTCGCTCCCTCAGTGAAAACTGGCGCGATGCTAACACCCGCGCTAGGTTGGGTCAAACCAGAATGGATGGAAGATCGAGGATGGAGATCGAAGAGGGCGCGATCCTCCATCTTCCATCTTCGGATCCTCGTGTTCACTTATAATAGCCTTCCTTGACGAGCTGATCGACCAGGCTGGTGTCGATGAACGAAGCGGCGTTGGCGCCGGCCGCTTTGGGAGTATTTTTCTTGATCGCTTCCAGCGTCGTCTTGATCGTTTCGATCTGCGGCCGGGGAATGCGGTCGGTCCAGCGCTTGTATTGATTGTAGGCGTATTCGGTCTCGTCGCGCGGCCGGCCCAGATACTCGGTCATGATCTCGATGGTCTTGTCCTTTTGATCGAAATAGAATTTCTCCGCTTCGGCGGTGGCGCGAAGCAGCCGCAGGACGTTGTCGCGATTGCTTTTCAAATACGACGCCGGCACCAGCTCGCCGTTCTGCTGCCACGGTATCCCCAGGCCGGGGAGCGCCAGCAGCATTTCGTAGCCGCGCCGCTCGGCGATCAGATCGAAGGGCGGCGCCAGAATGCCGAACTGCACTTCGCCCTTTTCCATCGCCGCGAGAATGCTCGCCGGATCGGCGTTGGAATGCTGCACCAGCTTCACGTCCTTGTCGGGATCGATCTTCAGGCGGTTGAGCGCGAAGCGCAGCGCCGTGTCGGGGATCGTGCCGAAGGGGGCGCCCACGTGGCCGGTCTTGCCCTTGAGGTCTGCGACTTTCTTGATGCCTTTCTGCGCCATGATTTTGTAAGGAAACACGTTCACCCACGAGGCCACGAGCACGAACGGCGGCGCGCCCTCGAGAGTGGCGGTGACGAACGCCGCGGCGCCGGCGCCGGTGGCCATCTGCATCTTGCCGGCGAGCATCGCCTGCACGGCGGCGGCGGTGTTGGTCTTGATGATTTCCACGTCGAGGCCGTACTTTTTGTAATAACCCTGGTTGACCGCGATGGTGAAAAGTCCCGCGCCGGGATTGACGCCGGCCTGGCCGACGGTCATTTTGCGCAAAGCCTCGGCGGCGTCGGCGCCGCCGGCGAGCAGCGAAAAGAAAAGCAGGGCGCAGATCCAGACCTTGAATCTCATAAAAAAGCCTCCCGAAAATTTTGCCTGCGAGAGATTATTTTTGCGGCTTCCACTTTTCCAGACGCCGCTCGAAAGTCTTGAGCAGCTCGTTCAGCCCGGCGCCCATGCCGGCGATGATCACGATCGGCACGAACATGGCGGCCATCTGAAAACGCTGCGCCGCGACGGAGCTCAGGTAGCCCAGTCCCATCGCCGCGCCGTACTGCTCGGCGACCACGATATACACGAGCGCGCGGCCGAGCGCGACCCGCATGCCGGCGACGATGTAGGGCAGCGAGCCGGGCAGCGAGACCTTGAGAAAAATCTGGCTGTCGCGCGCGCCGAAGGCGCGCGCCATGGTGATCAGGCGATGATCGGTGTTGGCGATGCCGACCATGGTGTTGATCAGGATCGGAAAAACCGCGGCGAGCACGGTCATGATGATTTTTGAAAGCGAGCCCAGGCCGAACAGCATGATGATCAGCGGCAGCAGCGCGATCAGCGGCGTTGCGTAGATGCCGGAGAGCAGCGGGTCGAAAGTCTTGCTCAGGTTTTTGTACCAGCCCATGGGCACGCCGAGGGCGACCCCGAGCGCCACCGAGACGAAAAATCCAATGGCAAAATTGGTCAGGCTGAAGCCGATGTGCTCCCAGATCGTGCCGCCGGCGAAAAGCTCGTAGCCTTTGGCGAGAATTTTACTGAACGGCGGAAAGTAAAATGGATTGAGGATCTCGAGGCGGGTCGCGAGCTCCCAGGCGGCAAAAAATGCGACGATGCCGATCACGCCGAGCCAGTTGGCGAGCCATGCGCGCGAGCGCTGCCACAGACGATTGGTCGTCAGCGGATTCGCTTCATCGACCGAAACGAGATCGGCGGTTTGCTCCGGTTTCGCCGTGACGGACCTCCGATTAACTGCGGCGACTCTATTCGCCGCCGGGCGCGGCTGTCAAGGCGCGGCGCCGCCGGCGCGGGAAAAAGTTTCCGGCTGGCGCCCGCGGCCGATTTTTGATCGAAGCTTGTTGTTGTAGAATGGCGGCGGTCTTCCGCTCCGCAGGAGAGTGAAAAAACGCCGATGAAAACTCCGACCTGCCCGCGCTGCGCGGCGTCCTTCGTCAAGCGAGTGAGAAGCCGGACCTTGCTCGACCGCCTGCTGGCCGGTATTTTTCGCGTTCCGTTTCGCTGCCAGATCTGCCGGCGGCGCTTTCGCGCCTGGCAGCGCGAGGCGGCGCCGGCGGGCGCGCTCGCGGACCGGCGCGAGTACGAGCGGCTGGCGATGAATTTCCCGCTTTCTTTTGACGGGGACGGCTCGGCCGGCACCGGCGTTGCGTCGGATATCTCGATCAACGGCTGCGCGTTCGTCAGCGAGGCGCGGCCCGCCGAGGGCAGCGTGCTGCGACTGGCGCTGCGCGTGTCCAGCGAGCTCGAGCCGATCGCGATCGAAGCCGCGGTGGCGCGCCACGTTCGCCCCGACGGCCGGATCGGGGTCGAGTTTTTACACGTGGCGCCGGGCGAACGCGCGCGGCTGGAATTATTTATCCGCGGGCTCCGGCGCGAGTGAGCGCGCGCGGTTATTCGCCGAGCAGCGCCGCGAGCTGATCGAGCAGATCTTTTTGCGCCGGCAGGATGCGCCGGCGCGCTTCGGCAATGGAGAACCAGGCGGCGCGATCGGCTTCGGGAAACTGGCGCAGGGTGCCGGATTTCGGCGGCCATTCCACCGAGAAAAAATTGCTCCGCAGCCGTGCGGGATCGCCATCGCCGGCGACGGCCCACGCGTGGACGACCTTGCCGCCGGATTGCTTGATCGGCTTGAGCGCAATGAATTCGCCGTCCGCCGTAAAGCCGGTCTCTTCGGCGAATTCGCGCTTGGCGGCGGCGAGCGGCTCTTCGTCGGCCTCGATCTCGCCCTTGGGCAGCGACCACGCGCCCAGATCTTTTTTCGCCCAGAACGGGCCGCCGGGATGAATCAGCAGGACTTCGAGGTTGTGGCGGCGGCGAAACAGAAGCAGCCCAGCGGCAACTTTTTTCGGCATGCGGTCAGCGCAGGTTGATGCAACGGGGAAATTACACCATGAAGCGATTTATGAGTTTTCGCTCGCCTGAGAGTTTGAAATCTTAGGAGTCCACCACCGAGGGGGCACAGCGGAGACAGGAAGAGCACGAAGGTTTTTCCTCTCAGACTTCGTGTTCTTCATGGCTTCGCGGTGCCAAGAATCTCTCAAATTACCGGCCCGCCGGTTCGCTGTCGGCGGGAAACAAACCGTGGCGGCTGAGAAATTCGATCATGAAGCGATCGAAGAGCCACGGCTGCTCGATCTGGCAGGCGTGGCCGGCGCCGGGCAGAGTTTTCAATTCGCAATTGGGAATCCGCGTTTTCAATGCGAAGGCGCTCGGGTGGCTGCCGTCCTCGCTGCCGGTGAGGATGATCACCGGACAGCGAAGGCGCTCGTGGTGGCCTTCGGGATAGGGCGCGGCGAGCGCTTTGAACTGATGGATGATGGTTTCCACGTCGGCGTATCGGTTGCGCTCGGTGAATAGATTGGCGAAGAAATGCGCCAGCGGCGTGGCGCGAAACGATGCGCTCAGATCCTCGAAAGTGTACGCCCAGCGGTAGTCGATGCCGTTGGCGGTGTAGTTGTCGATTCTTTTTCTGGTGAATTCCTTGGTCGGGTTGTAGCCGGTGCCCGACAGCACCAGCGCCGCGGTTTTCTCCGGACGCTGGTGGTACATGTGCGGCGCGAGCGACGAGCCCACCGAGCAGCCGACCAGGATCGCGCTCTCGCCGGGCGCGACTTCGTCGATCGCTTCCCAGCACCCCTGGGCCATGTCGGCCATCGTCAATCCGGCATCGGCCCTGGGCGAGCGCCCGTAGCCGGGGATGTCGATGGCGATGCAGCGGTACCAGGTCGAGAAATGCGCCATCTGAAAAATCCAGCAGGCGTTGTCCATCGGATTGGGATGAAGGAAAGCGATCACCGGCCCGCTGCGGCCCATCCGTTCGTAGTAAAGCGGTCCGCGGATGTGTTCAGCCATCGCAGTTTCCTTTCCGGCAGGAAGCGCTCATCAAAAGAAGCTCACGATTCCCTGGTGTGAAACGGGTTTTCGTGGCCCAGGCCTTTCATCAAATCCGGCGTGTCGCTTTTTTTCAGCGATTGGGCGAGCTCGATGAGATAGTCCTCCTGCTCGACCGCTTCGTAACGCGCCATGGACTTGTCGGCGCCCAGCGGTCTGCCGCCCATGAAATGAAACGAGTGGCAGTCCCAGTCGTAAAACTCATCGCCGCGGGCGCAGATCTGTTTCCATTTGATGCCCACGGGGCTGCGGTGCAGGCCGGTGCGCGCGGGCAGCGCTTCCTGCTCTGCGAGCGTAAGGTTTAAATCCGCTTTGTATCCCGCTTCTTCGGGAATGCCTTCCCAGAGCCGGCGATAGTTGGGCAAAAATTCTTCGGCGCGGACCGTGAGCGCGGTGTGCATGTCCCACCAGGTGCCGTGGCCGGAGACGCGCTCGTCGACTTTGCCGACGCGCTTGTAGACCAGCCGCGGCCCGGCCTGGAGGCGCAGCACTAAAGTGCCTTCGGCGGTGCGGCTGTTGTGTTCCGCTCGCATGCCGCAATATTTTTCAAAAAACGCGGCCGTGCGCGCGAGATCGCGGGAGCCGTAAACGCCGTGGCTGATGCGGCCGACTCTTTCCGCAGTCGCGATCTCCATCGCACCTTTGGGCATGTCGGCCGGTGCCCAGAGCTCATACTGGTTGCCGTCGGGATCGGCGAAATAAATCAGAGTGCCTTCTTCGCCGTCGGCCGCGGTATGAATCGGTTCGCTGTGAGGAATTTTATGACGGTCCAAACGGCGCAAGTGATGATCGATATCCTCCGGCGCAATATAAAAGCCGCAGCGCGGCAAATCTTCGCCGAGCGCTTTGGCCGGCGGATACATCTCCGGCTGGAGAAAGGCGCCGATGCGGCAGGAGCCGCCGTCCCACCAGAGAAAGCAGGTGATCTTGATGTTTTTCTTGCGCGCTTCGGTGGTGAGGCCGATGAGCGGCCGGCGCGTGAGGCCGATGGCGTTCACCGCCCAATCGGCCCAGGCCGCCATGTCGTTGGTGCCGACGACGTAGTGGTCGATCCAGTGGACTGCGCCTGTCGGCTCGGATTGATTCGACATAAATCGCTCCGTTGCTCGGAATCGCTGCGACGGCTCGGTGCGAACAACACTCTGCTGTGGCGACGCGTACCAAAGGCTTGACGGGGAGTCAAGCAAGTTTTCCGCGGCTGTCTCCTAGCGCGCGCCGATGCGCAGGCTCACCGTGGCCACATAGATTTCGCGCAGAAAGCAAACCAGCCCGACGAAGAACGTGAGCATGGCCGCGATGAACAGCACGGTGACGGGCAGGGTCGCATCGAAATGCAAGGACGCGCTCAGAAACATCATGGCGATCACCGTGCAAACCAGCAGCGCCGTGGTGGTACAGAGCGTGATGGCGCGGTTGATCAATTTGGCGCGCCGCGACAACACGCCGAGATCGGCGCGGCGCAAAGCGACGGTTGGCTCCGGCGCGCTGTCCAGCCCCGCTTCGAGCACGCGCGCGCGGTCGATGATCCGGCTCAGCCGGTTGGTCATGACCACCAGAATCGCGCCGATGGCCGAGAGCAGAAAAACCGGCGCCACCGCGAGCTGGATCGCGTGGGCGACAGCCAGGTCGGAGAACTCGCGCATCGGGCAATTTCTATCAGGCTTGAGCGGCGAAGTCAGCCGCTGCGCGAAACGAGTTGGCGCAGGCGCGGCTTTGGGTTAGGTTACGAGCCGGATCCAGGTTTTCGGAGGTGATTTATGGCGGCAGTGAAAGGCCTCGGCCACGTCGGCATCTACGTGCGCGATCTGGAAAAGATGACGCGCTTTTACCGCGACGTGCTCGGCATGAAAATTACCAAGCAGAACTGGCGCGCCGGCGTGGTGTTTCTGAGCGCCGATCCGGCGCGTGTGGATCATGAAATCGCGCTGTTTCGCGGCCGGCCCGAAGCCAGCGAGCGGATGATCAATCAGATTTCGCTGCGCGTCGCCGCGCTGGACGAGCTCCGGCAATTTCACCGCCGCTTGGTCGCCGAGGGCTTGCGCATCGACGCGGTGGTGAATCATGTGAGTGCTATCGGCTGCTACTATTTCGACCCGGAAGGCAATCGTTCTGAAGTTTTCTGGCTGACCGGGCGGGAGTGCTGGGTGCCGATCGTGCATCCGATCGACATCGCGCGGCCCGACGAAGAGGTGCTGGCCGAAGTCGACGCGCTCTGGGAAAGACTGCGCCACGTCGGCCTGGGCGAGCGCATGGCCAACGAGCCCGCGACCCTCCAGCTGGAGGGATGAGGAAAATCCATGGATCTTCAACTTGACGGCAAGAAGGCGATTGTCACCGGCGGCAGCGCGGGCATGGGCAAAGCGATCGCGCGGCAACTGGCGCGCGAAGGCTGCGACGTCGCCATCGGCGCGCGCACCGAGGCGCGGCTCAAGCAGGCCGCCGGCGAGATCGCGCACGAAACCGGGCGCGCGATCGTGCCGCTCGCGCTCGACACGCTGGACGCGGCCTCGATCGAAAACTTCGTCAAGCGCGCCGCCGAGAGCCTTGGCGCCATTCACATTCTCGCCAACTGCGCCGCGCGCGTCGGCGGCACGATTCCCGACACCATGGAAACGATCAGCGACGAGCAGATCGTCAAAGATTTCGAGGAAAAATTTCTCGGCTATTATCGCTCAGCGCGCGCCGCGGCGCCGCACATGAAAAAAGCCGGCTGGGGCCGGATCGTCAACCTGAGCGGCGGCGCCGGGCGCACGCCGGGCGCGGGCATCAGCACGCCGGCGCGCAACGTCGCCTGCGTGGCGCTCACCAAGTCGCTCGCCAACACGCTCGGCCCCTTCGGCATCAACGTCAACGCAATCTATCCCGGCACGACGTTGACCGAAGCGGTCCTGGAACGAAGCCGGCGCGCGGCCGAGAGGCAGGGAAAATCTCTCGAAGCGTTTCTGGACGAGTTGCGCGCACGGAGCCCGCTCGGCTATCTGGTGACCGCCGAGGACGTGGCTCAGGTAGTGGCCTTTCTCTGCTCGCCGCTGGCGATCAGCATCACCGGCGAGGCGATCGCGGTGGGCGGCGGCGTGAATGCCGACGCGCATTATTAGTCTTTTCACGGCGGCGATTTTTCGCTATGCGTGGCCGATGGCCAGAGATTTCAGCGATCAATTGAGGCGGCGCGCGGCTTCCATCTGGCGCGCCATCGACGATCATCCGTTTCTGCGCGAGCTGCAGGCCGGCACGCTGCCGATGGCATGCTTCACCTATTTCATCCTGCAGGATTACGTTTATCTGCTCGACTTCGCCCAGGTGCTCGCCCTCGGCGCGGCCAAATCGCCGGATCTCGCCACCCTGGAGCTGTTCTGCCGCCACGCGCTTGGCGCGGTGGAAGTGGAGCGCAGCTTTCACAGCGGCTTCGGCAAGAGCATGGGCCTTAGCCAGCGCCAGCTTGACGCGGTCAAAAAGGAGCCGATCACCCGGGCGTACATCGGCCACCTGCAATCGGTGGCCCGCGGCGGCTCCCTCGGGGAGATCGTCGCGGCGGTGCTGCCGTGCTACTGGATCTACGGCGAGGTCGGCCGGCGTCTATACCGAAACCGGCCGCGCCGGCCGAGGATTTTTCGCGAGTGGATCGAGATCTATGCTGGGGAGAATTTCTGGCGCCCGGTGCGCGAGCAGATTGCGCTCGCGAATCGCCTGGGCAGGGCGGCGAACGGCGCGGAAAAGCGGCTCATGGCGGAGCATTTTCTGCTCAGCAGCCGCTACGAATTTTTATTCTGGGAACAGGCCTACAAGCGGGCGGTGTGGCCGGTATAATATTCCGCTGGCGCCGAAGCGCGCGACTGGCGGCAGATCTCTCTCGGCGATTCGCCTTTTTCCCGGCCATCGAAGTTCACACCGACGCGCGGTCACGATCGGCAACACAAGGTCGAGGTGCTCCTCAACGGCGCTGATATCCGGCGATGCTGCGCGAAATCAAAGCGGCCAAATGGACGATCACCTTCGCGCAATATCTCTTCGCGGGCGGGCAGCTGGCGCCGGAATTTGCCCAGGCGTTCGCCGAGCGCCGCCGGGCCGGAGTGGAGGCGAACGGCGCGGGACGCCGGCGGACATTCTGTCGTTGATGCGCGACGCCGGCTGCCACGTGGAAGTTTTCCGGCGCATCGAGGCGCAGGGCATTTTTTCCCCTCGACAGCCCGACCGCCTGCGCGGTGAGCCGCGGCTGCTACGGCGATCTGCTCGAGGGCGGCGCCGAAATCTACGAATATCAGACCGGGCTCCTGCACGCCAAAACCATGGTGATCGACGGCGTGTGCGCAGCCTCTTCGAGCGCCTGTTCGATCTGTTCGCGTTTCCGGTCAAGGCGCAGCTTTAGAATTTTCCCGCATCGCTGCGCAGCGCGCTCGCGGCTCGGTGCTCAAAGCTCCGCTCTGTCGTCGCGGCGCGCGTCGGCTTTGGGTAAAGCGGCGTGCTTGGCGTTGAGCTGATGCTCGATCTTGCCGAGCACCGACATGATGAGCCAGGCCAGGAGCATGGCAATCGACGCCAGGCCGAGGCGGCCGAGGCCGACCGCAACTCCGACCGCCGCCGTAAGCCAGAGTCCTGCCGCGGTCGTCAGGCCTTCGACCTCGCGCTCGCGCTGGAGTTTTAAAATCGCGCCGGCGCCGAGAAAGCCGATGCCGGCCACCAGTCCCTGGAGCAAGCGCGAGATGCCCTCGTCGTTCATGCCCGATTGAAGCGCGGCGACGACGAACAGGGCGGCGCCCAGCGACACCAGCATGTGCGTGCGCAATCCCGCCGGTTTGCCGCGGTGCTCGCGCTGCGCGCCGAGAATCGCGCCCAGCACGATCGCGAACAGCAGGCGAATGGTCAGGACGGTGAGGTCCCTGAGATCGGGGATTCCGGCGAGCAGTTCTTCGGTGATCGGATTCATGCCACCGAAAGGCGCGTGCAGTTGCGGTTTTGTCGCATCAGGCTGCCGCCTTGCGCTGGGGCGGCGGATCAAATTTCCAGTTTGGCGTATTCGCAGCGCGGGCAGCTCGCGCCGGCCAAAACCGGCCAGCCGCAGTCGGCGCAGGGAGTCACCGGCTCGCCCAGCATGCCGCGGACCAGCGAGCCGCAGCGCCGCCCGCCGCAGGGTCCGGTGCCCACGCCCGTGCGCTTGCTGACCTGCTCGAAGGTCCGGGCGCCGGCCTGAATCGCCTTGGCGACCACGCCTTTGCGAATTTTGTTGCACAGGCAGGCGGGCTTGAGATTTTCGATGACCGCCTGCTCGCGCGCCTTCTGTTCCGCTGGGTCGATGGCGAGTCTTCCTTCCGCGTCAAGCGCACTCTAGCACAAAACCGCGCGAATCTAATTACCGGGAAGCGACCACCAGCGATGAGGTGAGCGGCGCGGCGAGCTTGATTTCCCCGACCCGGCTCAAGCCGGCGCGCTCCATCCAGCCGCGGATTTCTTTCAGGCTGTAGCAGCGCCCGCCGTCGGTGGTGAGAAGCATCAGCAGGCTGAAGATCGCGCCCACCGGCGGCTCGGCGCGGCTGTCGTCGAGAATGTGGTCTTTGATCACGAGCCGCCCCTCGGGCTTGAGCGCGCCGGCAAGCTTGGCTGCGAGCGCTTCGTTGCGCGCGGGGTTTTCGCCGTGGATGATGTTGGATAAAAAGATCAGATCGTAGCTCCCGGCAATCGCGTCGCGGCGGTAATCGCCGGCGATCAGGCGGATGCGCTCGCTCAGGCCGGCTTCGCGCACCCGCCGCTCGGTGATTTGCAAGGTCGCGGGCAGATCGAAGATCGTTGCGCGCAGCCGGGGAAAACGCCGGCAAAGGCCGATCGGATAGGTTGCCGGACCGGCGCCCACGTCGAGCATCTCCTCGACAGGATTCCAGTCGAGCGCTTGGGCCACGGCCTCCACGTCGCCGCGCGCCGCGACCAGCGAATCCATCGCGCCGATAAAGATTTCGGTCTCGCGCGGGTCGGTCTGATACATGTCCGCGGGCCGCGCCGGCGCGCCGCTGCGGATCGCGCGGGGCAATTCTTCCCAGCAGCGCCAGAGCGAGGACTCGAAGCGAATCATGGCGCCGAGATACTGCGGCGAGCTTGCGAGCAGGAACTGCCGCGCCGCCGGTTCCAGGGCAAACCTTTCATCGGTTTTATTCAGGAGCTTGAGCGCCGCGAGCGCATTCAGCAGCAGCTCGCAGGCGGCGGGCTCGAGCCCGAGTTGGGTCGCCGCGGCTCGGGCGCTGCGCGCTTGCCGAGCGAAGGCTTCGAACACGCCGAGCTCCACGGCGGTTTGCACGATGCGCGCTTCGGCGTGGCCGGCGGCGAGCTGCATCAGTTGGGAGAAATCCATCGGCAATACCGCGATCGCTTCGCTGCACACCTCGAAGAAGCGAGCGAGGCTAAAGCTTTTCGATGATCCGGTAGCTGCGGCTCTTCGGTTTGAGCGGCGCGACGATGCCGTTTTTCACCATGACGCGGATTTCCCGATAGGCCGTGTCGCGGTCCACCTCGGCGAAGCGCTCGTACTCCGCCGTCGAAAAAGTCTTGCCGTGGCAGTAGGCGTAGGCGAGGAGCCGGCGCTGGCGCAGATTGATCTGGCCCGGGTTGAACTGGTTGAGCCAGCGCAGGGTCGCCTCGTCGTAAACCGGCGCGTTGCGCAACGTGACGGTGAAAATAAAGCCGTCGGTGGAAAGCTCGGGCGGGTGCAGGCCGTAGCTCTCCATCTCCTGAAACATGCGCGGCACGCCTTCGCCCATCTCGCGCAGGTAGCCGAGATCGGCGAGCGCGCGCACGAGCAGCGGGTTGCGCGAAAAGTGAATGCTCTTTTGCCGGCGCAGCTGCTCCAGCGTGACCGGCGGCGGCGGCAGGCCGGGGCTGCGCACGGCGATATGATCGTCGAACATCCAGACTTCGATGGACGCGCCGGTGAGCGCGTAATCGCGGTGCGCCACCGCGTTGACCAGCGCTTCCTGCCAGGCAAAAGTCGGATATTCGAGGCGCTCGCGAAAAAACAAATCGTGCAGGATCGTGCGCTCGCGGATGTGCTCCTTGATGCGCCCCACGGCTTCGTCGATCAGCCGCGCCAGCGGCGCCTCGAAGCGGATGCGCTTGACCACGTTGAGCGCGCTGCCGAACTGGCGGTCGGTGCCCTCGTATTTGACGAAGTCGATGCCGGCGCGCGGGTGCCAGCGGTTCGGGTCCTTGGCGAAGAGCAGCAGCGCCGCCATGTTGGGGGTCGGCAGGCCGCGCGAGTTGTCGAGCAGATGATAGGTGTGGCCGAGCAGGCTCTGCGGATCCTGGCCGGCGTTGGTTTTCTCGGCGAATTCCCGCACCAGCTCCGGATCGAGATCGAACCAGGTCGCGTTGAGCGCCTGCTGGCGCTCGTAGTAGACGCTTTTCTTCGCTTCCTTCAGCGCGTGAATCTGATCGGCGGGCAGCGACGCGGTCTCGGCGGCAATCCGATAGAAAGATCGTCCGCCGGCGACCCGGTAGATCTCCGAGCCCGACGGCACTTCGAATTTCAGCACCTGGAGATTGCCCAGGCGAATTTTCTCGCAGGCCGGGCTGAGCGGCGGGCGCAGCAGGTTTTGCGGGCACTGAATCAGCGACTGGAGCTCGTCATGGTCGTAGGGAATGCCGGTGACGCTCTTGTCGGGCTCCACGCCGACCAGCAGCGCGCCGCCGTCGGCATTGGCCATGGCCGACAGAAGGCGCGCGATCTCGCGCGCCAGATCGTCTTCGGCCTTTTTCTGTCCCGCGCCGCGGCGGTACTCGTAGGCGCTCAAGAACTCGAGAAACTGGCCGCGCTCTTGTTTGAGCAGAAGTCCGATTTCTTCGGCTTGCATGCGGGTGACACGGTAAGGGCGAGGGATAAGGCGCGGGGAGGACTCACGCCTGACGCTTCACGCCTTTACGATGGCTTGGACGCCTCTCTCTCCTCACGAATCTTGCGCTGCGTTGAGTCTGACGATTTCGAGCACCATCTGGGCCGACACGTAGAGATCCTTGAGGTCGAGCCATTCGTTGACGGTGTGGATCTCGCGCATGCCGGTGGCGAGGTTGGCGACGACCAGACCCTTCTGGTTGAGCACGTTGGCGTCGCAGCCGCCGCCGGTGGCCTGGGTTTTCACCTCGAGATGGAGACTTTTTGCCGCGGCGTGAACCAGTTTCACGATGGGCGCGCTGTCGGGCACGTCCATGCGATCGTAGTCGCGCTCGATTTTCGCTTCCACGCGCGCGGCGTGGCGCTTGCCGTCGAGCTCGAGCACATGGCGCGCCGCGGCTTCTTCGAGGCAGCGCCGCATGTGTTCGGTCTGGCGCTCGAGTTTCTCCTGGCTGTGGCTGCGCGCTTCGCCGCGCAAGGTCACCAGGTTGGGCACGATGTTCACCGCCATGCCGCCCTCGACCACGCCGAGGTTGGCGGTGGTTTCGTGATCGATCCGCCCGAGCCGCATCGGCGCGATCCCTTCGGCGGCGACCTGGATCGCGTTGATGCCCTTTTCCGGGCAGACGCCGGCGTGAGCCTCCAGCCCGTGCACGCGAAACTCCATGCGGTTGGCCGCGGGCGCTTTGGTGAAGAGAAATCCAATCGAGTCGCTGTCGAGCACCAGCCCCGTGCGCGCGCGCAAGCGGCTCACGTCGAGGCACTTGGCGCCGATCAGTCCCGCTTCTTCGCAGATCGTGAAAACCACGTCCACCGGGCCGCAGGGAATGCGGTTCTCCTTGATCACGCGCAGGGCTTCGCAGATGATCGCGACCCCGCTCTTGTCGTCGCCGCCGAGCACGGTGCGGCCGTCGGTGCGGAGAAGGTCGCCGTCGAGGATCGGCACGATCCCTTCGCCGGGCACCACGGTGTCCATGTGCGCGGACAAAAGCAGCGGCGCGGCGCCCGCCGCGGTGCCGGGAAAATGCGCGATCAGGTTGCCGACGTTGCCGCCGACCTTTTCGCCGGCGTCGTCGATTGCGACCGTCGCGCCGAGATCCTCCATCTCGCGCTTCAGGCGCAACGCGACGTCCCGCTCTTTACGCGAAAGACTGTCGATCTTGATCAATTCGATCAGCAGATTCTTGAGCCGTTCTTGCTGGATCAAGGAATTAACCTCGTGGGCGGTGAGCGTTCGAAGACTTGGCCGGCTGCGCGGCGCGCTGTGCCGATGCGCGGATGTACTTGATGCTCACCGGCGAGAGATCGCGGTACCCGGTCATGGCTTCGATAAGAACGAAAGAAGAAGATTGGGCGGCGTTTTCCAGAGCCCGGCGCAACTCTGCCACAGTTTCCACCCTAATGCCAACTCCGCCCCAGAGAACCGCCAGGTCGGCGTAGCGCAGCGACGGCAGCGCCAGAAGCTCCTGCGGCTTGGCCACGGGGCGAAAAATTCCCCAGCCCCTGTTGTTGACCAGAATCACCACCGGATTGCAGCCGTGGCGCGGCGCGTGGACGATTTCCACGCCGGTCATCTGAAAGCCGCCGTCGCCGGTAAGGATCAGCGGCCGCAGCCCGGTGCCGATCTGCGCGCCGATGGCGCCGGGCACGGCAAAGCCCATGGAGGCGTAAAATCCCTGGGCGAGATAAAGGCCGTCGTCGCCGACTTTGATGTCCAGGCCGCCGAACAGCGAGTCGCCGGATTCCGTCACCACCATCATTTTCTTTCGGTGCGCGAGAAAATAATTGATCTCGCGCAAAACGTCGGCGACCCGCAGAGGGCGCTCGAGGTTCGCCGCGGGCTTGCCGAGATTGTCGCTGTAGACGACTCTTTCCCGGCGCGTTTTCAGATTGGCTTTCAACAGCCCGCCGACGAATTCCTTGAGCGTGACGTTGGTGTAGGTGTGAAAGCTCACGTTGACCCGGTTGTCCACCGCCCAGATCGAGCGGTCGCGCAGCGCTTCCGACGGCGCGCGCCCGCCGCTTTCGATGTCCGTGAGCAGCATGCCCAGGGCGAGGATCAGATCCGCGTTTTCGACCCGCTTGCGAATACGCGGCGGGCTGATGGCGCCGAGATAAACGCCCAGGTACTGCGGATGGTTCATCGGAAACGCGCCCTTGGCGAGCACCGAGGCGCAGCACGGCGCGCCGGTTTTCTCCACCAGCGCGATGATCTCTTTGGCCGCTTTGAAGCGGTAGCTTTCGATGCCGACGAGAATCAGCGGATTGCGCGCGCGGTTGAAGCGCTCCGCCGTGTCGCGCACCGCCTCGTCGAGCTTGCGCCGGTCGGAGTGGGGCTGCGGCAGCGCGCCGTCCCAATCGAGGATTTCCCGGGGCACGCGGATTTCCTGCTCGACCATGTCGCGGTGAATTTCCAGATAGCCGGGCTGCTGGTGCAGCCAGATGGCGCGGATCACCGCGTCGATGTCGGCCGCGGCGGTGAGCGGGTTGTCGATGATCCGGGCGGCGCAGGTGACTTCGCTGTAAATGCGATACTGGGATTCGATTTCCTTGGCCTGATGATGGATCAGCACGCCGAGCTTGCGCTCTTCCTCGCCGGGGCCGCCGCTGATCACCAGGATCGGCACGCGCTCGGCGAAAGAGCCGGCCACCGGATTGACCATGTTGTGGCCGCCGGCGCCGTAGGTGACGCAGATGGCGCCGATGCGGCCGGTGGCGCGCGCGTAACCGTCGGCGGCGAAGCCGACGCCGGGCTCGTGCGAGAACGTGACGATCCTGAGGCCGCGGCGCCGGCCGAACTTGAAGAAAAGATTGATCACCAGATCGCCGGGAATGCCGAAGAGATGCGACACGCCGATTTTCTCCAGGTAGGTGACGAGAAAATCGCCGAGCTTCATGCGGCTCTTCATAAAACTCACGCGGCCCGCTCGCGGCCGAAGATCGCGAGCAAATTGAAAAATTCCAGTTTCGTGCACAGCGCGCGCAGTTTTTCCAGGGAAAATCCCCGGGCGCGGAGGTCGTCCAGCTCGACTCGCAGCGCCAGATCGGACTTCACGGTGGCGAGGGCGCGGCTCAAAAACGCGCTTTCGCGGCCGTCGGTCAAAAGCCGGCGCAAGCGAGCGGCGCCGCGCAGCTCGAGCGCGTCGATTTCCTCGAGCCGCTCGAAAAGATTTTCCAGCGAGTGAAATTTCTGAATCAGCGCCGCCGCGGTTTTGGCGCCGATGCCGCGGACTCCCGGGATGTTATCGACGGCGTCGCCCATCAGCCCCATCACTTCGATCACCTGCGCCGGCGCCACGCCGAACTTTCGCCGCACCGCGAGCGCGTCGATCCAGCGGCCGCGCGCGGCGTCGAGCAGATCGACGCCGTCGCCCACCAGCTGCATCAAATCCTTGTCCGTCGAAACGACGGTGATCCTGCGCTCCGGATCGGCAAAGGCTTTGCACAAACTCGCGATGACATCGTCCGCTTCGTAATCGGCGAGCTCGACCGCCGGCAGGCCCAGCGCATCGAGCACCGAACGCAAATACGGCAGCTGAGGGATCAAGTCCGCAGGGAGTTTCGGTCGTTGGCTTTTATAGCCGGCAAACAGCCGATGGCGAAAGTTTTCTTTGCCGGCGTCCAGCACCACGGCGATGTACTCGGGCCGGTGGCGGCGCAGCAGATCGACCATCATGTTGGTAAAGCCGAGAATCGCGTTGGTCGGCAATCCGCTCGAGGTCGAGCGCGGCGGCACGCCAAAGAACGCGCGGAAAACGAAGGAATTGCCGTCGACGAGAAACAGGCGGGGGCGGGGTTCGCTCATGGGTGAAATCGAGGGTTCGGATGCGAACGCGCCGGGCGGCCCAGGGGCGGCAATTTTTTCTACGGATTGGGCCGCGCCAGCGTGTGCGTCGAAGAACCGTAGAATCCTTCGGCGGCTTCCATCAACGTCTCAGAAAGCGTCGGGTGCGGATGCACCGACTCGCCGAGGTCGCGCGCGGTGGCGCCCATTTCCACGGCGAGCACGCCTTCGCCGATCAGCTCGCCGGCGCCGGCGCCGACGATGCCGACGCCGAGGATCCGCTCGGTGTCCGGCTCGATGACGAGCTTGGTCAATCCGTCGGGGCGGTCCAGGGTCAGCGCGCGTCCGGAAGCGCCCCAGGGAAAGCGCGCGATCTTCACCTCGATATTTTTTTGCTTCGCCTCGGTTTCCGTAAGGCCGCACCAGGCGACTTCCGGATCGGTAAAGACCACGGCGGGAATCACGACGTTTTCAAACGCGCTCGCCTCGCCGAGCATTGCCTCCACGGCGATCTTGCCCTGCTTGAAGGCGCGGTGCGCGAGCAAGGTGCCGCCGTTGGCGTCGCCGACCACGTAGATGTGCGGATCCTCGGTCTGCTGCTGCGCGTTCGCCTGGATGAAACCTTTGTCGTCCCGGGTGACTTGGGTATTTTCCAGGCCGAGATCGCCCAGGTTGGGCACGCGGCCAACGCTCACCAGCACGCGGTCGTAAAGCTCCTCGCGCTGTTCCTTGTTGATCTCGGTGACGACTTTGATCTGCCTGCCGGCGGTCGCCATCTTGAGCACTTTGGTGTTGAGGCGGATTTCCTTGAAGGCCTTCTGCGCCGCGCGGCTCACCGGGCGAACCAGATCGGCATCGACGCCGGTCAGAATCGACGGCAGCGCTTCGAGCACCACCACGCGGCTCCCGAGCGCGGCGTAAACCGTGCCGAGCTCCATGCCGATGTAGCCGCCGCCGACCACGAGCAAGTCCTGCGGAATGTCGGGCAGGTCGAGCGCTTCGGTGGAGGTCATGATGCGCTTGTTGCCCAGGTCGAAGGCGCTGGGCATGGCCGGCTTGGAGCCCACGGCGATGACCGCCTTTTCGTAGCGGATGAATTTCTGTCCCGACTCGGTCTCGACCCGCAGGGTTTGCGAGTCTTCGAAATGGCCGCGCCCGTGCACGACCTCGACGTGGCGATGCTGCGCCAGAGTTTTGATTCCCTGGCCGAGCTTCTCGACGATCGATTCCTTCCAGCCGCGGAGCTTGTCGAGATCGACGTTGGGCGCGCCGAATTCGATGCCGCGCCGCGACGAGTCTTGCGCTTCGCGCAGGAGCGCGGTGGCATGCAGCAGCGCCTTGGACGGGATGCAGCCGATATTCATGCACACGCCGCCCAGGCGCGGGTTCTGCTCGACCAGGGTGACTTTTTTGCCCTTGTCCGCGGCGTGAAAGGCGGCGGTGTAGCCGCCGGGGCCGGCGCCGAGGACCAGAATTTCCGTGCTGATGGGATCCATAATCTATTTGAGCTTCAAATCGGCCTCGTCGAAATTTTCCAGCGCGGCGATCACGTCTTTCAGGAAGCGCACGGCATCGGCGCCGTCGAGCACGCGATGATCGTAGGCCAGGCAAAGCGGGACGAGGGTCCGAACGGCGATCTTGCCGTCGATCACCACCGGCTTTTGCCCGCCCTGGCCGACGCCCAGGATCGCCACCTGGGGCGCATAGACGATCGGCGTGAAGTGGCTGCCGCCGATGCTGCCCTGGTTCGAAATCGTAAAGGTTCCGCCCTGCAATTCCTCGATCGACACCTTGCGCTGGCGGGTTTTCTCGGTGATCGCGTGCAGCTCCTGGGAAATCTGCAGGAGATCTTTGCGGTCCACGTCGCGCAGGGTGGGCACGATCAGGCCGCCTTCGGTGTCGACGGCAACGCCGACGTGGCAGTAGTCCTTGTAGATGATTTCCTGCGCCGCTTCGTCGATGCTCGCATTGGCGCGCGGATGCTTTTTGAGCGCGCGCCCGAGCACGAGCAGAAAAAAAGCGGTCAAAGTCAGGTGCGCGCCCTTTTTCTCGTAAGCCTCCGCGTGTTTTTTGCGCAGCGCCAGCAGAGCCGTGATGTCGGCGTCGGCGAACTGGTTGATCTTGGGGATCGCCGTCCACGATTCCACCATGCGCCGGCTGACCGTGCGCCGCAGCGGCGACATTTTTTCGCGCCGGATCGGCCCCCACTTGGCGAAATCGACGGCTTCGCTCGGCGCGGCAGCGGCCGGCGCGGCGCCGGGCGGAGCCATCGCCGGCGCGCCGTGAAACGCGATTTCCTGCAGGCGGCGAATGTAGTCGCGCACGTCGGCGAGATTGATTCGGCCGCCGGCTTCGCTGCCGCGGACGCGGGTCAAATCGATATCCAGCTCGCGCGCGATCTTGCGCACCGACGGCGGCGCCGGCGGCGGCGCGCCGCTGGTCGATTCGTAGCGATAGTTTTCCAGAGCCGCGGGCGCCGCGGGCTGGGGCGTGGCCGGCGCGGCGCCGGATTTGCGCGGCGCGCTTTCGCGATTCGCGCCTTCGGCGGACGACGGCACCGGCGCCGGCCGCGCGCTCGGCGCGCCGCTCGCTTCGATCGCCATCAGCGCCTGGCCCACCGCCACTTCCATGCCCTGGCGCACATAAATTTTGGTCACGATGCCCGAGCTCGGCGCCGGGATCGAGCCCACCGCTTTCTGGGTTTCCAGCTCCATGATCGCCTGGTCTTTTTTTACTTCCTGGCCTTCGGCGACCAGAATGCTGACGACCGTGCCGGACTCTACACCTTCAGCGAGCTGGGGAAGCTTGACGTCCATGGAAATTTTCGCGGCGTGGTTGAATGATCAGAGATAGAATGGAAACTGCTTTTCCGGATCGAGGCCGAGCCTTTTGATCGCCTGCTCGACGGCTTGCGCGGCGAGGGCGCCGCGCTGATAAAGCGCGTAAAGCGTCGCGACCGCGGTGGTCTCGGCGTCGACTTCGAAAAACCTTCTGAGATTGGCGCGCGTGTCGCTGCGGCCGAAGCCGTCGGTGCCGAGGCTGAGCAAGCCGCCGGGCACCCAAGGGGCGATCTGATCCGGCACCATCTTCAGGTAGTCGGAAACCGCGACGAACGGACCTTCCTCGTCCTGGAGGATCGACTCGATGTAGGACTTCTTCGGCGCCGCCGTCGGATGGAGCATGTTCCAGCGCCGCGCGCGCAGCGCCTCGCCGCGGAGCAGCTTGTAGCTGGTCGCGCTCCAGACATCGGCCGCGACGTCGAACTCCGCCGCCAGTATTTCCTGGGCGCGCAGCGCCTCGCGCAGCAAGGGACCGCTGCCGAAGATGTGCGCCTTGAATTTTTTTCCTTTGCTCGCGGGCCGGAGCTTGTAGAGCCCCTTGAGAATGCCCTCCTCGGCGCCCTGCGGCATCTCCGGCATCGGATAATTTTCGTTGTAAAGCGTCAGATAGTAAAAATACTCCTCGCCTTCGGCGTAGAGGCGGCGCAGCCCGTCCTTGATGATCACGGCGATCTCGTAGCCGAAGGCGGCGTCGTAGGTGCGCAGGGTGGGCACCGCGCTCGCCAGCAGATGGCTGTGGCCGTCCTGGTGCTGCAGCCCTTCGCCGTTCAGCGTGGTGCGCCCGGCCGTGGCGCCGAGGAGAAAGCCCTTGGCTTTGCTGTCGCCCGCGGCCCAGATCAGATCGCCGATGCGCTGGAAGCCGAACATCGAATAGTAAAAATAGAAGGGAATCATGTTGATTCCCAGATTGGCGTAGGCGCTGCCGGCGGCGATGAACGAGGACATGGCGCCGGCTTCGGTGATGCCTTCCTCGAGGATCTGGCCGTCTTTGGCTTCGTTGTAATAGAGCAGCGTCTCGCGATCGACGGGCTCGTAGAGCTGGCCCTTGGACGAGTAGATGCCGACCTGGCGGAACAGCGAATCCATGCCGAAGGTGCGCGCTTCGTCGGGAATGATCGGCACGATGAGCTTGCCGATCTCCTCGTGGCGCAGGAGCTTCGATAACAGCCGCACCGCCGCCATCGTCGTGGATATCGAATGCTCGCCCGTGCCCTTGAGAAATTCCGCGTACTCGGAGGCTTCCGGCACTTTGAGCGGTTTGGCGCGGACTTTTCTCTCGGGCACGAAGCCGCGCAGCTGCCTGCGCCGTTCGAGCAGGTATTGGGTTTCCGGGCTGTCGAGCGGCGGGCGGTAAAAAGGCGTCTCGACCACTTCCTCGTCGGGCAGCGGGATATCGAAGCGGCTGCGAAACTCGCGCAGCTCGCGCTCGTTGAGCTTTTTCTGCTGGTGCGTGATGTTGCGGCCTTCGCCGGCTTCGCCGAGGCCGTAGCCTTTCACGGTCTTGGCCAGGATCACCGTCGGCGCGCCCCTGTGCTCGACCGCGGCCTTGTAGGCGCTGTAGACTTTTTTCGGATCGTGGCCGCCGCGCAGCAATTTATGAATCTGATCGTCGCTGAGATGGTTCACCATCTCGAGCAGCTCGGGGTATTTGCCGAAGAAATTTTTCCGCGTGTAGCTGCCGGGCTCGACGATGTATTTCTGATACTCGCCGTCGCAGGCTTCTTCCATGCGCTTGAGCAGCAGGCCTTTTTCATCCGCTGCCAGCAGCGGATCCCAGTCCGAGCCCCAGATCACTTTGATGACGTTCCAGCCCGCGCCGCGAAACAGCGCTTCCAGCTCCTGGATGATTTTGCCGTTGCCGCGCACCGGGCCGTCGAGGCGCTGCAGATTGCAGTTGACCACCCAGATCAGATTGTCGAGCTGCTCGCGCGCCGCCAGCGTGAGAGCGCCGGAGGCCTCGGGCTCGTCCATCTCGCCGTCGCCGGCGAAGCACCAGATGTTGGGCTCCTCCGCGGCGAGCAAGCCGCGGCTCTTCAGATAGCGGACGAAGCGCGCCTGATAGATCGACATGATCGGCGCCAATCCCATCGACACCGAAGGAAACTGCCAGAACTCCGGCATCAGATAGGGATGCGGATACGAAGACACGCCGCCGACGCTGGAAAGCTCCTGGCGGAAATGGTGCAGCTTGGGCGCGTTGATGCGCCACTCGACGTAGGCGCGCGCGTAGGCGCCGGGCGACGCATGGCCCTGAAAATAGATCATGTCGGCGCAGTGAGCGTCGTCGCCGCCGCGGAAAAAATGGTTGAAGCCGACTTCGTAGAGCGTCGCCGAGGACGCGTAGGTGGAAATATGGCCGCCGATGTCGGGATGGATGCGATTGGCCTTCACCACCATCGCCATCGCGTTCCAGCGGATGTAGCTCTTGATGCGCCGCTCGATCTCGCGGTTGCCCGGGTAGGGCGGTTCTTTTTCCGGCGCAATCGTGTTGAGGTACGGTGTGTTCACCGGCTGCGGCAGATTGAGGCCCGACTGGCGCAGCCGCTCGATCAGCTCTTCGACAATCAGCGAAGCGTTTTCCGATTGCTCGTTTTTTAAAATGTATTCGAGAATCGACTCGACCGACTCGACCCACTTGCGCCGTTCGCTCTTGTTGGCGCGGCCGTTGGGAGGCCCGGCATCGACCGGCGTGACAGCGGCAAAATTTTTGTCCTGCGGTTCCATTCGCGTTCGCTGCTAGTATTTTAGCAGACAATAAAATAAGCACAAAATCAACTCGATTGGATGAAATATCTCGATTACAGTTTTGCCGATCCGGGCGCCAATCTCGCCTGCGATGAAGCGTTGCTCGAAGCCCACGAAGCGAACGTTCTCGAGGGCGAATCGCTGCGCGTCTGGGAAGCGAAAAATTATTTCGTCGTGCTCGGCCACTCGAACCGGGTCGCCGCGGAAGTCGATCGCGAGGCCTGCGCGCGGCGCAAGATTGCGGTGCTGCGGCGCATGAGCGGCGGCGGCGCCGTGGTGCAGGGACCGGGCTGTCTGAATTACGCGCTGATTCTGAACAGCGCCGCGCACGGGCTCAAAACCATCGGCGATGCTTTTCGCCTGGTCCTGGAACGGCATCGCGACTGCGTCGGCGCGCTGGCAGGCGCCCGGCCGCGCATCGAGGGCATCAGCGATTTGACTCTGGCCGGGCGCAAGTTCTCGGGCAACGCGCAACAGCGCAAGGCGCGCTTCGTGCTGGTGCACGGAACCTTCTTGCTGAATTTCGATTTGGCGCTGATCGAAACCTGCCTGCGCATGCCGGCGCGGCAGCCGGCTTATCGCGCGGCGCGGCCGCACTCGGAGTTCGTCGTCAACCTCAATATCCCTTGCGCGCGCCTGCGCGAGGCGCTGAGAAGCGCCTGGCGGGCGCAGGAGCCGCTCGCGCCGGTGCCGTGGGCGCGGATTGCCGCGCTTGCCGCCGAACGCTACGCGAGACCGGAGTGGTCGAACAAGTTCTGAGCGACGGCGCAGCGCGCGCGGCCGCGACGCGAGTCAGTGGCTTCGGGCTTTGGAAGAGCGATCCTCGGGCGGCTGGCAGTCGGCGCAGAAAGGCACTTCCGGCGCGGCCTCCAGACGCGGCGGCGCGATGGGCTTGCCGCAGTCCAGACATTTGCCGTAGCCGCCGTCTCGTATGCGCATCAGCGCCGCGTCGATGCGCGCGGCTTCATCGATATACCACTGCGCCAGACCGTCGAGCAGCGCGCGCCGGCTTTCGAAGGCTCTGTCGTCGATCCATTCCCGGTTTTCGGCGACGATGCGCTGCTCTTGGCGCAGATACTCGAGAGTTTTCACGACCTCGCCGCGCCGCCGGTTCAGCTTGGCGTGGTAAGGCGCGTATCGGAGCGCGTTCATTCGGACCTCCCTGGCCATCGCGATTCGCGCGCGCGGTATCGCGCGGCCCCAAACGGCGCTTTGCTCGGCTTGAGATCTGGGGCTACGCGGAAGTCTCCACCGCTTCGGCCCGCCGCGCATCGTTGCGCCGGCCGACGTAATTTTCCAGCTTGCGGGCCGCGGCGTCGAAGGCATCGCGGATCGCTACGTAAATATCCTGATGGGCGCCGTATCTGCTCGGATGGCGATTTTCCCTGAATGCCGGCTCGCTGTCGGTCTCCCGCGAATCAGCAGTCTCCAGGCTTTTCAGCGCCCGATGCACGACGATTTCCCGCCCCGGCACGCTGATCTCGATACGCACATCGAAGGCGCCGCCCTTGTGGTGATGGCGATGGGGCGCCTCGACGGCCACCCGGCAACCGGTAATTCGATCGCAAATCAGATCGAGCTTGGCGATGCGCTCGCGAATGTTTTCCTCGACGGCCGCGGAAGGCGTGATGTTGTGAAACGCGATTCGCAAAGGATGGTTCATGCGGTTTTTCCTCCCGATGCAGAGAATTCCAGAATTAGACGGGGCAAGACACATGCCATCCGCATTCCCGGACGAGTGGCGATTTTTCGCGATGATGGCGCAGAGATCCGACTCGAAGTCTTGCAGTTGTGGGAAGGCCGAAGTCGGAAATTCCCAGGAGTGCCGATCGCGGCCGGCTTCCCTGCGCGGAGCATGTCGGTAAATTTTATGAGCAGGGTTTGCTTCCTTCGGGGCATGAATCTTGCGGTGAAGCTGGTGCGGGTCAGAGAAAGCCGATTCATGTCGATCAACAAAAGATTGAGAGAGCTGTTTGAAGAAGCCGGCATCAGCTATGAGGTCTACAATCGTCCTCTGGCATTTACCCGGGAGGCCGGAGCCGGGCAGCGCAGTTCGGGGGATCACGCGGCCCAAGTCGTGATCCTCAACGTGGACGGCAAGCTGGCGATGGCCGTGGTGGCTGCAAACCAGCGCGTGCATCTTGCCACCGCCGGCGCGAGCCTCGGCGCCCGCCAAATACGTCTCGCCAGCGAAGAGGAATTCCTCTCGCGGTTTCCGGATTATGCCATCGAGGCGATGCCGCCGTTCGGCAATTTGTTCGGACTGCCGGTTTACGTCGACCCGGAGGTCGCGAAGGAAGGATCGATTTTTTTCACTGCCGGGGGTTACGCTCAAACCGTGCGTATCGGTTACGCGGATTACGATCGGCTGGTCCGGCCCCAGGTCGTGCGCCTGGCCGAGGACCAGCGAAAGCACGCAGCCTGAGCGCCGGCGCGATTATTCGAGGAGGAGCCATGAGCCAGATTTTCGCCAGGATTCTGTGTCCCGTGGACCTTTCGTCTTTTTCGCTCGAGGCGCTCAAATTGGCGGTCAGGCTGGCGGCGTCGCAGGATGCCGTGCTCGACATCCTGCACGTGATCCACAATCCCTTCGATGAAATTTACCTGAGCGCCATCACCCAGACCGACCCGGCGCTGATCGATGCCTACGCCGCCGAGCCGCAGCGGCGCGCGAAGATTCTACGCGCCACCGAGGAACACTCCGAAGTCCTGCTCAAGCAATTCTGCCGCGACGCCGTGCAGACGCACGGCAAGGTCCGCTATCACATTCGCGAGGGCGATCCCTTCGAAGCGATTCTCGAGGCGACCGAAGACTTGCGCACGGATCTCGTCGTGCTCGCAACCCATGGGCGCACCGGGGTGAAGCGTCTGGTGATCGGCAACGTGGCCGAGAAAATCGTGCGGCATGCGCCCTGCCCGGTGTTGACGGTGAAGAACCGGCCGGCGAGCGAGTCGGCGACCGGCTACGAAGGGAAAGCTAACGATGGATGACTCCAGCAAACCGCTGCTACGCATCGTCCATCCGTCGGATTTCTCCAGAGCGAGCGCGGAGGCGTTCGCCCATGCTTTGAAAATCGCGCTGCAGGCCCAGGCCGAGCTGGAAATCGTGCACGTCGAGCGGCACAAGATCGGCAGCGATGCCGCCGTGCACTGGAGCGAGTTTCCCAGCGTGCGCGCGCTCTTGGCGCGCTGGAAGATTCTGCCCCTGAGCGCGACCCGGGAAGATGTGGCGCGCGCCGGGTTGCGCATCAAAAAAGTCTTGAGCGCCGAGAGCGATCCGCTGCAAGCGCTGGCGAGCTACTGCGCGGAACATCCGCCCGACCTGCTGGTGCTGGCGACGCACCAGCGCGCCGGTCTGAAGCGCTGGCTCCACGCTTCGGTCGCCGAGCCCCTGGCGCGGCGCTCGCGAGCGATGACTTTGTTCGTGCCCGCGCGCGGGCACGGTTTCATCGTGCCGGCAACCGGCGCGGTCTCCCTGCGCCGGGTGCTGATCCCGGTCGATCACCAGCCCGACGGGCAGAGCGCCCTCGAAGAGGCTTACTTTCTGGCCCACGGTTTCGATTGCGCCGCGGTGCAGTTCCGGATTTTGCACGTCGGCACGGAGGACGGCATGCCGAAACTCTATCTGCCGCACCATCCGGAATGGAAATGGGAAACTCGCCTGCGCCCGGGCGAGCCGGTCGAAACGATTCTCCACGAAGCCGCGGCCTGGACGCCGGATTTGATCGTCATGGCGACCCAGGGGCGGCGTGATTTTCTCGACGCGCTGCGCGGCAGCACGACCGAGCGGGTGCTGCGCGGCGCCCGTTGCGCGGTGCTCGCGGTTCCGGCCCAATGACCCGCGCGCGGCGCTGGCGCGAAATCGCCGGCGGATTTCTGCCCCTGGCGCTTGCGTTATTGCTTGCGCACGGCTGCGAGAGTCTGGCGGCGCGCCTGCGCGCGCACACCTATCCGCCGGATTTTCACTATATCAGCGACGAGCAATTGCGCTCGACCATGTGGCGCCTGGCCTATCACTCGCGGGCGCTGCGCGAGTTGATGAGCTCCCCCGAAGCGGCGGCAAGCCGCCGCGCCGAGGTGATCGATCATCTGGACCTGATGGAGCAGGCGGCGCTCGATTTGAACCGCAGCGGCCGGGCCAGCAATCATCCGGTGATCGACGACCAGCGCTCGAGCTTTCTGCGCGACATCCGATGGGCGCGCGAGGCCATGAGCCGCGAGCCGCCGAATTTTCTACTGGCGCAGTCGGTTTCCGGCGCCTGCGCGGCCTGCCACGCTTATCGCTGAGCGGCGCGCCCGGCTCGGGCCGATCGCCATTCGTGCGACTTTTCTCCTCGAATTTGACAAGGCCCGCGCGGCTTGCGGGCGCTTTGGGTCAGCCGCGCTCCTTCTTGCAGAAGCCACGCGCTGGCTTGCGATTTGCCCAAGTGAAGGTCCAGACCGGGAGGTGTTTCCCATGTCGTTGGCAACGCGGACTTCGCGGCAAGAGCCCAAGAACAAGCTGGCAGCGGCGGTTCTGAACGTTCTGTGCCACTGCTACGTGCGTGAGAGCCAGCATGTCATGCGCTATCGCCAGCAGGCCGAGCGCATTCACCATTCCGAATTCCGCCGGGAGCTTGGCGAGATCGCCGGCGAGGAGCAAAAGCACGTGGACTCGCTTGCCGGGAAAATTCAGAGCATGGGCGCCGCCCTCCCCGAGGTGGTTCCGATTCATGTGGCCAGCGAACAGAATCGCTGGTTTTATCTGCGCACCGATCTCGAGGAGGAAGAACGGTGCGGCGGCGAGTTATGGGACGACTTGGGTCTCGTGCGGGGGAGAGCGCCGGAAATCGCGCGGGTGCTCGAGCGCATCGATGAGGATTGCAAAAAGCATTGGCTCCGGCTCCGAGCCATGCTGGCCGACAGCGATCCGCTCTCGGCCGGGCCGCCCTAGCATCAATCCCCAGCGCCGCAGATGAATCGCTTGTGGCGCCGCGCGCCGCTTACTTCTTCTCGCTCCGCCGCCGGGCATCGCCGCGGGCGAGGATCAGATGAATGACGACCATGAGCGCGATCAAAGCAATCAGGAAAGTCAGCTCGCTTTCGTTGATCATGGCGTCCTCCCGGTCCGTGAAATCCTTCCGTCTGACGGTCGTCTCCTAATCAATGTCAATGGCAAAGTCGATGCCACGGCCGGGGCCGCCTTGCCGCCGATCCACGGCGGCCAATTGCGCCGTAATTTCAGCCACTTTGACTTGACACGGGGTTCGACACGGTCGAAGATACCAGAGGTTTTTCCTGGCGGCGATAAAGGTTTCGCGCCATTTGAGAAAAATTGCGGCGCGACCGATACGGTCATTGGACTGCCGTGGGGAGCGAGATGGAGGAAAGGATCGAAGCGCGCGCGAGCCAGCAGCAGGCGCTGGCCGATCTCAGCGGTCACGCTCTGGGCGACACGGACCTTTCGGCGCTCATGGCGATGATGACCGATCTCATCGCCGCCACCTTGAACGTCCAGTTCTGCACCGTCCTGGAGCTTCTTCCCGGCGATGCGGGATTCATTTTGCGCGCCGGCGTGGGCTGGCGCGACGGCGTGATCGGGCGCGCGACAGTACCGCCGGGCACCAACTCGCAGGCCGGCTATACGCTCCTATGCAAGGTTCCGGTGATCGTCGAAGATCTCGCCAGCGAGCGCAGATTCAACGCGCCGCCGTTCCTGCTCGAGCAGGGCATCGTCTGCGGCGTCACCGTGGTCATCGGCCGCAACGAGCAGCCCTTCGGCGTGCTCGGCGCGCACAGCTCGCAGGCGCGAAATTTCTCGCGCGAGGACGTTCATTTTTTGCAGATCGCGGCCAACGTGCTCTCCCAGATGATCGACAACAAGCGCGCTCTGGAAGAGGCGCGGCGCAAGTCGATCTGGCTCGAGCGAATGATCGAAACCACGCAGGACGGAGTGGTTTCCATCGATCGGCGCGGCTGCATCGTTTTGTTCAACGCCGCCGCCGAGCGCATGTTCGGCTACAGCGCCGGCGAGGTCGTCGGCCGGAAGGTCAACCTCCTCATGGCCGAGCCCTACGCCGCCGAGCATGACGATTACATCGCGCGCTACGAAAGGACCGGAGAGGCGCGCGCCATCGGCCGCATCCGCACCGTCGAGGGGCGGCGCAAGAACGGCGAGATCTTTCCGCTGGAGCTTTCGGTGACGCAAGTCGCCGTCGGCGAAAGCGCGGAGGTTCTCTACGCCGCTTTCCTGCGCGATATTTCCGAGGCCCGGCGCGGCCAGGCCTGGCTGCAGGGACTGATCGATACGACCCAGGATGCGGTGCTGTCGATCGATCGCCAGGGCCACGTCGTGCTGTTCAATCCGGCCGCTGAAAGGATCTTCGGCTACGCGCGCGAGGAGATCGTCGGCCGCAAAGTCAATTTGCTGATGGCCGAGCCCTATGCCGCCGAGCACGACGACTACATCGCGCGCTACGAGAAGACCCGCGAAGCGCGCGCCATCGGCCGGATTCGCACCGTGACCGCGCGGCGCAAAAACGGCGAGCTGTTTCCCATCGAGCTCTCGGTGACGGAAATCGAAGTGGATCGCGACGTTCATTACGCCGCCTTCATTCGCGATATCTCGGAGAAGATCCGCCTGCAGTCGCAGCTGGTGGAAAGCGAGCGTTTCGCTGCGATCGGCGCGACGGCGGCGAAGATCGGCCACGAGCTGGCCAACCCGCTGAACGGCATGTCGCTCACGGTTCAACTGCTCGAGCAGCGCCTGAAAAGGATGGACGGCGGCGAAAGCGCTCTCGCGCCCACGGTCAAAAGGCTCAAGGACGAAATTTCCCGGCTGCAGCGGCTGGTCGGCGATTTCGGCACGATCTCGCGCAAGGAAAAGTATGTCTTTCGCCCGGTCGAACTGGCCCATCTGATCGACGACATGGTCGAGCTGCAAAGCCCGCTGCTTGCGGAAAAGAGAATCGAGCTGCGCACGGCCTTGGCGCGCGACCTGCCGGCGCTTCAGCTCGATGCCGACAAGATCAAACAGGCATTGCTCAACCTGCTCAAAAATGCCGCCGAGGCGATGCCCGGCGGCGGCACCATTTCCATCGGCGCATCCGCGGCCGACGGCGCCATCGTGCTCGAAGTGGCGGACACGGGGGAAGGCATTCCTCTGGACATCGACGCCTTCGAGCCTTTTGTTACGACCAAAAAAGACGGCACCGGCGTCGGGCTGGTGGTCGTCCGGCAGATCCTCAATGCCCATGATGGAAAGATTTCTTACAGAAGCAAGCCGGGCGAAGGCACGACCTTCCGTATGGAATTGCCCATCAAATCCTAGCTCCTTCCTGGCTTGATCATTGCACTTTCTGCGTTAGGCTTTTGAGAAATAGTGAGATATCGGCTCGAGCTTCGCACGAGTGCGATTTTTTCAAATTATATTTCGCAAGAACGCGAAAAGAGGGAACAGCATTGACTGGAACAATCCTGGTCGTTGAAGACCAAGAATCGGCGCGCGAGAGTTTGGTCGAGCTGCTGACCGGGGAGGGCTATGAAGTTCATTCCGCGCCGGACGGAAAGGCCGGCATGGCGCTGGTGGATCAGCTCGATCTCGATCTGGTGCTGACCGATTTGGCGATGCCTGGAGCGGACGGCATCGCGGTGCTGCGCCATATCCGGGACGTTTCGCCGCAGACGCTGGTGATCCTCATGACCGCGCACGCCACCGTCGATACCGCGGTGGAAGCCATTCAGCTGGGCGCTCAGGATTACTTGCTCAAGCCGCTGATTTTCGAGGACGTGCTGCGCAAAGTGCAGCACCTGATGAATCATCGCAAGCTCGCCTGGGAAAACCAGCTGCTGCGCCGCGAGATCAACACGCGCTTCGGCTCCGATCTGCCGCTGGGGCGAAGCGCGGCAATGCAGGAGATCGCCCGCCTGATCAAGAAAGTGGCGCCGGCGCCCACCACCGTGCTGATCACCGGCGAAAGCGGCGTCGGCAAGGAAGTGGTCGCGCGCACGATTCACGCCGAGAGCCGGTTCAACGAAAGCGTTTTTCTGCCGGTGAACTGCAGCGCGATTCCGGAAAATCTGCTCGAGAGCCAGCTCTTCGGCCACGTCAAAGGATCGTTTACCGGCGCGGTCAATTCCCAGGAAGGACTTTTTCAGCGCGCCCGCGGCGGCACGATCTTTCTCGACGAGATCGGTGAAATGCCGCTGAGCCTTCAACCCAAGCTGCTGCGCGTGCTCGAAGAGAAAACCGTTCTGCCGGTGGGCTCGACCACGCCGGTCAAAGTGAACGTGCGGATTCTCGCCGCGACCAATCGCGATTTGAAAATCGAAGTCGAGGCCGGACGGTTTCGCGACGATCTGTACTATCGGCTGAACGTGTTCGAAATCAATATTCCGCCGCTGCGCCAGCGGCTCGACGATCTGCCCGGCCTGGTCGAGCATCTGATCCGGCGCCACAATCTGGAAATGAACACCTCCTACAAAGGCGTCGACAGCGCGACCATGCGGATGCTCCTTTCCTTGCCCTGGAAGGGGAACATCCGCGAGCTCGACAACGTGCTGGAGCGCGCGATGATTCTCGGCGACGGCGAATGGATCCGGCCCGCGGATTTGCCCGCCCAGCGCGACAGCGATCTGGTGTCCGCCGACGATAATCTGAACGCCGCGCTCGATCTTTTCGAAAAAAGCCATATCGAGCGCACTTTGAGCAAGGCGGGAGGCGACAAGGTCCGCGCCGCCGAGCTCATGGGCCTGAGCCTCTCGACGCTTTACCGAAAGCTCGAAAAGCTCGACATCGCTTCGTAGCGCGCATTCCCAAATCCGGCGGCGACTTTTCGCCGGTACTGCGCGGTGCGCCGCTTCGCACCATTCATCGAAGCAGCGCGGTTCGTGCGCTTTCTTTGCAGCGCTGAGAGATTCTTCCGGGCGCGTTTTCAATCGTGCGACAAGAGGACTGCTGAAACATTGTTAAATCGCGAGCCTTCTCTGGCATACCGATTGCGCATGCCACAGGCAGGCGGCATCGGAATTGTTATCTTACACAAAAGGAGGGAACGGTTTATGGCGGACAAGGCCAAAGAGAAGGAAAGCGCGCCGGTTGCGCCGTGGCATCCTTTTGGGGATCCAGCCCGGTGGGATGCGGCAATGGAGCGGATGATGGAGGAATTTTTCGGCCGAGGAACGCGATCGCGCTGGCTCGACCGCTGGCTCAAACACGACGAGATGAGCATCGCGGCGCCGGCCGTGGACATGTTCGAAGAAAAGGATGAAATCGTCGTCAAGGCTGAGATTCCCGGCATCGACAAAGACCACGTCGAAGTGAATCTGACCGACCATGTCCTCACGATCCGCGGCGAGAAGAAAAAAGAGGAGGAGATCGAACGGGATAATTATTATCGGTCCGAGCGCTCTTACGGCTCCTTCGTGAGAACCTTGCCGTTGCCCACGGAAGTTTGCGCGGACAAAGTCAAGGCGACTTTTAACAACGGCGTGTTGGAAGTCCGGTTGCCCAAAACCGAAGCGGCCAAAGCCAAGGAAATCAAGGTGAAGATCGACTAGGACGGGCCCCGGCGAGCGGTTCGAGGAAGTTAGCGCGCGGGAAACCGCAGGCGAGGAAAAATCATGTATAGCAAAATTTTGGTGCCGCTGGATGGTTCCGAGACCGCAGAAAAAGTCCTGCCGTACGCGCGCTACTTCGCCGGCAAGCTCAAAATCCCGGTGCATTTGCTTGCCGTGATCGACGTCGCCGAGATGGCTCTGCACAGCTCGGCGGAGAAACAGTGGTTCATCGATCGCATGGTGGAGCAGGGAAGAAGCGCCGGCGAAACTTATCTCCGCCGTGTGGCGAGCACCTTTCCCGACAGCGCGGCTTCCTGGGCGGTGGAAGTGGGCCGCGCGGCGGACGCGATCATAGAAAAGGGCGCGGCGGATACGGCGATGCTGATCGCGATGGCAACGCACGGGCGCTCCGGCCTCGATCGCTACCTGCTGGGCAGCGTGGCGGAAAAAGTTCTGCGCGGCGCGGATAATCCGCTGCTGCTGGTGCGCGCCGGCGCCAGCGCGGCGGAAGAGCCGGTCGGTTTCAAGAGCATCATGGTGCCGCTCGACGGCTCGGAGCTGGCGGAGAGCATTTTGCCCATGGTCGCTGGCCTGGCGAAGAAACTCGGCTCCGACCTGGTTCTGTTCCGCGCCTATCATCTTCCTCCCGGCCTCTATGTCAACGAAGCCGCGCTCTATGCCGAAGGCCACGGCGACATGATTGCGGAATTGCGCGCGGAAGCCGTCGAGTACCTCGGCAAGAAAGCCGCGGAGGTCGGCAAGCTCGGGCTCGCAAACATTTCCACGGTCGCGCAGGAAGGCTTCCCCGCCGACGAGATCATCGCCTTCGGGCGCAATGCCCCCGCGGTATTGATCGCGATGGCTTCGCACGGCCGTTCCGGAGTGAAGCGCTGGCTGCTCGGCAGCGTGGCGGAGACCGTGGTGCGCCATGCCGCCGGCGCGGTGCTGGTCGCGCGCGGAGCCTGATCCGCGAGAAAGGTCGCCAAGCATGTATAGAAAAATTCTCGTGCCTCTGGACGGCTCCAACACGGCGGAATGCGCGCTGCCCTTTGCCCGATGCTTTGCGCGGGTTTGGCAGACGCCCATCGAGTTGCTCGCGGTGGTGGATGAGGTCGAAATGACCCGCCAGGTTTCGGCGGCCGAGGGCCTGTTTTTCGACCGGCTGATCGACGACCAAACCCGCAGGCTGGAAAAATATCTCGAAACCGTCGGCAAAAATTTTCCGCGCGGGGCGATCCGTTGGGGAGTCGAGAAAGGCAATCCGGCCGATGTCATCATCGAGTCGGCCGCGGCGGACAAAGCAACGCTGATCGCCATGGCGACCCACGGCCGTTCCGGTCTCGACCGCTGGCTGGTGGGCAGCGTGGCGGAAAAAGTTTTGCGCGGCGCGGCCAATCCGCTGCTGCTGGTGCGCGCCGGCGCCGCTGCTCCATCGTGGGACATGGCGGCGTTTAAATCCGTCATCGTGCCGTTGGACGGCTCCGAGCTGGCGGAGAGCGTTCTGCCGGCCGCGGCGGAAATCGCCGCCAATCTCGATCTGGAAATCGTACTCCTGCGCGTCTACGGAGTTCCCTACGGCGCCTATTCGGGCGGTGAAGGCTTTTACAACACCTCCCAGGTCGGCGCGTTTGTCGCAAGCCTAAAAAGCGAGGCCCAGGATTATCTCGAGCGCATCGGCGCGACGCTACGAGCGCGCGGCGTCAGAAAGGTCACGCCGCTGGTCGAGGAGGGGCTGGGCCCGGACGAGATCATTGCTTGCGCGCAGAAGACGCCCAACAGCCTGGTCGCCATGTGCACCCACGGGCGCTCGGGAGTCAAGCGCTGGGTGTTGGGTAGCGTTACCGAAACCGTCGTGCGCCACTCCCACTCTCCGGTTTTGATCGTGCGCGCGCCCGCTGCTTGAGCCGAAGCGGCGCCGCGGTCTTTACGCGAGGGCCGCGAAGTAACGCAGCACGTTGGTGGCGGTCACCAGCCCCACCAGGCTGCCGTCGCGCAGCACGGGCAGGCAGCCGATCTTTTTTTCCGCCATGAGCCGCGCCGCTTCCTTGATCGGGGTTTCGGGCGTTACGGTCACGACCCGCTTTTTCATCACGTTCCTGACCAGTTCGTCCTTGAGCAGCGTCGCTCGGCCCCTGGGCGTCAGGCGCAAAATCCGATTCGATACGCCGCCGATCAAATCGCGCTCGCTCAGCAGTCCCACCAACCGGCCGCCGTCCAGCACCGGCAGATGGCGGATCCGTCCGAGCGAAATGAGGTTGTGCGCCAGCTCCAAGGTCGCGTCCGGCCGCAGCGTGACCGGCGAACCCATCATGATCTCGCGAACGGTGCCGGCTGTTGGTTTTTTCATAGGCGCTCTCCTCGCGGCGGTAGAATCAAACAAAAATTCATCGTGCAGTGCGCGTGCCACATCGCGGTCGGCCGGGAGCGTGAAAAAGGCGAGGTTCCGGCGGCGGGAGCGGCGCACGATCATCGCAAAGCTGAGAAGTTTTGCGCTCGGTTCCGCAGGGCTGGGAAGAATCCGCTGCTGGACGCGGCCAAAATCGCAGCGATTCCGAGGCGCGCCTTTTGCTTCTCCGTCGAGGGAAGGAGCTGCAACCGTGATCCGGATCAACACGATTCTCGCGCCCACCGATCTTTCTCCGTTGTCGCTGCCGGCCATTCGCTGCGCCTTCGAAATCGCTTTGGAGCGCAAGGCCGCGGTTGTCGTCTATCACGTGATCGAAGCCGAGTATGACTGGTTCGGCGACGACGACCCGCGCAATCCCGCCGGCGTGCTCGTGCCGCAGCGACAAAAATTGCTGCACGCGTTTCTGGAGGAACACTTCGGCTATTGGCTCGCCAAGGTGGAGGTCGCCGAAGCGGTGGAGTCCGGCGCCCCGCACGAAAAGATCGTCGCCAGGGCCGAGCGGGAGCATGCCGACCTGATCGTCATGTCCACTCATGGCCGCACCGGCCTCGAGCAGCTGATCGTCGGCAGCGTCACCGCCAAAGTGGTCGCCCGGGCCGGTTGTCCGGTGCTGTCCATCAGGCCCCGGTAAAAATGCGCCGGCGCCGCGCCGCTCTCAGCGCTTAGCGAGGCCGCCGAAGAGTTTCATCAGCGCGTGCGGGACTGCGCCATGGGAAGCGTCTCTGTGGCGCGGGCGCGGCCGGTGCTCAACCAGCAGGCTGCGCACGTGAGGATCGCTGATCTCGGAGCGCGCCGCAATCTGCCGCTCGGTGTATTCTGAACTTCGAACACGCGTGCATGGCGCGCATTCTGCGCGACAACCTTCGGTAAAATGCCTCGAACCGTGGTCAGGGCTTGGTCAGATGAAATACGAAATCGGGAAAAAGCCCGAATAGAAAGATAACGATGAAGGCCAGCGGCACAATGACAATCGCGCAGACGATCGCTGTTTCCTGCTTGAGATGCATGTAATGGCGCGCCACCAGGACGGCTTTGAGCGCCGCCGCGGTGAAGATCAGCGTGAGCGCCGCGGGCTTGGGCAGCACCGAAGCCGCTGTAATCGAGATTAGGACGAGAGCCATCAGCCAGGTCCAGATTGCCAGATACTGGCGCGTTTGAAAATTCCCCATGATCGCTCCCCGTCTATGAGAGATAAAGCAACGGAAAAAGAAAAATCCAGACGATGTCGACGAAATGCCAGTACAAGCCGGCGAGCTCGACCCGATGGCCGCGCGGCTTCAAGGATCCGCGCCGGGCCTGCGCCCACAAGATTGCGTTGATGACGATGCCCGCCAGCACGTGCAGGGCGTGAAGGCCGGTCATGCCGTAGTAAAACGACCAGAAGATACCCGAGCCGGGCACAAATCCGTGTCCGATCTCGATCGAATACTCCAGGGTTTTCATCCCGAGAAAACCGCTCCCCAGTAAAACGGTCAGGCCGAGAAAATTGCCGGCGCGGCGAAAATTATTTTCCTGAACGGCGGCGTGCGCCATCACGATCGTCATGCTGCTGGTGAGAAGCAGAAAGGTGTTGGTCAGCGCGATGGTGAAATTCAAATGGCTGGATGCTTCCGACCAGCCGGAGCTGCCGAGCCGCATGACAATATAGGAAACCAGCACGGCGCCAAAAGTCGGGATCTCGGAGGAGAGAAACCACCAGGTGCCGAGCTTGCCGGGGTGTTCCAGGCTCTCGCCGCTGTCGGCGAGCATCGCGGTTGTCATTTCTTGTTGACTCCTATCCGGTCGCCCGGCCGGAGCGCTCGGCCGGAGCGATACTCTGGGGCAGCCAATCCGCCGTCGTTTGCGGCGAGCTGTACTCGTAGGGCCAGCGGTAAACCGTGGGGATCTCGGCGTAGTTTTCGTGCGGCGGAGGCGAGGGGGTGGTCCATTCCAGCGTGTTGGCCTGCCAGGGATTGTCCGCCGCGGTTTTGCCGAAGAACAGACTCCAGAAAAAATTCGCAACAAAAACCGCCTGTGAAACGATCAACAGGATCGCCATCATCGTGATGAACCTGTTGAGCGGCTGAACCGGCTTTAAGAAATCGTACTGGGTCGGGTCGGCGATCCGCCGCATCATGCCGCCGAGGCCGACCAGATGCATGGGACCGAAAATCAAATTGAAAAAAACGAACGTCAGCCAGAAATGAATCTTGCCCAGGGTTTCGTTCATCAGCCGGCCGAACATCTTGGGGAACCAGAAATAGAGTCCGGCGAAGCCGCCGAAGAAAACGTTGCTGATCAGCGTGTAGTGAAAATGCGCGACCACGAAGTAGGTGTCGTGAATGTAGATGTCCACGGCAGCCGAGCCATTGAAGATGCCGGTCAAGCCGCCAAAAATAAACACCCCCAGAGTGCCGACGGCAAACAACATGGGAGTTGGAAAGGATAGGGAACCGCCCCAAAGAGTGGCGATGATCGAGAAGATCACCAGGCCGAAGGGCACGGAGATCAGAATCGTGGTGATGCTGAACGGCATGGCGAGGCGCGGATCCATGCCGCTCGCGTATTGATGATGCGCCCAGACGACGAAGCCCAGAAATCCCGCGGCGATCGAAGCGTAAATGATCGGCCGGTAGGCGAAGATCGGCTTGCGGGCGAACACCGCGATGATCTCCAAAATGATTCCCAGGCCGGGGAGCAGAATGACGTAGACTTCCGGATGGCCGAAGAACCAGAAAAGATGCTGCCACAGAAGCGGATCGCCGCCCGCGTCGGGCGCGTAGAACCCCGCGCCGAGATTGCGGTCGAGCAAAAGCAAGATCGCCCCGGCAATCGTCGGTCCGACGGAAAGCATGAAGACCACCGCGGCGATCAATTGCATCCACACGAGGATCGGCAAACGCATCAGCGTCATGCCCGGCGCGCGCATGTTCAGCGCGGTCGTCAGGAAGTTGATGCCGCCGAGCAAAAAGGATGCGAACTCCAGAGCGAGAGCGAGAAGCCAGAGATCCATGCCGTAGCCGCCGCCGGTGTATTCGTTCTTGGCGGAAAGCGGCGGATAGCCGGTCCAGCCCGCCGCCGCGGCGCCGCCGGGAACAAAAAAGGAGGCGATGAGCACGAGCGACGCCAGCGCGAAGATCCAGACGGAAAGCATGTTCAGCCGCGGAAATGCCATGTCCCGCGCCCCGATCATCAACGGGATCAGGAAATTGCCGAACACCGCGAGCAGGAGCGGCATGGCCACGAAAAAGACCATGATCGTCCCGTGCATGGTCACGAGCGAATTGTACACGCTCGGCTCGATGTAGCCCCAGCCGAATGCTTCGGTGTCCGGGTGGGCGATCTGCCAGCGAATCAGATAGGCGCTGCCTGCGCCCAACAGCGCCCAGGACAAAGCCAGGCTCAGATACTGTTTGGCGATGACTTTGTGATCGGTGGAGAAAAGATAACGGCGCAGGAAATTTGCTTTCGCGCCGCGAGCATCAAGGTCCACGTGAATCTCCTGTCGGAAGTCGGGCCGCGTCAGGATCCGGCCGAGGCCAGTTTCTCCGCGAGCCAGCTTTGATAGCCTTCGGGCGTGTGCACGATCAGCAGGCCTTTCATGCCGGTGTGGCCGAAGCCGCACAGCTCGGCGCAGGGAATTTCAAATTGGCCGACCCTGGTGGGCTGGAACCAGACCGGGATCTGCCGCCCCGGCAAGGCATCCTGCTTGAGCCTGAAATGGGGCAGGAAAAAACTGTGAATGACATCCTTGGACATGAGAACCACGTGAATCGGTTTTCCCAGGGGCACGTGCAGCTCGTTGTCCGACAGCAAGTCGTCCTCGGTGTCGAATTGGCCGTCAGGTCCCGGATAGGAAAATTGCCAATTGAATTGCCTGGCGGTCGCCCGCACCACGAAATCCGAAGGCGGCCGTTGGAGTTTGATTTTTGCCCAGACTTCGCCGCCGCGAACGTCGATGACCACGTCGAGCACGGCCACGATCAGCAGCGGAATCAAGACCCACGCGAGCTGAGTCCATGTGTCGCCGGCGGCGTAGAGCGCTTTTTGGTCCGGCCTGCGTCGGTAGCGCAGAATAAAATAGACGATCAACCCTTCGGTGAGAAAAAACCACACCGCGGTGATGTAGAAAATCAGACGAAATATGCCGTCCACGTCGCCACCGAAGGTGGAGACGCTTTCCGGCAGCCAACTCAGCATTCGCCCCCCTTGACGCCGGGACGGCGCTGAAGCCAAACCTCAACGCCGCTCCCGTGAATTATGCCGCCCCGTCCGCGCTCATCCAGTTGCCCGCTTTGAAAATCGGCTGGAGGACTTTGCGGTCCTCGGGGCCGGGCAGCACCTCGGCGAGATGTTTTTGAAATTCCGCTTCGCTGAGGGGCTTGCCTTCGACGCTGTAAAACTTGCCGGCGTAATCGCCGATCTGGCGATTGAACTTCATGTCCGGCGCGCGCAGCCTGGGCTTGTCGGGCGGAAGCAGCGCGTTGAGGCCGTCGATGATCGCGCAATCTTCCTTGTAGTAAAGATTGCGCGCCTCTTCGTTGAGCCGCTCCAGATCTCTGGGAGCTTGTTGGGCAGTGGCTTCGTCGAAGCGCCCCTTGAATCCCCAGCGATAGAATTTCGCCGCGGCGCTGGATTGATCCTTGCCGAAAAGATCGTAGCCGGTGGACAGCCATTTGTTCAGATATTTTTGCACGATCTCGATGGGAACCTTGCCGGCTCTGACGATGCGCGAGAGGCCGGTTTGTCCGGTGAAAAGATGAAACGCCTCTTCCTTCAGCATCGGTCCCATGCTGCGGGAAAGCGGCTCGAAGCTGGAGGGATGCAGCATGGTGAGCTGGTACTTGCCGTCGCGATCGATGAAGCAGGTGTAGGTGACGAAATCGATGAAATCTTCCACCGGCTTGTTGAACGCGCCCAAAAGGCGCGTGCCCTCGTAGGCGCGCCGCTCGAGGAGCTTGCGCGCTTCGATCCTGCCCGACTCGCCGAAGTGGCTGATCAGCACGTGGCACATCTGCCAGCCGTGGCGCTGCTCCTCGCGCATCACCCGGAGCAGGCACCGGCGGTCGTAGTCGCTGGGCGCGGTGTCGATCAGCTTGCGCTGTTGCTCGGAGGAGCCGAATTCGGTGTCGCCCTGATAGAAGATCAGATGGAGCAGCGAGTCGCGCATTTCCTGGGTCGGCACATCGAGCAGCTTGGCGAATTTCTTTCTGCCCTTGAACTCGCCGAACTCGATCTCCGGCGACGTGCCCGCGTCATAGATCGCGTCGAACTTGTAGTCCTGCACCAGCGCGGGATCGAAGCCGATGTCCTTCTGCCATTTATAAAAGAGGTCTTTCCAGTCGTCGAAGTTTGCGATTCTTTCCGCCATGATTTTCCTCCGCAGCGCTGAAGTTGGGACGGTCGTCGAGGACAACCGCGCGGAGTCAGAGCAAGGGAAATGCCAGAGTCCTGAAAAAAGACCGTCGGCGAAAAGCCGGATTGGCCTCTCTTAACGGGAAGAAGCGCTTCGAGAGAGCGACCCGCTCGAGAATTTATCGCTTTCAGGCGCGCAAGCGGCCGCGCGCTTTGTTCGGCGATGCGCAGCGCGAATCGCCGCTAACGGCCGCGGCCCGGTCGCGTGGATTCCCGGCGCTTGGAAAAAAAGCGCGCGCGCTTGCCAGAAGTGGGAATGCCGGCGGCGCGCCGCTACAGGTCATAAACCGGCGTGTGAATCGCCACGTGCTCGCCGCGGGCGATGGCGCTGACGATGTCGGCGCGGCTGACGATGCCGAGAACTTCGTCCGCGCGCATGACCGGCACGCGCTTGATGTTGTGGGTCGTCATCACGCGCGCGATTTCCTCCACCGTCGTTTCTTCCGCCACGCTGATCACCTTTTTGCTCATGAGCGCGCGCACGTCCTTGCCTTTCTTGGCCACGATATCGGCCTCGGAGACGATGCCGATGATTTTGCCGCCGGCGCCCACCACCGGAGCGCCGCTGATCTGGTTTTTGATCAGCGTCGTGGCGAGTTGTTTGACCGTCATCGTCGCAGGCACGGTGATGATCTCCTTGGTCATGATGTCTCTGGCGATCATACGGCGATTCCTCCTAGAGTCCTTTCTCGGCGATCAGCGCGGCGAGATCGCCCACCCGGCAGCTATAACCCCATTCATTATCGTACCACGCCAGCACCTTGGCCATCTTGCCGTCGAGCGCCACCGTCGAGAGCCCGTCGACGATCGCCGACGCCGGGCTGCCGCGGAAATCGCTCGACACCAGCGGCTCGTCGCAATATTCCAGGATGCCCTTGAGCGCGTGCTCCGCGCTGGTTCTGAGGGCGTCGTTGATCGCCGCCGCGCTGGCGGACTTTTTCAGATCCACCACCAGATCGACCACCGAGACCGTCGCGGTCGGCACGCGCAGAGACAAGCCGTGAAGTTTCCCCTTGAGCTCCGGCAGCACCAGGCCGATCGCTTTGGCTGCGCCGGTGCTGGTCGGCACGATGTTCATCGCCGCCGCCCGCGCGCGGCGCAGATCCTTGTGCATCAAGTCCAGGATGCGCTGGTCGTTGGTGTACGCGTGAGTGGTCGTCATGAGCCCGCGCTCGATGCCGAAGGTTTCGTGAAGCACCTTGGCCACCGGCGCCAGGCAATTGGTCGTGCACGAGGCGTTCGAGAGGATATGATGCTTGCGCGGATCGTAGAGCGCTTCGTTGACGCCGAGGACCACGGTCAGGTCCTCGCCGGTCGCTGGCGCGGTGACGAGCGCTTTTTTGGCGCCGGCTTCGAGGTGGGCGCGCACCTGCGCGGCGTCGGTGAAAACGCCGGTCGCTTCGATCACGACATCGACTTCGAGCTGGCGCCACGGCAGGCGGAGCGGCTCGCGCTGATTGAGCACGGCGATTTCCCGGCCGTTCACGCGCATCATTCCTTCGCCCACTTCCACCGAGCCGGGAAAAATTCCGTAGGTGGTATCGTAGCGAAACAGATGCGCGCTGGTTTTGAGATCGGCCATGTCGTTGATCGCAACCACTTTCAATTCATCCGGATGGCGCGCCGCCAGGGTGCGCAAAACCAAACGGCCGATGCGGCCGAATCCATTGATGGCGATTCTTGCGGTCATCGCTGGCTGTCCTTTCGTGGCCCGCGCGCCGCGGATCGCTCCTGGGCGTAACGGGCCCGGCTTGCTTCGCCCGAGGAAAGAATTCGCGAGTTTTGTGCCAATATCAACTGTGCCTGCAAAGCGGCGGTGCCGCTTCGCAGCCCTGCAAAGAACCGCTCGCCGGCTCTCGCAGTTTTGCGAAGTGTTGGCCTCAAAATCGGCGCAAACCGGGGTTTTTGTCGTGGCACGGCCATTGCGCCCAGGTCAGCTCGAAAAGAAAAAAGGAGATTCGGCCATGAAAACTAAATCAACGGTCATCGAAGAGCCAGCAATTGCGAAGTTCCTCTTCAGCGATACACGGGCGGCGTGGCTGTGGCTGCCCCTGCGGCTCTATCTCGGCTACATGTGGTTCGAGGCGGGCTGGCACAAGTTTACCGATCCGAAATGGATCGGCACGGGCGAGGCTTTGCTCGATTTCTGGAAGCGCGGCTTGAAGATGACGCCCAAGCCGGCGATCTCCTACGACTGGTATCGCAGCTTCATCGAGTATCTGGTCAACAGCGAAGCGCACACCTGGTTTTCCAAGGTGATTATCTTCGGCGAGCTGGCGATCGCGGCGGGATTGATCCTGGGCGCGTTCGTCGGCGTGGCCGCGTTCTTCGGCGGCTTGATGAACTGGAGTTTCATCATGGCGGGCTCGTCGTCCACCAACGGAATGCTGTTCGCGATCGCGACATGGCTGGTGCTGGCGTGGCGCAACGCCGGCTGGATCGGCCTGGACCGCTGGCTGTTGCCGGCCCTGGGCACGCCGTGGAAAGCCGGCCGGTTGTTTTCGGCGAAACCCTCCGGCCCGATGGAAGCCGGCGTGCATTGACAGAGTTTCCGGCGCTCGACGGGCGGAGAGGTTTCCGCCCGTCTTTGCGTCAAGCCGCAGTAAACCCCGCACATGAGCACGCCCCCGACTTTCGATCCGCTCCTGGGCTTTGCCGATATCGAATTGCTCGTCGCGAAAATTTACTATCGCTTCTCGCACCTGTTTCTCGATCGGCCGGCGCTGCGTGATTTCTGGTGGGGGATGGCGCGCGAGGAAGAGCAGCACGCGAGCATTCTTCACGCCTGCCGGGAGCTGATCTCGCATTACGAGGAAGAATCACTCGATCCGCTGCTCGGCCGCGGCAAGGCGGACGAGCTCGCCCAACGATTGCGCGATCTTCTCCGCCGCGGCACGCCGGCCCTCGGCATCGACGAGGCTTTCCGGATGGCCCTGGAAATCGAAACCTCCGAAATCGACGTGATCTACGGCAAGCTGCTCCAGCTCGGCGGGCCGCAGATCGGCAAGACGATGGAGAATCTCGGCGTGCCCGCGGCGGTGCAAAGACAACGGCTCAAGGCCGCGCTGCGGCGTTTCTGTTCCGATCCCGAGCTGCTGCGGGCGGGCGAGCGACTTTAAGAACGAATGGCGGTCGGGATCGTCAGGATTCGCTCCGACGCTCCGTGCGCGCCGCGCAAACGAGATGCAGGGAAGATGGAATTTGACCTCAACCAGATTATCGGCAGGAGCAAAGCGATTCGCGAGGTTCTGGATCTGGTCCGCAAAGTCGCAAACACGCAAGCGACGGTGCTGATCACCGGCGGCAGCGGCACGGGCAAGGAGCTGATCGCGCTCGCGCTGCACGCGCTCAGCAGCCGGCGCGATCAGCTGTTTTTGCCGGTCAACTGCGGCGCGCTGCCGGAAACTTTGCTGGAGAGTCTCTTGTTCGGCCACATGAAAGGGTCCTTCACCGGCGCCTTCGCCAACCAGGAGGGTTTGTTCGAGCGGGCCCGGGCGGGCACGATTTTTCTCGACGAGATCGGCGAGATCCCGCAGCACCTCCAGGTCAAGCTGCTGCGCGCGCTCGAAGCCAAAGAGATCCTGCCGATCGGCAGCACCATGCCGCGGCACATCGATGTGCGGGTGCTGGCGGCGACCAATCGAGATCTGAAGGTCGAAGTCGAAGCCGGCCGGTTTCGCGAAGATCTGTTTTACCGTCTGAACGTCATGGAAATCCATATTCCGCCGCTGTGCGAACGTCCGGAAGACATTCCGCTGCTGGTGGATCATTTTATCAAGCGCTACAACCCCGAGCTGAAGAGAAACTTTCAGGGGATGGACGAGGATGCCGTGCGCGTGCTCATGTCGCTGCCGTGGAAGGGCAACGTGCGCGAGCTCGACAACGTGATCGAGCACACCATGATTCTCGCCGAAGGCGATCGCATCACGCTGAAAGACCTGCCTCCCGCGATCGTCGCCGGAGCCAACGGCGCTCCGGCTTTTACCTTCAATCTCAAAGAGGCGCTGCGGGATTTCGAGAAGCGCCACATCGTGCGCGCCCTCGAGCAGACCGGCCAGGACCGCCGGGAAGCCGCCAAGCTTCTCGACATCAGTCTGTCCTCGCTTTACCGCAAGATCGAAGAGCTGAAAATCGCGTGACGCGGCGCTATTGCGCGCCAACGCCCGCGGCGACTCTCTCAATTTTAAGAGCGCCGCCGGGCTGATTTCCCAGCCGTGCAAAATTTTGTTCCGCTTGAGCGCAAATTGCCGGGTAATTTATTGGCACGCCGGTTGCGCCTTTTGGGTGGCGCGAGCGCATTCCCGCGGCCCGCGCCTGAGCGCGGCGAAAAAAAATAGGAGGTGTTTATGTATTCCAGGCTGCTGGTGCCCCTGGACGGCTCCAAGACGGCGGAAACGGTTTTGCCGGTGGCGCGCCATCTGGCGGCCCGCCTGAAAATTCCGGTCGAGCTTTTGGCGGTCGTCGATCTGGCCGAAATCGCCGCTCACCTCCCGGCGGACAAGGCGCGCGTTTTCGACGCGGTGCTCGCCAACGAAGCGAAAAACAGCGCGCGCTACCTGCGCGAGATCGCCGGCACCTTCCCGGGCGCCGACGTGAAGGTCGAGGTCGAGCGCGGCCGCGCCGACGAAGTGATCGCGGTTCACGGCGCCGGCGCGGGCGTGCTTACCACGATGGCTACCCACGGGCGCTCGGGCCTCGGACGGGTGCTGGTCGGCAGCGTGACGGAAAAAGTGCTGCGCGCGACGCGCAATCCGTTGCTGGTGGTTCGCGCCGGCGCGGAGAGCGGCGCGGCCGGCAGCGCGACCCTGAAAAGCGTCGTCTTGCCGCTCGACGGCTCGGAGCTCGCGGAGAGCATTTTACCGGCGGTCGCCGAGCTGGCCCAGGCGTTGAACCTCGAGCTGACCCTCTTCCGGGCTTACCACATTCCCTACGAGAGCTACGGCGCCGAGGACAATTTTTCGGCGCTCTATTACGACGAGCTGATCGCCGCGGTGCGCGAGGAAGCCGTGGCCTACCTCGACAAGGCCGCGGCGCGGGCGAAAAGCCTCGGCATCGCCAAGGTGGCCTGCGTGGCGAAAGAGGGGCTGTCGGCGGACGAGATCATCGCGCACGGAAAGAAAACTCCGGGCGCCTTGATTGCCATGGCGTCCCACGGCCGTTCCGGTTTCAAGCGCGCGGTGCTGGGCAGCGTCAGCGAAACGGTCGTGCGCCACGCGACCGCGCCCGTGCTGGTGCTGCGTCCCGGCTAGCGCGGCGGCCGGGAAATCGGACTCGATGCGCAAGAACACAGGGGAAAGAGGGAGGACCGATGTTTACCGACAAGATTGAGCTCAAGGATCTGGACAAAATGGACGCGGAGTACCGCGATCTGCTCGGCCGCGTGTTGACGATTCAGGCCGACTGCGAGATCGGCGGGCCGCATCTCTACGTCGAGAGAATGCTGCCGCAGGCGCCGACCAAGCTCGACCAGCTGATCGTAGCGCGCACGGCCGCCGAAGAGATCGACCATTTCCGCAAAGTCGCGCGGGTCGCCGGCGACATGGGGGTGGATGTTTCCTTCGTGCTCAGCCAGCCCAACGAAAAGCGCTTCGTCGATTCTTTCCGCGGTCTGATTACGACCTGGGAAGACAACGCGGTGTTCGGTTTTCTGATCGATCGGGTGGGGCGCTACCAGCTCGAGGAATTCTACGGCTGCAGCTACCTGCCGCTCCAGCGCATCCTGCCCGACATCGTCACTGAAGAGCTGGGGCACATCGATTACGGCTACAACAAAACCCGCGAGCTGCTCGGGCGCGGCGACGAGCAGAAGGCGCGGGTGCAAAAGGCGGTCGATTACTGGTACGTGCGCGCCCTCGACATGTTCGGCCGCACCGGCTCGCAGCGCGCCGAGCGCTATCGCTTCTGGGGCCTCAAGCGGCGCACCAACGAGCAGGCGCGCGGGGACTACATCAAGGAAGTGAATCCAATTCTTTTAGAGCTGGGCCTGGCGATTCCCGATCCGCTGCGGGGCCGCCGTTATCTTTAAAAGGAGGTCTCATGCCACAGCCAGCCCCGAACACGGAACGACTGGACGACCATCTTCTCGAAGTCGTGCGCGCGCTGCACAGCGCGGTGAAGCGCGGCATTGCGCGCAAGGACGATCCCAAAACCGTCGATCAGGCGATCGAGGACTGCAGGGAAATTCTCGACGTGATCATGGCGGGCAAAGTGGAGGAGTGGCTGAACTGACCCTGACGGGCCGGCCGCCTCAGTCCTCGCCGCGCACCGGCGCGCGCCGCGATTTGGTTTCGCTCCGGCGGCGCTTGTCGGCGAGGAGCTTCTCCTTGGCGCGGCGCGAGCGCCGATGCTTCTGGCGGCGGATCTTGGCGCTGCGCGCCGCTTGATCCTGCGCCTGGCCGCGGATCGAGGCTTCGAGCTTGTCGAGCAGAAGTCTGCGCGCAAGATACCGGTTGAGCGCCTGGGAGCGCTCCTTCTGGCAGCGCACGCGCAGGCCGCTCGGCCGGTGGTAGAGCAGCACGCAGCTCGAAACTTTGTTGACGTTCTGGCCGCCGGCGCCCGACGAGCGCACGAACTGCTCGTCGAGATCCTGCTCGCGCACTCCGAGCGCGCGCATGCGCTCGAGCAATTGGTTTTCTTTTTCCAAAGAGATCGGGTAAAGCGCCATCGGCGTTCTCAAGGATCGTTTTTGATCTTGAACTGATCCGCGAGCAGGGTCTCGTAGATCCGCTGAATGTGCTCCTTGCCGGCGGTTTCGAGGATCAGTTCCACTTCCGTCTCGCCGATCGCCGTCTGGCCGAAGCCGCGGCTGTGGGTGATCTGCAAAATATTCGCGCCCAGGTCCGCGACCCGCTGCGCCAGACGCGCCAGACTGCCGGGGCGGTCGGAAATCACCACGGAAAAGCGGCCGAGACGCCCGTCCTGGATCAAGCCGGTTTCGATGATGCGCGCGATCAGGTTCATGTCGATGTTGCCGCCCGACACGATCACGCCGACGTTTTTTCCCGACAGGGCAACTTTCCGGTTGATCAGCGCCGCCAGCGGCACCGCCGCCGCGCCTTCGGCGACGGTCTTCTCGATCTCGAGCAGCAGCAGCACCGCGTTGGCGATCTCGCGCTCGCTGACGGTCACAATCTCATCGACGTAGCGGCGCACCAGCTCGAGGGGCGTCGCGCCGACGGCGCGCACGGCGATGCCGTCGGCGATGGTGGTCGCCGCCGCAAGCCGGATCGGCGCGCCGTTTTCCAGCGCGCGTTTCATCGACGGCACGGCTTCGGCCTGCACGCCGATGACCCGGATTTTCGGCACCAGCGTCTTGAGCGCGAGCGCGATCCCGGCGATCAGGCCGCCGCCGCCCACCGGCACGAGCACCGCGTCGAGGTCGGGATTCTGCTCGTAGAGCTCCAGGCCGATGGTGCCCTGGCCGGCGACGATCCAGGGATCGTCGAAAGCGGAAATGAATGTGAGCCCGCGCTCGGCGCTCAGGCGCAGCGCTTCGGCGAGGGCGCCGTCGTAATCGTTGCCGCAAAGCACGCTCTCGGCGCCGTACTGGCGCACGCGCGTGACTTTGATCAGCGGCGCGGCCACCGGCATGACGATGGTCGCGGCGATGTTCAGGCGCCGGCTGTGATAGGCGACCGCCATGCCGTGGTTGCCCGCGCTGGCGGCGATCACGCCGCGGCGCGCTTGCTCCGGCGCCAGCGTGAGCAGCCGATTGAGCGCGCCGCGCTCCTTGAACGAGCCGGTGAGCTGCAAATTTTCCAGCTTGAAAAAAACCGAGCAGCCGGTCATCGCGCTGAGGGTCTCCGAGCGCGGCAACGGCGAGATGTAAATCTGCTCGCGGATGCGCTCGCGCGCTTCCTCGAGGTCGACGAAGGTGAGCATGCCACGAGGTTAGAATGAAAGCGCCGAGGCCCGCAAGCGGGCGCGCGCCGCGAAAAATCCTTGACCGGCGGAGCCGGCGCGCAGTATTTCTCGGCGGCGGGAGAAATCATCATGGCCGGCGCAGACATCGACACCTTTGGATTGCCGATCGATCAGAGCGTTTGCTTCGCCGATCACAAAAACCGGCTTCACCTGGGCGCGCGCAAGCGCCAGCTCAAAGCCCTGGGCGAGCTGGCGCCGCTGCTGAAGCAGTGCCTGCAGCCGGACGAGCAGATCTGGCTCGCGGTGCGCGCGGCCTCGCCGATGTCGTGGTTCGAGCAACTCACCACCGGCTGGATCATCTATCTGCTGAAACGCTGCGTTCTGGTGTTTACCAGCAAGCGCATTCTGCATTTTCCGACCCGGATGAATTTCAAGCCCAGAGCTTCGCTGGCGGAGATTCTTTACGGCGACGTGGAGGAAGCCAAAGCCAGCGGCTTTCTCGGCCGGACGCTGAAGCTCAAATATCGGAGCGGCAGGAAAGAAGACTTCAACTACATCGAATCGCGGTCGTTCAAAAAATTGAAAGCGCTGCTGCCGACCTTGCCGAAAGGCGGCGGCCCTTCCCAGACGCGCGAGCGCCGTCATCTCTGTCCGCGCTGTCAGGCTCCGCTTGCCGCGAAAATCTACGTTTGCGCGAATTGCCGCCTGCAATTCAAAGACGGCGCGCGGGCGATCCGGCTCTCGCTGCTTTATCCCGGCGGCGGCTACTTCTACACGCGCCATCCCTGGCTCGGCATCGGCGACGCGATCACCGAAGGGTTGCTGTTGATCCTCGTCGTTGCCGCTCTGATCGATGCCCTCTCCGGCGAAAAACCCGAGGCGTGGGTTTCCGTCGTATTCTTCGGCGCGGCGCTGTTGATCGAAAAGGCCGAAACGATCTATCACGCGAAACACTACGTCGGCGAATTCATTCCCGAAGACAAAAAGTTCCTGCCGCTCACCGCGCCGGGCTAGAGAGACGCTGGGCCGATTCGCTGCGCGCGCGGGCCGGTTTGACTCCTGAAACTCGGCTGTGGCAAGGATGAAGGGACGGAGATTTTTTCGGCGCAGGAAAAAAACACCGATGGCAAAACCAGGCGCTCCAAGCCGCGCTGATGTCGAGCGATATCGGCAAAACTATATCGTCGAGATGGACGGCATCGCGCTTTACCGCGCCATGGCCGACGCGGAAGCGGACGAGCAGCGCGCGGCGATTTTCGAGAAGCTGGCGCAAAACGAAGAGCGCCACGCGCAGCGCTGGGCGCGGCTGATCCAGTCCGGCGGCGGCGCGGTGCCGGCGCACAAACCGTCGGCGCGGGTGCGCCTGCTCGGCTGGATGGCGCGCCGCTTCGGCACCGGCCGGGTGGTGCCGATCATCAGCAGCCTGGAGGCGCGCGACGAAGCCGGCTACATGCGCCAGCCCGAAGCGGCGGGTCTGCCGGCCGAGGAGCGCGCGCACAGCCGGACTCTGATGGCGATGCAGGGTAAAGGGGACGAATCCATCGCCGGCACCGAACGCTGGCATCTGACCCTGACCGGCGGCAGCCTGCGCGCCGCGGTGTTCGGAGTCAACGACGGGCTGCTGTCCAATTTCAGCCTGGTGATGGGCTTCGCCGGCGCCGAGGCGAAACCGGAGTACATCATTCTCGCCGGCGTTGCCGGGCTGCTCGCCGGCTCGTTTTCCATGGCCGCGGGCGAATACGTTTCGGTGCGCGCGCAGCGCGAGGTCTTCGAGCAGCAGATCGCCATCGAGAAAGAAGAGCTCGAGATGTCGCCCAAGGAGGAGGAAGAGGAGCTGTCGCTAATCTACCAGGCAAAAGGGATTCCGGAATCCGAAGCCGCGCGCCTGGCGCAGCGCATCATCCAGAATCCGAAAACCGCCATCGACACGCTGGCGCGCGAAGAGCTGGGGCTCGACCCGGCCGGACTGGGCTCGCCGTGGACCGCTGCCATCAGCTCTTTCTGCGCCTTCGTTCTCGGCGCCTTCGTCCCGCTCGCTCCCTATCTCGTCACCTCCGGTGTCAAAGCCGGGATCGCCAGCGCGGCGCTGAGCTTCTGCGCGCTGTTCAGCGTCGGCGCGGTGCTGTCGATCTTCACCGCGCGCGGGCCGCTGGTCAGCGGCGCGCGCATGCTCGGCATCGGCATTCTCGTTTCCACGATCACCTATCTGGTCGGCTGGGCGCTGGGCGTTTCGGTCGCCGGCTGAAATTCGAGTCGCGATGTTTCGCCGCGTCGAGCTTCCCGCGCCGATTCCAGGGCGTCTGCTGCTCCACAGCATGCCGGGGCGCTACGAGGCGCTGGAAAGCGTGTGGCGCGGCGTGCGAGCCGAGGCGGTGAGCGCGATTATCTGTCTCGCTGAAAAGCGCGAGCTCAGCGAGAAATCTTTTGAGTACGCCCAGGCCGTGGAAACGGGAACGGCGCGGTGTCCCGTGCGGATTTGCGAGATCGCCGATCGCGGCGCGCCCGAGGATCGCGAGGCATTCTGGCTGCTGGCGCGCGACATTGCCGGACAACTCAGGTCGGGCGAAGCCGTGCTGATTCACTGCGCCGGCGGGGTCGGCCGCACCGCGCTGCTCGCGAACTGCGTGCTGCTCGCGCTCGGCGCGCCGCCCGCCGCAGCCCGGAGCGCGGTGTCGCGCGCCGGCTCGACGGTCGAGACCGCGGCGCAAAGCGCAACGATCGCGTGGTGCGCCGCGCGGGCTTAGAGCCCGCTCGCCGCGCCCAGGCGCTCCGGCTAGCGCGCGCCCGCCAGCGCTCCGGCTTTTTTCCCTTCGATCAGCGCTTTCAGCTTCTGGCCGAAATCCGCGTTATCGTAGTAGCCGCGAAAACGCTCGGCGCCGGCGCCGAGCGCGCCGACCAGCACCGGCTGGTTGGTGTGAGTCGAGGTCTGCCAGTAAACCTGGGTATTGTTGGCGATCATCAAGCCGAGCGTGTTCGCCGTCAGATCGGTGAACAGCGTGCGCGACACCGGCCTGCGTTTGAGGATCGCTTCTTTGTATTCGGGCGCCAGCGTGAAGCCGGCGAAGTGCTCGCGCATGAGCTTGTCGAGCGCCTCGGCGGTCGGCTGCGGGCCGAGCAACTCGGAAGCCTTTTGCAGGGAGATGTCGATGGCCTGGATTTTTTTGAGATCGTCGAAAGTCGCGGCCGCCTGGTTGGCGCCTTTGGTGCTGCTGAGATCCTTCAATGCGAGAGTGAAACCCAGACCGCCGGTTTCGTGATCCGAAGCGACCAGGATCAGCGTATCGCGCGGATACTTGCGATAGAATTCGTAGGCCAGGCCGACGGCGCGGTCGAATTGGCGGTACTCGTGAACCACCGAGGCGATATCCGAGAGGTGCGCCGCGCTGTCGATGTTCTCCGATTCGATGAAAGCAAAGAAGCCGGCGGGGTTGTGATCGTGCAAAACCCGGATCGCGGCGCGGGTCATGTCGTAAACCGACGGCTCGCGCTGCTGGTCGCGATCCAATTCCATGGCGATGTCCCTGGGCGCGAATAGACCGAGGAGTTTGCCCGCCGGCGCGCTTTCCAGATCGCTTTTGTTGTCGACGAATCGATAGCCCTTCTTGCCGAAGGCGGCGATCATGTCGGCGTCGTCGGCGCGCCGCCCGCCCGGCTGCCCCTTGGGCAAAAACTGCTCCTTGCCGCCGCCCAGCAAAACGTCGGGCTCGAGCTCGAGATAGCGGTTGATGATCGCGGCGAAATCGCGCCGGTTGGGCACGTGGCAGACAAAGGCCGCCGGGCTCGCGTCATAAACCGGCGCGTTGGTGACCAGGGCGAGGCGCATGCCGCGCCGGCGCGCCAGCTCCATGGCGCTCACCGGAATCGTGCCGTCGGCGCACATGCCCAGCGCGCCGATGTTGGCTTTGCAGCCGCCGGCGAGCGCGGTGGCCGCCGCCGCAGAATCGGTGGAGAGCGAATCGGCGGCGTGGGTCGTCATTACGCCGACGTGGCCCTCTTTCATGATTTTATCGACGATCACGAAGCCTTCGTTGCGCACGTGGCGGTTGTACTGGCGGGCGATTTCCAGGTGCGCCATGCCGCCGCCGTCCGAGAGAAAAAAGAAAACATACTTGGGAGCGCCGGCGTCGGCGCGCGGCTGCGCCGCAGCGGAAGACAAAAACAGCGCCAGTGAAAAAATCGCCGAGAAAAAAAAGCCGAGGTGCCGAGGCGGTATGCGCATGATTTACCCTCGCGGGAGCGATTGTGCGGGCCGGTGAAAGTCGAGCCAGAGGGACAGCGCCGTATAGTAGGCTGGATAAAGCAGCGAGGCAAATGCCAGGGTGCGGTTTTCCTGGGGCAAGAGGTAAATCACATACAGGACCGCCGCGCCCCAGAGCGCGCCGAAGGTATTCATCGATGCGCGAAAGCGCGGGCTGCGGCTCGGGTAGATGAACTTGATCGGCACAAAGACCAGAACCGACAGAAAAATGATCGCGAAGGCGTTCACCCAGGGCGGGGTTTTAAGTACATAGAGATAAAACACAACGATGTTCCAGTAGGAAGGGAAACCGAGAAAAAAGTTGTCCGCGGTCTTGGCGTCCACGCGGCAAAAGCCGTAGGCGCTGGCGAGGAGCGGCAGCGCGGCGAGCCAGAGCGTGTCGTCGGGCGGCAAAATCTCGGCGTGAATCAGAAAAAAGCAGGGAGCGATGACGAAGTTGAGATAATCGACGATCTCATCGAGCAGGTTGCCGTCGAACCAGGGCAGGACTTCTTTCACCCGCGCGGCGCGCGCCAGAGTGCCGTCGGTGGCGTCGATGCCGACGGTGAGCGCCATCAGGAAAAAGGCCGCGCGAAAGGAGCGCTGCTCGATGGCGAGGATGCTCAGGAATCCGACGGCGGCGCCGAGGGCGGTGTAGAAATGGACAAGCCAGGCGAAGATCAGACGGCCGGGCATCCGGTCGGCGTCAAGTGGCCGAAGCGGCGAAACTGGGGCGCGCTTTGAGCCGGGCGATCCAGGCCGCGGTGCGGCCGTGTCTGCCGGGGTCGCTCGCGATGCCGCATCGGTCGAGCAATTCGAAATTAGCCATGAACGCGATATCGGCGAGGCTGAAGGAGCCGACGAGATATTCCTTGCCGTTGAGCTCGGCCTCGATGCGATCGAAGCACCGGGCGATGGCAGTCTTGGCATTGTCGAGCCGCTGGGCGTCGCGCTCGCCGTCGGTTTTGCGCATCTCCTGCATGATGTGAACGCAGTAGGGATTGAAGTGCGTATCGCGATAGTCCTCCATGAGGCGCGCCCGCGCGCGGCCTTCGGAGTCTTTCGGCATCAAAGCCGGGTAGGGATACTCGTCCTCGAGGTATTCGTTGATCACGGTCGAGTCATAAATGATGAAACCCTCGTCATCCAGCGCGGGAACCTGGCCAAAAGGATGGATTTTGAGATATTCGGGGTTTTTTTGTTCTCTTTTCGATAAATCGACGTTGATCCGCTCGAACTCCAGGCCTTTTTCCAAAAGCGCGATCCGGACTTTGCGAGAATTGGTCGAGGGCGGAAACGTATAAAGCTTGATCATCGACAGCTGTCCTCCTTGCACGTCACCACACCGGGCATACTAACACAAAAAGCGGCTAAGCTGCGAGCATTATTTCCATTTTTGCGCCGAAATCGACCGCGGCGCGGCGCCAGTTCCGCGTTCATCCCCGGCTGCTCAAGGTCGCCTTCAAGGTGATCTGGCGGCCCTCGCGCAGGACCACGATGGCGACCTCATCGCCGGCCTTGTGAGCGCCGAGGGCGTCGGTCAGGTCTTCGATATTTTGAATCTTTTTTTCCGCAAGCCGAACGATCACGTCGCCTTCGCGCAGTCCGGCGCGGGCGGCGGGGCTCTGGTCGGAAACGCCGGCCAGGCGAACGCCGTCGGCGGCGGCGCCGTAATCGGGAATCGTGCCGAGATAAGTGCGCAGGCCGGTCACGCTCGCGCTGTTTTCTGTCGAGCGCGCCGGCAGGCTGACGAAGCGGATCGGCTCCTTGGCTTCGGCGATTTCGAGCGCCGTGGCGAGCACCAGGTCGGCCACCCGCGCCATGCCTTCGATATTCAGTTTCTCCCAGGTGTCGGTGGCGCGATGGTAATCGCCGTGGGTGCCGGTGAAAAAGTGCAGCACCGGGATTTTCTTGGTGTAAAACGATCGGTGATCGCTGCGGCCGACGTCGTCGGATTGACTGAGCTCGAAACCGAGCGCGCGCGCCAGCCGACTCGCCCCCTCGCTCAGGCCGGCGCCGGAGCGCGCGCCGAAGACCGTGATCCGATTGTCGCGCAGCCGGCCCACCATGTCGAGGTTGAGCATGGCGTCCATGGCTGCCGGCGCAGCGGGATGATCGACGTAGTAACGCGAGCCGTAAAGACCCAGCTCTTCGCCGGAAAAGGCGACGAAGATAATCGTGCGCGCTGGTTTGATCGGCAACTCGCCGAGCCGGCGCGCGAGCTCGAGCAGCACTGCGGTGCCCGAGGCGTTGTCGTCGGCGCCCGGATGAACCTTGCCCTCGGCCTCGCGATCGGCGGCGCCGAAATGGCCGAAGCCCAGATGATCGTAATGAGCGCCGATCACGACGCTCTGATTTTTGAGCTTGTCGTCGGCGCCGGGAAGAATGCCGACGACGTTGCTCGCGCGCCGGCGGTCTTCGCGCAGATGGACTTCGAGGGCGGCGCTCGCACCGGGAATTTCCAGCGACGCGGGTTGGCCGCTGCCGTCGATTTTTTCCTTGAGCGCGGCGAGCGAAATCTCCCGTGCGGCGAGCCATTTTTCGACGGCGCCGCGGGTCGCCTGGGCGGCGACGACGCTGTTGGCGCCGCGCCACAGGCTTGTCCGGGTCGAGATCAGCTCGGTCTGCGGATCGCCGGCATGATCCATGTCCACCAGGATCATGCCGGCGGCGCCGTGCTCGCGCGCGTTGCTCGCTTTGCTGCGAAGCGCGGCGAAATTCGAGTAGCTCGGAGGTTTTCGAAACGGGCTCTTTTCGTCTTTGGGCGGCGGCTCGTAGCGCAGCACCAGAACGATTTTGTCCCTGGCGTCGATGCCGGCGTAGTCATCGTAGCCGTATTCCTTCGCCGTGATGCCGTAGCCGGCGAACACCACCGGCGCCTTCACTTTGCCGGATTTCGACAGGCCGAGCGGAATCCAGTCGGCGTTCAGCCGGAGCGGCGCTTCGGCGCCGAGCGCAAGGTTGCTCGGCTCGCTCACGGCAACGCCGACCGCGACCTCGAAGCTCTGGAAAAAGCCGCCGTTGTCGCCGCCGGGTTTCAAGCCGGACTTGGCAAACTCCGCGGCGATGTAATCGCGCGCCCGATCGATGCCCGGCGTGTCGACGCCGCGGCCGGTCAGCTCGGGCGAGGCCAGGTACTGCACGTGGCGGCGGAGTTTTTCTATCGCGTCGGGGGCGGCAACGTCGGCGGCGCGCGTCCAGGCGGCGAAGGTGGCGGCGATCAGCGCGACTGCCGCGGCGGATGCCCAGCGCCGGCGCCAGGACGAGGGCCGAGCGGAGAGGGTCGCGCTTTGAGACCTCGAAGTTTTTCTCTCAAAGCTCAACGCCGGCGCACGAGATGCCGCCGGAGGATCGGATGGGCGTTGCTGGAGCATGAGTCGAGATCAGACTAGCACGGCGCTCCGCGGCTGGTGAAGCCGGCCCGCTCGGCTTTTTGCGCGCTCCCGCTCGAAGTGCTAATTATGAATCGCGGCGGACAATTTTCCACGGAGGTTTGGATCATGGCGAAATCGGTGGTCGTTTACACGCAGCCCGGCTGAGGGCCGTGCCACAAAGAGGTGGAGTTTCTATCTCAAAAGGGCGTTCAATTCACCGAAAAAAACGTGCGCGCGGACAAGGAAGCTTTGAAAGAGCTGCTCGCTCAGGGATTTCAGAGCACGCCGGTCACGATCATCGACGGCCAGTCGGTGGTCGGTTTCGATCAGGCCAAGCTGGTCGAGCTGCTGGGTCTCTGATCGTTCTTCAATAACGGCGCGGGCGCGCGGTCTTGGATCGCCGCGCCGCGCCGTCACTTTATCTGCGCTTTCCAGCCCGAAGAGCCGAGCATCCTGCCGGTGATTCCCTTCGACTCGTCCGACGCCAGATAGACAAACACGTCGGTCACCGATTCCGGCTTGCTGCCGTGATAGCCGGTGAGCTTGGTGGCAACGTAGCCGGGCTCCACCGAGTTGACCCGGATATTCGATCCGCGCGCTTCGGCGGCGAGCGTTTGGGTCAATCCTTCCAGTCCCCATTTCGATGCCGCGTAGGCGGCGAAATTGGCGTAGGCGCCGCGGCCGATCGTCGACGACACGTTGATGATCGCGCCGTTTTTTTGCTTCATCATGATCGGCAGCGCCGCGCGCGTGATTAAAAACGGCCCGCGCAGGTTGACCGCGATCGTGTAGTCCCATTTCTTCACGTCGATCTCGGTGAGCGGCGCCGGACGGGTCATGACGCCGGCGTTGTTGACCAGCGCGTCGATGCGGCCGAATCGCTTAGCCGCCCGCGCGACGAAATCAGCGGCGGACTCCTCGGCCGAAACATCGCAAACCCAGCCCTCGACCGATGCGCCCAGCGCGCGGATTTCCGCGACGGTCTGATCGATCTCCGCGCCGGTGCGGGCGCAGATCGCGAGCGCCGCCCCTTCCCGGGCGTAGTGAAGCGCGATCGCCTTGCCGATGCCGCGGCCGGCGCCGGTGATGAGCGCGACTTTGTCCGTGAGTTTCATGACGGCTCCTCGAATCTCTCAAAAGCGGCTCGAAGCATTTTTCTACATGGATCGGCCGCCGAAGCCAACCGGCGCGCTTGAGGCGCGCGCCGCGCGGCGATAGAAGAAGGCCAGCGAGGAGGCTCCATGGACGCACTGAATGTTACCGGCTATCAGCGGCGCATGCCGCACGTCGTCGCCGACGAGAAGGGTTTTTCGCCGCGGAAAATCTCGAGGTGCGTTTCCACAAGACGACCTATGCGCCGGATCACAACCGCGGCATGGCGGAAGGGCGCTGGGATTTTACTCTGAGCAGCGCCGACACGATGATCGCGCGCACCACCACCGACGGCGTCGATTATCTGCTCTTTATGCAGGCCGAAGAGGGGCTGAGCGCCTACCTGATCGGCCAGCCCGGCATCGAGTCCATCGAGCAGCTTCGCGGCAAACTGCTCGCCGGCGATCCGGGCGATTCCAATCTCGATCTGATCCGCAAGAAAATCCTCCGCAGCCGCGGCCTGGACGACGGCGATTACGCTATTGAAATCATCGGCAGCTCGCCCGTGCGCCTCGAAGCCTTTTTAGAGAAGCGCGTGGCCGCCGCGATGCTGACCCCGCCGGCCTCCGATCGGGCGCTGGCGGCGGGCGGCGTGCTGCTCGCCGATTCGGAAAATTTCGTGCCGGGCTGGCCGCTCACCTGCGGCTGGGGGCTGCGCCGCTGGCTGACGGAACATCGCGCGCTGGTCGTGCGCTTCATCCGCGCCTGGGCCGGCGCGACGGACTGGCTGCTTCGCCCGGAAAACCGCGAGGAGACGATCACGCTTGCGATCCAGCACGAAAAGCTCAGCCGCGCCGCCGCCGAAAACGCCTACGGCAAAGTGGTGCCGAAAGCGCGCATCAATCCCGCCGCGCTCCGCCGCGTGATCGACCTGCGCGCGGAGATGGGCGTCTACCGGCCGCCGCTCGCGGCGCCGGAGCGATTCTACGATGCGAGCTACTGGAGCGAGGCGACCGGACGGTCGGAGAAGATTATAAAACCAGCGCGCTCAGAACCGTGCTGACGATGCTCAGCACGATGGCGCCGAAGAAAGCCGACCAGAAACCGGCGATGAAAAACCCCGGCACCAGCGCGGCGGCGAGCTGAAGCATGAGCGCGTTGATGACCAGCCAGAAAAGGCCGAGAGTAAGGATGGTCAGCGGCAGGGTGAAGATTTTCAGGATGAAGCCGATGGTCGCATTGATCAACCCGATGACGACGGGCGCCAGCAGGGCGGTGCCGAAACCGCGCACCTCGATGCCGGGAAAGAGATAGGCGACGATCAGCAGGCTCGCCGCGCTGATGAACCAGTGCAGCAACAGGTCCACCATAACGGTTCCACGCTATCAAAGCGATCCGGTTGAAACAACGGGTTTCGGCTGTTGCCAAGGGTTCGGCGGAATGCAAAGATAACCGCCAAACCCAATCCAATTTTATTTATCACGGAGGGCTCACGCCATGTCCAAGCAGGAACTGGAATCGATCGCCCAGGCGATGGTGGCCAAGGGCAAAGGCATCCTGGCGGCCGACGAGAGCATGGGAACGATCAAGCGGCGCTTTGACAGCATCAAAATCGAATCCAACGAAAACAACCGGCGCGCCTACCGCGAAATGCTGTTCACGACCCGGGGCATCGAGGAAGCGATCAGCGGCGTGATTCTGTTCGACGAAACCCTGCGCACGGCGGCGAGCGACGGCACGCCGTTCGCGCAGGTGCTCTCGAAAAAGGGCATCATGCCGGGAATCAAAGTCGACAAAGGCCCGGTGGAAATTCCGTTTTTTCCGGGCGAGACCGTTACCGAAGGCCTGGACGGGCTGCGCGGCCGGATCAAAGAATACAAAGAGCTCGGCGCGAAATTCGCGAAGTGGCGCGCCGTCATCACCATCGGCGACGGCATTCCCACCTACACTTGTCTGGAGGAAAATGCTCATGCCCTGGCGCGCTACGCGGCGATCTGCCAGGAAGGCGGCATCGTGCCCATCGTCGAGCCGGAAGTTTTGCTCGACGGCAATCACAGCATCGAGCGCTGTCAGGAAGTGACCGAGCAGACTTTGAAAGTGACGTTCACGGCGCTCTTCCTGCAGCGGATTCACCTCGAAGGCATGATCCTGAAGCCGAGCATGGTGGTTTCCGGCAAGGACAATCCGCGCCAGGCCGGCGTCGAAGAGGTGGCGCAGCGAACGATTCAGTGTTTGAAGCGCACTGTGCCCGCCGCGGTGCCGGGCATCGCGTTTCTTTCCGGCGGCCAGAGCGCGGTGAGCGCCACCGAGCATTTGAACGCCATGAACCAGCTTGGCCCGCATCCCTGGCAGGTGAGTTTTTCCTATGCCCGCGCTCTGCAGGATCCGGCGCTCAAGGCGTGGAAAGGCGAGGCGGCGAATGTCGCCGCGGCGCAGAAAATTTTCTATCACCGCGCCCGGATGAACAGCGCGGCGCGCTCGGGCAGCTACACCAAAAAAATGGAAGAGGCCGCCTGAAAGTTGTCTTCCCCGGCGCGCGCCAGCGAGAAACTGGTCGAGCATCGCGGCGGCTGCCACTGCGGCCGGGTGCGGTTCGCGGTGGCGGCGCCCGCCGCCGTCGAAGCAGCCGAGTGCAACTGCTCGATCTGCCACAAGAGCGGCTTTCTCCACCTGATCGTGCCGCGCGCGCGCTTCACGCTGCTCGCGGGCGGCGAGTTTCTCGGCGAATATCGATTCAACACCGGCGTCGCGCGCCATCTTTTCTGTAAAGTCTGCGGCATCAAATCCTTTTACGTGCCGCGCTCCAATCCCGACGGCTACAGCGTCAACGTGCGCTGCCTCGAGCCGGGCACGATCGAAGAGCTGAAAATAATTCCTTTCGACGGGCGCAACTGGGAAGCGCACGGCCATGAGCTGGCGCACCTGTCGGCAAAAGCCGGCGCAGCGAAATCGTGAGGAGACCAGCGAATGGACCTCGAAGGCGCGGGATTCGTCATCGGTCTGATCGGCGCGATCTGGATGAAATGCTCGATGAATCTCATGCGCGGGCAGCAGGAGGATCCGGTTCTCAAGTCGATCGGCCGCCGACCAGAAAATCCCGCACTCTCGGCATTCGTCCGCGGCATCGGTCTGGTGCTGCTCGGGCTCGCCATCGAAACCTGCGCGCGCCTGTTCGCCCATTGAGTTGTTACCTGCCGCGCTTCGACGACGGTTGCCGCAGCCGAAAAAAATTTCTTCTAAACCGATGACCCGGTTGAAAACGCGTGCCGCCGCTGGGGCGGGGCTCGAGAGCTCGCTGCGCCTGCCGTTTTTCTACGGCTGGCTGATCGTCGCGATCACGATGGTGGCGGGCTTTCTCGCCGCCGGCGTGAGCAACATCACCATGGCGGTGGTGCTGAAGCCGATCAGCGAAGACCTCGGCTGGAGCCGGACGCTGACGGCGGCGGCGGTGACCCTCGGCGCCTGCTTCGGCGGTCTGCTCTCGCCGCTGTTCGGTCCGATGGCGGATCGTCTGGGGCCGCGACTGCTCCTGCCCGCCGGCGGCGCTCTCGTCGGTCTGCTTTCCATCGGCGTCAGTCTCAGCACCGAGCCGTGGCAGTTTTACGCCACCTTCGTGCCCGCGCGCGCGCTCACCGAGTTTTTGCTCTGCGGCATGATCGCGTTCACCGCGGCGGCCAACTGGTTTTATCTCAAGCGCCCGCGCGTGATGGGACTGGTGGCGCTCTCGACGCCGCTCGGATCGGCCGCGCTGTCGCTTGTCTATCAATATTTTGTCGTGCGCCACGGCTGGCGCAGCGCGTTTCTGGCGCTGGGAATCGCGCTGTGGGTTTTCGTGGTGATCCCCGGCCTGATTTTTCTGCGCCGCCGTCCGGAGGATCTGGGTCTTCACCCCGACGGCCTTGCCGCCGCGCCGGCGCGCGCGCCGGCGGATGCAGAGCGCGACCCCGCAGGCCACGCGGCGGAAGCGAGCTGGAGCCGCAGCGCCGCCCTCCGCCACCCGACCCTGTGGCTGCTCGTGAGCGGCGCTTTTCTTGCCGCCATCGGCACCGGCGGCGCGGCGTTTCATATGGCCGCGTATTTTACCGATGCGAGCCTGGCTCCGAGCGTCGCGGCCGGCGCGGTGAGCGTGATGGCGCTCTCCGGCGCCTTCGGCAACGGACTCTGGGGCGCGCTCGCCGAGCGCTTTCATCCGCGCCGGCTGAGCGTCGCGACGATGATTGTTTCCGCGGTCGCCGTGGGCTGGCTCATGCAGGCGAGCACGGCTCCCGGCGCGTATCTGTTCGCGCTGCTCTTCGGCCTCAACGCCCGCGGCGCCGGCGTGCTGATCCAGATTCTCATCGCGCGCTACTTCGGCCGCGCCTCCTTCGGCGCCATCAGCAGCATCCTCGATCCGTTTCACAAAGGCGGCCTCGGCCTCGGCGCGCTCTTCGCCGGCATCGCCTTCGATCTCGCGGGGAGCTACCAGATCGTCTTCGCCATTTTCGTGACGAGCTATCTGACCGCCGCCGTGCTGATCTTTTCCGCGCGCCATCCGCGCGCATAATTTAGAAGTAGGCGCATCTATGGAAAAATCATCGAACCGTCCGAAAAAGAATAAAGTGAAAAGTTCGGGCGAAGAGTACCTTTTCCCTATGCTCTTTAATATTTCTCAGAGTGCGCTGCTTCGAGCTCAGAAAAATCCCGACACATACGAATTCGTTGTGGTCAACGTATTCGCCGCCTTTGCCATGGAAGCCTATTTGAATCATGTGGCAGAGAAGAAAATTTCTGTGTGGAAAAACATTGCTCCAAAACTGCGTCGCGATGAGAAGTTAAGTCAGATTTGGAAATCTCTCGGATTTTGTCCCGATCTTTCCAAGCGACCCTTTTCTACGCTCGCCCAACTTTTTTCCTTCAGGGACAAAATAGCCCACGGGGTAACGGATTCATTTGAAACGGAAAAGACTCATTACCTCTATGAGCAAGAAAAACCGCAACTGAGGAAAGCGGGATGGGAGTCGGCTTGTAATTACAAAACCGCATTGCGCTTCCTCGCCGATGTCCGGGCAATCGTTGATGAGCTGCGTGCGCGCGCTGGTCTTAATGATCCATTCATTGCTACAAGTGCCAAGCAGAAATGGAGACCGATTAAACCCGCGTAACCGCGCGGGTCTTTCCTAAAGCATCGACAGAACTCTGGAACGAGCGTGCGCTTCCAACTTCCACGGCGTGGGGCACAACTGCGGCCTTTGCAGTTTGATACGTTGGGGACGTGCAATACTCATTGACCAGCGAAAAGTATGAGCAGCTTGGCAGGCTCATGGACGACCTTACAGCAGTCTTTGCCCACCACCCCAACCAACTGAAGACTGCGACGGCGTGTCGTGTATGGGAAGATGGCTGTCTAGCGTGATGGTGCTTAGCTTGACTTTAAGGCTTCATCCTTTAACTTGACCTTTCATGTGGCATCGCCGCGTTCTGCTTGTTACAATTCTCATGTTGGCTATCCATTCCTCCACCGCTTCGGCTGCTCCGGTTCAGGAGTTCGTTCTCGATAACGGCCTCAAGGTTCTGCTTTTGGAAGACCACAAGAGTCCGGCGGTCACGTTTCAGGTCTGGTACCGCGTCGGCGGGCGCAACGAGAAGGACGGCAAGAGCGGGCTGGCGCATTTTCTCGAGCACATGATGTTCAAAGGCACGCCGAGCACCGGTCCGGAGGAATATTCGCGCATCATCGCCAAAAACGGCGGGCGCTCCAACGCCTTCACCTCGTCGGACATGACCGTTTACTTCGCCACCATGAGCCGGGACAAAATCGGCATCGAGCTCGATCTCGAAGCCGACCGCATGGCCAACGCGCTTCTGGGCGACGCCTACTTTCAGCCCGAGAAAAAAGTCATTCAGGAAGAACGGCGGCTGCGCACCGACGACAATCCGGCGTCGGCGCTGAGCGAGGTGACGAGCGCGGTGGCTTTCATGGTTCATCCCTATCGCCGGCCGGTGGTGGGCTGGATGGAAGACATCGAAAACCTGAGCCGCCAGGATCTGGCGGATTTTTACAAGCTTTACTACGCGCCGAACAACGCTTTCATCGTCGTGGTGGGAGATTTCTCCACGGCTGAGATCCTGCCGAAGATCCGCGCCGCCTTCGGCAAGATTCCGCGCGGCGCAGAGCCTCCCAGGGTGAATGTCGAGGAGCCGGAGCAGCACGGCGAGCGCCGGGTCATCTTGAAAAAGGAAGCCGAGCTGCCGTTTATCTTGATGTTCTACCACGCGCCCAATCTCAAAAGCCCGGACAGTTTCGCGCTCGACGTGCTCTCGGTGGTGCTGGCGGGCGGACGAAGCTCGCGGCTTTACCGCGACCTGGTTTACGAGAAGCGCCTGGCGCGGAGCGTGGACGCCGACTACAGCGGCGTGTCGGTGGACCCGATGGGCTTTTCGATCACGGCGCAGCTTCTGCCCGGCATCGAGCCGGCCAAGCTCGAGCGCGAGGTCGAGCGCGGTCTGGACGAAGTCAAAGCGCGATTGATCGGCGAGCGCGAGCTGCAAAAGGCCAAAAACCAGATCGAGGCGGCATTCGTCTTCGCGCAGGACTCGATCTTCGGCCAGGCGATGAAGATCGGCTACTACGAAATCACCGGCGGCTGGCGCCGGATGGACGAGTATCTGGACGGCATCCGCAAAGTGACCCGCGACGACATTCGCCGCGTGGCGCGCCAATATCTCAAGACGGACACCCGCACCGTCGGCACTTTGATTCCGACCAAGGGCCCATGAAGCGGCCGGCGTTTTGTTTTTGGGCGTTGCTGGCGCTGGCGTGCGGGGCGAGTTCCGCAGAGGCGGCAATGACGGCGAAACGCACGGTGCTCGAGAACGGCCTGGTGTTGTTGACTTCGGAGCAGCGCGCGCTGCCGATGGTGTCGATCGAGCTGCTGATCGACGCAGGCTCGCGCTTCGAGCCGGCCGATCAGGCCGGGCTCGCCCACTTGACCTCGAAGCTCCTGCTCTACGGCACCAGCAAGCGCACGGCGGCGCAGATCAGCGAGGCGCTGGATTTCATCGGCGCGAGCCTGGAAACAGGCTGCGCTCAGGACAGCGCCAGCGTGAGCATGACCCTGCTCAAAAAAGATCTCGCCACCGGCTTGGAAATCCTCGCCGACGTGCTCACGCAATCGACCTTTCCACAAGCGGAGATCGACCGGCAAAAACAGGCGGTCATCGGAGCGATTCGCGCCGCCGAAGAAGAGCCGGGCCACGTCGCCGGCAAAGCCTTCGCCGCCGCGCTGTTTCCGCAGAGCCCCTACGGCCGGCCGATGGAGGGCACCGAGGCGTCGGTCAAGGCGCTGACGCAAAAAGGCCTGCGTGACTTCTATGCGCGCTATTACCGTCCCAACCGCGCGATCCTCGCGGTAGTCGGCGACGTCTCGGAAGCGGAAATCGTCAAAGCGCTGCACGGAGCGCTCGGCAAATGGACCAAGGGCGAGCCGGCCGGCGCTGCGCCGGCGCCGGCCAAGATCGGCGCTGCCCGGGTCGTGCGCATCAACAAAGATCTCACCCAGGCCAACATCGTCCTCGGCCACAACGGCGTGGAGCGCGGCAACCCGGACTACTACGCCGTTCAAGTGATGAACTACATTCTCGGCGGCGGCGGGTTTTCCTCGCGCGCGATGGACTCGATCCGCAACGAGCGCGGTCTGGCGTATTCGGTGTACAGCTACTTTGCGGCGGAAAAAAGCCACGGCGCCTTCGAGTTCGTCATGCAGACCAAAAACGAAACCGCGCTCGAGGCGGTGCGTCTTGCCACCGATGAAATGCGCCGCATGCGCGAGCAGCCGGTGAGCGAGCAGGAACTGAACGACGCCAAGGATTATCTCATCGGCAGCTTTCCGCTGCGCTTCGACACCAACCGCAAGGTCGCGGGTTTTCTCTCGCAGGTGGAATATTTCAAGCTCGGGTTGGATTATCCCGACCGCTACGCCGAGCTGATCCGCCGGGTCACGCGCGAGGACGTTCAGCGGGTCGCCAGGCAGTATTTGCAGCCCGACAAGCTGATCACGGTCATTGTCGGAAACCAGAAGAAAGTCGGCGAAAAATGACCGCGCGGGGAAATCCCGCTGTCGCCGCGTCCACCGGCCGAGCCGGCGCCGCGAATGGAGCGCGCGGACGGCGGCTTGGCGCGCCTTGACAGTCCACCGGGGGCTCGGCATAGTGAGCGATGCTTTTTCGGCCGACGGAAGTCCAAGGCAGTGAGCCGATGAAAAAGATTCTGATCATCGAAGACCACGCCGACATGCGCGAGCTGCTCACCTGGCAGATCGAGCTGATGGGCTTCGTGCCGATCACCGCCCGGCGCGGCAAGGAAGGCGTCGAACGGGCGCGCGCCGAAAAGCCCGAGCTGATCATCATGGACATCATGATGCCGGGAATGGACGGCTGGGAGGCGGCGCGGGAGCTGCGCGCCAGCGCCGAGACCAAAGATATTCCGATTCTCGCGGCGACGGCGCTGTTTCGCGACACCGACCTCAAAACCTGTCTCGATGCCGGCTGCAACGGCTACATCGTCAAGCCTTTCACGTTTCAGGAGCTGCAGGGAAAAGTGCGCGAGCTGATTCCCGCGGCGAACACGACGTATCCGCTCTGACCGAAGACCCCGCTCGGTTTCGAATCCAGGGAGTCCCCGGATGGCGCAAAGCTTCATCCGGGCTACCGTGCGACCCTTCGGCGCGAATGCGCAAGTTACCCAGAGGCGGCGCCCGTGTCTTTGCAGGACAAAGCCCAATCGATCGTTCGGCGTTTGCGCGAGGAAGGCTACCCGGCCTACTTCGCCGGCGGCTGCGTGCGCGACGCGCTGCTCGGCAAGGAAGCGCAGGACTACGACATCGCCACCGCCGCGCATCCCGAAGACATCCAGCGGATTTTTCCGCAGACCCTGCCGGTGGGCGCGCAGTTCGGCGTAATTCTCGTGCTGGTCGAAGGCGAGCCCTTCGAAGTCGCGAGCTTTCGTCACGACGGACCTTACCTCGACGGCCGCCGGCCCAGTTCCGTGCGCTACGGCAGCCTCGAAGAGGACGTGCTGCGGCGCGATTTCACGATCAACGGCATGGTCTACGATCCGCTCGAGGATCGGGTGATCGATCTGGTGGACGGGCGGCGCGATCTCGAGGGGCGCGTGATCCGCGCCATCGGCGATCCGGCGCGGCGTTTCGAAGAAGACCGGCTTCGCATGATTCGCGCCGTGCGCTTCGCCGCCAGTCTCGATTTCCAGATCGAGCCGGCGACCTTCGACGCGATCAAAAAACTCGCGGGTACGATCACCGAGATCGCCTGGGAGCGGATCGGCGACGAAATCACGCGCATCCTCACCGAAGGCGGCGCGCGCCGCGGCTTCGAGCTGCTCGACGAGAGCGGCCTGCTGCCGGTCCTGCTGCCGGAAGTCGTCGCCATGAAAGGCACGCCGCAGAGTCCGGATTATCACCCCGAGGGCGACGTGTTCGTGCACACGATGCTGCTCTTGAGCCGCATGCAGTCTCCGTCGGAGACCCTCGCTTACGGCGCGTTGCTGCACGACATTGCCAAGCCGCTGTGCGTGCGCCAGGAAGGAAATCGCATCACGTTTTACGGCCACACCGAGAAGGGCGCCGAGATGGCGGCGGCGCTGCTCAAGCGGCTCAAGCGCAGCCGCGCGGTCGGCGAGCGCGTCGCGTATCTGGTGCGCCATCACCTGCGCCACGTGCAGGCGCCGCACATGCGCCTGAGCACGCTCAAGCGTTTTTTGCGCGAGGACGGCATCGAGGAGCTGCTCGAGCTGACCCGCCTCGATGCTTTGGCATCCAACGGCGATTTACAATACTATCGATTCTGCAAAGAGCGGCTGGCGGCGCTCGACGAGAAATCGATTCGGCCCGCGCCGCTGGTGCGCGGCGGCGATCTGATCGCGCTCGGGTTCAAGCCCGGGCCGGTTTTCGCGGAGATCCTGCACCGGGTCGAAGATCGCCAGCTCGGCGGCGAGCTGCGCGACCGCGACGAAGCGATTGCCTGGATCAAGCAAAATTATCAGCACCGAGGGTGAGGCATGAAAGCAGCGCACGCTTATCAATCCGTCGGACGCGCGGAGCTCCGCTCCGACGGCGAAGACAAAGTCACCGGCAAGGCGATTTATACCGTGGACGTGAATTTGCCGGGCATGGCGCACGGAAAAATTCTGCGCAGTCCCTACGCCCACGCGCGCTTGCGCCGGGTCGACGCCGCGAAGGCGGAAAAGCTCGCGGGCGTGTTCGCCGTGATCACCCGCGCCGATCAGCGGCGGCTAAAAATGTTCGGCGCGGCATACAAGGATCAAACCATCGTCGCGGTGGACAAAGTGCGCTACGCCGGCGATCCGGTGGCGGCGGTGGCCGCGGTCGACGAAGCGACCGCGGAGGCGGCGCTGGCATTGATCGAGGTCGAATACGAAGAGCTGCCGGCGGTGACGGACCTCGACGCCGCGCTTGCGTCCGATGCGCCGCTGGTGCACGAGGCGGCGGCGAGCGGCGGCGAGCTCATGGGACAGCACTACGAGACTCCCAGGGAATTTTCCGGCACCAATCTCTGCTACCGCTTCAGCTACGCCAGGGGCAACGTCGATGAAGGCTTCGCCAGGTCGGATCATGTTTTCGAGGACACGTTCACGTTTCCGCGCGTGCAGCATTTTTCCATGGAGCCGCACGCCACCGTGGCGCACCACGAGGGCGATCGGCTGACGCTCTGGGCCGCCACCCAGGAGCCGTTCACGCTGCGCGAGCACCTGGCAGAAATTTTTCATCTGCCGCTGAATAAGATTCGCGTCATCGTGCCCTACGTCGGCGGCGGCTACGGCGGCAAGCTCGCGGTCAAGACCGAGCCCCTCGCCGCCGCGTTGTCGTGGAAAGCGAAACGGCCGGTGCGCCTCGCGCACACCATCGAAGAAAGCTTCAAGACCGTCACGCGCCATCCGGCGCGGGTCACGATCAAAACCGGCGTCATGAAAGACGGCAAGCTCGTGGCGCGCCAGTGTCTGATCCACATGGAAACCGGCGCCTACGCCGACGCCGGCCCGCGGGTGACGCAAAAAGCCGGCTACCGCTGCTTCGGTCCCTATCGTTTGCCGCACATGAAGACCGACGCTTACACGGTCTACACCAACACGGTGCCGGCGGGCGCTTACCGCGGCTTCGGCACCTTGCAGGTGACCTGGGCCTACGAATCGCAGATGGACATCATCGCCGAGAAGCTCGGCCTCGATCCGCTGGAATTTCGCCTGAAGAATCTGCTCAGGAAAGGCGAGCTCTACACGCCCGGCGACACGCCGGTCGATTGCGACCTCAAAGCCGGCTTGATGCAGGCCGCGGAAGAGATTGGCTGGGGCGCGAAGAAAAAAACGCCCGCCGCGGGCAAGGCGGCCGGCCGCGGCCTCGCCGTGTGCATGAAAGACGGCGGCGGCACTTACAAAGTTTCTTCCGCCGCGGTGAAGATGAACGCCGACGGCAGCGTCGTTTTGTTGACCGGCACGGTGGAAGTCGGGCAGGGCGCGCGCACCGCGCTCAGCCAGATCGTCGCCGAAGAACTGGCGATTCCCTACGACGCCGTGACCGTCGCGCAGCTCGACACCGACGTGACGCCCTACGACGTCAACACCAACGCGAGCAGCTCCACGGTGGTCATGGGCCTCTCGGTCCAGCGCGCGGCGCAGGATTTGAAGCGCCAATTGCTGCGCCATGCCGCGCGCATTCTCAAAGTGAAGCTGGCGCAGGTTTCGCTGGCCGGCGGCAAGATCGTCGCAGGGAAAAACCGCGGCTTGTCTTTCGTCGAGCTGATGCAGAAAGTTTTTCTGTCAAGATCGGGCGAGCTGATCGGCCGCGGCGCCTATCAGTCGATCAAGAGCCCGAAAGCGGCGCTCGGCTCGCCGACCAATTTCTGGGAGATCAGTTGGGGCGGCGCGGAAGTCGAAGTGGACCAAGAAACGGGCCAGATCAAGTTGCTCAAATACGTTTCTCTCGCCGACGTCGGCCAGGCGATCCATCCCGTGCTCTGCGAAGGCCAGGACGAAGGCGGCGTCATGAACGCCATCGGCCACAGCCTCATGGAAGAAATGATTTACAAGGACGGCCAGCTTCTCAATCCCAACCTTGTCGATTACCGCGTGCCGACCTTCGATCATCTGCCCAAACATTTCGAAACGATCCTGGTCGAAAGCCACAACGGCCCCGGCCCCTTCGGTTCCAAGGGCACCGGCGAAGGCGGATTGTTGCCGGTTGCCGCGGCTATCGCGAATGCGGTTTATCGCGCGACGGGACTGCGGCTGTACGATCTGCCGCTCACACCGGAAAAAGTTTGGCGCGCGTTGCAGGAGCGCTGATCAGAAAGCTCAGGCAATTCTCGTAGGATGGGTGGAGCGAAGCGATACCCATCGTCGGTATTCGGCGGGTTCGTCGCTGCGCTCCTTGACCCACCCACCCTACGAAATCGCCTTCGGCACGATGGGCTTGTCTACTGCGGCCCCATGAACAGCGTGATCAAGTAGCCGTCGGGAAACGGGACGTTCAGGAGTTTTTCGAACAGGCTCCAGTAAAACAGCCAGGTGAAAAAAGTCACCGCGATCGTGATCACCCAACTTTCCTTGCCGGCAAATTTAAGATACAGAAAAAGCGTCAACGGCACCGCGTAGGAAAAACCGAGCAGCCAGATCGCCACAAAAAATCCGACCGTCCACAGAAGAATTCCGCGGGTCCTCTGCGCGACAAGTTCCGGCGCGATGTCGACGTGAGTCTCAACCGACTCCGCGAGCCCTGCAATCTTCTTTTTCTTTTTGCCGTAGAGATCTCTGCCCAGCTGGGCGAGGCCCAGGATCAGTGTCGGAATGCCGATCACCCAGGGAAAAAGCCCGGCGCGGTAGCCGAAGTTCCGGCTCTGCCAGAGCGCGAGGCCGAGCACGACGGCGATGACCGCGGTGAAGAGCGCCGGCGCGCCCCATTGGATTTTTCGCTGCGGCGGCTCCTCGCTGCTTTGCGAGGGAGCGGTGGTATCTTGGGCCCGCTCGCGCTCTTCGCGGCGGCTCTTGATCATCGGATAAAAAATCCCGAATAGGGTCAAGGCGAAGATGCCGATCACGCCCGGCCGGTGCGTCCAGGCCCAGCCATAGTTGTCCGTCGACAAAAACAAGCGGTTTTCCGCCAGCGGCCCGAGCACCAGACCGAGCAGCACCGGCGGGCGCGGCCACTCGAGCTTTTCCATGATCCAGCCGAGGGCGCCGAAAAACAGCACCACCAGCATGTCCTCGAAGGCGTTCTTTTCGGCGAAGGCGCCGAGATAAATCAAAATCAAAATGATCGGAATAATGATCCCGCCACGCACCTGAGTAACCTGGGCGATCGGTTTCAGGAATAGAAAACAGATGGCGACGGTGATGATGTTCGAAATAATGATGACCCAGACGAAAGAGTAGGTGAGATCCAAGTGCCCCTTGGGCGGCGGCAGCAGCATGTCGGGGCCGGGAACAATTCCCTGGATAATAAACGCGCCGAGCAGGATCGCCATGATGACGCTGGCAGGGACACCGAACGCAATGGTCGTGATCAGGCTGCCGCCAAGGGTCGAATTATTCGCCGCGCCCGGACCCAATACGCCGCGCACGTCGCCCTTGCCGAAGCGTTCTTTGTTGGGCGAGCTTTGCACCGCGTGCGCGTAGGCGAGCCACTGGGTGGTCGCCGCCCCCATGCCGGGAATGATCGCGGTCAGCGTGCCGAGCGCGCTGCAGCGGATCACCAACCACCAGTGGCGAAACGTGTCTTTGACGCCTTCCATGACGCCGCCCAATTCACCCACTTCTTTCGTCGAGATACTGGTGCCGAGAATGGCGAGCTCGATGGTTTCCGGAATCGCGTAAAAGCCGATGGTGATCGGCACCAGGCCGATGCCGTCCCAAAGAAATAGCTGGCCGAAGGTGTAGCGCTGAATGCCGGAAATCGGATCCAGGCCGATGGTGGCGAGCATGAGCCCGATGCCGCCGGCGACGAGGCCCTTGAGCGCGTCCTCACCGCTCAGGGCGGCGACGAAAGATATGCCGAGGATCGAGAGCATGAAAAATTCCGGCGAGCCGAAGGAGAGCACCAGGGGCCGGATGATCGGCACCGCCGCGCCGAGCGCGACGCCGGCGAACACCGCGCCGACCAGAGAGCTCATCAGCACCGCGCCGAGCGCGCGCCCGGTCTCGCCGTTGCGCGCCATGGCGTGCCCATCGACGATGGTCGACGCGGTGGTAGGCTCACCCGGAACGCCGAAAAGCACCGAAGTGATATCGCCGGTGGTGGCCGTGACCGCGGTCATGCCGAGCAGGAACGCGAAGGCCTCCACCGCCGTCATCTTGAACACGAAGGGCAGCATCAGCGCCATCGCCGTCGGCCCGCCGAGCCCCGGCAGGATGCCGACGACAAAGCCGATGGCGATGCCGACCATCATCAAGTTGAACGTCGACAGGTTGAAGCACTGAAGAAAGCCGGAAACCAACGCATGCAGCATGTCCATGACAACCCAAAACCTCCCGGCGCACCTGGCAAATATTCGCCGCTAAATATCAGCGGCGGCTCTCGTTGTAAAGAACATCTTTGAGTCTGGCGACGAGCGCCCGATCGAGCTTGAACGAAACGGCGATGTCTTTCTCGCTCGTCTCCGCCGGAATCGGATCGACGTTGAGACGCGATTTTTTGGCGACCACGCTCAAAAACCCGAGGTTCTCGCCCTTGCGCGGGGTTTGCAGCGCGCAGAAAATTTCGACCATTCGAGTTTTGTCCTCCCCGATGTTTGCGACCGCCGGCCGTGGTGGAAAATCCCGGCCGGATGCGGGTGGTCCCGGATTGCTTCAATTGATTAACACGTATTTTATTTGAGGCAAACGCCGGCGCGGCGGGATGGCCGTTGTGTTCCCGCCGACGGGCCATTAGAATGACTCTCGCGCGCGCAATCGACGAGCGCAGAACGACTCTGAGGCGAGGAGTCTTTCGATGGCGGACGAGCACAAGAATTTTATCGACGGCCGCTGGCAGGCCGCGCGCTCGGGAAAAACTCTCGAGAACCGGAATCCGGCCGACCGCGACGATCTCATCGGCTTGTTCCCGGCGTCCGGCGCCGAGGACGCGGACGCGGCGGTGAGCGCGGCGCGCAAAGCTTTCGACGGCTGGCGTCTCACGCCCGCGCCCAAACGCGGCGAGCTGCTCTATCGGGTCGGCGAGCTTTTGCGCAAATATAAAGAAGACCTGGCGCGGGTCGAGACCCGCGAGATGGGCAAGGTTCTCAAGGAAACCCGCGGCGACGTGCAGGAGGGCATCGACTGCGCCTTTCTCAACGCCGGCGAGGGGCGCCGTCTTTTCGGCGAGACGACTCCCGCGGAGCTGCCCGACAAGTTCGCCATGTCCGTGCGCATGCCGATCGGCGTGTGCGCGCTGATCACGCCGTGGAATTTTCCCCTGGCGATTCCCGCCTGGAAACTGTTTCCCGCGCTTATCTGCGGCAACACCGTGATTCTCAAGCCGGCGGAAGACACGCCGCACACGGCGGAGAAATTCATCGAGATCCTGAGCGAAGCCGGCGTTCCGCCGGGTGTGGTCAATCTGGTCCACGGCCGCGGCGAAGAAGTCGGCGCGGCGCTGGCGCGCCACCCGGGCGTGCAATTGGTGTCGTTCACCGGCTCGGCTGCGGTCGGCCGGGAGATCGCGTCGGTCTGCGGGCGGAATTTGAAACGCGTCTCGCTCGAGATGGGCGGCAAAAATGCGCAGATCGTCATGGAAGACGCCGATCTCGATCTCGCCGTCGAAGGCGCGCTCTGGGGCGCGTTCGGCACCACCGGCCAGCGCTGCACCGCGACCAGCCGGCTGATCGTTCACCGCGACGTGGCGCAGAGAGTGACCGACGCGCTGGTGGCGCGCGCGCAGAAAATCAAAATCGGCAACGGCCTGGACGAGAGCGTCGAGATGGGACCGCTGATCAACCGCCCGGCGCGGGACAAGGTGCTCGGCTACATCGACATCGGCAAACAGGAAGGCGCGCGCCTGCTCACCGGCGGCGGCATTCACGATGCCGGCGCCTGCGCCGGAGGATATTTTTTCCAGCCCACGATTTTCGACCGGGTCGCGCCGTCCATGCGCATCGCGCGCGAAGAGATTTTCGGCCCGGTGCTGTCGGTGATCGAGATCGGGAGCTTTGAGGAAGCGATTCGGGTTTTGAACGACACGCCGTACGGTTTGTCGAGCTCGATCTACACCAGCGACGTCGGCCGGGCGTTTCGCGCCATGCGCGACATCGAAGCGGGCATCACCTACATCAACGGCCCGACCATCGGCGCCGAAGTGCATTTGCCCTTCGGCGGCGTCAAGGACACCGGCAACGGCCACCGCGAAGCCGGCACCACGGTCTACGAAATTTTCACCGAGTGGAAATCGATTTACGTGGATTACTCCGGCAAGCTGCAAAGGGCGCAGATCGACAACAACTAATATTCGTTTAGCGTCTGCCGTCTGGGGTTTAGAGTTGGGAATTTTAACGCCAGACGCTGGACACCCAACTCCAGACGAGGGCGACGAATGAAAGCACCCCACATCAAAACACCGTTGCCGGGACCCAGGGCGAAGGCGATCGTCGAGCGCGATCATCAGGTGACTGCGCCGGCCTACGGGCGCGTCTATCCGCTGGTCGTCGAGCGCGCGCAGGGGATGGTCGTCGAGGACGCGGACGGCAATTTGTTTCTCGACTTCATGGCGGGCATCGCCGTGGCGAGCACCGGCCATTCGCATCCGCGGGTGGTCCAGGCGATCGAAGAGCAGGCGAAAAAATTTCTCCACATCTGCGGCAGCGATTATTACTACGAGCCGATGGTCGAGCTGGCTGAGAAGCTCGCTCGGCTGGCCCCCGGCGCCGGCGCAAAAAAAGTTTTCTTCACCAATTCGGGCACGGAAACCATCGAGGCCGCGATCAAGCTCGCGCGCTATCACACCCGGCGGCATCATCTGATCGCCTTTCACGGCGCCTTTCACGGCCGTTCGCTCGGCGCGTTGTCGCTCACCGCCAGCCGCGCGTCGCATCGCGCGCATTTCGGTCCGCTGCTTGCGGGCGTGCATCATCTGCCCTACGGCGGCGCCGACTGCGCGGCGGTTCTGGAAAAAACTCTCTTTCGTTACGAAGTGCCGCCCGATGAAATTGCCGCGATCTTCGTCGAGCCGATCCAGGGCGAGGGCGGCTACGTCGTGCCGCCGCCGGAATTCCTGCCGGCGCTGCAGGAGCTTTGCCGAAAGCACGGCATGCTGCTGGTGCTCGATGAAATTCAATCCGGTTTCGGGCGCACCGGAAAAATGTTTGCCTGCGAGCACTGGAATATCGAGCCGGATATTCTCTGCGCCGCGAAGGGGATCGCCAGCGGCATGCCGCTCGGGGCGATGATCGCGCGCGCGGAGGTCAGCACCTGGACGCGCAGCACCCACGGCAGCACCTTCGGCGGCAATCCGGTCGCCTGCGCCGCCGCGCTGGCGACGATTGAATTGCTGGAAGCCGGCCTGGTGGAAAACGCCGCGAAAGTCGGCGCCCTGCTCAAGGAAAAATTGACGGCGCTCAAAGCGCGGCGCGCGGCGATTAGCGACGTGCGCGGCCTGGGGCTGATGATCGGCGTCGATTTCGCGCGCCCCGACGCCACCCGCGCGCCGGACGCGAAACTGCGCGATCGCGTGATGCAGCTCTGCTTCGAGAAAGGTTTGCTGCTTTTGAGCTGCGGCCAGAGCACGCTGCGTTTCTGCCCGCCGCTGATCGTCAACGCCGAGGAAGTGAAAACCGCCGTGGAGATTTTCGACGCGGCCGTGGCCGAAGCGGGTTGAGTAGCGGGGACCGCCCTTTCGGATCTCCGAAGTGGACCGCAGAGAACGCGCAGGGCGCAAAAAATCCCGCGGTCCTGTTCGGAGGGGCACCGCACGCCGTGCCCGCGGTCGCCCATCGCCCTCGCGCGAGTGCTGCTCTGCGCACGGCAAAAATCCTGCAGGGGGCGACCGGCGGTCGCCCGTTCCTATTGCAGCTTGATCTGAAGCTCTTCGACGAGCTGGGTCAGCTCTTCGTCGCCGGGATTGATTTTGAGCGCGCCGGCGAATTCCTCCAGAGCCTTCTGGATCATGCCTTTGGTGAGATAGATCCGGCCGAGATTGATGTACGGAAAATGGCGCGGCTCGTAACGCCTGGCCGCTTTGGCGCGCTCGAGCCACGGGATCGCCTCGTCGAAGCGCTGCTGCTGCATCAAATAAACTCCGATGTCGTTGTAGGGGTTGCCGAACTCCGGGTCGAGCTGGATGGCGATCTCGCACTGCGCGATGGCTTCGTTCAGCCGGCCGATGAAGCTGTAGGCCCAGCCGAGGTAGGTATGCGCGTCGGCGGTCGGGTAGAGCGCGATCGATTCCTTGTACAGGCGAATGGCGTCGTCGAACTCGCGCGCCATCTGATGTTTCATCGCCTGCTCGACGAGCTCCAGAGCGCGTGCGCGGTCTTTGCCGAGAGCCATTTTCTCACACACCCCAGGCGCCGCTCAGTTGAAGATTCGCGCCGTTGACGTAGCGCGCGTCATCCGAGAGGAGAAAACGCACCGCGGCCACCGCGTCGCCGATCGTGCCGACGTAGCCCGCCGGAATGAATTTCACCATGCGCTCGAGCTCTCCGGCGGGCGCGCTGCCCGAGTCGATGAAGCCGGGCGACACGCAATTCATGGTGATGCCGTCCGCGGCGATGACTCGGGCGAAGGAGCGCGACAGCGCGAGCAGGCCGACCTTGGCGAGATAATGCGCGGTGAGCTGCGGCTGCGCGACCAACTGCTCGGCATTGGCCATGCTGAAGCTCACGATCCGTCCCCATTTTTGCGCCCTCATGATCGGGATCACCGCGCGGGTCAGGTAAAAAACCGGATGGAGATTATTGTCGAACATCGCGTGCCAGCCTTCAAGGGTTTCTTCGAGAAGCGGCACCCGATGATATGGCCCCGCGCCGTTGATCAGCGCGTCGACGCGGCCCCATTTTTCGTGTACCTGGCGCACCAGGCGGGCGGCGGCGGCCGCGTCCGACACGTCGCATTGAAACGCCGCCGCTTCGCTGCCGGACTGCGCCGCCGCGCGCAAGACTTCGTCCGCTGCCGCCGCGCTGGCGCGATAACAGATCGCAATCCGCCAGCCGCGTCCGGCAAGGTCGAGCGCGACGCCGCGGCCGATGCCTTTGGCGCCGCCGGTGATCAGCGCTACTTTGAATTCCGTCGGGTTCATTGCTGCGCGGCCAGGTGCGGCGCGCAGCTCAATATAGCAAACCGGCGCGCCGCCGCCTAGCCGTTGTCCGCCGCCCATGCGGCGATTATTCACTAGAGCGGGCGCCCGCAATTGTGCTACATTGCAATGAATATGGAAGCTCTGCGATTCGAAAGCCGTCCCGCGCTGAAGAGTCCGGTCCTGCTGCTTTGCTTTGCCGGCTGGAGCGACGCCGGCGCGGCGGCGTCCACCGCGGTGCGCTACCTGATCGATCAATTGATGGGCAAGAAATTCGCCGTGATCGATCCCGAGGACTTCTACGATTTTTATCGGCAGCGGCCGGTGGTGCGCCTGAACGACCACAAGGAGCGGGAGATTCACTGGCCGTCCTACGATTTCTACTACGGCGCCGGCATCGGCATCGAAAAGGATTTCGTGCTCGGCATCGGCGCCGAGCCGCACCTGCGCTGGCGCACTTTCACCGAGACGATGCTCGGTTGCGCGCGCGAGTGCCAGGCGGAAATGATCATCACTCTGGGCGCCTATCTCGACGAGGTGCTCTACACCCGGCCGGTGCCGCTCACCGGCTTTTCGACCGACCCGCGCGTGATGGAAGAGCTCGATCTTGTTCCATCGCGGTACCAGGGCCCCACCGGCATCGTCGGCGTGCTCGCCGACGCCTGCCGCGCCGCCGGCGTGCCGCACGTGAGCCTCTGGGCTTCGCTGCCGCATTATCTTTCGGTGTCGCCGAATCCGCGCGGCACTCTGGCGCTGCTGCTGCGCCTCAATCAGTGGCTCGGCCTGCGCGTGGACACCAGCCCGCTGGAGCGCGCCGCCGCCGATTTTCAAGCGAAGATCAACGAAGCGGTCAACGCCGACCCCAAGCTCTCCGCTTTCGTGCGCGAGCTCAAGAAGCGCGAATTCGAACAGTGAAGCTCTCCGTTCTCGTGCCGGTCTACAACGAGGAGCGCACGCTGGAGGAGATCGTGCGCCGGGTGCGCGCGGTGCCGACGCCCAAGGAAATTATTTTTGTGGACGACGGCTCCAAGGACCGCAGCCGCGAAATCCTCGCCCGGCTCGAAGACGAGCAGCGCCGCGCGCCCGACGAGCGCAATCAGATCAAAGTTTTTTTCCAGCCGCAGAACGAAGGCAAGGGCGCCGCGCTCAAGACCGCCATCGGCCACGCCACCGGCGACGTGATCATCATTCAGGATGCCGATCTCGAGTACGATCCCAGGGATTATCCGGCGCTGCTCGAGCCGATCGAGACAGGGCTTGCCGACGTGGTCTACGGCACCCGTTTCGCCGGCGGCGGCGCGCACCGCGTGCTGTTTTTCTGGCACTCGTTGGGCAACCGCGCGCTGACTTTGCTCTCGAACATGCTCACCAATCTCAATCTCTCCGATATGGAGGTCGGCTACAAAGTTTTCCGCGCCGAGGCGTTGAAGAGCGTCGAATTGCGCTCGAAGCGATTCGGCTTCGAGCCGGAAATCACGATGAAGCTCGCCAAAAGGCGCTGGCGCTTCTACGAAGTGCCAATTTCCTACCACGGCCGCACCTACGAAGAAGGCAAAAAGATCACCTGGAAAGACGGGCTCGCGGCGCTGTATTACATGATCCGGTTTCGTTTTTCCGACTGACAGCCCGCCGCTCAAATATTCGGAAGGGTTCGAGCGCAAGCGCTCGTGCGAACGGTGACTGCCGGATGCGCTCTTTGCCTGATCTCGCGAGCCGCTGCGCGCTGTTTTTTTGCGTCGCGCTTCTGGCGCTCAACCGGCCGGTCTGGGGACAGACGCAGCGGCCGGAGTTGGTGAGCTTCAGCAGCGGCGCTCTCGAGCTCAAGGGGTTTGTCTGGAAGCCTTCGGGAGAGGGTCCGTTTCCGGCTTTGCTCTGGAACCACGGCAGCGAGAAATTGCCGGGCACGATCGATGGCGTGGCGCCGCATTTCATTGCAAAGGGTCTGGTTTTTTTCGTGCCACATCGCCGCGGGCAGGGACGCTCGCCGGGCCCGTACATCATGGACGAGCTGAAGCAGGCGGGATCGCGGAGCGAGCGCGGCCGGCTGCTAATCGAGCTCCACGAGGCGCAGTTGCAGGATCAACTGGCCGCGTTGCAGTACCTGCAAACTCGTTCCTACGTCGATCGAACGCGCATCGCGGTGATGGGCTTTTCCTTCGGCGGCATCCAAACCATGCTCGCCGCCGAGCGCCGGACCGCTTACCGCGCCGCGGTGAATTGCTCGGGCGCCACCGAGACGTGGAAAAGCTCCGCGGATCTGCGCGCGCGGTTGATCGCGGCGGCGCGCAGGGCGACCATCCCGGTTTTTTTTCTGCAAGCTGAGAACGACCACGACCTGACGACCAACCGCGCGCTCAGCGAGGAAGTTCGCAAAAGCGGCCAGCCGGTGGCTGCCAGAGTGTATCCCGCCTTCGGCTCGGGACCGCGCGAAGGGCACGACTTCTGCGTGCGCGGGGTGGATATCTGGTTTCCGGACGTGGTCAATTTCATCGAGACTCACCTCAAGTAGCTGCGCCGGGTTTGCAATCGAAGCGATTCTCCTGTGAACTCTGCTCAAAATAGATTTCATTCGCAGAGGTGCGCATGATCAAAGCGTGGGATGCCGACGGGCATGTTTCGGAATCGGAAGTGACGTTCTCGGACAAATACTGGGATCCGAAATTGAAAGACCGCCGGCCGAGCATCGTCGAGACCGGGCCCGACGGGCCGCTTTACTGGATGATCGACACGCGCTCTTTTCCGGTGCGCAGCGGCCCCAACCAGCAGGCGGGCTTTCCGCTGAGCAGAAACGGCGTCGCCGCGAAGATCACGCCGGGCATCAGCCCGCACGATCCGGTGGAGAGCGCGGAGCTGCGCTCGGTGAAAGCGCGGCTCGAACAGCTCGACCGCGAGCATACCGACGTGCAGGTGATTTATCCGACCATGTTTCTTTCCTATCCGATCACCTACGATCGCGCGCTCGCCGTGGCGATGATGCGCGCCTACAACCGCTGGATCGCCGATTTGACCAGCGAGTGCCCCGAGCGGTTGAAATGGGTCGTTGTGATCGATCCCGCCGATCCGCAGGCATCGGTGCAGGAAATCGAGCGCGGCAAAAAACTCGGCGCGGTCGGCGTGATGCTGCTCGGCATGACCGGCGACGTGCGGGTCGACGATCCGCCGATGGAGCCGATCTGGGCCGCGGCGAATGAGACCGGGTTGCCGGTCGCGGTGCACACCGGCCACAGCTTTCGCGCCCTCGGCCAGGTCAACGACACGCATCACGATAAAACTGCGATCTCCTTCTGGCTCACGGTGCAGTTTGCCTTTCATCGCGTGATCTCGAAGGGCATCGCCGACCGCTATCCGAATTTGCGCATCGCGTTTCTCGAAGCCGGCTGCTCCTGGGTGCCCGCGCTGGTGGAGCGCATCGAGGAATACAGCGGCTTTCCCGGCGCGCGCGCCGGGGTCGATTTTCACCGCGGCTACACCGGCCAGCGCTGGCCCAAGGAATACATCGAGCGCGGGCAGATTTTTTTCGGCTTCGAGGTCGATGAAAAGCTGCTGCCCTTCGCCATCGAAGAATTCGGCGACGAATGCTGGGTTTACGGCTCGGACATCCCGCACGGCGATCGGCTCTACGGCGCGGTCGACGTTTTGCTCAAGCGCGGCGACATCAGCGAGGAGAGCAAGCGCAAGCTGCTCGTCGACAACACGGCGCGGTTTTACGGATTGAATAAAAAGCCATAGCCGCGCGAAGGCGATCCCCGTCATCCCGCCGCCGTGGCTCGTTGAACTTGAGTATCTGATCCACCAGGAGAACCGCCGCCTCCACCTGAATTTTGATCTGTGCCGCAACTGAAAGCGTGTGTAGTTCAAAATCCGCGCTTGACACAAGCCGGGAGCGCCACTAGCCTCGGACCGACGATAGCCAACACCACGAGGAGGTGGCCCATGGCGAAAGCGCTCGGCGTTTTGTCGCTCTTCATCATCCTTTCGACCTGGCCCGTTTGCGCGCGCGCCGCTTCGGTCGAGGATTTTTACCGGGGTAAAACCATCCAGTTCATCGTCGGCGGCAGCGCCGGCGGCGGCTACGACACCTACACGCGGCTGATCGCGCGCTATTTTTCACAATACGTGCCCGGTAAGCCGGCTACTATCGTGCAGAACATGCCCGGCGCCGCGATGCTGATCGCGGCCAATTACACTTACAACAGCGCGCCGCGCGACGGCACGGTGATCGGGCACTGGTCGGGGCCGCTGATCTTGCAGCACATGATGGGCAACCCGGCCGTGCAATTCGACGGACGGAAGTTCGGCTGGCTCGGCATGCCGACTGCGGATCAGCTGATCTGCATCACCACCGAGCGCAGCGGCATCCGCAGCGCCGAGGACTGGCGCAAATCGAAGACGCGGGTGAAGCTCGGCGCCATCGGGCCCGGCACCAGCGGCACCGACGACACCAAGCTGCTCGCGGCGGCCACCGATTTTCCGCTGCAATTGATCGAAGGCTACAAAGGCACCGCGGACATCCGCATTGCCGCCGAAACCGGGGAAGTCGACGGCACCTGCGCCTTCGGCTGGCAATCGGCGAAGGTGACCTGGGCCAACGCGCTCAAGGCCAAACAGATTCACGTCGTGCTCCAGACCATGCTCGAGTCCCATCCCGAGCTGAAGGGCGTGCCGCTGGCCATCGATTACGCCAAGACCGACGAGGGGAAAAAGCTCCTGCGCATCGCCGCCGAGCTTTACGGCAAGCAGCGGCTCTATTCTCTACCGCCGCAGGTGCCCGAGGCGCGCGTGCGCACGCTGCAAAGAGCGTTCATGAGCGCGCTCAAAGATCCGCAGCTTCTCGCCGAGGCGGAGAAGGCCAAGCTCGAAATCGAGCCCATCGACGGACCCGGCGTAGAAAAGATGGTGAGCGGATTGTATGAAATCGAGCCGGCCGTGATGAGCCGGGTAAAACAGATTCTGGAAGCGAAGTAGGCTCAAGGCGCGACAGTCAATCGAATTTGCGCCGCGCCGGCACTAACCGGCTCCTGAACCAAATTTCGGAGCCCTTCGACTCCGCTCAGGGCGAACGGATCAAGCAGAAATCTATTGAGGATATGCCGTCGATGCGACGGTGTTCAACCGCCCGTTAATTCCTCACGGCCGGGCGCCGTCGGCCCAGAGCTCGTCCATGTAGTCGCGCAGGGCTTCCTTGAGCATGAATTTCGGCGCGTAGCCGAGCTCGGCTTTGGAAACGCTGATATCCATCGGGATGCTGCGGCTCTTGTCCGCGGCGGCGCCGCCGCTCACGGTGACTTCGCCTCGGGGCAGCAGCTCACGGACCACGCTCGCAAGCTCCTCGGGCCCGTGCACCACGCCGGTGCCGGCGTTGTAGACCCGCTGGCGGGGATTTTCCGCGCGGCAGGCGAGGAAGAGCGCCAGGCCGACATCTTTGCCGTAAACGTATTCGTTGGGGCCGTAGGTTTTGGCATCGATCGTGATCGGGCCGCCTTTGATGACGCCGAGGGCGAGATCGCGCATCACTTTGCCGACCGTGGAGCCGCCGACGTAAAAGCCGCGGCCGAAGACGCCGCCCGGGCGGATGATGATCGTATCGAGGCCGTACATGGCCGCGTAAGCGTGCACCAGATGCTCGGAGCAAACTTTGGTGGCGGCGTAAAGATTGTGGCCGCCGATGGGATCGCTTTCCCGGATGACGCTGGCGGTGATCTTGCCGCGCTCGTAGGCGCCGAAGGTGCTGACGTAGACGACGCGGCGCAGCCTGCGCAGGCGCGCCGCCTCGAGAATATTGATCGTGCCGAGAATGTTGTTGGTCGCGCCGGTGTAAGAATTTTCCTGCACGCGCGAGCCGATCAGGCCGGCGGTGTGGACCAGGGTGTCGATGCTGTATTTTTCCAGCGCGGCCAGCAGCGCCGGCAGATCGCGCATGTCCGCGGCGACGACCTGGGCTTGGCCCGGACCGACGATGGTGTCGATGTAGCCGCGATTGGGCGAGAGATCGAACAGAGCGACGCGGTGGCCGGCGGCCACGGCGTGGCGCGCGGCGTTGCTGCCGATGAGACCGGCTCCGGTGATCAGAATATTCATTGGCAAACCTCCCTTGTGTTGAGTGAGCGCCGGCGCGGGATTTTTTTTCCGCCGGGCGAAGTGCCGGCTACTTGATGCCCAGCTCCTGATTCACTTCCCGCTGCAGGGTGAAATCGAAAATTTTCGCCGCGGCCACCGGCTCGCGCAGCTTCAATACTTCGGCGTCCGCGCGCAAAAAATCCTCGACCTCCTTGTCGGCCGGCAGGCCGTTGGCGGTGAACGCCGGCTTGGCGAGCCGGTAGGACTCGAGCGCGACCGGCAGCTCGACGTTGAGATATTTCGCCAGCACTTCCGCCGTGCCGCGCTCGTTTTCCAGCAGGTAGCGCTGCGCGCGCGAGCGGGCGCGCAGAATGCGCTTCACCAGATCGCGCTTTTCGCGCAGCATTTTTTCCGAAAAGGCAAGCCCGTTTTGCAGATTGGGCAGGTCGTCGAGGGTGCTGCCGTGAATTCTCAATTTAAACTTGTCGCGCGCCAGAATGACGGTGGGCGGCGAGAGCGCCGCGAGCTGGATCGCGCCGCTCAGAAGACTCTGCAATTGCGCGGGCACGTCGCCGCCGATGATGACCGTGATGTCTTTGTCCGGATCGAGGCCGGCCTTTTGCAAAAGCCGGAGCGCGGCGAGGTGCTGCGCGCCGCCGAACGTCGTGGTGCCGAAAGCCTTGCCCTTGAGCTCGCTCAGGGATTTGATCTCGGGCCGGGTGACGAGCCAGAAAAGATTTTTCTTGAGACTCTGGGAGACGACCTTCGCTGGCAGGTCGCTGCGCTCGAGCGCGCGGATCACCGTGCCGACGTTGTTGATCGCGTGCGCCTCGCCGCTCAAAAGCGCGGTGATGCCGACGTTGCCGCGCACCTGCACCACGTCGGCCAGAAGATTTTCCTGGCGAAAAAAGCCGCGCTCCTGGGCGATGTAAAGATCCACCGAGGCGATACTGCGGCTCGGGTAAGTGATGACGATGCGCTCGGGAGGCTGCTGCGCTTCGGCGGCGCCGAGAAAAGCGCCGCACAGCGCAACCATGGCGGCGAGCCGCCGCGCCCTTTCGACCATCCGGCGTTTCATCGGCATCCGATGTTGAGTGGATTCGGCGTCGATGTCAAGCGAGGGAAGGAAAACCGCAGCGGCGCGCTGCGCTTTGGCTGTCCCTTGAAACCGCGCGCGCAATTACAGTATATAAATCCCAACCGGGAGGGCAGAACATGAAAGTGAAACAGATTTACCACATCGGCTTGCCGTGCAACGATCTCGAGCGCGCGGTCAAGTTTTACACCGAAGTGATGGGCATGAAGTGCACCAAGATCGGTTACGACACCGAGAGCGGCGGCCCTTACAAAGATAAATACGGCATGTTTCCCAACATCGCGCGGCTGTTCATGGAAGACGGCATGTGCCTGGTGCTGTTCCAGCGCCCGGAGACGGTCGAGCGCGGCGATTTCGACGAAGGCACCAACCATCTGGCGCTGGAAGTGAGCTCGGAGGATTTCGACCGGGCCACCGACGAGCTCAAAAAGTCCGGCGTGAAAGTGCTGATCGACAAGCCGGTCGTGCGCCCCACCGGCAAGGCGATTTACTTCTTCGACACCGAGCAGAACTACATTCAGCTCTGGGCCCGGCCGTAAGGGGCGGTGAGAAATCGCAGGCCCGCGGTCCGAAGTCTGCGGTCCGATTGCCGAGGGCTTTCCTTCCCCGCGCGTTGTGAAAATTTCATGGCGCCCGGGGAATGTCTTTTTCGCCGTCCGCCAGCCGGCGCGCGGAAGTCAGAAAGCCGGTGTGCGCGACCATGCGGTGCTGCGGGCGCGCGCTCATGCCTTTGAAGTGCCAGAAGCGCATTAAATTTTCCGAGGTCTCGACGCAGGCGAAGCGCCGGTCGGCGCGGAGCGCGTCCACGAGACTTTTTACCTGGAGCACGGTGGGCAAGTAGCAAAGCAGAAAACCGCCGGGCCGAAGCGCCGTCCAGGCGCGTTCGACCACCTGCCAGGGTTCCGGCAAATCGAGAACGATCCGATCGATATCGCGCTCGGCCAGTTCGACCGCGACGTCGCCGAGCTTCACCGTCCAGTTCGGCGCCGGGCCGAAATAGCGCGCGACATTTTTTTGCGCCAGCTCGGCGAAATCCGCGCGGATTTCATAGGACGTCAATTGACCGCTTTCCCCGATGGCGCGCAGCAGCGCCATGCTGAGCGCGCCGGCGCCAACCCCGGCTTCGACCACGCGCGCGCCGGGAAAAAGATCGGCCCAGAGGAGAATCGGGCCGAGGTCTTTCGGATAAATCACCTGCGCGCTGCGCGGCAGGTTGGGGATCAGCTGCGGCAGGCTCGGGCGAAAAACCAGAAACGGCTCGTTCAGCGACGAGCGCACGACGCTGCCTTCTTCGCGGCCGATGATGTCGTCCACGGCGATCTTGCCGCCGCGGATGGCGATCGCGCGGCGCTGATCGAGGCGGGCGAGATATTCGCGGTCCTTGCGATCGAGCAGGATCACCGCGTCCTCGGGCTGAAACGGGCCTCTGGGATAGTGCGTGTTCACGGAATTCTGCCGCCGGGCGATGCGCCGGGTCGGTCAAGCGGTGTAAGATCCCAGGCCGCGGCGATCGAGCGCAGCCACCAGATCGCGCACTTCCTGGGAGCGATCGAGCGCGCCGACGAGGAGAGCGTCCGGGGTATCGACGACGACGGTGTTCTCGACCCCCAGCAGCACGACGAGCCGGTCCGGCGCGTGGATCAGGCAATTCTTCGCGCCCAGGCCGAGCCAGCGGCCGCGGCTCGCGTTGCCGCTTTCGTCCTTCGCCATCATCCGGTGCACCGCCGCCCAGCTGCCGACATCGCTCCAGCCGAAATCGGCTTCCAGGGTCAAAACTTTTCCCTCGGCGCCGGCCCTTTCCATCACGGCGTAATCGATCGACAGGCTCGGCATTTTTTTATATTCGCGCGCGATCGCCGCGCGCAGCCGCGGATCGGGCTGCGCCAGGGATTTTCCCGCCGCGGCGCGCCGGATGGATTCGAGCGCGGCGCCGATGGCCGGCTGATAGCGCGCCAGAAGCTCGAGCAGGGTGGAAGCCTTCCAGATAAAAATTCCGCTGTTCCACAGCGCGCGCCGGCGCATCAGATTCCGCGCCCGCGCCAGGCTCGGTTTTTCCGTGAATCGCTTGACCGCGAAAGCCGCCGCTGATTTCGCCCCGACGGGTCGGCTTTTCACGATGTAACCGTAGCCGGTTTCCGGGTACTCGGGGCGAATGCCGATGGTGATCAGCCGCTCGTGGCGCTCGGCGAGCGCGACGGCGGTTTTCAGCGTGTTTCGAAACGCGGCAGGGTCGCGCACCCAGTGATCGGCGGGCAGCGCGATCATCACGGCCTCGGGGTCGCGCCGCGCGAGCTCCAGCGCCGCAAGCCCGATGCAGGGCGCGGTGTTTTTACCTTCGGGCTCGGCGAGAAAATTATTTTTCGGCAGATCGCCGAGCTCGCGCCGGAGCGCGGCGAGCTGATCGGCGATGGTGACGACCAGCGTGCGGCGCCGACCGCCGAGAGCGTACACGCGCGCGGCGGTCTCGGCGATCAGGCTTTTGCCGCTCAAAATTTTGAGCAATTGCTTGGGACGTCCGGCGCGGCTGAGGGGCCAGAAACGCGTGCCCTTGCCGCCGGCGATGATCACGCTGAAACAATGGTTCGGCATGGAATTTCCGTGTTGATGAGATCGCGGGGTATAGTACGGTAGCGGATATGCGGGATCAAGCGAGCCAGCGCGCAACGGCCGAGTGGCGCGCAACCTCCGAGCAGGCCGGCATGCGCCTCGACGCGTTCCTGCGCGCCGCGCTGCCGCATCTCTCGCGCCGGGCCATCGACGGCGCGCTCGGCGCGGGATTTTTTTCGCGCAACGGCGGCCCCGCGCGCAAGGGCGATCGCCTGCACGCGGGCGACCGGATTGCGTTCAGCGGGTCCGAGCCCTGGCTCGCGGACCGGCCGCTGCCGGAGCCGGACTTGGAAATTTCAGTCGTGTACGAGGACGCGGCGATGCTGCTCGTCGATAAGCCTGCGGGCATTGCCACGCACGGTTTTTCCGGGCGCGACGCCGGAACCCTTGCCAACTACCTGGCCGCGCGCTATCCGGCGCTGCTCGAAGTCGGCAAGAGCCGCTGGGAGCCCGGGCTGGTGCACCGTCTCGATACCGAGACCTCCGGTCTGGTGCTGATCGCCAAAACCCGGGAGGCATTCGCCGATCTCTGCCGGCAATTCCGCGAGCGCCGCGTGGAAAAAATTTATTGGGCGCTGGTGTGGGGGGAGTGCGCTGCCGAAGGCGCGATCGATTTGCCGCTGGCGCACGATCCGCGCGATCGCCGCCGCATGGGGCCGGCCGGCGCGGCGCATGGCAAGCACACAAAAAGCTGGAAGGCGCGCTCCCGTTACCGGCGCATCGGCCGATCGCAGAATCTGACGCTGCTCGAAGTCGAGATGGAGACCGGCGTCACGCACCAGATCCGCGTCCATCTGGCGGCCATCGGCCATCCGATCGTCGCCGATCCGCTTTACGGTGACAATCGCTCGGACAGCTTCGGTTTGACCCGGCACTTTTTGCACGCGCGCCGGCTGGGCTTTTGTCATCCAAAAGACGGGCGGCGAGTGGAATTCGTGGCCGAATTACCGCAAGAGCTGCAAATGGTTCTCGACCGGCTGGGAATCGAACGTTAGGCGGCGCTGGGACGAATACCCTTGGCCTTGGCGCAGGTGCCGCAGTAGTTGTTGAGGGTGCCGGCTTCTTCCATCCAGCCTTCGTCGAGGTTGTGGCAGATGCGCTTGCACTCGAAGCAGATGAAGTAAAGGCCGTCGATGCTCTTGTTGATTTTTTCCCGGTTGAGCACCCGGCCGCGCAGCTTTTCGATGCGGATGCCGAGCAGCTCTTCGTAATTTTTCTTGATCTTGCGCCGCCCCGCTTCGTCGCTTGGCAGATCCTCGTCTTCGGACTCGTCGTGGGTGCCGTCGTCGATGTAGTCGTGGGTGCGGTCCTTGCCGGCGCGGCCGGCAACTTTCTTCTTCGCCCGTGGCATTTTCTTTTTCAAAGCTCCCCTGCACTTGGTTGGCGGTTGGCCGCTCGCAGCGGACTTACTTCATAATGAACGGCTCGGGGCTTGTCAACTAAAAGAGCGGCGCATGAACATCGAATTAAACATAATGATCCCGGCGTGAAGGTCAAGGGCGGTACGCTCTAGCGCCATCCGCCCGCGCCACAAACGAAAACGGCGGCGGACCGTCAATCGGTCCGCCGCCGTCAGGCGATCGCGATGGATGGCAATTACTGCTTGACCGCCGCGGCGCGCCGCTGCAGATAGGCGTTGCGCACGGCGCCGTAGAGATCGACCGTGGATTCGGCGACCCGCTCGAAGCGGTCGAGATTGAGCGAGCGCTCGTTGACGGTATTGGTCGCGGTTCCCGCAATCGTGCCCCACCAGGGAATAAAGTAGGTGTACGGTGTCATGGCGGCGTCGAAAGCATAGCCGATGCCGTCGCGAATCGTGAGCGGCGGCAGGAACGGCAAAATCAGATACGGTCCCTGGGCGATGCCCCAGACGCCGAAGGTCTGGCCGGTGTCTTCGTCGCGCTGCTCGATGCCGAAGGCATCTTTGGCGACGTCGAAAAAGCCCACAAGACCGATGGTGCTGTTGATGCCGAAGCGCGCCAGCTCGATGCCGGCGCCCGCGAACTTGGCCTGAAGGCCGTTGTTGACGACCCGGCGCACGACGGCGAGGTTATCAAAAAAATTGTGCACGCCGCGCTGCACCGGATCGGGCAGGATGAAATCCCAGCCGGTGGCCAGCGGCTTCAGGAGATAGCGGTCGAGAACCTCGCGGTTGAACCAGAACATTTTTTCGTTGAAGCCCTCGAACGGATCGTCTTCGAAATCCTCGCCGGCGGAAGCGGCGAGCGCGCTCGTAACGCCGATGGCAGCGGCCGGTTCCGCCTGTCCGGCGGCCTGCGCGAGCACAATCGCGTCCTGCTGCGAAGCCAGGGATGCTTCGCTTGCGGGCGCCGTTGCGCCCTCTTCGGCCCGGACCGTGCCGGTGAGCAGAAATGCCATGCTCAGGGCGATGGCAAAGTATTGCATCGCGTCAAAAAAGCTGCGGACCCGCTGCCCGTCGTCTCTCTTCATCACGGTCTCCTTATCCTGTGAGTGTGTGACTTATATGAACTCCAAAAAATCGTCAAGTGATCTTGCCGGTTTTGCGCCGGTTTAACGAAAGATTCGCCCGATTCTAAGCCAAAAGCATGCCACCGATCGCCGGCTCACGCGCGCGAGCGCGTATGGCAGAATTGGGAGCTTGCTCGGATCGCCGATTACCGAGCCTGGCCGGAAATCTCGCTCTGCGCTGACGGAAAACCGCACGGATGACAAATTAGCGACAGTTGCATCCGCCGCAGGCGAAGTTTGCGCGTTCCCGGCGGATCGGTTATTTTTATCCCGTGGCGGACACCGGCAGACAAAAGGTCGTGGTTCTCGGCGTCAGCGGCGGGATTGCCTGCTACAAGGCCGTCGAGCTGGTGCGCCTGCTGGTCAAAGCCGGCTTCAAAGTGCACGTGATCATGACCCGCGGCGCCATGGAATTCGTCACACCGCTTACGTTCCAAACCCTTTCCGGTCAGCCGGTTGCGACGGAAATATTCAATCTGACTCAAGAGTCCGAGATCGGCCACATCAATCTGGCGGACGCCGCCGATCTGTTCGTTATCGCGCCGGCAACCGCCAATATCATCGGCAAGATCGCCAGCGGGATCGCCGACGATTTATTGACGACGGTAACGATGGCGACCCGGGCGCCGGTGCTGATCGCGCCGGCGATGAACGTGCACATGTACGACAACCCGATTCTCCAGGAGAACTTGCGCAAGCTGCGGCGGCTCGGCTACGCGGTGATGGAGCCGGATTCGGGTTATCTGGCCTGCGGCTACGAAGGCAAGGGCCGGCTCCCCGATCCGGAAAAAATTCTCGAGGAGATCGAGCGCCTGCTCAGGAAAAAAGATCTGGGCGGCGAGAAGCTCCTGATCACCGCCGGTCCCAATCGCGAGCCGCTCGATCCCGTGCGCTACATCTCCAACCGCTCGTCGGGAAAAATGGGCTACGCGCTGGCGCGCGCGGCCCTGCGGCGCGGCGCCGAAGTGATCCTGGTGAGCGGGCCCACCGCGCTCGAGCCGCCGGCGGGCGCGCGCTTTGTCGCCGTGACCACCGCCGCCGAAATGCGCGCCGCGGTGCTCAAGGAATTTTCTCAGTGTAGCGCCGTGGTGATGGCCGCCGCCGTGGCCGACTACCACCCCGCCGCGGTGGCCGCGGCCAAGATCAAGCGGCACGGGCCGGTGGAGATCCGCCTCGAGCCCAATCCCGACATTCTCAAAGAGCTGGGGCAAAGCCGGAATGGCCAGTGGCTCATCGGCTTTGCCGCCGAAACCGAAAACCTGACCGCCAACGCGCAAAAAAAATTGCGCGAGAAAAATCTCGACCTGGTCGTCGCCAACAACGTCGCTGAAGAGGGCAGCGGCTTCGACGGCGACACCAACGCCGCAACCCTCGTCGATCGCACCGGCGCGGTGCACTCGTTGCCGCTCATGAGCAAAGACGATCTCGCTGACCGCATTTACGATCATTATCTCGCCTTGAAAAGCCCGCGCTGAGATGGGAACGCCGCGGGAGCCCAAAGCGGCGAAGTATTTCGTCGCGCTGCTCTCATCCGGCCGCGAGCTGCTCGATGGCGTCGAAGCCGAACTGGTTTCGATCCTGGGACCGATCGATCGCCGCAGCGCAGCGCTATCCTGGTCCGCGTCGTCCTACTACGAAAAGGAAATGGGGGGCGCTTTGCTGCGGCGCTTTGTTTCCTTCGAGCATTTGGCATCGCCGGAAAGCCTCGCGGATGCGAAGCTTCGCGCCCACGCAATCGAGGCGCAATATCGCGCGCCGTCCGGCGGCCGGCGGATCAACATCGATCCCGGTTATCTCGATGCTTTCAAAGTCGTTCTCGCTTCGACCAAGAACGCGAGCCAGCGCATTTATCTCCGCTCCGGCATCTACGCCGAAGCGACGCTCTTTTACCACGACGGCGGCTTTCACGGCCTCGAGTACACCTATCCCGATTATCTCTGGCCGACGGCCGTGGATTTTTTCAGCCAAATTCGCGCCGTTTACCTCGCGCAACTGCGCCGGCAGAGCTGAGTGAGGCGTTATTGCTACGCGCGACGCTCCGGTGCTAAGATCGCCTCGTCAAAGGGAGTTTCGGGTTGGAAGAATTGAGCGAGCGCGACGAATTGAGCGCATTGGCGACGGCGCTGCGCCGCCAATTGCAGCGCCGCGAGCGCGCGGGCATTCGCGTTTTGCCTAAAACCGCCCCTGCGGCGGCGAAACCCGCCTCCAGCGCGCCGCAAACCAACCTGCTTTCCGGCATGGCTGACAATCTTTTCGCCCATGATTCGGCGCCGATGCGGGCGCAGACTCTCGAAGAGCTGCGCGCGGCGATCGGCGATTGCCGGCTTTGCCGTCTGTGCGCCGGGCGCACCCATATCGTTTTCGGCATCGGCAATCCCAACGCCAGTCTGATGTTCGTCGGCGAAGGACCCGGGCGCGACGAAGATATTCAGGGCGAGCCCTTCGTCGGCCGGGCCGGCCAGCTGCTGACCGACATCATCACCAAAGGCATGGCGATGAAGCGCGAGGACGTTTACATCGCCAACGTCGTCAAGTGCCGGCCGCCCGACAACCGCAATCCCGAGCCCGACGAGGTCGCCGCCTGCGAGCCGTTTCTGAGAAAGCAAATCGAGCTGATTCAGCCCAAAATCATCGTCGGGCTGGGCAAGTTCGCCGTGCAAACTTTGCTGCAGAGCAAAGTCCCGATCACCAGGCTGCGCGGCAACTGGCACAGCTATCACGGCATCAAGCTCATGCCGACCTTTCATCCCGCCTATCTGCTGCGCAACCCGGCGGACAAGAAGCTCGTCTGGGAAGACATCAAGCAGGTCATCAAAGAATTGCAGGATGAAAACGCTTAGGGTTTCTCTCTTTTTCGCGCTGCTCGCCGCGGGGATTTCCGCGCTGGCGCAGAGCGGCGGCGCGCCCGCCCACGTGGACGTGATCTCGATCGATGGCAGCATCAATCCCGCCGTGGACGATTTCATCCGCGAAAGCATCGGCCGCGCCAAAAGCGACGGCGCCCGGGCGCTGATCATCCAGCTCGACACGCCCGGCGGCCTGCTCAATTCCACCCGCACCATCGTCAAGGAAATGCTCGGCGCCGAGGTGCCGGTGATGGTCTACGTCTCGCCCGGCGGCGCGGGCGCGGGCTCGGCCGGCGTGTTCATCACCATGGCCGCGCACATCGCGGCGATGGCGCCGGGAACCAACATCGGCGCGGCGCATCCGGTGGCCGGCGGCGGCCAGGAAGTCAAAGGCGTGATGGGCGAGAAAATCGAAAACTTCACGGCATCGTTCAGCGAAAGCATCGCGCAAAAGCGCGGGCGCAACACCGAATGGGCGATCCAGGCGGTGCGCAAAAGCGTGGCGATCACCGAAAAAGAAGCGCTCAAGAAAAACGTCATCGACGTGGTGGCGTCCGACATCCCCGATCTGCTCAAGCAGACCGACGGGCGCAAAGTCGATCTCAACGGCAAGCAAACCGTGCTCGCCGTCAAGGACGCGCGCATCGATCGCTACGACATGAGCCTCAAGCAAAAGGTCCTCAACGCCATCGCCGATCCGAATATCGCCTATATTTTGATGATGGCCGGCTTTCTCGGCCTGTACATGGAGTTCGCCCACCCCGGCGTGATTTTTCCCGGCGTCGCCGGAGCGATCTGCCTGCTGCTCGCCTTTGCGTCGCTGCAGGTGCTGCCGCTCAATCACACCGGTCTGGCGCTTTTGCTACTGGGGCTGGCGCTGCTCGTCGGCGAAGCGTTTTTTCCGAGTTTCGGCGTGCTCGGCATCGGCGGGATTATTGCTCTCGCGCTCGGGTCGCTGCTGCTTTTCGATACGCCGACTTCGGATTTCGGCGTCGATCGCTCGATCGTTTTTACCGCGGTGGCGACCGTCGGGACCTTTGTCTTGGCGATCAGCTATCTGGTTTTTCGCTCGCAGAAGGCCAAGCCGGCCCTCGGCAAAGAAGGATTGATCGGCGAGATCGGCGAAGCGCGCACCCGGCTTGCGCCGATGGGCCGGATTTTCGTGCACGGCGAAGACTGGGGCGCCGAAGCGGACAGCGCCATCGAGAGCGGCGAGAAGATCCGCGTCGTCGGCTACGACGGCATGCGTCTCAAAGTGACGCGGCTCGCTAAGAGCGAAGGGAAGCGCTAGGAGGAGGCAGCCATGTTCGGATTCGGGCCTTTCGCGACGTTTTTCGTAATCGTCGTCGCGCTCATCATCAGCGGCGTCAAAATTCTCAAAGAGTACGAGCGCGCCGTGGTGTTTCGCCTCGGGCGCATGGTGGGCGCGCGCGGGCCGGGCATCACCTACATCATTCCCGGCGTCGAGAAGATGGTCAAAATGGACATGCGCACGGTGACCATGGACATCCCGCCGCAGGACGTGATCACGCGCGACAACGTCTCGGTCAAAGTCAACGCCGTGCTTTATTTTCGCGTGCTCGATCCGAACAAGGCGGTGGTCGAAGTGGAAAATTATCTCTTCGCCACCTCGCAGCTCGCCCAGGTCACTTTGCGCAGCGTGTGCGGCCAGGCAGAGCTGGACGAGCTTTTGTCCGAGCGCGAGCGCATCAACAGCCGGATTCAGGAAATCCTCGATCAGCAGACCGATCCCTGGGGCATCAAAGTCGTCCTGGTGGAGCTCAAGCACATCGACCTGCCGCAGGAAATGCAGCGCGCCATGGCCAAGCAGGCCGAAGCCGAGCGCGAGCGGCGCGCCAAAGTGATTCACGCCGACGGCGAGTTTCAGGCTTCGCAGAAGCTGGCCGACGCGGCCGAGGTCATCGGCAAGCAGCCGATGGCTCTGCAGCTGCGCTTTCTCCAGAGCCTGGTCGAAGTGGCCTCGGAAAAAAACTCGACGACGATTTTTCCCGTGCCCATCGACCTGCTGACGCCGTTTCTGAAGAAAGGCGACCCGAGCTAAGTTCAGCTCCGAGCGCGCTGCGGTTTTTTTGCAGGGGCACGGCATGCCGTGCCCCTGCTTTATTGTGACGATGAATCTCGAACAATTCGACTACGAGCTGCCCGAGCCGCTGATCGCGGCCTATCCGAGCCGCGCGCGCGAGGCGGCGCGCCTGCTGGTTGTGCGCCGGCAGAGCGGCGCAATCATTCACAGCGTGTTTGCCGATCTGGGAGACTTTCTCGATCCGGGCGATCTTCTGGTGCTGAACGACACCAAGGTTTTTCCGGCGCGGCTGCGCGGGACCAAGGCGAGCGGCGGCCAGGTCGAAGTGCTGTTGCTCGAGCGTTTCGCGGAAGCGGGGCGAAATCTCTGGATCGCGCTCGTCGATGCCGGCAAGAAGCCGCCGCTCGGAAGCTTTTTAACCTTTGGTCGCGATTTGAAAGCCGAGGTGATCGGCGATCTCGGCCGCGGCCGCTTCGGCCTCGAGCTCAATCATGCCGAAGATTTCGACGCCGCGCTGGAACATCTCGGCGAGCCGCCCCTGCCGCCCTACGTGCGCCGCGAGCGCGAGGCCGAGGCGCTCGACCGCGATCGCTATCAAACCGTGTACGCCGCCCATTCGGGCGCAGTGGCGGCGCCGACGGCGGGATTTCATTTTACCCCGGAGCTGTTCGCGAAGCTTGCCGCGCGCGGCATCGAGAGCGCGCGGTTGACCCTGCACGTGGGGCCGGGTACGTTTCAGCCCGTGCGCGAAAGCGAGATCGAAAATCATCGGATGGAAGGCGAGCGCTACTCGCTCGGCGCCGAGGCGGCGGCGCAGATCAACCGCGCCCAACGGGCGGGCCGGCGCGTGGTCGCCGTGGGCTCGACCAGCACGCGCACCCTCGAATGGATCGCGCGCAAGAAAGGCGCGGTGGTTGCCGACGAAGGCGTTGCGCGCCTGTACCTGCATCCCGGCGATCGCTTTCATGTGCTCGACGCGCTGATCACCAATTTCCATCTGCCGCGCTCCACGCCGCTGATCCTCGTCGCCGCGTTCGCCGGCCTGGATCTCGTTCGCCGCGCCTATCAAGAAGCCGTCGAGCGCAAGTACCGGTTTTACAGTTACGGCGACGCGATGCTCATACTTTAATATTTTAGATTTTCGATTTTGGATTGGGGGAGCGATTCACCGCCGACCTCCGTTTTTTTCCGACCATCCAAAATCCAAAATCTAAAATCCAAAATGGAAAAACATTTCACGGTTCTGCAAAGTGATCCCGCTTCGCGGGCGCGCCTCGGCCGTTTGATGACCGCCCACGGCGAGATCGAAACGCCCTGCTTCATGCCGGTGGGCACGCAGGGGACGGTCAAGGCGATGCTGCCGCGCGACCTGCGCGAGATCGGCTGCCAGATTCTGCTGGGCAACACCTATCATCTTTATCTGCGCCCCGGACACGAGGCGATCCGCGCGCTCGGCGGGCTGCACCGCTTCATGGGCTGGGAGCGGCCGATTCTGACCGACAGCGGCGGCTATCAGGTGTTCAGCCTCGGCGCGATGCGCAAAATCACGGAAGAGGGCGCGCAGTTTCAATCGCATCTCGACGGCTCGCCGCATCTGCTGACGCCGGAAAAGGCCGTGGAGATTCAGGAAGCGCTCGGCAGCGACATCGCCATGGCCCTCGACGAGTGCATTCCGGCGGACGCGGCGCGCGAGTACGTGCGCGCTTCCACGGCGCGGACAATCCGCTGGGCCGAGCGCTGCGCCGCGGCGCGGCGCCGGGCCGATCAGCTCATGTTCGGCATTGTTCAGGGCGGTTTGTTCGAGGACTTGCGGCGCGATTGCGCCGATGCGCTGGCAGCGCTGCCCTTCGAGGGCTTCGCCGTGGGCGGCCTCGGCGTCGGCGAGGGCGAGGAGCAGCTGCGCGCGATCGGCAGCTTCACGGTGGCTCTGTTGCCGGCCGATCGACCGCGCTATCTGATGGGCGTGGGCCGGCCGCAGGACATCATTCATGCCGTGCGCGCCGGCTTCGACATGTTCGACTGCGTGATCCCGACCCGCAACGCGCGCAACGGCACGCTTTACACCTGGCAGGGCAAAGTGAATATCAAGCGCGCCGAGTTCGCCGGCGACGCCCGTCCGCTGGATGAAACCTGCGGCTGCTATGCCTGCCGGAATTTTTCCCGCGCCTATCTGCGCCACCTTTACATGGCCGGGGAAATTCTCTCGGCGCAACTAAACAGCCTGCACAATCTTTACTTTTATCACCGGCTCATGGATAAGTGTCGGGAAACGATTCGCGGCGCCGGGGCCGAGCCGTGGGAGCAAATCTGGCGGCCGCGCGAAGCGCTGTGAGCGAAACATTCGGAGGAACCATGTTCGAGGTGGCTTTTGCACAGAGTGCGACCGGGTCCTACGGACCGGGTCCATTCAATCAAATTCTCTTTCTCTTTCTTCCTATTTTTGTGATCATGTATTTTTTCATGATTCGCCCGCAGCAGAAGAAAAACAAGGAGCATCAGGAGATGCTCGCCAAGCTCAAAAAGAACGACGAAGTGATGACCTCGGGCGGAATTTACGGTAAGGTGATCGACCTGAAGGAGACGGTGGTGACGCTGGAGGTGGCTCCCAACGTGCGCATCCGCGTGCATCGCCCGCAGATCTCGGCCGTGCTCACCGGAGAAAAAAATCCAGCGAAGGAAGGATAGGTCCCCCAAGATGCGGCAAAGCGTTTTGACCCGAGCGAGTCTGTTCGCCATCGCGATTTTGGCGGCGATCATCTATTTGGTGCCGACGTTCGTGCACCCGCTGCCGGCCTGGTGGACCAGTTTTCTGCCTTCGGACCGCATCAATCTCGGCCTGGACCTGCAGGGCGGCAGCCATCTGGTTCTCGGCGTGAAGGTCGACAAGGCGATCGAGAACAACATCGAGCGCATCAAGGGGGAGCTGACCAGCGTGATGCGCGAAAAGGGCGCCTCCGGCGTCTCGGTGGAGCGCGTGGAAGGCAATCTGTTGCAGGTGCGCGCCGCGGCGGCGAGCGTGGAGCGGGTGCGCGGCATCTTGAAATCGGATTTCGCCTATCTGGTGGAAGCGAAAACGCCGCAGACGGTTTCCGGCAACACCGAATTTTATTTGACCCTCAATAAAGAGGAGCTGCGCTCTCTGCGCGATTACGCGGTGGATCAGTCTCTGGAGACGATCCGCAACCGCATCGATCAGTTCGGCGTCAGCGAGCCGATCATTCAGCGCGAAGGGCAGGAGAATATTCTGATTCAGCTGCCGGGCATTCAGGATCCCGAGCGCGCCAAGGAAATTATCGGCAAAACCGCGCTGCTTGAATTCAAGCTGGTCGACGATGCGGCGACGGCGAACGCCGAAGATGCCATCAAAAACGGTCCGCCGCCCGGGCGCCAGGTGCTCTACGGCCATGCCGGCAGGGGCGACAGCGTCGGCGCGGAAAGGCAAGCCTACGTGGTGGAATCTCGTCCCTTGATGACCGGCGAGTACGTGCAGGACGCGCGCGTGCGGCCGGCGCAGCAACTCCAGGGCGCCTCCGTGGAGCTGATTTTAAACGGCCCGGGCGCAAGGCTGTTCGAGCAGATCACCGCGGCCAACGTCAAACGCCGCCTGGCGATCGTCCTCGACAATCGCGTTTACTCCGCGCCGGTCATCCAGGAGCGGATCGGCGGCGGCCACGCTTCGATCACCGGCAATTTCGATATCAAAGAAGCGCGCGATCTTGCGATCGTGCTCCGCGCCGGCGCGCTCCCCGCGCCGGTCGAGATTCTGGAAGAAAGAACCGTCGGTCCTTCGCTGGGCAGCGATTCGATTCGCCAGGGCGTGATCTCGTTTGTTGTCGGCGCCAGTCTGGTGATCATGTTCATGCTGGTTTATTACCGGGGCGCCGGCATCCTGGCCGACGTCGCGTTGCTGTTTCACATTCTGTTTTTGCTGGCGATCCTGGCCGCCTTCAAAGCGGTGCTGACGATGCCCGGCATCGCCGGCATCGTGCTGATCGCGGGCATGGCCGTGGACGCCAACGTGCTCATCAATGAGCGGATCCGCGAAGAGCTGCGCGGCGGGCGAACGCCGCGCTCGGCCGTCGAGGCGGGCTTTCAGCACGCCATGCCGGCCATCATCGACACCAACGTCACCACTTTTCTCTCGGGCGTTATTCTTTTTCAGTTCGGCACCGGTCCGATCAAGGGCTTCGCGGTCACGCTTTGCATCGGCATCCTGACCACCGTGGTCACGGCCGTCTACATGACGCGAATTTACTACGATTACCGCGCGGTGGCGGGCCAGTTGAAACACATCAGCATTTAAAAAAGGGAAGCCTCATGGAACTGATCAAACCTGGGACCAAGATACCGTTTACCCGATACCGTCACATTGCCGTGGCGATTTCATCGGTAATCAATCTGTTGGTCCTGGTGTTGCTGTTTACCAAAGGACCGCTGCTCGGCGTGGACTTCGCGGGCGGCACCGTGGCGCAGCTCAAGTTCACCAAGCCGGTGACGATCCCCGAGGTCCGAAACGCGCTCGGCGAGCTGGGTGCCGGGGACACGGTCATTCAGGATTTTGGCCAGCAAGGCTCCAACGAGTTCCTCGTGCGCCTGCAGCGAACCTCGGTGCAGCTCGGCGAACTGGGCGAAGAAATCAAAGCGCGACTCGGCAAGCAATTCGGCGCGAAGGGTTTCGAGGTGCGCCGGATCGAATCGGTGGGTCCGAAAGTCGGCAGTGAGCTGCGCCGCAAGGGCGCCTGGTCCGTGATTGCGGCCACGGTCATGATGGGACTCTACATCTGGCTGCGTTTCGAGCTGCGTTTCGGTCTCGGCGCGGTGGTCGCCCTGGTGCACGATGTTTTGGTGACCATCGGCGCGCTGATCGTCGCCAATTACGAATTCGATTTGACCATCGTCGCGGCGCTCCTGACGGTGGTCGGCTATTCGGTCAACGATACCGTGATCGTGTGCGATCGCGTGCGCGAGAACATGCGCAAGATCAAGCGGGAGAGCCTGGAGAGCATCATCAACACCAGCATCAACGAGACCTTGAGCCGGACGATCATCACCACCGGCACCGCGATCCTCGTGCTGCTCGCGCTTTTCGTGCTGGGCGGCGGCGTCATTCGCCCCTTTGCCTTCGCTCTGCTGGTCGGGTTTTTCTCCGGTGTTTATTCGACGATTTTCATCGCCAGCCCGGTGGTTCTCATGTGGGAGAAACGGGCGGCGGCAAAAAAATCCTAGCCGCGTTTTGCCGGCGCCGCCGGCATTTCGATGAGAGCACAACTGCGCCGTTAGCTTCGATGCCGAGCGAGCTCGCCAAACGCTGGGTGCTGAAACCCTTCGACGAAGCGGGCGCCGCGCGCCACGCCGAGCAGTTGAAAATCCCGCCGCTGGTGGCCCGGCTGCTGGTGCAGCGCGGCTACGGCGAAAGCGATCAGGCGCGGCGCTTTCTGTCCTCGAGCCTGCGCGAAGACCTGCCGTCGCCGTTTGAAATGACCGATATGGAGCCGGCCGTGCACCGGCTGATCCAGGCGCTGCGCCAGGGGGAGAAGATTGGCGTCTGGGGCGACTACGACGTGGACGGCACCACCGGCGCGGCGGTGCTGGTGACGTTTCTCCGCGAGCTCGGCGCCGAGCCGGTCTACTACGTGCCGCACCGGATCGAAGAAGGCTACGGCCTCAACGTCGAAGGGCTGCGCCGGCTGAAAGAGCGCGGCGTCGATCTGCTGGTGACGGTCGATTGCGGCATCGCCAACGCGGCCGAAGTCGCCGCGGCGGGCGCCCTCGGGCTCGACGTGATCGTCGTCGATCATCATCAGCCGCCCGAAGAGCTGCCGCAGGCGATCGCGGTCATCAACCCGCACCGGCGCGATTGTTCGTTTCCCGACAAAGGGCTCTGCGCCGCGGGCCTGGCTTTTTACCTCGTCATCGGGCTGCGCGCGAGGCTGCGCGACGACGGCTGGTTTCCGCGCGCGGTGCCCGACATCCGCCGCTATCTCGACATCGTCACCCTCGGCACGATCGCCGACATGGTGCCGCTCCGGGGCGTCAATCGCACGCTGCTGCGCCGCGGCCTGGCCGAGCTCGGCGCGTCGCAGCGCCCCGGCATCGTCGCGCTCAAGCAGGTCGCCGGGGTTCCCGACGGCGCGGTCAGCGCGGGGCAGGTCGGCTTTCGCCTCGGCCCGCGCATCAACGCCGCGGGCCGGGTCGATTACGGCATCAAAGTCGTCGAGCTGCTGACCACGGAGTCGAGCGAGACGGCGCTGCGCATCGCGCAGGAGCTGGACGCGCACAACAGCGAGCGGCGCGCCGTGGAAGCGGCGGTGCTCGAGCAGGCGCTCGCGCGCGCCCGCGCAGTGCTCGACGGCGCCCGGCGCCATTCGCTGGTGGTGGCCGGCGAAGGCTGGCATCCCGGCGTGCTCGGCATCGTCGCATCGCGCCTGGTCGAAAAGTATTACCGCCCGACCGTGGTGATCGGCTTCAACGGCGGCGAAGGCAAGGGCTCGGCGCGAAGCATCCGCGGCTTTCATCTGGTCGAGGGCTTTCGCGGCTGCGCCGAGCACCTGGTGAAATACGGCGGCCACGAATACGCCGGCGGCTTGTCGATCAGCGCGGACAAGCTCGAAGGCTTCGCCGCGGCCTTCGAAGCCGTGGCGCGCGAGCGGCTCAGCGCCGATGATCTGCGCCCGCTGCTCGAGCTCGACGCGGCGCTGGATTTTTCGCAAATCGGTCTCGGCCTGATGCGCGAGCTGGAAGTGCTCAAGCCCTTCGGCGTGGGCAATCCCGAGCCGCTGTTCATGACCGCGAAGGCCGAGGTCTGCGAGCGCAAGGTTTTCTCGAGCGGCGTGCGCTACCGGCTGCGCCAGGGGGAGCGCGCGATTGGCGGCGTGATCTTCGGGGTCGGCGAGGACTTTCCCGGCCGCCCGGGCGAGCGCATCGACGTCGCCTACCGGCTCGCCGAGAACGAATGGAACGGCGCCACGACGGTGGAATTGAAGATCGCCGATGTGAAGGTCTCGGAAGCGGTTTGAGCCTGGAGCCCGGCGTAAAAAAAAACGATGCACTCACGGGAGGAACGATGATGGCGAGTTGGAGTTCGGCGCGGATCGGCCTGCGTTGGTTGGGCATGGCTTGCATGATCGCGATGAGCAGCGCGCAGGGTTTTGCGGCGGAGGTCGGCGGCAAACCGGAGAAGCCCGATGTGATCGTCACCTACGCGCAGCCGAGCGGCGCGTTCACGCCGATCTGGGTGGCCTACGAAGCGGGGCTGTTCAAAAAATATGGTCTGAACGCAACGCTTCAATTGCTGACGCCGCAGGTTTCCGCCCAGGCCGTCGTGTCCGAGGAAGCGGATTTTTACACCGACGGCCCGGACCTGATCAACGCGCGGCTGCGCGGCGGGCAGGTGAAATATTTCGCCGGCACGATTCAGCAACTGGTCTTCGAGATGTGGGCGGCCAAAGAATTCAAAACCGTGCAGGATCTCAAGGGCAAAACCGTGGCGGCGAGCACGCCGCGCGCCGCCCTCGACACCGCGACCCGGGAGACGTTGAAAAAATTCGGCCTGGTGCCGGACAAGGACGTGCAGGTTCTTTACGTGCAGACCGTGCCGGCGATTCTCAGCGCGATCATCGGCGGCAAAACCGCCGCCGGCACGCTGTCGGCGCCGAACACTCTCAAGGCAAAGGAAGCCGGGCTCAATCTTCTGGTCGATATCGGCAAGCTCAACATCCCGGCCTTCCAGGTGGTTTACGGCGCCACGGAAAAATATCTCAAAAATTATCCCAACAACGTGTGGGCTTTTCTCAAGGCGATCGCCGAGGGCGTCGCGCTCTCGCACAAGGACAGCGCGGCGGCGAAAAAAGCGATCGCCAAGTACGGCAAGATCGAAGATGCGCCGACGGTGGCCGGCACCTACGATGCCTTCGCGCCGTACTGGGCGATGAGCCTGGCGGTGCGCGCCGAGGCGATCAAAGCGCAGTTTGCGTATCTCGACGAAAAGGAATTTCCCAACGCCAAAAGCGCCGATCCCAGGGATTTCTACGACAACAGCTTCGTCGAGGCGCTGGCCAAGGCGGGCTTTCTCAAGAATCTCGGCATGCGCTGAGTCGCGCGCCGCCTCAATTGGCGATCATCAGATGGCAATCGCGCGGCAGCTTGCGGGTGAGGCCCTTGAGCACGTGGCCGCGCAGCATGTGATAAAACGCCGAGCGCCGCGAGGCGCCGATCAGTACGGTGTCGACGTCGAGCAGCTTGGCGGCGCTGGCGATCGCCTCGGCGGCGTTGTGCGAGACCGTCCAGATCGGAATGATCTCGATATTTTTTTCCCGCGTCGCCTGCAGCGCCGCGCGCAGGGTGCGCAATCCTTCCTCGTTGGGCGTGTGCGGCGTGTCGCCGGCGAATAGCCCCGGCCATTCCTCCACGAAGATGCAGTAGAGCGCCGATTCGCCGCGTCCCTTGACCCGGTTGATGCCTTCCTGAATCAGGCGCGGCGATTCGTCGCGCAGCGCGAGCAGAGTCGAAGACGGATAGAAGGGCTTCAGCTCCACCGCTTCGGCGAGGGTCACGAGCCCTTTCAATTCGTCGGCCACCAGGCCCTCTGAGGCGCGGTAGGCGCGCGCCTGCAGGCGCTGCAAGAAGGGAATCCGCACCAGCAGATCGACGAACCAGGCGCGGCGCACGCCGATCGCGGTGAGCATCCCCAGCGCGGTCACCGCGCCGCCGAAGTAGGTCGCGAGATGTTTCTCGACGAGATTCACGGCCCAGGCGAGCACGACCATGGCGGTGGTGAAGATGCCCAGCCAGAAGGCGGGATCGCGCCGGCCGAGGCGCCAGCGGATCGAATCGAGACTCGCCGAAGAAAACACGAAAGCGCCGAGCAGGCCGAAGGCGTACATGTCGCCGAGCAGCTTCATTTCGCCGCCGCTCGCGAGAATCACCGCGACCGGGATGAGCGTGGCGATGCCCACGGCGATGTGCGGCGTGTTGAAGGCGCCGTTGCGCACGGCGAGAATTTTCGGCAGAAAGCCGCCCTTCACCAGCGCGAGAAAGACGTGGTAGGCGCCGATGATCGCGGTGTTCGAGGCGAAGAGAAGCAGGCTCGAGGCGGTGAGCACCACCGCGAGCTTGATGCCGAGGCCGCCGGTTGCGAAGGCCAGCTCGGAAATAAACCGCTCGCTCTCGGTCGCCTTGATCCGATCGGGCAGCAGGCCGATCGACAGCGCGGTCAGGATCGGCGCGGTGACCACCATCGTGACGATCACGGCGATCATCGCGCGGCGCGTGGTTCGGCGCAGCGGATAGCGCATGGCCGGGCTGAGCTGGCTGATGCTCTCCAGACCGGAAAACGCCAGCCACGCCGACGCGAAGCCGACCAGGAGATCGTAGACGGACAGCCCGTGGCCGGTGCCCATGCGGCTCAGCACGGTGGTCCATTGATCGCTGTCCATGCCCGCGACCGCGCTGCCGATCACCACGAGATTGACGAAAAAAGAAGCGCACGCCATCACCAGCGAAACCGTCGCGCTCTCGCGGATGCCGATGATATTGAGCGCGGCGAGCACGCCGACGCCGGCGCAGGAAAGCAGCACCACGTGGGCGTCCAGCGCGGGAAAGGCGCTGCCGACGTATTGAAAGCCCGACACCGCCGAGATCGCCGTGGTGAGAAAATAATCCACGGTGATGAGCATGCCGCCGAGACAGCCCCACATCGGTCCGAAGGCCTTGGTCGTGATCGTGACCACGCCGCCGCCCTCGGGATTGCGCCAGGAAATTTCAATGTACTTGAGCGAGAGGAGAATGAAGCCGCCGGTGGTGAGCAGCACGAAAAACGGCGTGGCGTCCCGGACGTGGCCGTAGAGGATGCCGGGCACGTAGTACACCGACGTGCCGATATCGCAAAACACCACCGCCCAGGCGAGAAACCACGTGAGTTGCCTGGTATCCTTCGTCGGTCCCATCAAGAATCGGCTGTGTGTTTTCGCTCGAAGGCGCGCGTTCTCGCTGCAATCGTCAAGCTCTTGCATTGATATCGTCGTTCGACTTATCATGCAACCTACCGAGTGCCATGGCCCTCCCCGGACAATACTTCCAAAAACTCGTCGAAAGCTGCCCCGACATCATCATCTCGGTCGACAAGCAGGGGACGATCATTTTCTATAACGACGGCGCGCGCCAGAACCTGGGCTTCAGCTACGAAGAAGTGCTGGGAAAAAACGTGCTGGAAATTTATCCGAGCATCGAGGAGGCCAAGCGCGTGATGGCCGCCATGCGCGCGGCCGACACCGCGGGCAAGGGGCGGCTGTGCAACTTCGAGACGGTCTTCAAGACCAAAAAGGGCGAGACGATTCCGGTGGCGATCTCGGCCTCGATCACCTACGACGAGCACGGCCACGAGATCGGCTCCATCGGTTTCGCCAAGGACATCCGGGAAATCCGCCGGCGCGATCAGCTGGTCACCCTGGGCGAAGTCGCCATCGGCCTTTCCCACGAGGTGAACAACTCCCTCGAGGTGCTGGTCAATCAGATCGAGGTGCTGCGCCAGTTCGTCGCCCGGGTGGCGAGCGACGAAGATTATCTCGTCGAATCCGATCGGCTCGACTCGATCGCTTCGCAGGTGAAAAAAATTCAGGACATCACCGGCCGGATCAGCCAGATGGCCGACGAGGGCGAGTACGGCACCAAGGAATATCTGCACGGCAAGATGATGACCGATCTGCGCGTGGCGCCCGACGCCCAGCCGTGCGATCGGCTCAAGCCCGACCCGAGCCATCCGCTGAGCGGGCTGCGCGTGCTGATCGTGGACGACGACGCCGGTGTCTGCCGCTCGCTCAAGGATCTGCTGAGCGCGGAAGGTTGCTGCGTCGAAACCGCCGACTCGGGGGTGCGCGGCCTGGAGCGGCTGGAGCGCCAGCCCTTCGATCTGGTGCTGAGCGATGTGGTGATGCCCGACATGGACGGCTACGAGCTTTATCAGGCGGTCAAGAAGGCGACGCCGTCGCTGCCGGTGATCTTGATGACCGCGTTCAACTACGACAAGGACCACATCATCAAGCGCAGCTGCCTCGAAGGCTTGCAGGGAGTCATCTTCAAAAAGCCGGTCAATCCGGTGATGCTCAAGAACGTATTGCTGCAGCAATGCCGCCCCGAGCAAGCCCGCCCCGGCGAACCCCGCGCCGCCGCCGCGCATTGATTCGCAGCTTTCCTAATTTTGTCGGGGTCCGATCGTGAGCAAGGAAGATTTTTATAATCAGGGCATGGAGCTTTTCGCCGAAGAGAAGCTCGATGAGGCGATCGCCGCCTATCGGCGCGCCCTCGACGAAGATCCGCGCTACGCCGACGCGCTGCACGCGCTGGCCATGACTTACGCGCATCAGGAAAAATTCGACGAAGCGATCGAAGCGGCCAAGCGGCTGATCGAAATTGCTCCCGACGACGAGCTGGCGCACACCAGCCTGTCGATTTTTTATCAGAAAAAGGGCCTGATCGCCGAAGCCGAGCAGGTCGCCGCCACGGCCCGCACCCTGGGCTGGAAGCGCGAGCTCGCCGACCGCAATAAAACCTGACCCGCGCCGCCGCCGCAGAGTTTTTTCCACAAATCTTCGCTTCGGGGCGCCTCGCGCCGTGCGGAATTCTGCCCGCAACTTCCCCCCGGGGAGGCGGCTGTTCCTGCTTTCACAGCTTCTTGCAGTTTGAAAAGGGACTCGATAAGAAAAGATCACGAAAAAGTTTGCAAGCTTCAGCGGAGAGAAGTCGTGACCCTCGCCACCACCCCCCTCGCCAGACTGGTCAAGCTGATCGCCGACGACGCGCGGCTCGACGACCGGATTCGCGACACCCAGGCGGCCCTGGCGCTGGTGAAGAGGCGGGTTTCGGAATCTCTGGCGCAACACTACATCTCGATGCGCGAGCCGAGAATTCAACTGCCGGAGGATCTTATGCGCGAAGAACAATCGTACGAGCGTTTGTTGCAGGCCCTGCAGGACATGAAAAACGAGATCGCCAAGCAGATACGCCCGGTGGAAGAGCAGATCATCCAGGCGAACGTCGATCACCTGCGCCAGACTTTCAACCAGGAAAGCCAGCGGCTGGCCAAGTGCCTCGACGATATCGACGAAAATATCCTGGCGTGCCGCCAGTACCTGCACGACTACGAGCGCATTCGCGCCGGCCTGTACGCGCTCAATGAAAAGCTCACGCAGCTCGGCGCGGAATCGATTGTGATCCCGGACGGTCTCCCGACCAGCGATCTCGGCGAGATCGTCGGCGAGCGCATCCAGGCGCTGCGCATGCAGGGCAAAATCTGAGCCGCGGCGCGGCGCCTTTCGGCGCCGCCGGTTCAAACTTCGCTCCGCCTGCGCGGCGATCCAGATCGCTCACAGCGCGGGCCGGCGGGAAGTGGTTTCAAACTTCGCCCATCGGTTTGGCGCTGCGCAGCTCCGACGGCCGCAGCACGCCGTAACCCACCGACACAATCGCGATCACGCCGCAGGCGGCGACGGTCCGCGGCGCCCCCAGCGCGGTTGCCATCAAGCCGAAAGGAAAACTGCCCATCGGGCCCAGGCCGCGGTTGATCAGGCCGAACAGCGCCATGACTCGGCCGCGGTTGCTTTCGTCGGCGTGAATTTGCAGCAGCGTTGCCACCGACGACAGAAACGTCGTCTGAAAAGCGCCGGCGATAAACAAAAACACCAGCGAGAGCGCAAAGTGCTTCGACGCGGCGAAGCAGAATATCGCGGCGCCGAATCCGCCGGCGAGAAACATCAGCAGGCGGTGCGGCTTGGGAAAGCGCCGCACGGAAGCGAGGCTGAGCCCGCCGACGATCGCGCCCGCGCCCGGCGCCATCAGCAACAGCCCCAGTCCCGGCGCGCCCACCTGCAAAATATCGCGCGCGAACACCGGCATGAACTGCGTGTACGGCTTGGTGCAGAACGTGACGATGCCGAGCACGGTGAGGAGCGCCAGAAAAATCGGCGTGCGCCAGGCGAGCTCGAGCCCGTCCAGGGTGTCGCGGGTAAGGCTCTGGCGTTTGTCCGCGGGCGCGGCCGGCGCGATGCGGATCATAAAAATCGTGATCAGGACCAAAAGATTTCCCGCCGTCGCCGCGAAAAAGCAGCCCTGGGTGTCCACCCAGGGAATCAACAGGCCGCCGATCGACGGGCCGAAGAGCATCGAGCCGTTGAAGACCATTTGATAGAGCGTGATCGCGTTGGGCAGATCGGCGCGCGGCACGAGCTGGTGCAGGATCGACTGGCGCACCGGCTGCTCGAAGGAAACGCAAAAGCCGGTGAGCGCCGAGACCAGCAGCAGATGCCAGACGCGAATGATGCCGAGGTGATTCATCACGCCGAGAAAAAACGCCATCGCTAAAAACGCGCTCTGGGTGGCGATGAAGATGGTTTTGCGATCGGCGCGATCGACCACGGCGCCGCCGATGGCGGAAAACAGCACCCGCGGTAAACCGAGGCAGAATCCTTCCAGGCCGAGATAGAACGGCGAGTCGGTGAGCTGAAAGATGAGCCAGCTTTGCGCCGTCGCCTGCACCAGCGTGCCGGTGTGCCCGAGAAAAAGGCCGCACCAAAAAATGAAATAGTCGCGGCAGCGAAAGGCGCGGAAGGTGCTGCTGAACCACATCGGCGTACGTGCCCGGTGAAAAAGCGAAAAAGTCAGCAGGGGAGGATGCCGGCTTGATTACAGAGCGCCTGGTAAGTCGGGCCGTCGAGCTCGTCGCCGGCCGGCAGCCCGGCGCCGACGCGAAAACTCCTGAGCGCCGCGCGCGTGCGCGGGCCGATCAGGCCGTCGATTTTTCCCGGCGCATAGCCGAGAAACAGCAGCGCCACCTGCGCGGTGCGCATTTCGAGATCGGGCACCGAGCCGGCGGCAAAGCGCTGAAACTGCTCGGCGAGCTTCACGTCGTAGCGGTTTTGCCAGTAGCTCGCGCCGTTGTACTGGCGCGCAAAGCCGGCCCAGTCTTTTCTCACGAGCCTTTCCGCCAGCCCGTTGAACTTGAGAAACCCCGCCATGCACGCAAGCTGCGCGTCTTCGCTCCGGACCATTGCCCGAACCATGCGCGCGCAGGACTTGAAGCCGCCGGCGCCGTAGTTGAATCCCATCACCTGTCCCATGCCCCAGGAAGCCGACTTGAGCGCCGGCTCCGAGCCGAGCTTCGCCTTGGCGCAGAGCGCGAGCGCTTTCTCCAGCTTGCCGTACTGTTCCGAAAGCGCGCCGTAGTTGCCGGCGGGCCCGGAAATATCCGGCGCCACGCCGTCGAAGCGGCCGCCGGTGTATTTGCGAAAGATGTGGCGCTCGAAAAGAATCTGCGGCCGGCGATCGACGCGAAAGCCGAATCCCTGGGTGAGCCCGGCGGTCTCCACTTCCACCACGGTCCAGATGTAAGCCGCATCGCCGGGCCCGAGCCCGGCGAGCGCCAGCGCCTGGTTCAGCCCCGCGCGCGTCAGCGGCTGTCCCTTGCCGACGAATTTCACTGGTGCGGTTGCTCCTTCGAATGAAGTCGGCCATTGCAGGATTGGCCGAGCGCAATGTAGCACAAATTGCACTCGGATGGAGAGACAGCAAGAATTTTCAGACTCGAAGCGCCCATCGGTTTCGAAAAATGCCCGCTTGCCGAGATAAAAGTGACGCCGGGGCGCAACGCGCGTAATTGGTACTCGGTCGAGCTTGTACCCGTTTCCCTTGTCACAGACTCTTAATATGCGCTTCAAACCCTAAATACATTCCGGCCGCCATAGTGCGGGAATTTTACCTGACAAGGAGTTCTCGCCTATGGATCGGAAGAAGTTCATCACGCTATTGTTTGCAGTGTTCCTGCTTTGCGCGCGCGCCGCGAATGCGGATCCCAAGCTCATCGCGATCGGGAGAGTCAGCGGTCTTTATCAGGATTTTGCCACGCAGACGGCAGGCGTGCTGGAAAACGGCTTTCCGGGAAACCGTCTCGGCGGGCTCGGCTCCGGCATCGCCTACGCGGGGGGCAATACCTTTCTCGCAATACCCGACCGGGGTCCGAATGCGTTTGGGTATAATTCCCTGGTCGACGACACGGTCTCTTTTATCAACCGGTTCCACACCTTGAACCTGAGTTTGGCGCCGAGCGATCCCGGTTCGCCGCTGCCCTTCACGCTGACGCCCATGCTGGTCGGCACCACTTTGCTGTCGAGCCGGACACCGCTGGTTTACGGAAACGGCACCACCGTGGGTCTCGGCTCGGGAGCGCCTGCATTGAACAAGATCGATCACACATTTTATTTCACCGGGCGCTCGGACAACTTCGATGCTCTGCAGCCCTCGACCAATCCCGTTGACGGACGGTTCGATCCCGAAGGCATTCGCTTGTCGAACGACGGTAAGAGTCTATTCATCTCGGATGAATACGGCCCTTCCCTCTATGAATTCGACCGCGCGACCGGCCGGCGCATCCGGGCTTTTGCGCTGCCGGCAAATCTGGCGATTACGAACCTGAATTCTCAAGGGGCCGTGGAAATCGCCGACAACAAAGTCGGGCGCATCTCGAACAAGGGCATGGAAGGTCTGGCGATCACACCGGACGGCAAGACGCTCGTGGGCATCATGCAGGCCAATCTCGAGCAGGATAACGTCAACAGCCTGCGGATTATCGCCATCGACACCCGCACCGGGCGCACCAGTCAATATGCCTATCAGCTCACTGACGGATCGGGAGTCAGCGAGATTCTCGCGATCAACGACCATCAGTTTCTGGTCGACGAGCGCGACGGCAAAGGCCTGGGCGACAAACCGCTGCCGACGGACAAGCCGTCCAAGGCCGGAGTCAAAAAAGTGTACCTGATCGATCTAAACGGCGCCCAGGATGTAAGCGCGATAAAGGGAGACCTTGCGCCCTTCGCGGTGAGCAAGACGTTGTTCCTCGACATCGTGAGCAAGCTCAACGCTGCGGGAATCGACAGTCTCTTCATCCCATCGAAGCTCGAAGGCATGACGTTCGGTCAGGATGTCGTGATCGGCGGCGTGACCCACCATACTCTGTACATCGCCAACGACAACGACTTCCTCGGCGAAATCGCCGACCCGACGGACCCGGCCAACGAGATCGTGGAAAACCCCAATCAGTTTTTGTCTTTGCGTTTCCCGATGCCGACTTGCCGGGCTTTGCCCCGCAGAAGGTCCGGACTTCGTCATCCGGTCACGACCGCGACGACGACGATTGAAACCCGAGCCAGCGTGGCGCGGCGTGAGTCGGCCGCGCCACGCTGGAATTTTCCCTGAGGCCGCATCTGCCCCCGTATTTTCTCGCGCCGATTCTTTCGGATATTCAGGCGTCTCATTTTGAATGGGGCATATTCGAGCGGGCTGATACGAAGATTATCAAACGGCAGGCTCAATCATAGTAAATCGAATGCGAACACGACCTGAAGATCGGTAGCGCTGACCCATTCTGTAATGTAGTTAAGCTTGTTGTGGTGGTCCCAACGGGACTCGAACCCGTGTTCCCGACGTGAGAGGCCGGTGTCCTAACCGCTAGACGATGGGACCTTGGCTGAGGAGGAAGGACTCGAACCTTCAATCGCCTGATCCAGAGTCAGGTGGCTTACCAGTTAGCCGACTCCTCATTGCAGCGTGGATAAAGCTAAAAGAATTAGCCGGGGGAGTCAAGTTGCGGGATGCTTTCCAGGGCCTGGTGCAGGCGCTTGAGCGTGCGCTCTTTGCCGAGCACGGCGATCACGTCGTGAATGCCGGGGCTCACCGTGCCGCCGGTGAGCGCGACGCGCACGGGCTGCGCGAGCTTGCCCATGGCCAGGCCGTGCTCGCTCAAAGTCTCGGTGAAGGCCTGCTCGATCGCCGCTTCGGTGAATGCGCCGAGCGCCGCGAGCTTGTCGATCAAGCTGCGCAGCGGCGCCGCCGCCTCGGCGGTCAGGAATTTTTTTACCGCCTTCTCGTCCGGCGTGATTTCATCGGACAAATAATAGTGCGCGGCGTCGACCAGCTCGACCAGCGTTTTGGCGCGCTCCTGCAAGGTGGCGATCATCTTCTTTAGCCATTCCTTATCCTGAGGCAGCGGATAATTTTTGGCCCGGATGTAGGGCGCGATCTCCTCGGCGAGCCGCTCGAGCGGGCGCGATTTCAGGTAATGAAAGTTGACCCAGAGAAATTTCTCGGGATTGAACACGCCGGCGGATTTGCCGATGCTTTCCAGACTGAATTTTTCGATCAGCTCGTCGCGCGAGAAAATTTCCTGGTCGCCGTGGGACCACGCCAGGCGGACCAGGTAATTCACCACCGCCTCGGGAAAATAGCCCAGGTCGCGGTAGGCGGTGACCGAAGTCGCGCCGTGGCGTTTGCTGAGGCGCGCCTTGTCGGTGCCGAGGATGAGCGGCACGTGGGCGAACTGCGGCAGCTCGCGCCCGAACGCTTCGTAGAGCTGAATCTGCCGCGGCGTGTTGGCCAGATGATCGTCGCCGCGGATGATATGCGTGATCGCCATGTCGATGTCGTCGACGACGACGCAAAAATTATACGTCGGCGTGCCGTCGGAGCGGGCGATGATGAGATCGTCGAGCTCGCGATTGTCGAAGACCACATCGCCCTTGATCAGGTCTTTGACCACCGTCGAGCCTTCGCTGGGCGAGCGAAAGCGGATCGTGTACGGGCGATCGGCCGGCAAAGCCGCCACCACGCCCGGCGCCGGCCGGCAGGTGCCGTCGTACATCGGCTTGCGCTTTTCTTTCAGCGCCGCCTGGCGCTTGGCGTCGAGCTCGGCGGGCGAGCACACGCACGGATAGGCTTTCGCCGCTCCGAGCAGCTCTCGGACTTTTTCCTTGTAGAGCGGAAAACGCTCGGTCTGATAAAACGGCCCTTCGTCGTAATCGAGCTCGAGCCACTGCATCGCGTCCAGGATCGCCTGAATCGCCTGCGGCGTGGAGCGCTCGCGGTCGGTATCCTCGATGCGCAGGATGAATTTGCCGCCGGTGTGGCGGGCAAAAAGATAATTGAACAGCGCGGTGCGCGCGCCGCCGATGTGCAGATAACCGGTCGGACTGGGCGCAAAGCGGGTGCGGACTTGAGCCATGAGGTAAACTAACAGGCGAGTAAAAAGCCGTCAACGATGCGTTATAAATCCGCTTTGTTTGTGATACTATTTCGCTATTCCCCGAGGAGAACGAGCAGGTGGAGACCAAGGCATCCAACGACGGTGCAGGAGCGGCAACGGGCGCGGCGGAAACGCAGCCGTCGCATTTCATTCGCAATATCGTCCTGGAAGATTTGAAAAGCGGCAAAAACCAGGGACGAGTGCACACTCGTTTTCCGCCCGAGCCCAACGGTTATTTGCATATCGGCCACGCCAAAGCCATTTGCCTCAATTTCGGCCTTGCCGCGGAATTCGGCGGGCTTTGCAATCTCCGCTTCGACGACACCAACCCGAGCAAGGAAGACATCGAGTACGTGGAGTCGATCAAAGAAGACGTGCGCTGGCTCGGCTTCAGTTGGGACGACCGCGAGTTCTACGCGTCGGATTATTTCGAGCAGCTCTATCGGTTTGCCGTTCAACTCATTCAAGCCGGCAAGGCTTTTGTCTGCGATCTGACCGCGGAGCAGATCCGCGAATACCGCGGCACGCTGACCGAGCCGGGCCGAAATAGCCCGTACCGCAACCGCTCCATCGAAGAAAACCTCGATCTTTTCGCGCGCATGCGCGCCGGCGAATTTGCCGACGGCAGCCGCACCTTGCGCGCCAAGATCGACATGGCCTCGCCGAATATCAATCTGCGCGATCCGGTCATGTATCGCGTTTTGCGCGCGACCCATCATCGCACCGGGGACCGCTGGTGCATCTATCCGACTTACGATTTCGCCCACGGCCAGTCGGATTCGATCGAAGGCATCACCCACTCGATCTGCACCCTGGAGTTCGAAGACCACCGGCCGCTTTACGACTGGTTTCTCGATCAGCTCGGCGTGCACCACCCGCAGCAGATCGAGTTTGCCCGGCTGAACCTCACTTACACGGTCATGAGCAAGCGCAAGCTGCTGCAGCTGGTGCAGCACAAGCTCGTGTCGGGGTGGGACGATCCGCGCATGCCGACCCTGGCCGGCTTTCGCCGGCGCGGCTATACGCCCGAGGCGATCCGCAATTTCTGCGAGCGCATCGGCGTGGCCAAGCGCAATAGCGTGGTCGACATCGCCATGCTCGAGCACAGCCTGCGCGACGATCTCAACAAGCGCGCGCCGCGGGTGATGGCGGTGCTGCGGCCGATCAAAGTCGTGCTGGAGAATTATCCCGCCGGGCAGGTCGAGGAATTGGAAGCGGTCAACAATCCCGAAGATCCCGCCATGGGAACGCGCCGGGTGCCGTTCTCACGCGAGCTTTACATCGAGCAGGACGATTTTCGCGAAGATCCGCCGAAAGGTTTCTTCCGTCTCTCGCCGGGAAAAGAGGTGCGGCTGCGCTACGCCTACATCATCAAATGCAACCAAGTGGTCAGGGACCCGGCGACCGGCGCGATCGCCGAATTGCGCTGCACCTTCGATCCCGAAACTAAAAGCGGCGCAGGCCAGACGCGGCGCAAAGTGAAGGCGACGATTCACTGGGTGTCGGCCGAACACGCGCTCGCCGCCGAGGCGCGGCTTTACGATCATCTCTTCGCCAGGGAAGATCCCGACGATATACCCGAAGGCTCCGATTGGCTCGCCAATCTCAACCCCAAATCCCTCGAGCGCTTGACCGACTGCCGGGTCGAGCCGTGCCTCGCCAGGGCGCGCGCCGGCGAGCGCTTTCAATTCGAACGCCTCGGCTATTTTTGCGTCGACGGCGAGGATTCGTCGCCGCAGAAACTGGTCTTCAATCGCTCGGTGACGCTGCGCGACAGTTGGGCGAAAATCGAGAAGGGCGCGCGCAAAAACTAAAAGCGATACCCTACGTGCAGGCCCACCAGGTTTTGAAATACCTTGAATTTGTCTCTCGCGGCGACGCCGGGAAACGGCACCGCGTTTGGGTCGCCGCCAGTCTCGAGCACGTTGTTGTTCACCCGCCGGGTTTTATAGAAGACCGCCATGTAGCCCACGTCGATTTTTAACCGGCGCCAGTTATAGCCCGCGCCCGCGGTGACCGTGAGATAGTCCGCGCCGGGAATCGCCGGGCCGAGCGTTTTCGCCGGGATCGGTGTTTGATCCAATCCCAATCCCGCGCGCAGCTCCAATTGCGGAATAATCTTGTAGGCCGCGCCGACTCGCAGCGAGCTCGAGTCACGCCAGTCTTCCGGAAGTAAAAATCCTGGGATCGGCACCGCTCCACCCAGGCCAGGCAACGGTGTCGAGAACGAGGCTTTGAGGTGTTTGAATTCGCTCCAGCGCGCATAGTCGTACTGCATCTCGAGCGCCCACTGCGGATTGATCTGCCAGTGAATTCCGGCATTGATCGTGGCCGGCGTGGGCAGATGGATCCCGGAGGCTTTGGTGCCCGTGAATGTTCCGCCCGCACCCGAAGCGTCGGTGAATTTCACATCGGCGGAGTCGAAACTCAGGTTGACGCGGCTCGTATAGGTGAAGCCAAAACGAAGGTTTTCCACCGGTTTTACGAGCAAACCTATTTTATATCCATAGGCATTGTCGGTGTCGGTGATGCGCAGCTTGCCGTCGCCGAAAGGGCCGAAAAAAATCGCCCGGGAAAGCAGACCGGAACTATGCACGAAACTGACCCCGCCGCCGACCGAGAGGTAAGGCAGGGGCTCCCAGGCGATGCTTGGCGTAACGAATATCGTTCGGAGCTCGGACCTGAGGGCGGCGTAGCGCGTGAAGCTGTCCGGTTTGTAACTCGTCGCCAGGCCGAACGGCGTGTAGCTGCCGATGCCGAGCGTAAATTTGCTATCGGGAATGTGATAATTGGCGAACAAATTGGGCAGAAAATCATCGTCGTGGATGTTGCGCGATTTGGCGCCGCCGTTCTCGATGCTGCTGATCGTGTTGACGTAGGTCGCGCCGCCGAGAATCTGATTGCCGTCGATCCCCGTCAGAGCGGCCGGATTGACGTAAACCGCAGAGGGATCGTCGACGCCGGCTACGGCGGCTCCGCCCATGGACTCACTCTTGGCGGTCTGCGGCGGGATGGCATACCCGCCGGCGAAAAGCTCGCTGCGGGCGCATAGAAATGAAAGGGAAACATAAAGAAATAGCGCGACCTTGCCGATTTTATCGGTCATTCATGACCCCGCGATTAAACTTGACTGCCTATGGCAAACTCTATATACCATTGCCAACTGGTGCCAAATTTTGCCATAGCCGAGGAATCGATGCAAGAAAATTTGTTAACCGCGGAGCAAGTCGCGCGCTACCTGCGAGTGGATAAATTCACGGTTTATCGACTGGTCACCAAGAAAAAGATCCCGGCATTCAAAGTCGGCAACCAGTGGCGCTTCAAGAGAGAGCTGCTCGACGAATGGTTGAAGAAGAATTCCAATCTCGACTGAGAAAAGCGGCGCGAGCAGCCGCGGCGAATACGAGCAAAGGCATCCTGCTATGCAGAAATCCAAAAAGGGCGAGCGGCGCGTTGTGATTACCGGTCTTGGCGTCGTCTCGGCGATCGGTCTCGGCAAGCAGTCGTTTTGGGACTCGCTGCGCGCGGGTCGTTCGGGCATTCGGCAAATTACTTCTTTCGATATTACCTCGTACAACTGTCAGATTGCGGGAGAGGTGAGTGATTTCGATCCCGGTGATTTCATGCCCGCGCAGACGGCACGCCGGATCGACCGCTTCGCGCAATTCGGGGTGGCCGCCGCGCGGTTGGCCGTCGAGGACGCGGGGCTCGACTTGGCGCGCGAAGGCGCGGGCACGGTGGGTATCATTCTGGGCACTTCCATCGGCACGCTTTGCTATGCCGAGCGGCAGATCGCGCTTTTTTACGAAAAGGGCGCAAAGCGGATCAACCCCTTCTTTGCGACGTCGGTGATTCCGAGCAGCGCCGCGACTCAGATCATGCTCGACCTGGGCATTCATGGACCGACGCGGACTCTGACGATGGCCTGCGCTTCGGGGACGGGCTCGGTCGGCGAGGCGTTTCATCGCGTCAAAGACGGCGATCTGGACATCGTGCTGGCCGGCGGCGCGGAGGCGCCGATCACGCCGCTGGTGATTTCGACCCTGTCGGCGATTGAGCTTTTGTCGGTTGCGAACCAGAGTCCCGAGCGGGCTTATCGCGCGTTCAGCAAGGACGCGGCGGGCTTTGTCCTGGGCGAAGGCTCGGGCATGCTCATCGTCGAAGAACTGGAGCACGCGCGGCAGCGGGACGCGAAGATTTATGCCGAGCTGCTGGGCTATGGGAGTTCATCGGACGCCTATCACGTCATGATCTTCGAGCCGAGTCTCGAGCATCCGGTGGCGGCCATCCAGAGTGCGCTGGCTGAAGCTCACCTCAACCCCGGCGAGCTGGGCTATGTCAATCCGCACGGCATCGCGATCCCCGGCCACGATCGCTCCGAGGCCGAGATCTTCAAGCTCGCGCTGGGCGAGGCGATGTCGAAGATTCCCCTGAGCGCGACCAAGCCGCTCACCGGCCACGTTCTCGGCGGCGGCGGCGCAATCGAGTTGATCGGCTGCTGCCTGATGCTGGAGAATCGCTTTCTCCATCCGACGATCAATTTGGCGCGCGAGGACTCCTCCTACGGTCTGGACTTCATTCCGGAGACCGGCCGCCCGGCGGATGTGGACGCCATGCTGTCGGTTTCTTTTGGCTTCGGCGGCTACAACGCCGCCTGCGTGCTGCGACGTTACGAGAACTGAGGATTGCCGGGACGCCACGTGTCGATCTACTCCGTTCCTACTCTGGCCACTGCGTTGCTGTCCTTCGGCCTCGGCTTTTTTATCCTCGGCCGAAACCGCCGTTCGAAGCTGAACTGGACCTTTGCGTCCTGGTGCTTTCTCACCTGTTATTGGCAGAGCTGTTGGACCGTGCTTTTCAATTTGACCGACCCGCGCCATGCGGAGCTGCTGGCCCGCCTGGGCTACTCCGGGATCATCTTTATCCCCATCGTTTTTTTTCACTTCGTGGTGGAATTCATCAAAGGCGCGCAGCAGCGCATTTTGTCGTATCTGTTCTACGCGCTCGGCGGCATGTTTTTGCTCTCCACCTGGCTCACCGATTCTTTCGTCGCCGGCGTCTACCGCTATTCCTGGGGCTACTATCCGCGCGGCGGTATGCTGCACCTTTTTTATCTGGGCTTTCTTCTGGTGATGCTTGTTTCCGGATTGAAATTATTGTGGCGCTTCAAGGAGCAGGCCGTGGGTCAGCCGACGCGGGTGAATCAGGTCAAATACGTGATTGTTTCGACGGTCATTTATTCGATGGCGGGCATCGATTTTCTCGCCAACCACGGCCTGCCTTACTATCCGCTCGGCCTGGTTTTCACCAATGTCCATGCCTGCATCGTCGCTTACGCGATCATTCAGTATCGGCTCCTCGACATCAGCGTCGCTATCAAACGGAGCCTCATCTACGCGCTGATTTTGAGCGCGTTGCTGGTTCCCTGTTACCTGGTGGTGGTCGGCGGCCAGCTCTACGCCTTCGGCAGCATCAGCTATTCGTTTTCCGCGCTCAGCCTGGCGCTGCTTGTCGGCGTCGGCTTTTTGTTTCCTAAATTCCGCTTCAAGACCGAGGACGCCCTCGAGCGCGCGCTGTTTCGCCGGCGCATCGACTATCGCGACACCTTGCTGCGCTCGAGTCGCGACATGGTCTCGATCGTCGAGGTGCGCGCGCTGGCGAATAATCTCGTTCACACCATCGGCAATGCGCTCGGGGTGGAAAAAGTGTCGCTGCTGCTCAACAACGACGCAAAACATATCTACGAGCTGGAAGCGGCGGTCGGCCTGGATTTCGATCAGCCGCGCGCGCTATTTCTGGGCGCCGACAGCCCTTTGATCGCGGCTATGCAGCGCCGGCGCGAGCCCATCGTCAAGGAGGAATTGGAATGGATTCCGCTGGGTCCCGGCACGCCGCAAACCATCGAAACCATGAGCACCCTGGGCGCGGAAATCAGCCTGCCGATCATCTCGAAAGGAAGATTGATCGGCGTACTGAATCTCGGGCATAAAGAAGATCAGACTCTCTATGCCGACGAGGATCTCGAGCTGCTCACGACGCTCACCAACCAGGCGGCGATCGCCGTCGAAAACGCGCGCCTTTACGAAAACCTGAAACAATCGCAGGACACGTTGCGGCGGGCGGACCGGCTCTCTTCGCTGGGGCTTCTCACCGCCGGTCTGGCGCACGAGATCAGAAATCCGCTGGTGGCGATCCGCACGTTCACCCAGCTCTTGCCCGAGCGCTACGACGATGCCGAGTTCCGCGAGGGCTTTCAGGGCCTCGCGCTCAAGGAGGTTGATCGGATTTGCGGGCTAATCAACGACCTTTTGAGCTTTGCCCGCCCCTCCAAGCCGAACGTGTCCCCCGAAAATATCAACGACGCGGTCGATAACATCGCGCGCATACTCGAGACCCAGGCCAAAGAAAAAGGCGTGGTGATCGCGCGCGATTTTCATGCCGATTTACCCAAGGTTTGGATTGACAGAGAACAGATGAAGCAGGTATTTATGAATCTGATTCTCAACGCGATACAGGCCATGCAGGAGGGTGGATCGATAGGTATTTCGACTCGTTCCGTCTCCCGGCATGGGACCGAGCCTGCCGGCGAGTTTGTTCAAGTCGAGGTGCGCGACACAGGTATCGGAATCTCCGAAGCAAACTTGCAGCATATTTTTGATCCATTTTTTACCAGCAAAGATGAGGGCAGTGGTTTGGGGCTGGCGGTGTCTCATCAAATCGTGCAGGAGCACGGCGGCTTTGTCACCGTGGAAAGCACGGTCGGCAAGGGCACGGCGTTTTTCGTCCACATTCCGGTGGGCAAGCCGGTGCGTCCGGCCGCAGCCAACGGCCGCGCTCAGGTGAATGAAGCGAATCTTAATCATTGACGAGTCGGAGGTTGTCAGGGAAACCCTGGCGCTGATCCTCGGGCGCGAATTCGCCGTCTCGAAGCGAACGCTCGGCGCGCAGGCATTTTCGTTTGCCGATGCCCAGGATCCGGTCGATCTGCTGATCCTCGGCGTCTCGCCGCAGCACGGTCTGGAAGCGGCGAGCCTGGTGCGCTTCGCATCCCAGCTGCCTTTCGCGGTTCTGTTCCTCGTCGATTCGAAGACCACGGCGCGAGAAATTCCGCATGAGGCGCGCTTCGACTGCCTGGCCAAGCCGTTCAATCCCTACGAGCTGCACGAAAAAGTCGGACAGCTGCTGGCGCGCCGGGCGGCGGCTCGGGCGGCGCGCGCGCCGGCCCTCGACGGCGGCGGGCGCGCTTCGCGCTATCTCGAATTTCCTTTCCTGAGCCGCAGCGCGGCGCTGCTGGTCCGGCGTTTTGCCTCGGCGCGCCTGCCGCTCCTGGTGAGCGGCGAGATCGGTTGCGGCCAGAGTCGGGTCGTCGAAGCCGTCTCCCGCCTGCAAGACGCCCCCGGCGTCCGGCTGACGATCGACGCGGGCCAGGCCAACGGCGAATATCTCGAGCAAAAAAAATTTCAATTCTCCTTCGAGCCCGCTCTGGCCTGCGCCCCGACGACTTTGATCGTTCACGATCTCGATAAAATAGCGCCGGCGGCGCAGCCGGCGTTGCTGGCGTTTCTCGAGGAAGCCGAGGAAAGACTCGCCGATCTGCGCTGCCTCGCCAGCGCCAACGGCGATCTGCTGGAGAAGGTCTACCGCGGCGAGTTTCTCGAAGCGCTTTATTACAAGCTCGCGACGCTCACGTTGAAGCTGCCGCCGCTGCGCGAGCGCGGCGAGGATATGGCCGCTCTGGCGGCTTGGTTCGCCCGGGACTGCGCGGAAAGGCTCCGGCTCGGCGAGCCGAGTTTCTCCGCGGAAGCGATCCGCCGGCTGCGCAGTTATCTCTGGTTTGGAAATCTCATGGAGCTCGAGACGGTGGTGGCGCGGACGTTGAGCGTGCATCGCAAGCCGGCGATCGACGCGGCCGATCTCATCTTCGATTTCCAAGATGCCGCCGCGGCCGCGTCGCCCGGCGATTTCACCGAATTCGTGCCGGCGGCGAGCGCAGAGATCGAACCGTCCGACGCGCGCCTTCAGCCCTTCGGCGCGAGCCCGGTGAACGGCGCGCCGCCAGCGGCGCCGGTGGACCTCCACGTGCTGATCCACGAGCTGGCGCACGAGCTTAAAAACCCCATGGTCACGATCAAGACCTTCGCGCAGCTTCTGGGCGACCGCTATCAGGACGAAAATTTTCGCACCCGCTTTCGCGAAGTGGTCGGCGGCGACATCGAGAGGATGGACGAGCTTCTGGAAGTGATGATCGAGTTTGCCGATTTCGCCGAGCCGCGCAAACGGGTCGTCGCGCTGGAAGAAAAGCTGCGCGGCGTGCTTGAGGAAATTCAACCCGACTGCGTCCGGCGCCAGGCGCGCATCGAATGGAAAAAGAACGGCGCCGTGCATCCGGTGCGCGCCGACGAGGCGCAGCTCGAGTACATTCTGAAAAACGTTCTGCTCGCCGCTCTGGGCCAGGCGCGCATGGGCAGCGAGATCGAAATCGAGCTGCCGGGCCCGAGCGCGGTGGCGGTCAGCTATCGGCGCGAGGGGGGGCGGGTGACCTCGATCGCGCATTACCTCGAGGACAAACCGGAGAGCCGGGAAAACCTGCTGCCGCTGCGGGTGATCCTGGCCAAGTACTTGTTGGAAAGCAACGGCGGACGCTTCGAAACGAGCGGCGCCGGGGGCGATAAAGAAATCTTGAAGATGGAGTTTCCGATTGCCAAGCACGGACAGCCAAACTGACATGAGCCAACCCGTCATTTTAGTCGTCGATGATGAGGCCGGGGTGCGGCAATCGCTGCAGATGGTCTTCAACAAGACCTATCGCGTGATCGAGGCCGCCGCGGCGGACGAGGCCATTCAGAAAGTCGCCGAAGAGTCGCCGGATGTGGTGCTGCTCGACATCATGATGCCGGGCACCGACGGCCTCGCGGTCTTGAAACAGATCAAGTCGGTCAACGGCGAGTGCCCGGTCATCATGCTGACCGGGCTCAACACCGCGCGCACCGCGTTCGCGGCCAAGGGCACCGGCGCCTTCGATTACGTGACCAAGCCCTTCGACGTTGAAGAGTTGCGCCTGCGGGTGGAGCACGCTTTGGAAAAAGTCCAGCTGTCGCGCGAGCTCGAGCGCCTCAAGGAGGAAGTCGGGCGCAAGTACGGCGTCGAGCACGTGATCGGCAAATCCAAACAGATCGTCGACGTTTTCAAGGCGGTGAGCATGGTCGCGGCCAAGAAAAGCACCGTGCTGATCACCGGCGAAAGCGGCACCGGCAAGGAGCTGATCGCGCGCGCGATCCACTACAACAGCGACCGGCGCGCCAAGCCCTTCGTCGTGGTCAATTGCGCGGCCCTGCCCGACACGCTGATCGAGAGCGAGCTGTTCGGCTACGAGCGCGGCGCGTTCACCAACGCGTCGCAGAAAAAAGTCGGCCGCTTCGAGCTTGCCCACGGCGGCACGCTCTTTCTCGACGAGATCGGCGAGCTCAATCTCGGCACGCAGGCGAAATTTCTGCGCGCCATCGAGCAGGAGACGTTTACCCGGCTGGGCGGCACCGACGAGATCAAAGTCGATGTGCGGGTGATCGCCGCGAGCAATCGCGACCTGGAGCAGATGGCGAAAAACGCCGAGTTTCGCCCCGACCTGTTCTACCGCTTGAACGTCGTCGCGCTTTTCCTCGCGCCGCTGCGCGAGCGGCGCGAGGACATTCCGCTGCTCCTCGACCACTTTCTGCGGCTGAAGGCGCAGGAGCATTCGATCGTGCCCAAGACGCTGTCGCCGGAGGTGGTGGATTTCTTCACCTCTTATCCCTGGCCGGGCAACATCCGCGAGCTGGAAAATTTGATCGAGCGCCTGACGATCCTGACGCCGCACGAAACCATCATGCTGCGCGATCTGCCGCCGGGCATGCGCTCCACGGATCAGACCGCCGCGCTCAAAGAAGACGTGCTGAGCGGCTCGCGGCCGCTGAGCGACGCGGTGGATGAGTTCGAGCGCGAGCTGATCGTCAAGGCGCTGCAGCGCACCGGCTTCAATCAGACCAAAGCGGCCTCGCTGCTCGGCACGAGCCGGCGCATTTTGAAATACCGAATCGAGAAATTGAAGATCAACGACCCCAACGACTCGGAGGCGGAAGTTAAATTATCGCCGTGAACGGACAAAATTGTGCCGGAACTATTCTTACCCTCCCGCATTTGATCAAAATCGACCGCTAAATTAACGTCTTACGCGCCCTGGTTGGTGGCATATTACTTGCTGACCTACCGAGGCATGGACGCCAGCAAACCGAGCATACTAGTTGTTGACGACGAGATGGGGCCGCGAGAATCGCTCAAGATGATTCTCAACCCATACTACAACGTGCACACCGCCGAGCGCGGCATGCAGGCGGTGGAGATGCTCAAGCAGATTCCCGTCGATCTGGTCACTGTGGATTTGAAAATGCCCGGCTTCAGCGGCATCAACGTGCTGGAAAAAGTCAAACAGCACGATCCCGACATCGAAGCGATCATCATCACCGGCTACGGCTCGCTCGACACCGCGATCGAAGGACTGCGGCTCGGCGCCTTCGACTACATTTCCAAGCCCTTCGACGTCAATCACATTCTCTCGCTGGTCCGGCGCGGCTTGGAGCGGCGCACGGCCAAGGCCCGGCTGCGCCAGGTCAAGTCGGATTTTCTCTCCAACATCTCGCACGAGCTCAGAACGCCGCTGAGCGTGGTCGTCGGGTTCGTCTACCTGCTGCTCAACCAGGTGATCGGCAAGCTCACCGAAGACCAGCAGAAAGTGCTCGAGACCGTCTATCGCAATTCGGAGGAGCTGCTCGAGCTGATCGACAACGTGCTGTGGATGACTTCGCTCAATGTCGGCGACGCCAACGCGACGATCGAACGATTCGACGCGCGCGACGTCGTGCGCGAGACGCTCAAGCGCCACGAAAAAGCGATCCGCGAGAAGGGGCTGGAAATCCGCGTGCACGGCGGCGATCAGGAATTGCCGCTCACCAGCGACCGGACCAAAGTCGAGCGGATTTTTCAGAACGTTTTCAACAACGCGGTCAAGTTCACCAACGAGGGTTCGATCGAAGTGAAGGTCCGGCCGACGGCCGACAAAAGCGGCGTCGAGTTCGAGGTCGCCGACACCGGCGTGGGCATTGAGGAAAGCAAAATCGATTCGATCTTCGAGCCGTTTCACCAGGTCGACAACTCGACGCAACGCGCCTACTCCGGCCTCGGATTGGGGCTCACGGTGGCGCGGCGCATGGCCGAATTGATCGGCGGCAGGCTCAGCGTTGCCAGCAAGCCGGGGGCGGGAACGCGCGTGACGATGATCTTCCCCTCGCATCTGAGCGGCGCCGCCGGCGCGGGCTTGGAGCAGCGGAAGTATGGATAACAGCCGCTACATCTGGTGCCGCAAGTGCGGTGCGATTCATCACGTCAGCGATTTCGACCGCTTCCCCGTCTACCCGGGCGCGGACGACGAGGACGCGCTGCTGGCCGACGATTGGCGCGATTTTATGGCGCGCCATGCGGGCCATCGGCTCGAGCCGATGAGAGCCACCGGAAAGGATCACTTTCCCTCCGGTTCGCGCTGCGATCCGATGGCGCCGGCCTACCTCGAGGTCAGCAACGGCGCCGAAACGCTGCTGCTGCGCCGCAGCCGCAAGAGCATCGAGGCGCCGCTCGATTACGAAATCGTCAAAGGCGAGCTGGTCGAGAACGGCGCCAGCCTGGAAATCCAGGAGCAGGCGATTCGCAAGGAAATGAAGCTTCATTTCCGCTGGTCGCCGGCCGCGCCCTTGAGCGAAGGCGAGATCGGCCGCTTCGTCGCTCTGTTTCGCCGGCTGGTGAGCCGCCTCGATCCCGCCGGCGTGAGCGCCGGCGCGCGCAGCGACCGGGATGAAGCCGTCAGCTATTGCCGTCTCGATGCGGCGAGCGTGGAAAAACTGATCGCCCTGTGCGAAGAGCAATTTCCGCCCGGGGAAGCGTCCGCGCTGCGCCGCTTCATCGAAAGCCACAACGACGCCGACGACGTGCTCGCGCTGATCAAGCGCCGCGCCGTCGCCGTGCAGCCGCCGGCGCAATAGTCGCCGCGCCGTTGCAGGCCGCGGGTCCGGCTGAACCCCGGGGCGCGACCGCTTCTCCTCACTCGATCCGCACTTCGTCGGTCTTGTCCACTTCCCTGAGCCGAACCTGGACGTTGCCCCCGGCCGGCAGGTTTATTTTCTTGCCCACGTAGTTGGCGGCAATCGGCAGCTCGCGGCCGCCGCGGTCGACCATCACCGCGAGGTGGATCATGCGCGGGCGGCCGAGGTCGATCAAATGATCGACGGCGGCGCGCACGGTGCGGCCGGTGTTGAGCACATCGTCGAAGAGCACGACGATTTTGTTGGCGATATCGAACGGGATGCGCGTGTGGTCGATGGTGCCGCCGGGCAAAAGCGCGTTCAGATCGTCGCGGTAAAGCGTGATGTCCATCTCGCCGAGCGGGATTTCCTTGCCGTGGCGCTTGCGCAGGACTTCCGCGAGCCGCTTGGCGATATACGGCCCGCGGGTGCGGATGCCGATGAAAACGACCGAGTCGAGGCTGCCGTAGGCGCGCGCCATCTCGCGCGCGAAGCGCTCGAAGACCGCTTTGATCTCGGCCGCGTTGAGAATGCGTTTCGGCTTGGCTTTAGAATTTTTCATTGGCGACTCGAAGGATCGTTTCCATCAGCAGCTCGGCGCCGAGCGCGATGTCGTCGGGATCGCTCCACTCGAGCGGGTTGTGGCTGATGCCGCGCCGGCTCGGAATGAAGATCATGCCCGCCGGCGCGATCTTGGCCATCTGCATGGCGTCGTGTCCGGCGCCGGACGGCATGATCTCGTAATCGATGGCTTTGCGCTCGCATAATTCCCGGGTGAGCCGGAGCAGCCGCTTGTCGAGCGGCACCGGATCCTCCGAGCGGATGTCGAGGATCGTCACGCCCACTCGGCGCCTGCGGCCGATCGCCGCGGCGCGCGCTTTGACCAGGCGCGCCACGCGCGCCTTCGATTTTCCCGAAGTGCTGCGGATATCGATCGACAGCTCGGCGCGGCCGGGCACGGCGTTGATCACGCCGGGCTCGATCTTCAGCGCCCCGACCGTACCGACCACGCGGCCTTGCGCCAGGGAGGAATATTTGCGGCAGACGGTTTCCACGTATTCGATCAGCTGCGCCGCGGCGACCAGCGCGTCCTTGCGCATGGCCATCGGCGTGGTGCCGGAGTGATCGGCCTGGCCGGTGAAAATCACTTTGAAGCGGCTCGGCGCCGCGATTGAAGTTACCAGGCCGATTCTTTTCCCGATCGCTTCGAGAATCGGACCCTGCTCGATGTGCAGCTCCAGGTAGGCTTTCACGGTTTTCGGATCGCGCGCCAGGCGCGGCAGCTGGCGCGGCGAAATGCCCAGGCCGGCGAGCACGTCGGCGAGCTGGGTGCCCTGGGCATCCATCGCATTGGTCAAATCCTTCGCCCGCACTGCGCCGGCGACCAGGCTGCTGCCGAGGGTGGAAAAGCCGAAGCGGCTCGATTCCTCGCCGACGAAGCAGACCACTTCGACCGGCGCGCGCAGGGAAATTTTATGCTCGCGGATCGCGCGCACCGCTTCGAGGGCGCCGATCACGCCCACCGGGCCGTCGTACTTGCCGCCGTGGATGACGGTGTCGAGATGGGAGCCGGCCAGCACCGCGGGCGCTTTTGCATCGCTGCCTTCGAGCCGGCCGAAGATGTTGCCGATCGCATCGATGTGGATTTTGAGCCCGGCCTGGCGCATCAGATGAATCAGCACCTGGCGGCTGCGCAGCTCCTTGATCGAAAACACCAGCCGGGTGACCGCGCCGCGCTCGCCGATGCCGATCCGGCCGATGGCGTTGAGGTCGCGCATGAGGCGCCGCTTGTCGACGGCGAGGGGACCGGACAAAAGCGGCGCGGCGGCGGACGATCGCTTCATGCGCCGGCATCTTAGCAGCTTCGCGCGCGCGGTGAAAATCGATTTTCCGCGGCGCATTTTGTTGGCAAGCCCCCGGCGCTGTGTTATAGGCAGCTATACCGCGCCGCTGAAAGGTATTTCTCGATGAGCGAAGTCTCCCGCAAGGTCGCCGAGATGCTGCTTTCGACCGAGTCGATCGCAGTCTACAAAGACAAACCGTTCGTGTTCGTGTCCGGGCGCATCTCGCCGGTCTACATCGACTGCCGCAGGCTTTTGTCCTTTCCGGCCGAGCGCGAATTCATCGTCACGGCGCTGGCGAAAAAAGCCGAGACCGACATCGGCCTCGACAAAATCGACGTGGTCGCCGGCGGCGAGACCGCCGGCATTCCCTATGCCTCGTTCGTGTCGCATCTGATCCAAAAGCCGATGATCTATATCCGCAAGCAGCCCAAGGGCTACGGCGGCACCAAGCAGATCGAAGGCATTCTGGAGCCCGGCCAGCGGGTCATGCTGGTGGAGGACCTGATCACCGACGGCCTCAGCAAGCTCCGCTTCAATATCGGCATCCGCGGCGCCGGGGCGAAAATGACGACCTGTCTTTGCGTGTTCGACTACGCTTCAGATCGCTTGAACCAGCACGAGGGCAAGATCAATCTCGCCAGGAACGGCATCGAGCTGCACGTGCTCGCCAACTGGGACGACGTGCTCGACACCGGCTTGAGCAAAAGTTATTTCAGCGAAGAATCGAGCCGCCAGATCGTCGAGTTTCTCAAGGAGCCGGAAAACTGGGGGCGGAAAATGGGATTCGTGTAAACGCCGGCGGGCGGGGGATGTTTGCAGAGATTGGCCGGGGATGCGAGGGCACGGCATGCCGTGCCCTCGTTGTTTTTGGAGCGAGGCAGCCATGAAAACTTTGATTCGCAATGTTCTCATCGTCACCATGAATCCCAACGATGAGACCGTCGAGCGCGGCGCGATCGCCATCGACGGCCAGCGCATCGCTTACGCCGGTCCGGTCGAGTGGACCCCGCCGGGTCCGTTCGACCGGACGATCGAAGGCGATCGCCTGATCGCCCTGCCCGGGCTCGTCAACGCGCATTGCCACTCGCCGGCCAATCTGGTGCGCGGCCTGCTGCCGAGCAAGCCGCTGGAAATCTGGCGCGCCTATTATCGCGCTTCGCTGCGCGACATGCACGAGGAGGAGTTTTACGCGAGCGCGCTGCTCGGCGGCATGGAAATGCTCAAGAACGGCGCCACCACCGTGCTCGACCATTTCGCCGGCAGCCCGGCGTGCCGCTTCATGGGCGCGGGCGCGGCCATCCAGGCGATGCGCGATCTCGGGCTGCGCCACGTCGCCGCGCTGACGATCACGGACAAAAACTACGAAGACACGATCCCGCTCGGCAAAACCGATGCGGCGCTCGCAGGCGAGATCCGGCGTATGAGCGCGAGCGAAGCGAAATCGGCGCGCGCCTGGCTCGACGAGTGCGAGGAATTTATCGAAGCGTTTCACGCGCCGGAAAAACTGACCACCGCCTGTCCCGGACCGTCGGCCGTGCAGCGCTGCAGCGACGAGTTGCTTATCGGCGCGGCGGAGCTGGCGCGCAAGAAACAATTGCCGATGCACATCCACCTGGCCGAGACCAAGGCGCAGGCGGTCATGGGCCGCCAACTTTACGGCGCCTCGCTGCTGCGCCATCTCGAGGATCTGGGCGCGCTCGACGGCAAGGTTTCGCTGGCGCACTCGATCTGGATCGAAGCGGGCGACGTGGAGCTGTTCGCCCGGCGCGGCGCGACGCCCGTGCACAATCCGGCGAGCAATCTGCGCATCGGCAGCGGGCTGGCGCAGGTGAAGGAGTTCCTCGCCGCCGGCATTCCCGTCGCCCTCGGCACCGACGGCTCGGCTTCCAACGACGGCCAGAACATGTTCGACGCGATACGGCTGGCGGCGCTGATCCACAATCGGGCGGGCAGCGACTTCCATCGCTGGGTCGCGCCGGCCCAGGCGCTTGCCATGGCGACGCGCAACGGCGCGCGCGCCTTCGGCCTCGACGCCGGCGTGCTCGCGCCGGGAAAGCTCGCCGATCTTGTTCTCCTGCGGCGCGATTGCGCGGCCTTCACGCCGCTCAACGATCCGCTCGCCCAGCTGGTTTTCTGCGAGAACGGCAGCGATGTCGATACCGTGATCGTCAACGGCGAGATCGTCGTTGCCGGCGGACGGCTGACGAAGGTCGATGAGACGGAGGTGCTGCGCCGCGCCGCCGAGGCGCGCCGCCGTCTCGAGCCGTCGCTGCAGCGCGAGCTGGCGGCGGCAAAGACCATGGAGCCGAGCCTGGCGGAAATGTACCATCGCGTGTTCGAGAACGAGAATGGCTGAGAAGGGCGGGACAAATGCTCAGTGAAAATATTTTTTGTCGAGGCGCTTGGCGCGGACCCGCGCATCCTCGCGCCAAAGCTCGGGCGTGTCGTAGCCGCGCAGCGTCGTGAGCGGCCGCGCCCTCGACCCCGCGCGCCGAAAATCCCCTTGCGCCGGTAAATCGCTCGACGATTTTTCCAGGGCGGTTCTGACGAGCAGCGCGGCCAGCGCCAAACCCAGCGTCGCAGCCAGCGCGGTTCCGCTCAACAAGATCAGGCGAGCCAGCCAGTCCATCGCGCGCGCTCTATCGCGATTCGCGCGGCGGCGTCAAGCGCGCAGGCGCTCAAAGCGGCGGTCGGCGGCGGCGCCACTCCGTCGCCTGTTCGTAGGCGTAGGCCGTTCGCAGCGCCGTGGATTCCTCGAAGGGCCGCGCCGCGATCTGGAGGCCCACCGGCAAACCGTCGGCAGTGAAACCGCACGGCACCGACACCGCCGGCAGGCCGGTGAGATTGAACGGATGGGTGAAGCTCGGGCGGAGATTCTGCTCGTTGGGATCCAGCGCGTCGAACGCGTCCGGCGGGCGGGCGACGGTCGGCACCGCGAACACATCGACTCGCTCGAAGTTAGCGCGGATGCGCCGGCTCAGAACCGAGCGGGCGCGCTGCGCCGCGAGATAATCCGCCGCGCTCAAAAACGCGCCTTCGAGCATGCGGCGCCTGACCGCGCTGCCGAATTTCTGCGGCGCATCCTGAAAGGATTTCTCGTGGTACGCGTAGGCTTCGCAGAGGAGAATCGTCTGATTGGCGAGCCGCGCCTGCGCGAACGGTTTGCCGTCGAGCTCGACAAGCCCTGCGCCCAGGCTCTTTAAAACTTCCAGCGCCTGATCGAAGCGCTTTTGGGTTTCACCGTGCACGCCCAGGTTTTCGTCGAACCACTCGGCGCGCGGTACGCCGATCCGCAGACCTTGGATGCCGTCGCCAAGCCCGGCGTGAAAATCCGCCACCGGAACATTCGCGCAGGCCTCGTCCCGGGCATCGAAGCCGGCGATCGCTTGCAGCAGGATCGCGCAGTCCGCGACGCTTCGCGCCATCGGTCCGGCATGATCGAGCGACCAGCTGAGCGGCACAACGCCGTAGCGGCTGACCCGCCCGTAAGTCGGTTTGAGGCCGACGATGCCGCAGTGCGCCGCCGGGGTGCGGATCGATCCGCCGGTGTCGGAGCCGAGCGCGCCGTAACAAAATCCCGCTGCGAGCGCGGCGCCCGAGCCGCTGCTCGATCCGCCGGGAATGTGCGCCGGGTTCCAGGGATTGCGCACCGCAGGGAAGGGCGCGTCGATTGACGGACCGCCGAAGGCGAATTCGTGCATGCCGAGCTTGCCGAGAAGCACCGCGCCCGCGGCTTCGAGCTTCTCGACCGCCGCCGCATCGCGATCGGGAATCCAGTTTTCCAGCACCGCCGAATGGCAGGTGGTGCGAATTCCTTTCGTCAGGTAGAGATCCTTGATCGCGACGGGAATGCCGTGGAGCGCGCCGCGTATTTTTCCGGCCGCCAGCTCCGCTTCGGCGCGGCGCGCCTCGGCTCGGGCGCGCTCGGCGGTGACGGTGATGAAGCTGTGGAGCTTGCCGTCGAGCGCCGCGATGCGCTGGAGGCACGCCTCGGTGAGGTCGAGCGGGGAAAAGTCCCTTCGCCGCAGCCCCGCCGCCGCTTCGGCAATCGTCAGATAAGCGAGCTCATCGGATTGCATGTCGCGCTCACTTCCGCGCCGCGCTGAAAATCCCGGCCGGCTCGTCCTCGGCGCCGATCAGGTCGCGCAGCGCGGCGGCCTGCCGGCGCGCGCGGACGACGCCGGGGAGCAGGCGCTCCAGCTCGTTTTCGGCGCGGCGAAGTCCCGCGCGCTCAGCCAGAGCGCGCAATTCATCCAGAGTCAATTCAGCGCTCATAAAGAGTTGCCTTTCGCTGAACGGTGATTTGTCTTACCAGAAAGGTTTATCGAAGCGCCCGCGTGCTTGTCAATTTGCCGACGGCGTGCATTCATAAGCGCCGGGAGACTGCCGCGGCGATGGCGCGTCATCGAAGGGGAGTGTGGCTGGCATCGGTCTTGCGCGTTTTGCGAGCGACGACAAGATGGGTGAGGCAAGCTTTCGGTCTGGCGGCGGCACGGCGATCATGAGCGACCCCGCCAAAACCCCTTCAAGAGTTGCGGATTTGCCCGAGCACGGTCGCACGCTCCCGGATGCGGCGGAAAAAACTGCCGGGGCAGGAGCCACGGCAAGCTTCGTTCTGGGGCTCTACTTGCTTGCGGTTTTTCTGAACGCGGGGCTGCTGTTCATTCTTGAACCGATGATCGCGCGAATGGTGCTGCCGTTCGCGGGCGGGAGTCCCGCGGTCTGGACCACCAGCGTTCTGTTCTTCCAACTTTGCTTGTTGCTCGGCTACCTTTACGCGCATTTCGCCACGGCCGGCTTCGGCGCGGCGCCGCAGCGCGCAATTCATTTTGTGGCGCTCCTCGCGGGCGCCTATTTCCTGCCGGTGGCCGCGCCAGCGAGCTGGTTCGCCGCGCCGCTGGCGCATCCAGCCGCTAGCGTTCTTGCGGCGCTCGCCGCATCGATCGGGGTGCCGTTCTTCGCGCTGTCGGCGCAGGCGCCGCTGCTGCAAAAATGGTTTTCCCAGAGCCATCACCCGAAAGCGCACGATCCGTATTTTATTTATGCCGCGAGCAATCTCGGCAGCATGCTCGGGCTCCTGGCCTATCCGTTTTTCGTCGAGCGGCTGTTTGCGCTGCGCCAGCAGGCGGAGCTGTGGCGCGACGGTTATCTGGCGCTGGCCGGCGCTACGGCCGGCTGCATGCTGCTTACCTGGCGGCAAAAGGAAAGCGCGAGCGCGGCCGATCGCCGCGCGGATGCATCGGCGGCAAGCGCCATCGTTTCCAAGCCGGTCACGCTTGCGCGCCGGCTGCGCTGGCTTACCTGGTCGCTCGTGCCTTCGAGTCTTTTGCTCGGCGTCACCGCGCATATCACCACCGACCTCGTCTCGGCGCCGCTTTTCTGGGTCGTGCCGCTGGCGATCTACCTGCTCACTTACGCGCTGGCCTTCGCGCGCGAGCGCTGGGCGACTCACGAGTGGCTGATTCGACGGCAGGGATTTCTTTTGCTGGCGGCCGCCGTGACCGTGTTCTTGCAGGCCACAGCTCCCGTGGCGCTTCTCTTGCCGCTGCACCTGCTCGCATTTTTTGCCATCGCGCTGGTCTGTCATGGACAACTTGCCGGGGATCGCCCGGAGCCGGCGCGGCTGACGGAGTTTTACCTGTGGATTTCCATCGGCGGCGTGCTCGGCGGTGTGTTCAATACGATCGTGGCGCCGGCGCTGTTCACGAGCGTGCTCGAGTATCCGTTGGCGCTGACGGCGGCGGCGTTTCTCCGACCGTATGTCGGACCCGCCGCGCAAAACCGGCGCGAGCGCTGGCTCGACGGATTGTTGCCGGCAGGGCTATTTTGCGCGGCGGTGCTGCTGGCGCTTTTGGCCCGGATGACAGAACTGCCGCCGCTAAACGCCCGACTGTTGATCTTCGCGATACCCGGAGTTCTCTGTCTCAAGTTCGCGTATCGGCCGCTGCGGTTCGGTCTCGGCGTGGGCGCGCTCTTGTGCGCTTCTGTCTTCGCGTACCATCCGATGGGTTCGACCCTGTACCAGGCGCGGAGCTTCTTTGGCGTCTATCGCGTGGTCGACGCCGGCGCGCTCCATTTGCTTTTTCACGGCACCACGGCGCACGGAGCGCAAAATTTAAAAACGCCGCTGCAGCCGGTGAGCTACTATCATCGCACCGGACCGGCGGGAGAAGTGCTGCGCGCCGCGGCGCAGCGGCGGCCGCGAGGAAATATCGCCATCGTCGGATTGGGCAGCGGAGCGCTTTCCTGCCACGGCAGTCCGGCGCAGCAATTCACCTATTTCGAAATCGATCCGCTGGTGGAAAAAATTGCCCGGGACGCGCGCCTGTTCAGCTATCTGCGCGATTGCCCGCCGCGATCCGAAGTGGTGATCGGCGACGCGCGCCTGACTCTGGCGCAGGCGCCGGCGCGGCACTACGATATTTTGGTTTTGGATGCTTTCAGCTCGGACGTGATTCCGACCCATCTCGTTACCCTGGAAGCGGTCCGGCTTTACCTGGGCAAAGTCGCCGAAGACGGCATCGTGCTGATCCACATCTCGAACCGCCACATGGATCTGGCGCCGGTCTTCGATCGCCTGGCGCAGACGCTCGGTTTGTCGGTCTATCTGAGGGACGATTCTTCGATTGCTTCCGACGAGCAGAGCGAAGGCAAGCTGCCGTCGCGCTGGATTGTCCTGGCGCGCCAGCAGCGGGATGTAACGCCGTACATCGGCGCCGCCTGGCAGCCGCTCGACGGCCGACTTGCCGGCGAGCTCTGGACCGACGATTTCACCAACGTTTTGAGAATTCTCTACTGGCGCTAGCCGCGCAGCCGCGGCGATTCCTGCGCTCGCTAACAGATCTCAGTTCTTCGGCACCAGCACGTCGCGGATTTTAGCGATGCCGGCGGGGTCGGTTTGAAATAGCTTTTTGACGATCGCGTCCATTTCGGCGGCGCTCGGCGGATTGATCTCGATCTTGGATTTTTTCATTTCGGCGCGAAGCTCCGGATCTTTCAGCGCGGCGTTGAAGCCGGCGCGCAAAAGATCGGCGCGGCCCTTCGGCATGCCGGGCGGCAAAGCGTAGGCGCGCAGAATCGCGGCTCGCACGACTGTTTGCTGGAAACCGCCGGCTTCAGCGCAAGTTGCCGGTGTGGCCGAGGGAATAGCGTCCCGGCTGCGGCCAGACGGTGAGGCCGTGCGGCTCGGTCTTGACCGGAATGCTTTTCACCGCGCCGCTGCTCGTGTCGATCACGTAAACCACGTTGTCGTAGCGTCCGGAAAGCCAGAGCTGTTTGCCGTCGATGCTGACATTGCCCATGTCCGGGCTGCCGCCGCCGGGGATCGGCCAGGTGGTTGCGACCTTGCGCGTCGCGAAGTCGATGACGCTGACGCTGCCCTTGCCTTTGGGCGGACCGTAAACGCGCGCAACGCCGCGGTTGGCAACGTAGAGCTTGGTGCCGTCGCGGCTCGGGTAGAGCCCGTGCGCGCCGATGCCGGTTTTGATGCGGCCGATCTCGGCGAATTTCTCGCCGTCGACGACGAACACGCCGTCGGCTTTCATGTCGGCGACGTAGAAAATTCTGCCGTCGGGCGAGATGCGCACGTCCTGCGGCATGCCGCCGCCCGAAAACTTGAGATAGCCGGCGACTTTCTTTTCCACCAGGTCGATCTTCGCCACGCTGCCGCCGTACTCGCAGGTGAAGATCGCGTAGCGGCCGTCGATGGAAAAATCCGCGTGATTGATGCCGCGGCAGTTGGGCGTGCCGATGGAGTACTGCAGCGCCATCGTGTGCGGATCGCGGAAGTCGAGACGCTGGTGCGCTTCGGCGACCACGATCGCCGAGCGGCCGTCCGGCGTGAAATACATATTATAAGGATCGTCCACCGGGATATTTTTGCCGGGCTTGCCGGTGAGCGGATCGATGGGGGTCACGCTGCCGTCGGGGCGCCCCTCGGCGTTATTGTTGACCCAGAGCGTTTTCAGATCCCACGACGGCACCACGTGCTGCGGGTTGAGGCCGACCTTGAACTTGTCGACCACTTTCAAGGTCGCCGGGTCGATCACCCAGACGTCGTTCGACGTGCGGTTGGGGACATAGACCCGATGCAAATGATGGGCGACGGCGGGGCTCAGGTTGTCGGCGCGGATTTCGCTGTAGAGATTTCTCGCATCGACCACCGGCGGCATGCCGGGCACCGTCTGAATTGTTTTCGCGGTTTCAGCGGCGATCGCGCTGCCGCAGAGCAAGATCAGAGATGCGATGGTTAGAACAAAAAGCCGCAAGACGCCAGGCCGATCCTGCCGCATGAATCCACCTCCGGGGAAAACCGCTGCCGGTCGAGCGCTCGGCTCGACCGGTGCTGAATGTTAGACGAAAAAATCGCGGAATACGAGGCTGGCGCGCTCAGGCGGCGGTTTTTTTCTTTTTCTGCTGCAGCGCCCAAAAAACATTTTCCGGTTTGAGCGGCAGATCGTAGACGCGCACCCCGAGCGCATCGGCGACGGCGTTGCCGATGGCGGCGGGCGTCGGCGCCAGACCGGGCTCGCCCAGCCCTTTGGCGCCGTAGGGGCCTTCGGGCTCGGGGCATTCGACGATGATCGGAATCATCTTCGGCACGTCGAGGGAAGTGACCAGGTGATAATCGAGAAAAGACGGATTCCTGACTTTGCCGGTGTTGTCGATGATCATCTCCTCGTGCAGCGCCGAGCCGATGCCCATGGCCACGCCGCCTTCGATCTGCGCCACGCAGTTCAAGGGATTGATCGCCTTGCCCACGTCGTGGGCGGCGGACATGCGCAGCAAGCGCACCCGGCCGCTCTCCTCGTCGACCATGACTTCGGCGGCCTGGGTCGCGTACATGTAAAACGCCGAAGCGTGATCGCTGTGGCCGGTTTCCAGATCGAGATCCTTGCCAATCTCGTAGGTGTAGGACGCGTCGCCGCGCACGATGCCGTTGATGCCGAGCTTGCGCTTGACGACCTCGCCGATGGGCAGCGCCTGCTGCGGCTGATCTTTCAGAAAAACCTTGCCGTCGGCGTAAGCGAGCTCCCTGGCCTCGGCTTCGAGCATCGGCTTGGCCGCTTCCATGATCTGCTCGCGGGCGTGGATCGCCGCGCCGCGCACGGCGTTGCCCATGTGATAGGTGCTGCGGCTCGAGGTCGTGGAAGCATCGTAGGGAATCACGTCGGTGTCGAGCGGATGCATGCGCACCTTGTCCATCGGCACTTTGAGCTCTTCGGCGGCGACCTGCGAGAGAATCGTATTGCAGCCCTGGCCGATTTCCACCGTGCCGGCGAAGACGGTCACTTCGCCCTGAGCGTTGACCGTCACGCCGGCATTGGACGTGGTCGGCGAGCGGGTCGGTTTTTGAATGCACGCGAAGCCTTTGCCGATTTTGACGCCCGGTCTGGTCTGCGGTTTCGGTGTGTCCCAATCAATCGCTTCGGTGGCTTTGAGGAGTGTTTCCTTGAGCCCGACGGCATGAAGCCGCTCGCCCCAGTAGGACATGTCGCCATCGACGAAAATATTTTTCATGCGAATCGCCAGCGCATCCATGCCGAGCTTTTTGGCGATCTCATCCATCTGCTGCTCGCCGGCCCAGGCGCCCTGCGGGATTCCATAACCGCGATACGAGCCGGCGACCGGCTTGTTGGTGTAGACGGCGTAGCCGTCGACTTTGACATGCGGAATCCGATACGGGCCCGGCGCCGGCAGGCTGCCGCGAATGCAGACCGTGGGACTTTTCTCCGCGTAGGCGCCGGCGCCCCAGTAGATCGTCATCTCGCGCGCCATCAGAGTGCCGTCTTTTTTGACGCCGGTTTTCGAGTAGACCACCGCTTCGTGACGGGTCAGAGTCGAGATGAAAGTTTCCTCGCGGTTGAACTTCACGCGCACCGGCCGGCCGTGGGTGTGAAAGGCGAGGGCGACCGCGATGGGCTCGACCTTCAAGCCGCCCTTGGAGCCGAAGCCGCCGCCCTGGGCCGGATTGATGAAGCGGATTTTTTCCTTGGGCATGTTCAAGGCTTCGGTGATTTCGTGCAGGGCGCGAAAGGGCGCGTCGTTGGCGACCCACAAAGTCAGCCGGCCGCTTTCCTTGTCCCACTGCGCATGCGCCGAGTGCGGCTCCATGGCCGCGTGCTGGATCATCGGCACGAAATAGCGCTCTTCGAGCACCAGGTCGGATTCCTTGAACCCCTGCGCCACGTCGCCGGTGCGCAGCTTGAAGTGCTCGGCGATGTTGGGATGGCTTCCCGGCACGATGAAATCCGCCTTGCGGTATTTCGGATAGTCCTCATGAATCGCCACGGCGCCGGGCTTGCAGGCCTCTTCCGGGTCGGTGTAGACGGGAAGATCTTCGTACTCGACTTCGATGAGCTTCACCGCGGCCTGAGCCGTGTCTTCGTCTTCCGCCGCCACGGCGGCCACCGGCTCGCCGATGTAGCGCACTTTGCCCTGAGCGAGAAACGGCTTGTCCTTGATCGATTCGCCGTGGGTCCACGGCGTGTCTTCGCCGGTGACTACACAGACGACCCCACGGAGCTGTTTGGCTTTTTCCGTGTTGATTTTTTTTATTCGCGCGTGCGCTTTGGTGCTGAACAGAGTTTTGCCGTAACACATATTGGGCAGCACAAGATCGTAGCCGTAGATAATCTGGCCCGTGACTTTTTCGCTGGCATCGACGCGAGTAACTGGTTTTCCGACGACCGTGAGATCTGACATCTTATTCTCCTGAAGACAGTTCCAATCGTTCCAAGGGTTCCAATTGTTCCAGCCGTTGATGGATCATCCGCGCTTGGCGCGAATCTCGGCGGCGGCATCCTGCACGGCCTGGATTATCTTGGCGTAGCCGGTGCAGCGGCAGAGATTGCCGGAAAGCGCGTAGCGGATCTCTTCCTCGCTGGGGTTTTGGTTCTGATCGAGCAGCGCCTTCGACATCATCAGCATGCCCGGCGTGCAGTAGCCGCACTGGGCGCCGCCGTCCTGGATGAAGGCTTTCTGAATCGGGTGCAGCTCCGGGCCGATTTTCAATCCTTCGATGGTGACGATATCGGCGCCGTCGAGCTCGCCGGAAAGCACCAGGCAGGAATTGACCGGTTTGCCGTTCAAAAAAACCGTGCAGGCGCCGCAATCGCCGGTGCCGCAGCCTTCCTTGGTGCCGGTGGCGCCGATCTCGTCGCGCAAGAGATCGAGCAGCAGGCGGTGATTGGCGACTTCGCGGCTCACGCGCGCGCCGTTGAGGGTGAACTGGATCTGTCGTTTCATGGCAACCTCGAATTCAACCGGAATAGTGGAGCGATGGAGTGTTGGGTCCTGAAATTTTTACCCAACACTCCGCCATTCCATTACTCCATCACTCCATTCTTTCAGTATCTTCTGTCGCGCCGCTCGAGCCAGGATTGCGCCGGGCCGACGGCGGCGTTGAGGATCGCGCGCTTGGTCATGACGCCGACCATGGCGCGGCGATAGTCCGCCGAGGAGCGCACGTCGCTGATCGGTCTGGCTTCGCGCGCCGCTTCGTCGCCGACCTTCGCCGCCAACTCTTCGCTCAGAATCCGGCCTTCGAGCAGCGCTTCGGAATTTTTCGCGCGCATCGGCGTCGGCGCCACGGCGCCGAGCACGACGCGCACGCCGGTGCATTTCCGGTCGCTGCCCAGGTTGTAAACCACCGCCACGCCGACGTAAGCCAGGTCCATCATGTCGCGCGGCGAAAACTTGATGTAGTCGCCGACCAGCTGCGGCGCGGTTTTCGGGATCGTGATCGCGGTGAGAATTTCCGCCGGGTCCATGGCGTTCTGCCCCGGTCCTTTGAAAAATTCTTCCAGATTCATCGACCGTTCGCCAGTCTCGCCGGCGATCGTTGCCGTGGCGCTCAACGCGATCAGCGCCGGCGCGGTGTCCGCGGACGGCGTCGCGTTGCACATGTTGCCGCCGATGGTGGCGCGGTTGCGAATCTGGATCGAGCCGACTTCGGCCGCGCTTTGCGCCAGAAAAGGGAATTTCTTTTTGATCAGCGGCGAGGTTTCGATCTCATACATCGTCGTGAGCGCGCCGAGGGTGATGCTGCCGTCGGCGTTCTCGCGAATGCCGCTCAGGCCGGGCAGGCGCTTCAGATCGACGATGTATTTGGGCAGCAGCCCCTTCTCTTTCATCGCGATCACGAGGTCGGTGCCGCCGGCGAGAAAACGGCCGCCGGGGCCGTTGCTTTTGACCAGCCGGCTCGCTTCCTGAAGGGTGGCGGGCTGATAGAATTCAAATGGCTCGGTACGTTTCATGGAAAAAATAGGCGGTAGGGGCGATTCGTCGAATCGCCCCTACGATCGCCGCCTCTCGGGTTGCTCGCGTTATTAAATGAGCGGTCTCAGCGCCTTGCCGATCGCTTTGCCGCAGGGCTCGCCGTCGCGCATCTGCACATGGCCGCGCACCACGGTCAGTACCGGCACGCCTTTGACCTTCCAGCCGTGCCACGGCGAGGGTTTGTTTTTGCTGTGCAGCTTGTTGACGTCGATCGTCGCTTCCTTGTCCATATCGACGACGGTGATGTCGCCGTCGGAGCCGAGACGGATCGCGCCTTTCTTCGGATAGACCTGCCAGACTTTGGCGGGATTTTCCGAAGCGACTTTGACGTACTGATTGAGCGTCAGGCGTCCTTTGTTGACTTCGGTCAAGATCAGCGGCACGCCGGTTTCCACGCCGCAGAAACCCGAGATGCAATCCCAGATTGCCGGCTTGGTAAGCTTGCCGTAGATATCCGAGCCTTTCTCGTCCAACGTGTGCGGCGAGTGATCGGTCGCCAGCGTGTCGACGAAACCTTCGCGCAGCCCTTGCCATAAAACTTCCGCGTGATCTTGAGTGCGGACCGGCGGATTCATTTTGAGCAAGGAACCGACTTTGTCCATGTCGTTGGGCTCGCGCAGGAGATAATGCGGACCGGTTTCGGCGGTAATTCTCAGTCCGCGCGCTTTGGCGTCGCGCACCATATAAGCGGCTTGCTTGGAACTCATGTGAAAGACATGCAGCTTGGTGCCGAACGTTTCCGCGAAGAAGATCGCGTGGTGTACCGACTCCGCCTCGCAGATGTCCGGTCGCGACGCTTCCCAGTAACGCGCGTCGTTCTTGCCTTCGGTTTTCAGCTTGTTGGTGCAGTAAGCCATGATCTGGCGATTCTCGGCGTGGATGCCCAGCGGCAGCTTCGACTGCGCGATGTAATCGAACGCCTCCATGCACATGCCGTCGTCGGGGAAGGGCAGGTTGCCGATGGTTTCGCCGAAGAAAATTTTGTAGCCGATGGCGCCGGCCGCGGCCATGGGCAGAATGTCTTTCGTGTTGGTCTGCACCACCACGCCGGTGATGCCGAAGTCGACCAGCGACTTGGCTTCGCCCAATTCCTTTTTCACTTTCACCTGCTCGGCGTCCGCCGTGGGCGGCACCGTGTTCGGCATGTCGACGACGGTGGTGATGCCGCCGCAGACCGCTGCGGTGGAGCCGGTGGTGAAGTCTTCCTTGTGGGTCATGCCGGGTTCCCGGAAATGCACGTGGCCGTCGAACAGGCCGGGCAAAATATGTTTGCCCTTGACGTCGATTTCCTCTTTGCCCTGGGGCAGGGAATCGTCCGAGCCGATGGCGACGATCACTTCATTGCTGATCGCCACGCCTCCCTTGAACGTCGCTTCGGGTGTCACCACCCAGCCGTTTTTTATCACTAGATCTGCTGCCATGATTCTTCCTTTCTTTTGGGTTTTGTCATTTGTCGGCTTCCATGACGCGCAGCCCGCGGATCGCCTGGCGCTGCTGGAGATCGGTCATCGCGTTTTTCTTGCCGGTCTGGATGTGCTGGCGCAGGATGGCGACGGCCTTTTCGGCGTCGCGTTGCTCGATCGCCGCGAGCACCTGAAGATGCTCCTGATGCGCCGCCAGACCGCGCGCCGGATCGTAAAGCCCGTCGGTGCGGCGCTTGAGCACGATGCGCTCGAAGACGTGGCTCAGGGTGTGGGTCAGCGTTTCGTTGCCGGCGAGCTCGGCGATCGCCAGGTGCACGTCCTGATCGAAGACCAGCCGCTCGCGGGTGAAGCGGTTTTGCACGTCGCGGCCGTAGGAATTCATCTTGTCGCGCAGGCGCGCGAGCGCGGCATCGGTGAGATTGGCGACGGCCTTTTCGACCGCGAACGCTTCGAGCGCTTCGCGCAGCTCGTAAAGCTCCTCGGCCTCTTGCATTCTAATTTCTTTGCAGGTAAAACCGCGGTTCGGAAGAAAGGAGACGTATCCTTCCTGAACCAGTCTCGTCAATGCTTCGCGCACCGGAGTGCGGCTCACGCCGAGGCGTTCGCTCAGCTGCTGATGATGCAGCTTCTGTCCCGGCATTATCTCGTTGCAAAGAATCAAATTCTTGATCTGGTTGTAAACGCGGGCTGAAAGATTTTCACTGGCGCGCGTTTTGGTTTTGGAACGCTTGAGCGAGTTCGGCATGAACTAATTTTTTGTATGCAAAACTTTATGCAAGTGCGGACCCTATCCGATCTCAAACCCGTTGTCAACGAACGTGCGAGCATGCTTGCAAAAACAAATGAAAATGATAAGAGGTCATGCGATTTGAGGATTCGCGGCAATCTTCGAGAGAGATTGCGCCCAATTGAGCGTCGATATCGCCCCGAGATCAACACATTTTAAGGAGGCTATGTGGCACAAACTAAGTTGCAGGCGATTGGATTGCGGCACGAGTATTATCAGCCGCGCACCGGCGGCCGACTTCTAGCGCTGGATCAGGTCAATCTGGAAGTTCACGACGGTGAGTTCGTAACGATCGTCGGTCCGAGCGGCTGCGGTAAAACCACTTTCATCAACCTTTGCGACGGGTTGCTCAAGCCCACCGCCGGCAAGATCATCATCGACGGCAAGCCTGTGACCGGTCCGGGGATCGACCGCGGCATGGTGTTTCAGGACTCCTGTCTGATGCCGTGGCGCACGGTTTTCAAAAACGTGATTTTCGGCTTGGAATGTCAGGGGCAGGACAACGGCGAGGGGGCGGAGCGCGCGAAGAAATTCATCAAGCTGGTCGGCCTCCAGGGGTTCGAAGACCATTACCCGCACGAGCTCTCCGGCGGCATGCAGCAGCGCTGCAATCTCGCGCGCGCGCTCACCGTCGATCCGAAGATTCTGATCATGGACGAGCCCTTCGCCGCTCTCGACGCGCAGACCCGAGAAATCATGCAGGCCGAGCTGCTGCGCATCTGGCGCGAATCGGGAAAGACCGTGCTCTTCATCACGCACCAGATCAACGAGGCGATTTATCTCGCGGATCGCGTCATCGTTTTCGGCGCGCGCCCCGGCCGGGTCAAAAAAATGATTCCCATCGACCTGCCGCGCCCGCGCGATCTTTCGATCAAGCGCGATCCTAAATTTCTGGAATACGAGGATCAGCTCTGGAATCTGATCGAGGAAGAGGTCAAAAAGACCATGATCCAGGATCAGGTCGTTCACAACATCAATAACTAGCTTCGTTAGACAGGGTTGACATGGGGAGTCGCTTTAATTCCCAATCCCTGGTTCTAGTCGGCTGCACCGCTTTCGTTCTCTATCTCGCCGGGATTCCGCTTCTGATGCTGCTTTACGGCAGCATCAGAAGCGCGCCCATCGGCGAACCCGGCGCGACCTACACGATTCAGAATTACATCAAAGCGTATTTCGACAAGGAATTTTATCTTCTTCTTCTCAATTCGATCTACTACGCCCTCGGCACCTGCACGCTGACTTTTCTGATCGGGACGTTTCTCGCCTGGGTGAGCGAGCGCACCAACACGCCGCTCAAGAAGCTCTTCGTGGTGATGTCGCTGATCCCGTTCATCATCCCGGGCATTCTCAGCACGATTTCCTGGATTTTGCTCCTGAGCCCGAAGATCGGTCTCATCAACCTCGCCGTCAAGGACGTCCTGGGGCTCGAAGCCGCGCCGTTCAACGTCTACTCCATGTGGGGCATGATCTGGACCGAATCGATCCACCTCTATCCGCTGGTGTTTCTGTTGATGTCGGCGGCGTTTCGCAACATGGACACTTCGCTCGAGGAAGCGTCGCTGACCGCGGGCTCGAGCACGTTTCAGACTTTTTTCCGGGTAACCTTGCCGCTGATGCGCCCGGCGATGTTCAGCGTGCTCTTGATCAATTTCGTGCGCGGCATCGAAGCTTTCGAGGTGCCGGCGCTGATCGGCGTGCCGGCAAAAATCTCGGTTTTCACCACCAAAATTTTTCTCGCCATCCACCAGTTCCCGTCGGACTTCGGCCTGGCCGGCGCGTACGCGGTGACCTTGCTGGTGATCAGCACGATCGGCGTATTGATCTACGGGCGGATCACCCGGCGCGAGGAGCGCTATGCGACCGTGACCGGCAAAGGCTATCGCCCGCGGGTGATCGATCTCGGCGGATGGAAATACCTCACGCTTGGCATCTCCTGCGTGATTTTTTTGCTGGCGGTGATCCTGCCGATCTTCGTGCTGCTGTGGTCGTCCTTCATCCCTTATTACGGCGTGCCGTCGAAGGAATTGATGCAGAAGATGACCTGGGCGAACTACCAGTACATCATCAATTATCCGCTGGCGCTGACCGCTTTCAAGAACAGCTTCTATCTCTCGGTCGGCTCCGCGACGCTGGTAATGCTCCTGACTTCGGTGATCGCGTGGATCACGGTGAAAACCAAGTTGCCGGGCCGCGCGTTTCTCGACAACATGACGTTCATTCCGATCGCCATGCCGGGCATCGTTCTGGGAGTGAGCCTGATCTGGGTCTACCTCACCTTGCCGATTCCGATTTACGGCACGATCTGGGTTTTGCTGCTGGCCTACATCACCAAATACATTCCTTACGGCATCCGCGCCGCATCGGCTTCGATGATTCAGATCAACAAAGAACTGGAAGAAGCGTCGCTCACCGCCGGCGGCACCTGGTTTCAGACCTTTAGAAAAGTCATTCTGCCGCTGCTCATGCCCGGTTTTACCGCGGGCTGGATTTACATCAGCATCATCGCCCTGCGCGAGCTTTCGACTTCGATCCTGCTTTATTCCTATAATAGCACGGTGCTCTCGATCATGGCGTTCGACCTCTGGGAAGGCGGCCAGTACACCTACGTCTGCGCTCTGGGCGTGATGATGGTGCTTTTGCTCGTCGCGATGGCTTTCACCGCGCGAAAGCTCGGCGCGAAAATCGGCATCGCGGAATAAGCGACCGAACCGGTTCTTGACGGTCTGCCGCCGCTCCGCGGAGTCGCGGCGGATTATTGGGAGGAAATATGGCGGAAAAAAGAGACATGGTGCGCATTGAGGCGCTGCAAAAATATTTCGGCGAAGACAAAGAGCGAGTCCACGTTTTGAAAGGCGTGAGCCTGAACATCCCGGAGGGTTCGCTTTATACTTTTCTCGGGCCGAGCGGCTGCGGCAAGACCACCACCTTGCGCTGCGTTGCCGGACTCGAGCGTCCGGACGGCGGCAGGATCACGATCGCCGGGCAGACCGTCTACGGCTCGGGCGAGCGGGTTTACGTGCCCACCAACAAGCGGCCGATCGGCATGGTGTTTCAGTCCTACGCGATCTGGCCGCACATGACCGTGGCGGAAAACGTCGCCTATCCGCTGACCATCCAGCGCCGGCCCAAGGACGAGATCAAGCGCAAGGTCGGCGACGTGCTGAAAATCGTCGGCCTCGACGGCCTGGAAGATCGCCCGGCGCCCAAGCTCTCGGGCGGCCAGCAGCAGCGCGTCGCGTTTGCCCGCGCGCTGGTGAACGAGCCCAAAGTGATGCTGCTCGACGAGCCGCTCAGCAATCTCGATGCGAAGCTGCGCGTGCAGATGCGCTCGGAGATCAAATCCTTGCAGCGCCGTACCAGCATCACGACGATCTTCGTCACTCACGATCAGGCCGAGGCCCTGGCGATCTCCGACCAGATCGCGGTCATGCACGGCGGCGTGCTGATCGAGGTCGGCTCGCCGCATCAGTTGTACACCCGTCCGAAGCGGCGCTTCACCGCGACGTTTCTCGGCTTGACCAACCTGATCGAAGGCAAAGTCGTGGAAATCGACGGCGACGGCCGGCCGGGAAAGATGGCGACGAAAAAAGGTCTGTTGACCTTCATTCCCTCGACCACGCTCAAAAAAGATCAGGCGGCGGTGATCTCGATTCGTCCCGAGAACATTCCTCTTTATAAGGAGAAGCCCGAGGGGCTGGAAAACGTCCTGGAAGGCAAAGTGACCGAAGCGATTTTCATGGGCGATGCCTACCAGTGCAAGGTGGCCGTCGGCGACGATTTGCTGGCGGTGCACACGCATCCGTTCAATTCGGTCAATCTCGGCGACAAAGTTTATCTGCAGCTCGATCCCAAAAGTTGCAACGGCCTTCCGGCGGATGATAAGGAAGGTGTTGATGAAAGCATGCTGGGGGACTAGAATCCCCCGAACAGAAGTGAAAGGAGACTGTCCTGATGACAGCACTAGAGGCTAGAAAGTTGGCCGAAGACGATATGAAAGCGGGGAAAACCCCGAAATACACCGACCTGCGCGACTGGCTTGAGATCGTTGACAGCATCGGCGAATTGAAAAAAGTCGACGGCGTCGACTGGAATCTCGAGATGGGCACCCTGGCCGAGATTTTTGCCCGCCAGTCGAAAACCGGCGTGACGCCGGCGGTGCTGTTCGACAACGTGCCCGGTTATCCGAAGGGTTTCCGCACGCTGTTCGCCCAGAACGCCTCGTTCAAGCGCATGGCGTTGAACCTGGGTCTGGACATGAACCTTTCCAATCTCGATCTGGTGCGCGCCTTTCGCCAGAAGCTCGTCACCCACGAGCCGATCAAGCATAAAGTCGTGAGCAAAGGCCCGGTCCTCGAGAACGTCGACTCCGGCGACAAGGTCGATCTGCTGAAATTCCCCGTGCCGTTTATGCACGAGCTCGACGGCGGCCGGTTCATCGGCACCGCCTGCCTGGTGACCACGCGCGATCCCGATGAAGGCTGGGTCAACTTCGGCGCCTACCGCGGCATGGTGCACGACAAGAACACCATGGGTCTTTACATCTCGCCGGGCAAACACGGCAGCATTCAGCGCAATAAATATTTCGAGCGCGGCCAGCGCTGCCCCGTGATCGTCTCCGTCGGCCAGGATCCGGTGCTGTTCATGGTTTCCGGCAACGAGATCGACTACGGCGTATCGGAATTCGATTACGCCGGCGGTCTCAAAGGCGCGCCGATCGAAGTCATCGAAGGCAAATCCACCGGGCTGCCGTTTGCCGCCAACGCCGAGATCGTCATCGAAGGCTGGATGGATCCCAACGATCGCAAGACCGAAGGCCCGTTCGGCGAGTGGACCGGCTACTATGCCAGCTCCAGCCGGCCCGAGCCGGTGATTCGTGTGGAAAATATCTACTACCGCAACGACCCGATTCTCTGCTGCGCGCGTCCGGGCCGTCCGCCTTCGGATTATTCGATCGCGAAATGCATGGTGAAAGCATCGTTGATCTGGGAGCAGGTCGAAAAGGCCGGCGTTCCCGACGTCAAAGGCGTGTGGTGCCACGAAGCCGGCGGCGGACGACTGCTCAACATCATCTCCATCAAGCAGCGCTATCCCGGCCACGCGCGCCAGGCGATGCTCGCCGCCTCGCAGGTGCACGCCGGCGCGTACCTCGGCCGTTACGTGATCGTGGTCGACGAAGACATCGACCCGACCAACACTTTCGACGTGCTCTGGGCGCTGGCCAGCCGCTCCGATCCGGTGGAGTCGATCGAAATTCTCCGGCGCTGCTGGAGCGGCCCGCTCGATCCGCGCATCCATCCGAGCAAGAAGGGCTTCAACTCCCGCGCGGTAATCGACGCCTGCCGCCCGTTCGAGTGGATGAAAGACTTCCCGCCGGTGGCCGAATCTTCGCCCGAGCTGCGCGAGAAGATCTACAACAAATGGAAGAAGGTCATCGAAGCGTAATTGAAATTGCGCGCGCTGATCCACAAGGGGCGATCGTGATGAACGGTCGCCCCTTGTTCTTTCAGCTAAGCAAACTGTGATTCATTGACAGCTCTCGGACGCGGAGGCTATAAATCGAGGCAACACTCGCGGAGGTGAACCCATGGGCAAGCTCAGACACATCGCCTTCATTTCGAAGCAGCCGAAGGTGCTCAGCGATTTTTATCAGAAGCATTTCGGCTTTGAAGAATGCAAAGTTTTTCCCAGCGGCTCGCGCATGGTCATCGATCCGTTGTTCAATCTCGCCTTCCTGCAGAGCCGCGGCGACGAAGCGGGCGCGGTCATCGGCACGCACCGCGCCGACGGCGCCGAAGTCGAGCGCCAGCCGGGGATTCACCACTACGGCTTTCTCGTCGATAACCTGGAGGAAGCGGTTGCCAAGCTCCCGGCATCGCTCAATCGCGGCAAGAGCCCGCAGGTCTCCGCCGGCGTCGGCGGTTCCGAAGGCGCGCGGCCGGCCGAGATGCGCTTCATCGATCCGTGGGGCAACAACGTCGATCTTTCTTCGCGCGGTTTTCTCGGCCGGGAAGAAAAGAAACTTCCCGGCGTGCGCCTGCTCGCCGTGCAGGTCCCCGATCTGGCCGCGGCCTGTGAATTTTACCAAGAGCAGTTCGACCTCAGGCTCGTCGGCTGGACCGATGACGGCACGGTTCGCCTGAGCGACGGCACCGTGACGCTGTTGTTGACGAAGTCACAGGTTCGGCCGAAGAGCGGCGTGCAATATTTCGGCATTCAGGTGAGCGACCTCGCAAGAACCAAAAAGCGCTTGCAGGATGACGGCGTGGCGGTTTCCGAGGCAGGCAGCAATCAGATTCAATTCGCCGACCCGGAAGGAAATCGAGTGTTTGTGTCGGAGAACAACTGGACGAGCTGACGATTGCCTGTTGCGGCGAGCTATGGCATTCCCTCGCCAATAGCCGGGGCGCCGATGCTGATGGGCGAATGCGACGACCCACAGGTCGCCGTCATGTTCAATAAAGATAATCGAATACGGAAAACGCTTGACGGTTACACGCCGGGCGCCGATGGATGAGGGGATGTCAAGAAAAGGCGAGGCGGCGAGCGGCGCTTCACGAAACGTTGCATCATCTCCCTCGATTGGCGCACGAAAATTTTCCTTAGCGCTGGCGCGGGGATAATAAAGTTTTTGTTGACCAACCGTAACTCTGTGAGCGGCTGGGCTTCGATCAAAGATGCGTTGAGGATGATGCTATCGAGAGCGCAGTTGCGGCGCACGCAAGATTTTCGTCGTTGGCAACGCTGCGCGTGATGGTGAACTTGCCATTCTTGTTGTCGACGGCAACATGGCTTCCGAGCGTGACGTTCAATTTCTCGGCTAACCAAGGCCTGATGACTACGATCAAGAAACCGTCTTCGACAACAGCGATGCCGCGGGCCAACGGGGCGAGTCGGTCGCCGCCCGCAGCCAAAGGAATCCGCAGAGCGAGCTGATCGCCGTGAAGTTCGACGGGACCCTCGATCGAAATGATTTCGCATGTTGGTTCCACGCCGCTAGCAACCCATCGATGATACTCCAACAAATCGCCGTCCGAGAAAATTTATTCTCTTGATCGGCAAATGGTCAATGCAGTGACACCGAGCATCGTTTCGATATACCGGATCAGGCGACTTCGACTACGTGTGCGCGGACGTGGGTAGGGGTTGACGCTTTCCGCACCCGCGGTGTAGGTGTGGCGAGGCGAAGGCAGCCATTGAAACTGGCAGATGAATGAAAACGAGGAGCTAAGATGCGCGTACTGAAAATCAGCGAGCTGCAAGAAAAACCGATGGACACGGCGACGCCGATTGCCGGCTGGACCGGCGAGGCGGTGAGCCGGACGCGGCAGGCGATTATCGGCGACGGGCAGTCGGAGAACTTTCGCTGCAACGTGGTCAATTTCCGCGTCGGCGCGACGACCGGGTGGCACGTGCACGATTGCGATCAGATTCTCGTCGTGACGGCGGGGAAGGGGAAAGTCGCGACCGAAAAGGAAGAGCGCGACATCACCGTCGGCGATGTCGTTCACATCAAAGCCGGCGAAAAACACTGGCACGGCGCGACGGCCAGTTCGCCGATGTCGCACATCACCGTGACCGCGGCGGGCAGCAGCTCCAAGCACTGATCGTTTCCGCCGCCGCGGACGGGCTCGCCGCGCAGGCGATCTATTCGCGCGCGTGTTTCTTTGCGGCTCGGTAAGCCTGGCGCTGGAGCTGGCGCTGCGCGGGTTTGGCGTGGGGCGCGGCGATGAAGCGGTCTTGCCGGCTCCCCGGCTTGCATCAGGGCTGGCGGACCAGCGGTCGCGGTGGCGCGGAGGGAGGGTGGGGCGAGCGGGGGCCGTCAAGCGACCAGGTCCAGCCGATCACCATTGGCTCATCGAGAAATTTCGCCGGAAACCGGCCGCCATAGAGACGTTGCTCTCGAGTGAGGCCGGCCATGGGCCATAATTGACTCAGGTCCAGCCGCTCGTCCGGATCGCGCTGCCAGACAATTACCTGAGGATCGTGAGTGCCGAGAAGATCGCTGGGTGTGATCAGATACCAATTCTGGCGAGCCAGCTCGCTCGCGGCCGCCCGCGCCACCGCCAGCAGCGTCGTGCCCGCCGGCAGGGCGAAGATTCGATCCACACGCGCTGAGCTGCGGTCGTCCCAGGAAAGGAGCCGAGGCCAGTACCGGCTATGTTGCGGACCCTCGCGCGCTTGAGGATAGATCGGGATCGCATCGCGTCCCGCGTGCACCCGAGCCACTCGCTGCACGGCGTATCCGGACGCAGCGATGAGAGAGCCCGCGAGTATCCAGCGAGCTAAACGCATGGCGCAGTCGAAGGATTGCCTTTCACACGATTGTTGCGGCCGGGATTCCCGGTCGGGCGAACCACGATCCTTTGTCCCCGGTACCCGCGCTGGATTCGATCCGCTCTGAATCTGAACCCGATTACTCGCAAACTCTAACGCCACGGTCAAGCTCTGCCGGGATTGTCTCGCCGCCAAGCGGCGCGCATCTCGCGCAAAGCCTCGGCCCATCCTCTTGCTCCCGATCGGTTTTTCACAGTAGAAAGTGACGGGGAAGGGGCCGACCATGAAATTTTCCATCTTCATGATGCCGCTGCATCATCCGACGGAAAATCCGTCGCTGGCGTTCGATCGCGACCTTTCGCTGATCGAGTATGCCGATGCCCTCGGCTACGACGAGTTTTTTATCGGCGAGCATCATTCCGGCGGCTGGGAGACGATGCCGGCGCCGGAGATGGCGCTGGCGAAGGCGTCGGCGAAGGCGCAGCGCATTCGGCTGGGCACCGCCGCGATCAGCGTGCCGTTTCATCATCCATTTCATGTCGCCGAGCGCATGGCGTTTCTCGATCATCTGACGCGCGGGCGCGCGATCCTCGGCGTCGGCCCCTGCGCGCTGGTGACGGACAAAAATCTATTCGGCCTTGCCGCCGAAAAGCTCTACCCGATGCTGGCCGAGTCCGTCGAGATCATCGTGCGCTTGTTGGAATCACCGGAGCCGATCGATTACGACGGGAGATTCTGGAAGCTCAGGCAAATGCGTCTCCAGCTGCGCTCCTACCAGCAGCCGCGCATGGCGCTGGCGATCGCGTCGTCGGGAAATCCGGTGAGCCTGGAGCTCGCCGGCAAGTACGGCATGCTGTTTCTGTCGCCGGCGGGCAAGAACAAGCGCAACAATCAATCGAAGGCGGAACAGTGGAGCCGAGTCGAAGCGATCGCCGCCAAGCACGGCACCGAGACGTCGCGCGACAACTGGCGCCTGGCAACCTGCGTCTATCTCGCCGAAAGCCGCGAAGAAGCGTGGCGCGACGTCGAAGCGAGCATCGGCAGCGACATGGAGTATTTTTTCGCCATCGGATTGAAGGCGCCCTACGAATCCTACCCCGGTCAGCCGGCGGCGGAGATTACGCCGCGCTCGGGCGCCGACCGGCGCGACTGGATCGTCGGCACGCCCGATGATGCCATCGCGCAGATCGAGCGCATGCAGGCGGAGACCGGCGGCTTCGGCGGGCTGATGCTGACCGCGCACGAGTGGGCGAGCACGGAAAAACTCTGCCGCTCCTATGAGCTGTTTGCGCGCTACGTGATGCCGCACTTTCGCGGCCATGTTCAGGGCTATCGCGACGAATGGCGGCGCATTCAAGCAGCAGCGGCCGACGGCGGATTCAAATCCGGCGACACCGGCTGGCCAAGCAATCTTGTGCTGCACGAGGCCGGAAAGGGGGATGGATGAGCGGCGCGATGCTCGGAGCGAAGTCGCTGAAGGATTTTTTCCGCGCTCCGGCATTCCTTTTTCCGCCGCGCTCCTTCCCGCGGTTTCGCTGTCGGTGGCTGCTTGGAATCGAGACACCTTGGAGGCAATTTGCCGCGCGCTCGTGTCAATCAGCGGGGTCAACGGCGCGCCGATCGAGACCCTGCGCGCGCTGATCCGCCGCCGGCTCGGAGTCGGGCAGGTTTTTCTCTGCGGCTCGGGAAGCCTGGCGCTGGAGCTGGCGCTGCGCGCGTTTGGCGTGGGGCGCGGCGATGAGGTGGTGCTGCCGACGTTGTGCTGTGCCGCAGTGGTTTTGCCGGTGCTCGCGACGGGCGCGACGGCGGTGTTGGCCGACGTCGGGCCGGAGCTCAATCTGACCGCCGCTGCGGCCGGCGCGGCCCTGACGCAAAAAACCAGAGCCATCGTCGTGCCCCATCTGTTCGGCAATCCCGCGGAGATCGAAGCCATCGTCGAGCTGGCGCGCGCGCGCAATGTCCGCGTGATCGATGACGCGGCGCAGGCTCTCGGCGCGACGATCGCCGGGCGCGCCGTCGGGAGTTTCGGCGACGCCGGCCTATTGAGCTTCGGCCCGCAGAAAATTTGCGCCGGGCTCGGCGGCGGCGCCCTGATTGCGCGGGAGCAAATTGCGCCGGCCCGCCCCGGCGATTTCGCTCTGGAGAAACCGGCGGCGTTGCCGGCGATTCGCAATCTCTGGTCGGCCCTGGCGCCGCAGCTTTTCGATCGGCTGGGAAGCGCTGGCGCGCCCGGCCCGGACGCGCCGCCGCGCTGGTATCGCAAAGAAAAAATGGCCAAGCTCAACGCCGCCGTCGCTGTTACATTGATGCAGTCGCTCTGCGACAATCTTGGCGCGCGCCGCGCCCGCGCGCGCCGATACTCCGAGCTGCTGCAAGGGGTCGAGGGAATCGAGCTGATCGCGCACCGCGCCGGATCGGCGTGTCTCACGCAAGTCGTTCGCGTGCGCGCCACACGCGTGGATCGCGCCGCGGCGGTCGTCGAAGCGCTGCGCCGCGCAGGCCACCGGGCGCAGGGCAGCTACGTGCCGATCCACCGGCTCACGCATTATTCGATGTGCGTGTGGGACAACGTTTCGTTCGCCGACAGGATCTGGAGCGAGCTGATCGAGCTGCCGTGCGAGCCGCACATGAAACTCGAAGACGTCGAACGCATCGCCGCGATCGTCAAGTCCGCGGCGCGAAACTGACGGCAACTCACTGCGGGTTTGCATCGCCACGGCACAATTCTGTGCGCCGGGCTCGTCTCGCCGCCGCTTCCCGTCCGCCGGCGGCTCCGGGAAACGGAAGAAAATTCCGTAATGATCCGATCCTGTCGAGGGTACGCTTTTTGCCTCGGTCTCGTGCCATGAAATTCCAAACGAGCGGACCCAACGCCGCCACGTCGATGTCGATGGCTCAGGAGCTGCGCACCGTCGGCCAGGGATTGGAATCTCTGGGCGTGGTGGATTTCGATCTGCAGAGCGAAGGCGGCGGCTATTTTGCGCTGGGGATCGCCGGCGATTCGGCGATCCCGGAGAGCGGCCGCGCCGGCGCCATGGCCCGGATAAAAAATACCTGGCGGAGATTTTTCGCCGCGGCCTCCGCCGATCGCAGACTGTCCGAGATGGGCGCCGATGTGCTGCGCGTGCTGTTCACGCCGGAAGGGCTGCTCCGCCTCGAGGCGGCGGGCATGGCGAAGCGCAACTCCGGACCCTGCGGTGTGCCGAGCTTCGCCAGGCTCGCGCAGGCTTTGCGCATGCTCGGCGAATATCTCGACGGCCAGTCGGCGAGCCTGCTGAAAGTCAGCAAGCGCGGCGGCCGGCTGCTGTTTGAATACAAGACTGCGAACGACGCTCGAGCGCGCGAGCAGTGGAAGTTGGCCAAGCTCTACGGCCGCCGGCTCGAACCCGCAAGACAGCGGCGCGCCGAGAGCACGGCCGGCGGGCTGCGATTCGCCGCTCAACCGGTCTCGCGCGAAACCAACCGGCGGCGCTGATCGTTCGTCTTCAGTCGCTTCAGACCCGACCGATTCCCGCGGTCTTTTCTTCCTTTCAGTCTCGCGTCCCGCGGCGCCGGCGCGCCGCTCCCTTGCGCTGCCCGTCGCTTACGTGGTTAGAGAAGGGGCATCATGAAAGAGATTCGTTTCGTCGATACCACGGTGCGCGACGGGCAGTTGAGCCTGTGGGCGCTCGGCATGAGAACCGGCGCGATGCTCGCCATCGCCGAGCAGATGGACCGCTGCGGCTTCGAGTCCATGGAGTTTTTCGGGTTTGCCGGCTACATCAAAATGGTGCGCGAGCACAAGGAAAATCCCTGGGACTGGATGGGGCTCGGCGCGAAAAAATTTCGCCGCACGCGGCTGCGCTATCACGGCGGGCTGGCGACGGGATTCGAAAAAATTCCGCGCTCGGTGCGTTTGCTGATGATCGAGCGCGTGGTCGCGCGCGGCATCACGCTCACCCGCTCCTCCGATCCCTGGAACGACTACGAAGCGGCGGCGGGGGAGATCGCGGCGCTGAAGAAACTCGGCATGGATGTGGTGATCAACATCATCTATTCGGTTTCGCCGCGCCACACCGACGAATACTACGCCGAGCGCGCGCGCCAGGCGGCGGCGATCAAGCCCTATCGCATCTGCTTCAAGGACGTGGGCGGTCTGCTGACTCCGGAGCGCGCGCGCGCCTTGATTCCGCTCATCCAACGAAACATCGGCGCCGTGCCGCTGGAGCTTCACGGCCACTGCAACAACGGCCTCGGCCCGTTCAACTATCTCGAAGCGATCAAGCTCGGCGTCAAGACCGTGCACACGGCGATTCCGCCGCTGGCCAACGGCTCGTCGCAGCCGTCGATTTTCAATATCGCCGCCAACGCGCGCGCGCTGGGATTCGAACCGCTCGTCGATCTCGAGGCGGTCAAGCCGGTGGAAAAGCATTTCACTTACATCGCCAGGCGCGAAGGCCATCCCATGGGCGCGCCGCGCGAGTACGATCACGCGCAGTACCTGCATCAGGTTCCCGGCGGCATGATCTCCAACCTGCGCCACCAGCTGCGCACCATGGGCATGGAAAACCGCCTGCAGGAAACTTTGGAGGAAGCCGGGCGGGTGCGCGCGGAGTTCGGCTATCCGATCATGGTGACGCCGCTGGCGCAGTTCGTCGGCAGCCAGGCGGCGATCAACGTCATCACCGGCGAGCGCTACAGAGAAGCGACCGATCCATCGATTCAATACGCCCTCGGCCACTGGGGCAAAGAAGCGCCGGCCGTCATGGATCCGAACATCAAAGACAAGATTCTCAACCGGCCGCGCGCCGCGGCGTGGCGTAACTGGTCGCCGCCCGAACTGTCCCTCGACGAAGTGCGGAAAAAATTCGGCGGACCCGGCGTGTCGGATGAGGAATTGGTCCTGCGCGTGATTGCCGGCGCGCCGGCGGTCGCGGCGATGCTGGCGGCGGGCGCGCCGCGGGAATACGTCAGCGCGGATGCGCCGTTGATCAGACTGATCGGCGAGCTGACCAGGCGCAAAGACTGCACCCAGGTCTATGTCCAAAAAGGCGATGTGACTTTGCGATTGGAACGGAAGCAACCCGCGCGTTGACGGGCGCGCCGGCTCGGCACAAATAAAAAAGCCCGGGCTCCGACCCGGGCTTTTTTGTTTTCTAGACCGTGAACTCTAGTCCAGAGTCTCCAGCTTCAAAACCGAAGCGCCGTGATTGCTGCCGACCCAGAAAGTTACCGGCGACGTCGTGTTGTCCACGAACACACGGCGGATGTTGGTCTCGCGCGGCAGCAGGTAATCGGTGAACTGCCCGGTCTTGGGATCGAGCCGGGTCACCCGATCGGTCCACATGGAGCCGGCCCAGATTTCGCCGTTTTTATCCGGCACGACGTGGTAGGGCGCGCTCCACGGCAGCGGCACTTTCCATTCCTGGATTTTTCCCGACTTCGGATCGAGCATGCCGATGCCGTTGGCGCCGTATTCGGCAAACCACAGGCGGTCCTGCTCGTCGAACCGCCCGCGCCGCGGGCGCGATCCCTGGGTGATCGTCGAGAAGACTTTGAACTCCTTCGTTTTTGCGTCGATGCGGCCGATGTTGTTGGCGCCGAATTCCAATAAATAAAGATTGTTCCCGCTGTCGGACGGAATGCCATAGGCGTTGATCGAGCGGCCGGCGCCGGGAATCTGAAACTCGCCGAGATTCTCGTATTGACCGGTGGCGAGATCGACACGGTAAATCGCGTGGGTGTCCTGATTGTTCGTCCAAACTTTGCCGTCCACGTGGGAGTTCGACGGGCTCACCATGGACTGCTGGGTGTGGTTGCCCTGCCATTCCTTGGGCACCGGATAGATCTGGAATTTTTCCGTCTTGCGGTCGAATCTGGCGATGCCGCCCTGATACATGAGCGACACCCAGAGATTCTGTTCCTTGTCGAGCTGAAGATCGAGCGTTCCCAGAGGAAAGCCCTTCTTCAACACCGGGATCGGAAACTCGGTGACTTCGCCGGTCTTGGGATTCAGGCGGCCGATGAATTGATCGCCGAAATCCGAATACCAGATGAGGCCTTCGCTGTCGGCCACCACGTCGTGCGGCATGGCGAGCTTGCGCGGCAGATCGTACTCGGTGATGATCGCGCGGGTCGCTTTGCCCCTGGGCCGCGGCAGGGTTTTGAGCGCGATGCTCTGCTTGGAATTATAAGCCGCGTTCACGCTGGCGAGCCACGCGCCGATTTCCATCGGATCGACGCCGCGGGTGCGGTCGCGCTGCACGCCGCCGACGGTGACCTGGGGCCGGAGCGGTGTGCTGCCCGGCGCATAGGTGGACATGCGGCGAAACACCTGCACCCATTCCTCGGCGCTCTTGTTCGCCTTCACGATGCGGTCGATGGTGTGGCAGCCGTTGCAGCCCAGGAGAAAATTCTTCTGCTGTTCGGTGCCGGGAATGCTGAGCAGCCACTCCGCGTCGGTGAGCTGCGCCGAAAGATTCTCGGCGGGCTTGAGCTTGAGATTGGCGGTGGCGGTCTTGCCGGCGGCCACGTCGACCGACTTGGGACCGTCGAGGTCGTAGCCTGCGGCGCGAATTTTCAGCGCGTAGTGCCCGGGCGGCAACTTCTCGGCGGGAAAAACGAAGCGGCCTTTGGCGTCGCTGACGACGTTGACCGTCATCGTCGAGCCGTCTTTCTTGGCGCCGACGACCACGCCTTCCATCAGTTTTTCTTTTTGCGAGCTGACCAGCCCGGTCAAAGCGGCGGCGCCGTTGGCATGAAGCTGAGCGGCGTTGCCGGCTAAGCACAGCGCCCCGAGCGCGGCGCAGGCAAGGAATCGGCTCCTTCTCATGGCAGTCCTCCTTGGACGACGGTGTTGGGAGATCCGCGGGAAAGCTGGCAGAAGCTAGCACCGGACGGTTTCGGGCGTCAATCGTTTTTTTGGCGCGGCGCCAATCCGGGCCGCGCGCGAAGCTTTGATCGCGGTCCCGGCTCTGGTGTATAAGGTGGTCCGGCGGTTCGGTTCGGATGGCGTAAAGGAGCGCAACATGAAAACCATGAAACGGCTACTTGCAGGTTTGTTCCTCGGCGCGGCGGTTGCACTCGCGGCGCTGGCGCCGAGTCAACTGAGCAGTCAGCAAAGCGCGACGGTGAGCATCGACCAGGACGACATCGGCGGCGTCGTCACCAGCAGCAAAGGTCCCGAGGCCGGCGTCTGGGTGATCGCCGAGACCCGCGATCTGCCGACCCGCTTCGCGCGCATGGTCGTGACCGACGATCGCGGCCGGTTTCTGATTCCTGATCTGCCCAGGGCGAGCTACGATGTCTGGGTGCGCGGCTACGGGCTGGTCGATTCGCCCAGAGTGAAAAGCGCGCCGGGCAAGCTGCTCAATCTCAAAGCGGTGATCGCGCCCAGCGAAGCCGCCGCGGCGCAATATTATCCGGCGATCTACTGGTACTCGATGCTCAAGATTCCCGACAAGAATGCATTCGGCGGGAAGGGCGACATCCCGGCGAAGATCAAGCAGACCGATTGGCTCAACACGATGAAAAGCAACGGCTGCATCGGCTGTCATCAGTTGGGCCAGCTCTCGACCCGCACGTTTCCAAAAAATATTCCGCATCCGATTCACCTCGCGACCGCGCAGGAGTCATGGTTTCGGCGCATCCAGTCCGGCCAGTCCGGCGAGCAGATGTTCGAATTGATGGTGAAGCAAATGGGCGGCGCGCCGATCCGCTATCTCGCGGATTGGACCGACCGCATCGCCAAAGGCGAATTGCCCCAGGCCAAGCCCGAGCGGCCGCAGGGCGTCGAGCGCAATATCGTGGTGACCACCTGGGACTGGCTGAGCGAGAAGAAATACCTACACGACCTGATCGCTTCGGACCGGCGCTCTCCGACGGTCAACGCCTACGGTCCGCTCTACGGCTCGACCGAATACAGCACCGACGCGATTCCGGTACTCGATCCGGTAAAAAACAGCGCGAGCGCGATCATCGCGCCCGTGCGCGACGGCATCCCGGAAGCGCTGGGCCCCGGCAACGCCGCGAGCGACAAGCTCATGCAGCCGTCGCCCTACTGGGGCAGCGAGAAACTCTGGGACACCAGAGCCAACAATCACAACGGCATGATCGACCGCAAAGGGCGCGTCTGGTTTGCCGCGCGATTTCGCGACGCCAGCAATCCGGACTTCTGCAAAAAAGGATCGAGCCATCCGTCGGCCAAGGTATTTCCCCTCGAGCGCACCAACCGCCAGTTGACGATGTTCGATCCGAAGACGGGCCAATACACGTACATCGACACCTGCTTCGGCAGTCATCATCTGCAGTTCGGCTACGACGCCAATGAGACCCTGTGGACCAGCGGCGGCGGTCCGGTGGTGGGCTGGGTGAACACCAAGATGTTCGACGAAACCGGCGACATCGCGAAGTCCCAGGGCTGGACGCCGATGATCCTCGACACCAACGGCAACGGCAAGCGCGACGATTACGTCGAGCCCAACCAGCCGGTGGACCCGGCGAAAGACAAGCGCATCGTCGCGGGATTCTACGCCGTCATGCCCAATCCGGTGGACGGCTCAATCTGGGGAACTTTCCGCAGCAATCCGGGCGCCGTGGTGCGGATCGCGCCCGGCAGCAACCCGTCGGAAACCGCGCTGACGGAAATCTACAACGTGCCGCCGCCGGGCTTCGGCCCGCGCGGCGGCGACATCGATCGCAACGGCGTGGTCTGGGTGTCGCTGGCAAGCGGCCATCTCGGCAGCTTCGATCGCCGCAAATGCAAAGGCCCGCTCAACGGCCCGAAGGCAACCGGCGATCATTGTCCCGAGGGCTGGTCTTTTTACAAATATCCCGGCCCGGGCTTTCAGGGCATCGGCGACAACAGCGCCGAGTCGAGCTACTACACCTGGGTCGATCAGCACAACACCTTCGGTCTGGGCGAAAACGTGCCCATGTCCACGGGGAATCTGAACGACGGTCTGATCGCGATGAAGGACGGCAAGATGATCGTTTTGCGCGTGCCCTATCCGATGGGATTTTACGCCAAAGGATTCGACGGGCGCATCGACGATCCCAAGGCCGGCTGGAAAGGCCGCGGCTTGTGGACCACGAGCGGCGACCGCACGCCATGGCTGAAGGAGGGCGGCGCGGGCGCCAAGCCGATCGTCGTGCACTTTCAGCTCCGCCCCGATCCGCCGGCAAAGTAATTCGCTGCGCTCCGGCGGCGCCGCGCGCGGCGCCGCCGGATTTTTTTATTTCACTCCCGCAGACTGCCAATACTGCAAATCGACGAACCGCTCCGGCTCCGGCAGCGGCTCTTTGATCGCGCCGGCCTCGCCCATGAAAGAAATTACCTGAGCCAGGCCTTTCAGGTTGATCTCGCCCTGCTTCGGCAAGACGTTGCGCTCCGGCTCGAAAAATAACTTGAGCGTCTGCTCGGCGATCGCGCCGGAAACGTCGGTGGCTTCGACGATGATTTTCATCACCGCTTTGCGATTGGCCGGAGCGCGAATAAATTTCAGCGCCGCGCCGAGCGCCCGCGCGTAGCGCAGCAAAGTTTCCCTGTGCGCGCTCGCCCACGCCGGGCGCGCCGCGGTGACGGTGTAGACGAATTCCGGCACGGCTTCAGTGGAAAGACCGAGCAGCCGGTGGCCGTCTTTGATCGCGAGCAAATCCTGCGGCTGGCCGAGCGGCACCGCGTCGCACTCGCCGCGGCGCAGGCAGGTGTAGCGCGCCGGCGTGCCTTCGATGACGCGCACGCGAAAATCCGCCGGCCCGAGGCCATGCAAGGCGAGCAGCTTGCGGGTGGACAGGGTGATCGAGCCGGCCTCGTCGGCCATGCCGATCAGCTTCCCCTTGAGGTCGGCGAAAGTTTTTATCTCCGGCCGCGCGATCAGACTGTAAATGGGATTGTTGAATTCGGCTGCGATCGCCCTCGAGTCCGCGCCCGCCAGCACGGCGCGAATCAAGAACGGCGTGGCGATGTGAGCGATGTCGGCGCTGCCGTCGCTCAGCGCATCGAGCATTTTGTCCGAGCCGCCGGGAAGCGGCACGACCACGTGGAAATCCAATCTTTCGCGGCGAAAAAAACCGCCGCGCTCGGCGACGGTCACCGGCAGGGAGAAAATGCTGCGCACCGCCGAGTAGCTTTGCGCATAACGCAGCGGCAGGTTCTGCGCCGCGGCGCTGCGATTGCCCGCAAACGAAAGGACGGCGCCGGCAATGAAGAAAAAAAACCGCGAGCGCATGGCGGGCGAGTCAAGATGCGGAGGCATCTCCGCGGCGGTTCGCGCGCAGATCTATTTCGCGCCGAGCTTCTGCAGGGTGCATTCGACCTCGACTCTCGTCGCGTTTTTGTCGCGCGGCGGCCGGGTCATGGTGCGAATCTGCCTGTAGCCGTCCTTGCTGCACGAGATCGACACGCGATTGGCGGTGATGTTTTTGCCGAAGCCGGGGAATCTGTAAACGCCGGTGGCGTCGGTGCGCGCGACCACGGAGCCCAGGCCTTTGATTTCCGCGGTGACCTTGGCGTCGCGAATCGTCTTGCCGGTGTTGTCCTTGACAAAACCGAAGAACGCCAGGCCGTCGGCCTCGTCATGAAAATCCGGCGCATCGCCGCCCGCTTGAAGCGGCGCCGACGCCAATAACAAGGCGGCGCCAAGGATCAGACAGTTGATTCCTCGCTTCATCGTATCTTACAAACGCTAGCGCGTAAAAAAACCGCTCAACATATAACCGAAAACCAGCATCGATGCCATCGGCGCCGCCCAGGCCCAGCCGGACCAGAGCCGGCCGGCGAGCCGCTCGGGGATGAACCGGCTGAGCGCCGCGGCAATCAACGCGACGATGGCCGAGGTCGCCATCCAGCCGTACCAGTACATGGCCGGGCCGTCGCGCGGCGGCTCCACCAGCGGGCCGAATTCCCCGAGCGCGGGATGATAGGTGAACAGCGCGTAGTTTTTTTTCACGGCGAGCAGGTAAGTCAGCGAGTAAACCGCGCTGAACACGATGCAGAAAGAAAACGCGCGGGGCCGGGTCATGAGCCGAATCCCCGGATGTTGTTGACGACATGGCCGACCAGGAAGCTCCACCAGACAATGAACGCAAAGATCGCAGTGACGACGGCGCGGGCGCGCGCGTCGGCTTCGGCGAGCGGCGGGCGCCAGAAATACCAATAGGCGGGCAACAGGCCCAGCCCGAGCGCGACGAAGTGCTCTTTCAATTCGAAGGCGCCGTTGGCCTTCCACAAATCCAGCTGTTCCAGCACCACGCGCACGGCGATGCGATAATCGGCATAGATAATCCCGCCGAGAACGGCGGTGGCGATGTACAGGATGATAATCGCCGAGACGTAGGCCGGCGCGGACACCGCGCGCATGCGGCCGACGAAGGATGCGGCATCCCCGCGCGCCGGCGCCAGGACGCCGATCGCCTGGTGCGTGACTGCGCCGAGCAGCGCCACGGCGAGCAGACCATGAAGGATCAGCAGAAAAGTCGTCATGCAAGGACTCGCGCTCATTCCGCGCTGACGCTTCCTTACTCCGGCCGCGCCGGGATGTCCAGCCGCGGCGCGCGAAAATGCCTTGTCGCGCGGGCGGGTATTGTATTAGAAAGAGAGTCTGTCGAGGAACCCGATTGCCCCATGTTGACCAACCGGCGGCAGCTGCGCATCGAGTGGGGACAGTGCGATCCCGCCGGGATCGTTTTTTACCCGCAATATTTGATTATCTTCGATACCAGCACCGGTTGGCTCTTCGAGCGCACCGGCTTGACGCCTTCGGCGATGCGCAGGAAATACCGCATCGTCGGCATGCCGATCGTCGAGGTCGGCGCCCGTTTCCTGAAGCCTTGCCGCTTCGATGACGAGATCGTCGTCGAGAGCGAAGTCGGCGAGTGGGGGCGGAGCAGCTTCACCGTGCGCCATCGCATTCTCAACGCCGGCGCGCTCGCCCTCGAGGGATTCGAAAAGCGTGTCTGGGCGGCGGCCGATCCGGCGCAGCCGGGCGCGATCAAGGCGCAGGCGGTGCCGGCCGAGATTGTTGCCAGTCTCTCCGATCCCGCCGGCGCGACGACGATAAGACCGCATTCCTAGCAGGAGGCGAAGCGATGGTAAATCTGGCGTCCGGCGCTTCCGAGATCCCATCGACGAAGCGGCCGCGGTTTTCCGGCATGAGCCACGTGAGCCTTGCGTGCCGCGATCTGGAAGAAGCGAAATTATTCTACGCGCATGTTCTGGGCGGCGAGCGGGTTCACGAGATCCCCGGCTTCGTGGAGTACCGCGTCGCCGATATGATCTTCGGGCTTGCCGAGCAGCGCGCCGGCTGGACCGGCATCGACGACGAATATCCCCACTATGCGCTTTATATCGACGGCGCTGATTTCGCGCCGATGAAAGACCGGCTCGATCGCCACGGCATTCCCAACCATCCTTACCGGCGCGACTCGACCGCGCTGATTTATTTTCGCGATCCGTCGGGAAATCTCTTCGAGCTTTACTGCGACGGCGGCTATCCCGGCATGGAATCCCTGGCTCTGGCGCCGCGCCGCGGCGGGCCGGCGATCGATTTTCGCCGCCTCAATTACCGCTGGGAGCGCGCGAATCTGCCCGCGGCCGGCGCGCCGCCGCGCTTTACCGGCTTCGCGCACGCGAGCCTTTACTGCGCCGATCTCGATCAGGCCAAGCGGTTCTACACCAGAGTTCTTGGCGGCGAGCTGATTCACGACGTCGACGGCTTCGCCGAAGTGCGCCTCGCCGGCGCCATCATCGGTCTCACGGTCCGGCCGGGCAGCGTCACCGCGCGCGGCGCCGAATATCCGCATTACGCATTTTTCGCCGCGGCGGAGGATTTTTTGCCGATGGTTGCCTGGCTTCGCCAGAACGGCGTGGTTACGACCGAGCCGTGGACGCGCGACGGCGTCAAGGGGCTCGTCTATTTTCGCGATCCGGCGGGCAATCTCCTGGAGATTTATTGCCCGCGCATCGAAGCCGCGGCAAATTTCGCGCGCGGCGCAAAGCAGGGGGGCGCTTACACTATCGATTTTTCGGCTTTGAGTTATACCTGGCACGGCTGAGAGCGCGGCAAATTGTTTGGTTTCGGGCTTGGGCCGGGAGACAATTTTCGCTTCCCCCCTGTAATAATTACCCGCTGGGGTTGCGCCTGCGCATCGGGCGTGGGGCGGAAAGTCAGCAGATTTACCACAGAGAGCTGTGGCATAATGGTTGCTCTATTCCCTGGCGCAGTGATATGGGATCACAAAAAGGAGCGTCCGATGAAGATCTCGAGTCGAAACATATTTGGAAGCGTTTTCGCCGCCGCCTTGCTGCTTTCCGCCGGGCCGGTGCTGGCGGACCCGCCATTTCGTATTCCGCCGGGGCATTTGCCGCCGCCGGGGATGTGCCGCATCTGGTTTCCGGGTCGTCCGCCCGGCCATCAGCCGCCCCCGGGCGACTGCCGCAGGCTAAGCCGCGAGGTGCCGCGCGGAGCGTACTTGATCGCCCCGGATCGCCGCTGGCATTATGACGAGATCCACGATCGCCGCTTCCGCTACGACGTGTTCGATCACTACAGCTATCGCGATCGCGAGTGGGAGCGCCGCCGCGAGATCGAGCAGGACCGGCGCGACGTGAAAGGCGCGCTCAATCAGCGCCGTGAGGACCGCCAGGATTTGCGCAACGCTAACCGCGAGCTGGACAAAGATCGCGCCGAGCTGCGCCGCGATATTCGCCAAGGCGCGAGCAAGAAGGAAATCGCCGGCGACCGCCAGGAGCTGCGCGACGATCGCAAGAAGATAGCCGAGGCCAAGGGCGATCTACACGACAGCCAGCGCAAGCTCCAGGGCGCGCGCGGCGAGCTGCACCACGACACGCACCGCTAATTTCGTTCTCGCACTAGAGAAGACGGCCCGGTCCCATCGCACTGCGGTGGACCGGGCCGTTTGTATTTAACCCGCAATTCGAATCAGCCGTTATTCGATCTTCTTCGCCAGCAGATTGCCCAGCCAGTTGATGCCGCGGGGACATAGCGTGTCGCGCTCGGCGGGCAGCTCTTCGTAGGTGTCTTCGCCGAATTCATTGTTTTTTTGCCGCGCGCGCCTTTCTCTGTCCGAGTAATTCCTACTCTTCGGCGCGGCGTGAAGGGACTTTGCCTGCAATGCCAAGCGAGAGGGCGAGGTCTGACGGCCTCTCGCCGCGCGGCAATCCAACCGCTGCTTTCCGTCTTGAGAGCGAAGGAGCAGCTTTTGTGCGGATTCTTGAATGACCAGGACAACGCGGCTTTGTCGCTTTCCGCGAAGTCGCATATCGCAGGCGCCCTCCATCGCGCGCGCCGCTGCACCGAAAGCATGAACGCGCGCGGATGCGCTCACGGCGCGGCGCTTCTGCGGAAGCGCGCGGCAGCCATGTGGCCGAGGCCGATGGTCGCGATGCCGAGGAGGAGATGAATGACCTGCACGATCCAGTGATTGTCGCCGGCCAGCAGAGCCGCCTGAATCATGCCGAGCCACGCTGTCAGCGCGCCGAGACCGAGGGCGGTGGCGGCGAGCGCCCAGCTGCCGCCGCGCCCGAGCGCTTGGGCAATGCCGATGACCCAAAGCGCGACGACGGTCAGAAGACCGAGCAGCATGTGCAGCGAAACCGCGTTGATCGCCATGCCCGTCCACAGAATCAAGCCGAGAAGGAGAGCGAGCAGACCGGCGAGACTCAATACCATCGATGCAATGCGAATCGTCATGGCGAAGACCCTTATCTTTCGTGAAGGCTCGATCCGGCGGGCGTCCGCCGCGCGCGCGACAATTCACTCTCCGAGGAAAGACGGAACGGCGCAGCCGAATCGGGCACTTTCACTGGTAGCAGATTCCGCCGCGAATCACGAAGGGGGGAGAGATTTTTACGAATCGGCCGGGTGAAAATTTATTTTCACGCTGAAATCCCCGGTCCTGCGGAGGGTGGGTATCGGCGCGGGCGCGCCTCCACCCCACCTACAGTTCTTCGGTGTGAATCCCAGCGCAGGCGAATTCCCCGGGCCTTCGGCCCGCCCCCTTGGTCAAAGGGGGCTGCCGGAGGACTAGCGCTGCGCGGTTGTTGCCGCGCAGCGCCCATGGACGAGGGGTTTTACTTGCTCGGCTGATCGGTGTCTTTGCCTTTGCCGCTCGATTTCATGTTGTCGCGCGAGCGCATGGAGCCGCTGCCGGCGGAGCTGCGCGCGCCGGCGCTGCCCGGGCCCGTCGCCGAAGAGCCGCCGCATTGCACGCCGAGCTTCTCGGCGGTCCGCGCATTCAAAGTCCCCGTGGCGGAGAGATTGCTCGCGCTTTGAAACGACTTCAAGGCTTCCTTGGTCTTGGCGCCCATCACGCCGTCGATTGGGCCGGGATCGTAGCCTTTGTCTTTGAGGGCCTCTTGCACTTCTTTGATGTTACCGGAGCCTGGGTGGCTCATCTGGATTGCGTATGTGAAGATCCGATGGATTCAGGATTTTTTACTAGCCGCTCAGCGGCGGGTCTCGCGCACGATCACGGTCATGCGCTGGGCGCCGATCACTTCGACTTCGGCATCCGCGGCGATGGCGCGTTCGGCCGGCAGCGCGCTGGCGTTCCACAGCTCGCCGCGCACGCGCACGAAGCCAGTCGGCGCCAGTTCCTGCTGAGCAAAGCCGCGCGCGCCGATCAGCGATTCGGCGCCGCTTGCGCCCGCGGCTTCATAGCCGCGCCGCAGCAGCGGGTAAAGCGCCAGATCTTTCAAGACCCACGCGCCGAAACCGGCGGCGCAAAGCCAGGGCGGCAAAAATTCCCAGCGCCACAGGGCGAGCCCGGCCGCGGCCGCGAGCAGCCAGCCGGGAATTTGAAACAGCAGGTAGCGTTGCCAGGTGGACACGGCAGCGTGAAATGTTGGCGAATCGGCGGGTTGTAAGCGCCGCGGTTATGCCGATCAACACCGCTACGAAATTTTATCCCCTCGGCCCGCGGCGCTTGCCGCGGCAATCGAATGGCTTTCATGGAGGCGCGGGGCGCCTCCATGAAGATCGCAGTTTTTCAAATTGCGCCGCGCGAATGCTACGCCGCCCGCTTGGGCACCAGCGCGACGATCACGTCGGCGTCCAGCGCCGCGGCGATGCGATTCAACAGCGGCAGCGAATGGCGCCGGTAGCCCGCTTGCTCGACGGCCGAGATGGCCTGCTGGCTGCACCCGACTTTCTTCGCCACGCGCTGCTGCGACCAGCCCTTGGCTTCGCGCAGGCGGCGCAGCTGCAGCGCGACCTCGGCTTCCGGCCGCTTTTTGTTGAAGGCCGCGGCAAAGGTCGGGTTGCGGCGCAAGCGGTTCAGTTGCTTTTGAAAGTTGTCCATCGATACTACCTCCACGGAAAAATAACCTTCTCGTCTGCGAAACTGCTGGAGCTAGCGATCGCGGCCGGCCGCCGCGACCTTGCTGGATCGAAAAAAAACGCCCGGGTGCGGGAAACAAAGTTGGTTTGTGAATCGATCGCAGAAAAAATTCAAAACCTGTCGGCGTAAATCATTCTAAAAAAAACCACTGCTGATTCAAGCCCGCCGGCAGCGCAAACATCCGTCGAGAAATTCTCACGCTGCGGGCCGGCGGCGCTCGTTCGGGTGTCGTGCCCGGCGGGCCCGGTATCGCCGCCCGACTCTCGCGCGCCAGCGCCGGTCACGGCGGCAAGTTTCCTCTTTTTCGGTCACTGGCTTTCCCTGGTTGCGTCAAACAAATCGCGCCGGCGGTCAGGCGCTACAAAACGCAATCGATATGCCAGGGCGGTGCCGTGGCGGTCCTGTACCATTCGCAGGCGTGGAGCGCTGAAAATGAGTCGAACACGGGCATGCGGCGCGCGCCGCAGAACCGGGGCTGTCTGAATTTTTCTAACGACAGGTGTAAGGAATCTCCGTGAGCGGCGGCGACTCGGCGCCGTGGCGCGCGCGGAAGATCATCGCCGTGACGGCGGGCGGTGCGCTATTTGCCCGCTTCCTCGGCGCGCACGGGACGCACGCCGAAGGGCTCGGAGCGGTTGCCGAACAGGACCAGCGGACCGGAGCCGATGCTGGTGAGCTGATAATATTCCTTGGCGGGAAGGAAAATGATGTCGTTTTTCTCGGCCACGCGCTCGTCGCCGGCGATGCCTTTGACCGAGCACTTGCCGTCGATCACCAGAAAAGTTTCCGGCGACTGGTGGTAATGCATCGGCGTGCCGTCGCCGGGCTCGAAGTAAAGCATCCAGGAGCGAAAATTATCCGTGCCGAAAAGCTGCACGTTGCGCAGTTTGTCCCGGCCCGCTTCGTCGATCTTTTTGGCCAAGCTGACGAATTCCATGATCGTCCTCCTCGGGGTCGCGCCGGACAACCTACGGCAAGTCGCCGGCGCTTGTCAATTGACCGCGCGCTCGAGTCCCGGCGCGCGCCGGCGTCATGCGTAGGTGCTACTCGGAGCGCTCGCCGGCTATTTCGATCTCATCGGGAAACACGTAGAGAGAAGAATCGCCGTCCCAGCGCACGAGGATCATCCGTCTTCCGAGATTGTCGATCTCGTGAATCACCGTCCCCTCGCTCTGGGCTTCGATCAATAATTCGTGGGCGCGAAAAGTTTTTTTGGCCCGGCAGCGGCGTCCTGCTTTGCTGGTATCGATCTTCATCCTCGCCTCCTCGTCCGCGATGCCTGAAAAGAGCGGCGGGTTGCGCGTCGATCGGAGACTGCAATCGGAGCTTCCAATTCAATTCTAATCTCGGCAATGGCGAGTTCAAGTCCGCGGGGCTGCGAAGCGCGCGCGGCGGCGGCGCAAAGAGCGCGGAGAAGTACGGCGGAAAAATCGCGGCGGAGCGGCGGCCCGCCCCGCGCCGGAAATTCTAACGGCGCCCGGCGCCGCGCTCGTCGAGACGCTCGCGCAGGAATTTAAGCCGCTCGATGGCCCGGTTGCGGCACTGGCAGCAGGCGGCGCTGGAGAACGATACCTCGCGGCATCGCTGGCACTTGCGGTGCGCGCAGAAGGCGCATTCGGTTTCGGGTAGAGGCCACAAGGAGAGTTCGCGCACGAAGTCGATCCATTCTTTCATGAAATTTTCCGGGTGATGGGCGGTTAGACGATTGCTGGAACACTGGGTTGCATCCGCGCGGCGCGTGAAGATCGGTTTCGAGTTCCGTTTGTAAATTATTTGTTACGCAGACGCAAGCATGCGGCGCCGCCCGCCGGCGATTTTCTAAAAATTTTTTTCTTGCCGGCGCGCCCGCGAAAAAAATTGCGCCCGTGCGGCAAAAACACCGCTGCCAGGACGAGCCCGTTTGCACGTTCGCGGCCGGCGCTTGGCATCCCAGCGCGCAAATCGCGCCAGGTCGCGCTTCGCGGCGCGCCGGCGGCATTTGGAATGAACGAACTGGACAAGCGGTGACGGCTCGTGTAGCAAATTGCATGCGCCGCAACGAATGGTTTTCGGCGCAAATTCGATTCCTGGAGGGCCGCATGGTTCTGTTGCAGGTCACCGTACAAATCAAACCCGAATTCAGAGCGGAATATCTCGCCGCAGTGCGCCACGATGCCGAGCATTCCGAGCGCGACGAGCCGGGCTGTCTGCGCTTCGACGTCGCCCAGGACATGGACGATCCGAACCGGTTTCATTACTACGAGGTCTATCGCGACGAGGCGGCCCTCGATGCGCACCGGCAAACGCCGCATTTCAAACTCTACGCCGAGAAAGTTCAGGCGTGGCTCGCCGCGCCGCCTGAGCGCCGCTTCGGCAGAAACATCATCCCGGCGGACGCCGACTGGCGCTGAGCCGGCGCGCGCCGGGCGCGCCGAAAAATTCCACAGGGGAAAATCCCCCCAGCGCGACCATTGCGCGCTTGCCTCAAGCGGGGCGCCGTCGTATCTTGAGCGCCGTCGCAAATTTGCTTGCACCGTCGGAAATTTTTCGCCCGTCTCCCGGGAGGAGATCATGAAATTTTCTCGGCGCATTTTGTTTTTCGTCGTCGCTTTCGCCGCCGCGTTCGGACTCGGCGCGGCTTGGGCGCAGGAAAAAATTCGCCTGGCGCACAGCGCGCTGGAAAGCAGCAACTCGGTCGGGTACGTCGCCAAGGACCGCGGCCTGTACAAGAAATACGGCCTGGACGCCGACCTGCTGTTCATTCCGAGCACGACCACCAGCGTGTCGAGCCTGGTCGCCGGCGACGTGCAGGTGGCCAACGCCTCGGGCGGCGGCGTCGCCAGCGCGGTGGTCGCCGGCGCCGATCTGGTCATGGTCGCCTGCTATCTCAATTCGCTGCCCTACGAGCTGGTCGTCGGCGACAGCGTTAAAACCGCGGAAGATCTAAAAGGCAAGAGCATCGGCATCAGCCGGGTCGGCAGCGCCTCGGACGTGGCGGCGCGGGCGCTGCTGCGCGGCCTCGGCCTCGAGCCGGACAAGCAGGTGGCGATTCTCCAGGTGGGCGGGCCGGCCGAGCGCGCCGCTTCGTTCAAGAGCGGGCGCATCGCCGGCTTTCCGTCGCCGCCGGGCATTATTCATCTGACCAAAGGATTTCCTTTCCGCATCCTGATCAGCACCGCGGATTTTCAGAAGCGCTTCGAGTTCCCGTACATTTGCGCGACGACGACCAAAAGCTATCTGGCGCGCCAGCGCGAGACCGTGAAGAAAGTCCTGATGGCGCACATCGAGGCGATGCAATTTTTCAAAACCCACAAAGAGGAAAGCAAAAGGATGATTGCCAAATACAGCCGGATCAACAACGAGGATTACCTCGAAGCGGCCTACAGCGCGAGCGCCAAGCTCTACGACGTGGTGCCGCTGGTGACCCGGCCCGGCGTCGAAACCCAGATCAAGGAAGCGACCGCGCGCAAGCCCGGCGCGACGCTCCGCTTCGAGGATCTGGCGGATGAAAGCCTGGTGCGCGAGCTGGAAAAAAGCGGCTTCATCGACCGGCTTTACAAGCAGTGAAAGTTTAAGCTTTGCTTTCATTCAAGGATTGTCCGATATTCGTCGTCTAACCGCTCGAGGGCATTTTTTCGAAGGAGAAACGGACATGAAATCATACGGGCTTTTGGGAATTTTCTTGACGGGGCTTTTGCTAATCGGCTGCGTCGAGCCGCACTGGCGTTACGGCGGCGAAAGCGCCAGCGGCTGGCAGCTTCTGGGCGAGCGCGAAGCCGACTTTCAGCGCGATCAGGACCGCATCGACGTCGGCCGGCGCGAGGGCACGTTCCGCGAAATCCGCATCGCCGTGCGCGGCGCGCCGGTGGAAATCAACCGGATCGTCGTCACCTTCGCCGATGGCAAGACGTTCGCCCCGTCGATCCGCGAGCGCTTCGATCAGAATTCCTGGAGCCGCGAGATCGATCTTCCCGGCGAGCGCCGCGCCATTCGCTCGGTGGATTTCACTTATCGCAGTCCCGACCGGCGCCAGGGGAAGGCGACGGTCATGGTCTACGCGCGCTGATCGCAGGCGCGGCGCGCCGGCGGCAAGCCGCTGGGCCGCGCCCCGGGCGATTTTTCCGATGAGAGAACTATTTTCGGTATGCGCAGATGATCCGGCTGTGAGCGTTTCGCTTTCGACCTGAAAACCGGGCGCCGCGATCCCGCGGCGTTCCAAGGAGCGCACCCCATGCGCAGGCTGTTCGCGCTGCTGCTGATCGCACTGCTCCCGGCGTCGGCAGCCGCCCAGGAGCGGGTCAAGTTTCCCGTCGCCGTTTCGTCCAAAGTACTGGGCTACGGCCATTTGTGGGCGGCCTGGCGGCTCAAATATTTCGAGCGCGAGGGCCTCGATGTCGATGTCGTGCTGATGCGCGGCACCGCGCCGGTGGTGCAGGCGATGATCGCCGGGTCGGTGTCGGCGGCGCTGGTCGCCAACGACGGGCCGATCGCCGCGGTGGAGCAGGGCATCGATATCGTCATGGTCGCCGCCAGCAGCAAAATTACCCACATGCTGATCGGCGCCAAGAATTACAAAACCTGGGAGGATCTGCGCGGCTCCACCATCGGTTCTTCGACCCTCACGTCCGGCACTGCCTTCGTGCTGCGGCGCACGCTCAAATTGAAGGGGCTCGAATACCCGCGCGATTACAAACTGCTCAACGTCGGCGGCACGACGTCCGCGTTCGCGGCGATGAGCGCGGGGCAGATCTCTGCGGCGATGCTCGCCGTGCCCAACGCCTTTCAGGCGCAGGAGGCCGGCTTCAACGTGATCGGCCGGGTGGCGGATGTTTTGCCCGGCTATTTGCTCTCGGCTTACTCGGTCAGGAAAAGCTGGGCGGAGAAAAACCGCCCGCTGGTGGTGCGTTTTCTCAAAGCAGTCGTGCGCGCGAAAAAATGGTTCGAGCAGGACCGTAAAGCCGCGATCGAATTTCTCGCCAAGGAATTTCAGCTGACGCCGGGCCTGGCCGAGCGCGGTCTCGATTATTATCTCACGCATCAGGCCTGGCCGCCGGAGCTGGAAATCGATCTCGACGGGCTCAAATCCGTGGTCGACATTTACGCCGAACAAACCGCGCTGAAAGGGCCGCCGCCCAGTCCCGAGAAATACGTGGACGCAAGCTACCTGCGCCAGGCGCTGAAAGAGCTCGGCCTGCGTTAAAGAAAAATTCCATGAGCACGCGATGCCGCGCGGCGATTCTCGTCGAGCCGAAAAAACCGCTGGTGGTGGACGCAATCGAGCTGCCCGACCCCGGCGCCGGCCAGGTGCTGGTGAAATTATTTGCCAGCGGGGTCTGCCACTCGCAGCTCCACACGATGGCGCGGCCGCCCCGTCCGGGCCGGCGCCTGCCGGCGCTCCTCGGCCATGAATCGACCGGCGTGGTGGCCGCGGCGGGCTTTGGCGTGACTCATGTGAAGGAAGGCGATCGGGTCATCACCACCTGGGTAGATCGCGACAACGCGACCACGCCGCTCGTGCGCGTCGATCACGCGCTCAACGATCGCGAGCAGTACGCGGCCGATTGGAAGGGGCGGGAAGTTTCCCACTCCGCCGCGACCTGGGCGGAGTACGCTTTGGCGTCGGAGCGGGTGGTGCTGCCGCTGCCGAGCGATCTTCCCACCGACGTGACCGCGATCGTCGGCTGCGCGGTGATGACCGGCGCGGGCGCGATCATCAACACGCTCGGCGTGCGCAGCGGCCAGTCCGTGGTGATCGTCGGCGCCGGCGGCATCGGCCTTTGCGCCGTCGCCGCGGCGGCGATCGTCGACGCGCATCCGATCATCGTGGTCGACGTGAACGACCGCAAGCTCGCCTTTGCCAAAAAATTCGGCGCCACCCACACGATCAATTCCAAAACCGCCGACGCGCTCGCGGCGATCCGGGATTTGACCGGCGGCGGCGCGGACTTCGCCGTGGATGCGATCGGCCTGCCGGCAACGCAGGAGCAAATCCTGCGCGCAGTGCGGCCCGGTTATGCCGGCCTGAATCGCGGCGGCAGCGCTTTGCTGATCGGCATCACGCCGCCGGACGCCAAAGCGCTGTTGGACACGAGCTGGTTTATCGGCAACCGCTCGTTCACGCGCACCAGCGGCGGCGACTGCAAGCCCGACCGCGATTTCCCGATTTTTCTGCGCTGGTACCGCGAAGGCAAGCTCAAGCTTGACGACCTGGTCACAAACCGCTACAGCCTGGACGAGATCAACAGCGCCGTCGACGACCTCGAGCAGGGACGGATCCTCGGCCGTGGAATTCTAACTTTCAGCCACTGAGCGACCTTCCGCTTTCACATGCGCGCGGCTGCGCAGGAGCGCGCGCAAAAATGCAATAGCGAAGCACCAAGGAAGTTTTCATGACGACCAAGCCGACTGAAACAGCCAATCGCACCGTCGGCCGCGACACCATCCGCTCGCGGCTGGTTCTGGAGATCGCCTCGGAACTGGTCGATCAGCCGGCCTGGCCGCACCGCCAGGCGCAAGTGAGCTTGCGCCCGCAGGGCGCGGAAGGATGGGCGGTCAACATGATCGCGAGCGACGGACCGGCGGCGATCGCGCAGGTGGCTTCCGGCGCGATGCAGCTGGCGATCAGCAATCCTGCGGGATTTCTCGCGCTCGCGGTGCGCGGCACTGGTTGTTTCACGACGCCGATCGCGCTGCGCGCGATCACGATCATTCCCTCGCCGGACCAGCTCGCCTTCGCCGTCACCGAGCGCACCGGCTTGAAATCATTGCGCGAGATTCGCGAGCGCCGCCCGCCGCTGCGCATTTCGCTGCGCGGCCAGCGCGACCACGCGCTTCATCCGGTGGTCAATGAAGTTTTGCGCGCCGCGGGATTTTCGCTGGACGACATCGTGTCCTGGGGCGGGCAGGTGCGCTACGACGACGGCCTGCCGCAAAACGACAACCGCCTCGGCGCGGTGGCGCGCGGCGAAGTGGATATGGTGATCGACGAAGCCGTGCGCGGGTGGATCAATTTCGCCGCCGGTAACGGCATGCGCGCGCTGCCGCTCGACGAGCCGATGCTCGCGCAGCTCGAAGCGATCGGCCTGCGCCGCGCGGTGATTGCCAAATCGCGCTATCCGAATTTAGCCGAAGACGTGCCCGCGCTCGACTTCAGCGGCTTTGCGGTTTACACCCACGCCGACGTCGCCGACGAAGTCGTCGGCGCGATCTGCGCCGCGCTGGAAGCGCGCAAGGAAAAAATCATCTGGCAGGAGCCGGGACCGCTGCCGCTCGAGCGCATGTGCCGCGACACGTCCGCTGGTCCGCTCGCGATTCCGCTGCATCCGGCGGCGGAAAAATTCTGGCGGGGACGGGGATACCTGTAGAACGGTCACCGCCGGTTTTCTGTACCCCGGAAGAGCTGATGGAGGACTGAGCCGATGACGAAGCCCTCGATTGTCGAAGAGGTGCGGCGCGTTCGTCGGCAGTACGCCGCACGGTTCAGGTACGACCTCGCTGCGATCTTCCGGGACCTGCAGGAACGACAAAACCGCGGCGAGTTTACCGTCGTGAACCGCAAAACACGGCGCCCGATTGTACGCCTTCCGGGTCAAAAGCGCCGAGCGGTATAGTATAAGGGTGAAACAATCGACTTGACTAGGAACCTCGACCTGCTCGCTACGCTCGCTGGCCCCGGCCTCTCAGCCTTCGAGTTAACGAATGCCCATAAAACTCTGTCCTGTAAAAATCTGTGAAAGTGAAGTGGCCAAGCGTCGGGACCGGAGCTCGATGATGAACTCCGGTGGGAAGAGCGGTCGTAAATACCGGCGCTGAGAATTTCAGCTCATCAACCGTCCGCCGGAAACGTTGAGCGACTCGCCGGTTGTGTGCGAGGAGTCGCTCGAGGCGAGAAACAGCGCGGCGTTGGCGATTTCTTCGTGCTTGGCGTATTTGCGCAGCGGCGTGAGGGAAAGAATTTGCGCTTCGTGCGCTTCGACCGACATGCCGAGATTTTTCGCGCGCTGGGCGTACATCTCGCGCAGCTCGGGCTCGTCCATGCCGCCCGGGCAGATGATGTTGGCGCGGATGCCGTGCGGACCGTATTCCTTGGCGATGGTTTGAGTTAAACCGACCACGCCCCACTTGGCGGCGCAGAGCGAGCCGCGCATGGCCATGCCTTCGCGCCCGGCGGTGCCGGAGATGCTGACGATGCTGCCGGATTTCTGTTTGACCATCTGCTTCAACACCGCGCGGCAGCACAAAAACACGAGCTTCAGATTGTAGAGAATCACGTCGTCGAATTCCTTTTCGCTGATCTCGGTGACCGGCACCAGCGGGCCGCGAAAGCCCGCGCTGTTGATCAGAATGTCGATCTTGCCGAAGCGCTTTACGGTTTCGCCGACCAGCGCGTTCACCTGGCGATCATCGCTGCAGTCGGCGGTCAGCGCGACCGCTTTGCCGCCTTCCCGGCCGATCGCCTGAGCCACGCCGTCGAGCTCCGACTTCATTCGCTCCAGATCCACCAGCACCAGCGTTGCGCCTTCCGTGGAAAACTTGTGCGCGATCGCCGCGCCGATGCCGCGCGCGCCGCCGATAATAAGCGCGACCTGACCGTCCAATTTCATGATTCGCTCCTCCGGATCTTATTTCGTAGAACGCGCGCCGCTGCTGCGCGCAGGCACACCATACTGAATTGTCTTGACGAGGACAACGAAGTTCGCATAGCGTGCCGGTGTTTTCGGCGGGCGGGCGTCCAGTAAATTCAAAACTCGCCGCGGGGTGAAACATGATCAAACGCGCTTTCGGGGGATGGCTGGCGGCGGCTTTGCTGGCGTTTGGCGCGCAGGCATCGGCGCAGGACGGCAAATTGATGGATGCCGCAAAAAAAGAAGGCGGCAAGGTCGTGGTTTACAGCTCGATGGAGTCGAGCATCTCGGACGGCATTGCCGCCGGATTCAAGAAAAAAACCGGCCTGGAGATGGAGTACTGGCGCGGCTCTTCGACCAAGGTGCTCGACCGCGCGCTGAGCGAGCACCGCGCCGGCAAGCCGCTCTTCGATATCGCGATCACCATCGCCGATCCGATGTTTCTCATGCAAAAGGAAGGCGTGTTCGCCAGATACACGTCGCCGGCCGCGGCGGATTATCCGAAATCCCTGATCGATCCCAACCTCGGGCCGAACTATCGCACGTTGCTCATCGGCATCGTTTACAACACGGACGCGATCAAGCCGGCCGACGCGCCGAAATCGTTCGAAGATCTGGTCAAGCCGCAGTTCAAAGGCAAGCTGATCATGCCCGATCCGACCCAGCACACCACGACCACGCAATGGGTCGCGAGCCTGCCGAAGCTGCTCGGCAAAGAGCGCGCCGAAAAATTTGTCCGCGCGCTGGCGGCGTCGAAGCCGATCCTCGCCGAGTCGCTGCTGCCGCCGGTGGAGCGCGCGATCAGCGGCGAAGTGCCGATCGCCATCACCTTGCTGCATTACACCTACGTGTTCAGCCAGAAGGGCGCGCCGCTGGATTACGTGCGCATGCCGCGGCTGCTCGGCGACGCCAACTACGTGGCGCTCGGCGCCAAAGCGCCGCATCCCAACGCCGGCAAAGCGTTCATCGATTATTTTCTCGGCGAGGAATGCATGAGCCTGATGTCGAGGCTCGGAGAGTTCGTGAATCGCAAGGGCATCACGCCGCCGCTGGAGGGCGTGGACAAAATTCAGTACGTGCCGATGGAGCGGCTCGATGCGAAGACCTACGCGGAGAAAAAGAAGGAGTATCAGAGCTTGTTTCTGCGCTGAGAGCCAGGGCGGGCTTTATCGAGGAAGCGTTCGGAAAGTCGGGGGAGTTCTTCGACAAAGCTCAGGACGAACGGAAACCGCGATTCCGTCCGTTCATGCTGAGCCTGTCGCAGCATTCTCGTATCTAGATCGAAATCTTCCCCGATGGCGAACGATCAGCCCAGCGCCTTGGAATATTTCTCGCGCAGCCTGGCGTAGCGCTGGCCGCCTTCGGTCGCGGCTTTGCGGAAATCTTCCGGCATGACGTTGTACGGCGGACGGATCGGCCCCGGTTTGCAGTAGCCCGACGCGCCCATCAGGATTTTTTCCATCTGAATGTTGTAGGAGGCGAAAATTTCCTGGGAGCCGGTCATGACATGGTGCGGCTCGTTGGCCCAGGCGATGTCGTCGGCCACGGCTTTCGCCCGCTCTGCGTCGCGCGCCGCGAGTGCCTTCATCAACGCGAGACCGACCTGGGGTCCGACCGCGGGGATCCAACAGGTGGTTTGCGACTCGGGCGAGATCTGCGCGAACTCGTAGGCGAGACCCACCGGCGGCACCAGGTTGATCCGGCCCTTCACCGCTTCGACGACTTTTTTCAGGATGCCTTTGCTGGAAAATTTCGCCGACATCACCGTCGGCGCCTTCGCGACGAGGGCGGCCCAGAAGTCCACGTCGAACGGGAAGCGAAAGGCGCGCGGGTTGGCGTACACCATGATCGGAAAATCCGGAAACGCCTGCGCCACGTCGGCGTAGAACTTGACCGCCATGTCGAGGGTCGCCGGCTGCCACATGGGAATGCCGAGCAGGGTGCCGGTGGCGCCGAGCGCTTTGACGAACTTGATGCGCCGCGCGGTTTCGTGGCCGCTCAAAGTCGTGGTGCCGACGAAGGTCGGAATCCGCCCGCGCACGGTTTTGACCAGACAATCGACGAAGGCCTCGTAATCGCTCGGCGCTGTCGTTGCGCACTCGCCCATGGTGCCGAGCGCCATGATGCCGGCGGCGCCGTCGCGCACCAGACTTTCGCTGAGCCGCGCAGTTTCGTCGAGATCGACGGTATTCGTTGCCTCGAGCCGATCGGCTCCTTCTTTGGCCGGCGTCGGCATGATCGCGACAACGCCGCGCAGATCTCTGGCAGTGATCATAGCTTTTCCTCCTGAATTGGAATGCGCATTTACCGATTGTTTAACACGCGCCGTCGAGCGCACGCAACGCGAGCGCGGGTCAAATTCGCACCGGCAGGGGATCGGCCAGAATTATTTCCCGCGGCGTCACCGCGGCGTGGTAGGGCAGAACTTCGACGCCGGCTTTGACCGCCCGGCGCAGCCAGCGGCCATACTCGGGATCGATCTCGTCGGCGGGGCGGAAATACGCGCAGTCGCCGCGCTGCACGACGAAGAAGATCACGGCGCGGGCGCCCTGGCGCTTGAGGCGGATGAGCTCCTTTAGATGTTTGGTGGCGCGCTCGCTCACCGCGTCGGGAAAGGCGGCGGCGCCGTCGTCGAAGCAAACCGTGACGTTTTTCACCTCGACGAAGCAGCGGCCGGCGGCGCCTTCGAGACAGAGATCGAGCCGGCTGTGGCGGCTGACTTTGACTTCCCGGCGGATGGTTTCATAGCCGCGCAGTTCCGCGATGGCGCCGGCGGCGATCGCTTCGGCCACCAACCGGTTCGGGTGCATCGTGTTGATGCCGACCCAGCGCCGGTCGATCTGAATCATTTCCCAGGTGAATGCGAGCTTGCGGCCTTTGTTCGGACTGCGCGAAAGATAGACCGGGCTGCCGGGGGCGTTGCAGCCGAGCATGCTGCCGGTATTGGTGCAGTGCGCGGTGACGACTTCGCCGCTGTCGAGACGCACATCGGCGAGAAACCGTTTGTAGCGCTGAATCAACGTGCCGCGGATGAGCCTGGCTTCGAAGCGCATGCGACGCTTATAACCGAAGCGCGCGCGCTTTCCCAGCCGCGATTTGTTGCACTGGCGGAAACGCTTTGTTAGGTTCGATGCAGCATTTCCACCCGGAGCAAGCATGGCGAAGCGAGATTTCAAATACGTCGGGCGCAGCGTGCCGCGAGTGGACGGGGTCGAGAAAGTAACCGGCCAAGCGAAATTCGTCGGCGACATCACGCTTCCCGGCATGCTTTACGGCAAAATTCTGCGCAGCCCGTATGCGCACGCGCGCCTTCGCGCCATCGACGCAAGCGAAGCGGAAACTCTGCCCGGCGTGGCGGCGGTGCTGACCGCTTCCGACATCGCCGATCTCAACCCGATCTACAACGGCCGGCCGATCATCGCCATGAACAAAGTCCGCTACGCGGGCGAGCCGGTGGCGGCAGTGGCGGCAATCGATGCGGCCACGGCGGAGGAAGCGCTCGAGCGCATTCAGGTCGATTACGAAGAGCTGCCGGCGGTGGTCGGCATCGAGGCGGCGATCCGAAAAGACGCGCCGCTGGTGCACGACGACAAGCCCGGCAACATCGGCGCGCACGAGAAAGTGCGCCGCGGCGACGCCGACGCGGGTTTCGCCGAAGCCGACGAGGTCGTCGAGGACACGTTCACGTTTCCGATGGTCTATCACTACGCGATGGAGCCGCATTCGGTGATCGCGCAGCACGACGGCGAGGAGATCACCGTCTGGTCCTCGGCGCAGCATCCGTTTCAGGTGCGCGGCGACATCGCCAGGCTGTTCAAGGTGCCGGCGGCGAAAGTGCGCCTGCTCATCAATTATCTCGGCGGCGGCTACGGCAGCAAGTCGTACACCAAGTTCGAGCCGCTGGTGGTGGCGCTGGCGCGCAAGGCGAAACAACCGGTGCGCATCTGCAACTCCGTCGGCGAATCCATGGTCACCGTGCGCCGCCACGGCGCGCGGGTGCGGATCAAAACCGGCGTCAAGCGCGACGGCACGATCCTGGCGCGCGCGGCGGAGATTTACCTCGACACCGGCGGCTACGACGACAACGGCCCGCAGGTGACGGCGCGCTCGGCGACGCGCATTCTCGGCCCCTACTGGATTCCCAACATTCGCACCGACGCCTATCAGGTTTACACCAACACCGGATCGGCGGGCTCCTACCGCGCCATCGGCGCGCCGCAGGTGATTTACGCCGGCGAGTCGCAGATCGAAATCCTCGCCGCCAAGCTCGGCATGGATCCGGCCGAGCTGCGCATGAAAAACCTGCTCAAGGCCGGACAGGAGCTGCGCCCCGGCCTCAAAGGGATCGACGCGAATTTGGCGTCGAGTCTCAAGACCCTGGTGCGCGCGAGCGGCTGGAAAAAATCGCTCAGGAAACCCGGCGCGGCGGTGGGCATGGGCTGCGCGATCACCAACGCCGGCGCGACGCCCGTGTCGGTGGCGCTGATCCGCATGCAGTCCGACGGCGTCGCGCAGATCGCGGCCGGCAGCACCGAGATGGGCCAGGGCGTGCGCACGACCCTGACCCAGATCGCCGCGGAAGAGTTGACCCTGCCGATGGAAAGCTTTCGCATCGCCGGCGCCGATACCAAAGTGACGCCCTACGATAGCTCCACCGGCTCGAGCCGCTCGACGACCTTGATGGGCACCGCGGTGCAAAAAGCCGCGCGCGATCTGAGGCAGCAGTTCGTCAAGATCGGCGCGCAGGTGATGGGCGTGAAGCCGGCACAGATCGAAGTCGCGGACGGCGCGCTGATCTGCGGCGAGTCGCGCCTGACGTTCAAAGAGGCTTTCGAGCGCCGTTTCGGCAAAGGCTCGGGCGGCGAGATGATCGGGCGCGGCGAGGCCGGGCCGGAAATCACCGGCAACCAGTTGCCGGTTTTCTGGGAAGTCGGCATGGGCAGCGCGGAAGTCGAGATCGACCGCGAGACCGGCGCAGTCCGGCTCAAGAAATTTATTTCCGTCGCCGACGTCGGCAAGGCGATCCATCCCGAGCATTGCGTGGCGCAGGAGGAAGGCGCGGCGATGCAGGGCATCGGCCACACGTTTTTCGAGCAGCTGATCTACGACAACGGGCAACTCGTCAACCCCAATCTGGTCGATTACCGCGTTCCCACCTTCGCCGACGTGCCCGAGGAATTTCACACCGAGCTGGTTGAGAACGGCGACGGTCCCGGCCCCTTCGGGGTGCGCGGCATGGCCGAGGGCGGGATTCTTTCGGTCGCGCCGTCGGTGTGCAACGCCATCGATCGCGCCACCGGCGTGCGCATCCGCGACTTGCCGCTCACCCCCGAGCGGGTCTGGCGCGCGCTGCGCCAGGCGGCAAAATAGCGCTGCGCCGCTCGCGGCGTCGCAGGCTCGTTTTGTGAAGCCATGAAGAACACCGGAGTCGAGGGATTTCACATTCAGCCGGCGGTCCGGGCCGACGTGCCGGTGATTCTTTCGTTCATCAAAAAGCTCGCCGATTACGAGCGGCTGTCGCACGAAGTGGTCGCGACCGAAGAGCTGCTGCGCGAGACGCTTTTCGGCCGGCGCCGCACCGCCGAAGTCGCGCTCGGCTACTGCAAGCGCGCGCCGGTGGGTTTCGTTTTGTTTTTTCACAATTACTCGACGTTCGTCGGCCGGCCGGGAATTTACATCGAGGATCTTTATGTGGACGAGGCGTTCCGCGGGCGCGGCTTCGGCGCCGCGCTGCTGCGCTACGTGGCCAGGCTCGCGGTGGAGCGGCGCTGCGGGCGGCTGGAGTGGTCGGTGCTCGACTGGAACGAGCCGGCGATCCAATTTTACAAAAAGCTCGGCGCGGTGCCGATGGATCAGTGGACCGTGTTCCGCGTCACCGACGAGAAATTAAAAGAGCTCGCCGCCGGCCCGCCGGCCCGCTAACGCGGCGCCGGCGTTCGACCGGCTCAGAAATCTTCCAGCGGAATTTTGATCTTGACGCTGGTGCCGCGTCCGGGCGCGCTTTCGATGGCCAGCGCGCCGCCGATCTTGCGGATTCTTTCGCGCATGCCCGTGAGACCGTAGTGGCTCGATCCGCCGGCGCTCGCCGCGTCGAAGCCGATGCCGTTGTCGCTCAGCTCGGCTTCGCAGGCGCCGCCGCTGCTCCGCAGCCAGAGGTGCAGCTCGGTGGCGCGGGAGTGGCGCACGGCGTTGAGGATCGCTTCGCGCAGGGTGAAGTAAAGCTCGCGCTCGATGGCGATCGGCAGGTTGTGGGCGCCGATGTCGCAGCGGAAATCGAGCTTGAAGCCGGTGCGCGCGCAGAAAATCTCCAGCTCCTGCTTGAGGCGGCGCTCCAGGGTGCCGGCCTGAAGCTCCTCGCCGCTCTGATTCTCCGTCAGCAGGTTGCGAATCTCGATGATCGCTTTGTCGAGGTTCTCTTCGATCGCCTGAAGCTCGCTCTCGAGCGCGGCGCGGTCGTCGAGCAGCTGGCGGCGGCAGGTTTCGGCGCGCAGCCGCACGCTCGACAGCAGCTGCAGCACGCGGTCGTGCAGCTCGCGCGAGATGCGCCGGCGCTCCTCGAGAACCGCGCCGGCAAGGCGATCGTTTATTTTACTCGGAGCTTTCTTCACGAGATTCTACGGCGCGCCGAGATGCCGGGCCAAAAACTCGAGGGTCCTCGGCCAGGACGCTTCATCGGCGGCGCGGCGATAGCTTTCTTTCGTGCTGTCCATGAAGCCGTGGCCCGCGCCCGCGTAGGAATAGAACTCGTGCGGCTTTTGGAATCGGGTCAGCTCGGCGTCGAGCTTCGCCATGTCTTCGGGCGAGGGATTTTTGTCCTCCGCGCCGAAATGCCCCTGCAGCGGACAGTGAATCTCCGCGCTGCGCTCGAAGGGCGAGGGCAGATCGCGTCCCCAGGCGCGAAAGCTGTTGCCGGGATAGTACGCGACCGCGGCCTGGAACGCCGGCACCGTGGCGGCGGCGAGATAAACCACGCGCCCGCCCATGCAAAAGCCGACGATGCCGATCCGTCCTGGGGCGACCGAGCCGTGATTCTGCAAAAAGCGCACGGAGGCATTGAGGTCGTTGACGATTCTTCGGTCGGCGAGCCGCGAACGCCGGGTGACGATGTCGTCCTTACAGTCGGGACCGTCGCGATGGTAGAGATCGGGCGCGGCGGCGAGATAGCCGGCATCGGCGAGGCGCCGCGTCATGTTCTGCACGAACTCGTCGACGCCGCCCTGGTGTTGAATGACGACCACGGCGGGAAACGGTCCGGCGCCGTCCGGCCGGCTCACGTGAAGCGGCATCGCGCTGTTGTCCGATTCGGTCCGCTCCCAACTCGATGCGGTCATGAATCCTCCGTGAATATTATATAAAGGCGGCGCGCCTGCGGTAGATCCGTCAGCCGTCGAGCAGCGCCGCAATCGCACACAAATTGTCGATGCGGTCGGGGGCACCGGAACTGTTGCGCCGGTCGATGAGAACAGCTTTGAGCCCGGCCCGTCTGGCGCCGTCGAGATCGTGGATCTCACTGTCGCCGACGTGAAGCGCCTGCGCCGGTGCGAGGCCGTGCCTGCGCAAAGCCGCGTCGAAAATGCGCCGGTCGGGTTTGGCGTAACCAATCCGACTGGAAACGAAAATATTTTCGAACTGCGCGGCGGCGCCGAGGCCGTCGAGGATGCGCAGCAGGCGCGAGTCGAAGTTGGAGATCACGTCGAGAATCAAGCCGCGCTGTTTGAGCGTCGCCAAAGTCTCCGCCACTTCGGGGTAGAGCGACCAGGCGGCGGGTTGCGCAAAATAGTCGAACAGCTCCGCAAAGTAAGCGTCGAACTTTTCGAAACGGCCCCAGGGCTCGAATACCCGGACGACCAGATCTTTCCACCATTGTCGCTCCAGGGTTTCGATGTCCCGTGCCGCGGCGTCAGGGAAGGCCAGCCGTGGTGCGCTTTCGAAGCATTCGCGAAAACGCGCCATGATCTCCGTTGGCGCAACTTCCTTGCCGTGCCGGGCGGCGAGCGCGGCGTAGCTCTCGCCGACCCCGCGCACCGGCTTCATCAAGGTGCCGGCGGCGTCGAAGAAAACGGCTTTGACGGGCATCGATGAGACTCGGGTGAAAAACCGGTTGAATTGCAACGACCGTAGCATGCTTTATAATTGAATGCGATGTCGCAAGCGGCGCTGATCGTGGTGGACGTGCAGAACGATTTTTGCCCCGACGGCGCCCTGGGAATTTCCCGGGGCGATGAGGTCGTGCCGGTGCTCAATCGCTACATCGAGAAATTTGCGCGCGCCGGGCGTCCGGTGATCGCCACCCGCGACTGGCACCCCGAGAAGACCAGCCATTTTCAAAGCGGCGGCGGCCCCTGGCCGGCGCACTGCGTTCAGCGCACCCGCGGCGCCGAGTTCCATGCCGATTTAAAACTCGCCGACGGAACGATCGTCGTTTCCAAGGGGACGGCGCCGGATGAAGACAGCTATTCGGCTTTTCACGGACGCGACGCGGCGGGCACGCCGCTCGCGAGCCTGCTCACGGCGGCCGGCGTGAAAACGCTTTACATCGGCGGCCTCGCGACCGATTACTGCGTCAAGTTCACGGCGCTCGATGCGCTCCGCGGCGGCTTTGGCGCGGTGGTTTTATGCGATGCCATTCGCGGCGTCGATCTCAAGCCCGGCGATTCGGCGCGCGCGCTCGACGAAATGCGCGCGGCCGGCGCCGTGCTGCTCGGCTGCTTTGACGAATTGAGCGATCTATGAGCGGCGCGGCGTGCGGTATCCATCGTTTGCCTCGGCTGTGCTTCTGGTGTCTAATCCGGCGATGACTTCGACTACGGACCCAACCAGCGGATTTGCGTTCGGCCAGGAGCTGGCGGCGGCGGAGCGCGCGGCGCGCGAAGCGGGCGCGGCGGTGATGAGCCTTTTCAACGGCAGGTACGACGTCCACGAAAAAAGCAAAAACAACCCGGTGACCAGCGCCGATCTCGAAGCCAACCGGATCATTCGCGCGCGCATTCTCGAATCGTTTCCCGCCGACGGCTGGCTTTCCGAGGAAGATCAGGACAACCCGGAACGCTTGCGTCTGTCGCGCGTGTGGGTGGTGGACCCGATCGACGGGACCAAGGAATTTATCGAGGGCGTGCCGCAGTTCGCGGTTTCGATCGCGTTTGTGCTCGACGGCCGGCCGCAGATCGCGGTGGTCTTCAATCCGGCGAAGCAGCGCTTCTACAAGGCGGCGGCGGGGCGCGGCGCATTTCTGAACGACGCGCCGATCCAGGTGAGCGCGCGGCGCGAGATCGACGGCTCGCTCCTGCTGGTGAGCCGCTCGGAGCCGCAAAAAAAATTCCAGGTGTTCGTCGATCGTTGCGAGATTCGCCCGGTCGGCAGCATCGCCTATCGGCTCGCCAAAGTCGCCGGCGGCGACGGCGACGGCACGATCACCTTTCGCAACATTCACGAGTGGGATATCTGCGCGGGCGTGCTCATGGTCGAAGAGGCCGGCGGCAAAGTGGTCGACGGCGAGGGCAAGCCGATGCGTTTCAACAACCAGCAGCCGCGCCATCGCGGCGTGATCGCGACCAACCGGCTTTTGAGCGCGGATTTTCAGGGCCTGTGGGCGGACGCGATGGCGGTGAAGAAATAATTGCGGGGAGCGATTGCGGATCATGGGCAAGTGCAATTATTGCGGCGCGAGCGCGGGCTTTCTCGGACGGACCTGCGGCGATTGCAAAAAGCTGCTCGCGCGGGCGGCCGAGCTGCGCGGCCGAGTGAGCTACGGACAGTTTCTCGACGGCCTCGAGCAGACCGGCGTCGCCAGGGAAAGAATTTTGAAGTTCCTGCACGCCGATCCCGACGGCAAGGGCAGCATTCAAGATCAGGTGACCGCCGAGATGACCACCGAGCTGATGAAAGTCATGGGCATTTCCGGGCGCCAGACCACGGCGGAGGTGAAGCGCATCCGCGGCCAGCTCGGCAAAGAGCCCGAGTGAGCCGCGGCGCGACCGCACCATGGCCGTCACGATCTATCTCTCGCTGATTTTTCTGGCGCTCTACCTGATCGCGCTGGGCATTCAGCGCTGGCTCTTGGCGCGCGACCGGCGCCGGATGGCGGAGGAAAGCCGCGGCGGCGCGCGGGTGATCGCCAGGGCGGCCGAGTTCGGGCCGGGCTCGGTGAAAAAATTCTGGCTGATCTGCCGGAAATACCGGCTGGACGGATTGCTGGTCAATCACCAGGGAAGTTTTCACGCCTACGTGAACCGTTGCCGGCATATGCCGACACCGCTCGATTTCGTGCGCGATCAGTTCGTCAGCGACGACGGCCGGTTTCTGCGCTGCTATACCCACGGCGCGCTTTACGAGTTTAACACCGGTCTCTGCATTGACGGCCCGTGCAAGGGCGAATCGCTCTTTCGCTTGCCCGTGCAGGTGGACCGCGGCGAGGTGCTGGTGGGCTGCCCCGAAGGCGATTTGCGACCGCTGGCGGAGTGAACGCATGACAACGGGAGTGAAAAAAAATCTCGGCAAATGCATCGCCACGGTGGGCGAGCTCGCCCACGGCACGAGCAAGAAGTTTACTTTGCGCCGCGGCCAGCGCGAGCTCGAGGCGCTGCTGGTCAATTTCGAAGGCGATTACTTCGCCTACATCAACCGCTGTCCGCACACCGGCATCACGCTCGACTGGGTGAACAATCAGTTTTTCAGCTCCGATCGGCGCTATCTCATGTGCGCGACCCACGGCGCGGTCTTCGAGCCGCCCACCGGAGAATGCGTCTGGGGCCCGTGCTTCGGACTGTCGCTGCAACGGCTTGACGTCGCCATCGAAGCGGAGCGAATCTATGCGCGCCTTCCCGGCGCCGACGAGTGAAGGAGCGCGGGAAATTCGCCTCTGGAGGACGCCATGACCGACTGCCTGTTTTGCGCCATCGTCGCCGAGAAGATCAAGGCGAACGTGGTTTACAAGAACGATTCGATCGTGGTCTTCAAGGATATCAACCCCAAGGCGCCGGTTCATTTTCTGATCATTCCGCGCAAGCATATCGCCGGCGTCCTCGACATCGAGCCCGAGGATCACGCGATCATCGGCGAGATTTTTCAGGTCGCCGCGCAGCTGGCGCGCGACCACGGCGTCGCCGAGAGCGGCTTTCGGGTTACCGTGAATTCCGGTCCCGACGCGGGTCAGAGCGTGTTTCACCTGCACTATCATCTCCTCGGCGGCCGGCAGATGACCTGGCCGCCGGGCTGATCGTATCCTTTCCGTTCGCGCAATCGATTTCAATTTCCGTCGGAGGGCAAGATGGCTGTCGAAGAATGGCATAGTCCGACCAGCGAGATGGCGATCCAGCAGTTCAATGTCGCGGCGGACAGGCTCGGCGTGGACCGCAACGTGGCGGCGCGCCTGCGCCGTCCCGACCGCGCGATGATCGTCAGCGTGCCGACCCGGATGGACGACGGCCGGGTGCACGTGTTCACCGGCTACCGCGTGCAGCACAACGATGTGCTCGGTCCGTTCAAGGGCGGGATTCGTTACCATCCCTCGGTCGGCCTCGGCGAAGTCTCGGCGCTGGCCATGTGGATGACCTGGAAATGCTCGCTGGTCGGATTGCCGCTGGGCGGCGCCAAGGGCGGGATCGCCTGCGACCCGGCGCAGCTGTCGCGCAGCGAAATGCAGTCGATGACCCGGCGCTTCACCGCCGAGATCATCAACATCATCGGGCCCGACGTGGACGTGCCGGCGCCCGATATGGGCACCAACGAGCAGGTGATGGCCTGGGTCATGGACACCTACTCCCAGCACAAGGGCCACGCCGTGCCCGAGATCGTCACCGGCAAGCCGGTGGCGATCGGCGGGACGCTCGGGCGACGCGAAGCGACCGGCCGCGGCGTGGTCTACACGATCATCGAAGCGGCCAAGCATCTCGGCATCGATCTGGCCCAATGCACCGCGGCCGTTCAGGGTTTCGGCAATGTCGGCTCGGTGGCCGCCAAGGAGCTTGCCGCAGTGGGCGTGAAGATCATCGGGGTTTCCGATCGCACCGGCGGCTTCGTCGATCCCAAGGGCCTGCCGATCGACAAGCTGCTGGAGGTGGCGAACAGGAACCACAGCCTGGAAAACTGTCCCTACGGCGACCGCATCACCAACGAGGAGCTGCTGGAGCTCAAGTGCGACCTGCTCGTGCCGGCGGCGATGGAAATGCAGATTACGGAAAAAAACGCGCCGCGCCTGCAGTGCCGAATTCTCGCCGAGGGCGCCAACGGCCCCACGACCCCGGCCGCCGATGCGATTCTGCGCGACAAGGGCGTGTTCGTGCTCCCCGACATTCTCGCCAACGCCGGCGGCGTGGTGGTTTCGTACTTCGAGTGGGTGCAGGACCTGCAGAATTTTTTCTGGAACGAGAGCGAGGTGAACAACAAGCTGCGCGAGATTCTGGTCAAGGCGTTTCAGGAAGTGCTGGCGATGAGCCAGAAGCACTCGGTCGATATGCGCCTGGCGGCGCTGATGATCGGCATCGACCGGGTCACCCGGGCGATGCTCTGGCGCGGCCTTTACGCCTGAGCGCCGGGCGCTTCGAAGCGGCGCGCCGGGGCTGCGTTGAAGCGCGGCGGATAAACTGCTAACCAGAAGGGGAAAAATTGTTACGAGGTAGACAATGGTTCAGGCGACCCAGCTTCGGCCCGGCATGATCATCATCCACGAGGGCGATCTTTATCGCGTCACCGCGGTGCATCATCTCACGCCGGGCAACAAGCGCGGCTTCATGCAGACCAAGATGAAAAATCTGCGCACCGGCATCGGCACCGAATACAAGTTCCGCTCGGAAGACCGGGTTGATCAGGCGATCCTCGACAACCGCCAGATGCAGTATCTCTACGCCGAGGGCGACTTGCACACCTTCATGGACACGGAGACCTACGAGCAGATCACCTTGCCGGCGGAAGACATCGGCGATCTGCTTTCCTATCTGCTGCCCAATTCGATCGTCGGCATCGAGTTTCACGATGGCAAGCCGGTGGGCATCAATCCGCCGTCCACCGTCGATCTGGAAGTGGTCGATACCGAGCCGTCGATGAAGGGCGCCACCGCCAGCGCTTCGTACAAACCGGCCAAGCTCGAGACCGGCGTGACCGTGCAGGTGCCGCCGTTCGTTCAAATCGGCGACAAGGTGCGCATCGATCCCACCGACGGCTCCTACCAGGAACGGGTCAAGTAGCTTTGATTTTTTCCAGAACCGCTTCGACCTGGCGCTCGAGATCGGCGAGCGTGCCGTTGTTTTCTATCACGTAGTCCGCAAGCCGGCGTTTTTCCTCGAGGCTCATCTGCGCGTCGATGTGCTTCTGCGCCTCCGCGGCGCCGAGGCCGTCGCGCCTTTGCAGGCGCTCGCGCTGAGTCTCGAGATCGCAGGCGACCAGGATCACCGGACGCAGCCATTCCTGCAGGTTGCCTTCGAACAGCAGCGGCACTTCGTAAACCACCACGGTGTAGCCGGCGGCGGCGTGCTCGCGGATGCGCGCTTCGGCCAGGGCGCGCACCTGCGGATGGATGATCGCTTCGAGCTTTTTTCGCGCCGCCGGGTCGTCGAAGATGATCCGGCGAAGCGCTTGTCGATCCAGCGAGCGATCCGCTTGCAGGACCGCGGCGCCGAACAGGGCGACGATTGCTTGCCACGCCGGACGGTCCGGCTCGACCACTTCGCGCGCCAGCTCGTCGGCGTTGACGACGGCGGCGCCGCGGCTTTTGAGGATTTTTGCGACCGTGCTTTTCCCCGAGGCGATGCCGCCGGTGAGTCCCACCAGTTTCATGCTCCCAGTAATCGCAAAATCGCCGCGCGCGGGCAAGCAACGCGAAAACGCGCCAAACCTGCTATAATTTGTGCGGAGGTTTTTGGCGCATGGCCAGGGTGGTGATTTACACGACGAGCTATTGTCCGTACTGCACCGGCGCCAAGGCGCTGCTGCGCTCCAAACAGGTCGCCTTCGAGGAGATCGACGTGACCGACGACCCGGCGCGCCGGGCGGAAATGGAGCGGCTCTCGCGCCGGCGCACGGTGCCGCAGATTTTCATCGACGGCGAGCCCATCGGCGGCTACGACGACGCCCGCCTGCTGGAGGCCCGCGGCGAGCTCGACCGCCTGCTCGGCCGCTGAAGCCGATTTTTTTGGCGGAATCTCAAAGCATTCCTTTCCTCAACAACGCGCTTGCCAAGCGCTGCGGCCTTGCTGTAGAAGCCTGGAATCATTCCGCCGCATCGTTTCCCTTGAACCTTTTTGCAACGGAGGCCGACTTACCGGTCGGCAAGATTTCCCTCGATGCGGCGGCGGCCAGCGGGGCAAACCGGCGCTTACACAAGACCCATGGATGTCGAGAGCCGAGAGAGCGGGCGCGCGCCGGACGCCCGGTGGATTCGCCGCATCGCCGAGGGCGACCGCGATGCGTTCGAAAAGCTTTACGGCGCATATCAGAAGCGGCTGTTTCGCTACTTCATGCGCCTGGTGAGCGCGGTGGAAGTCGCCGAGGAGTTGACCAACGATGTGCTCGTCGAAGTGTGGAAAAAAGCGGCCGAGTTTCGCGGCCTGTCGAAGGTCTCGACCTGGATTTTCGGCATCGCCCATCACAAGGCCATGAACGAGCTGCGCGCGCGCAAGCCGGCGCCGCTGGAAATCGCCGCGGCGGCCCATGAAGCCGACCCCGGCGCGACCCCGGAGGAAAACGCGGCGCAGGGCAATCTGAAAGAGAAGATCAAGCGCGCGCTGCTCGGGCTTTCGGCCGAGCACCGCGAAGTGATGGAGCTGACGTTTACCCAGGGCCTTTCCTATCAGGAAATCGCAGAAATCATGCAGTGCCCGGTCAACACGGTCAAAACCCGGATGTTTTACGCGAAAAGGCAGCTCCAGGAGATCCTCGAGAAAATGGGCGTGACGCGGGTGAGCGCATGACGCACGAGCAAATCGTCGAGATTTTGCCCTGGTACGCCAACGCGAGCCTGAGCGAAGGCGAGCGCCGCGAAGTCGCCGCGCACCTGGCGGGCTGCGCCGGCTGCGCCGAGGAGCTGGATCAGCTTCAGTTAGTTCAGCTCGCGTTCAAAGAATCGGCGCAGGATCTGCCCGAGGCTTCGCCGGCGCTGCTTGGACGCGCGCTCGCCGCGATCGACACCCTGGAGCGCGGCAGGGCGAAGCCGTCGCGCCGGTTGGCGGAAATTTTCGAGCGCCTTGGCGCTGCGCTCTTCGGCTGGTGCGGGCCCATGCCGGTTCTTGCGCGCGCGGTCGTGGCGGCTCAGTTTGTGCTCGTCCTGGCGTTGGGTGCATTCAGTTATTCGCTCTGGGATCATCCCTACGCCACTCAGTCGGGCGGCGCGCCCGGCGCGCGCGCCGGCGCCACGATCGCGATTCGCTTCAAAGACTCGATCACCGAAGCCGAGATGCGCCGGCTGCTCGGCGAGATTCGCGGCTCGATCGTTGCCGGCCCCTCGGCGCTGGGCATCTACTCCGTACAGGTGCCGATCGCGCCGGAAAAAAACGGTGAGCTGGAAAAGCTTGTGGAAAATTTGCGCGGGAAGCGCGAGCTGATCGAGTACGTCGAAAAAAGCGGCTGATCGCTGACTGAGCGAGGTGGATATGCGCAATACGCATGGGACACGGTTTCGCATCGCCGCGGCGGTGCTTGGGTTGCTGTTGTCGGCGCCGCCTGGGGCTGCGCTCGCGGTGGTTTCCGAGCTGAGCCTGACCAACGTGCCGCCCGACACCAAGGTGACGCTGATCGGCGAGGACCGCAGCGATCGGGTCGAAGCGCGCACCAAGGAGCAGGGCGGCGACGGCAGGCTTTCCTTCCAGCTCCAGGAGCGCAACTGGCCGAGCGGCAGCTACATTCTCAATATCTACGAGCCCGCCGGCGCGCTGGTGTCCGAGCTGATCGAGCTCAAGGACGGCGGCAACGAGATCGATCTCGCAACGATTCTCGGCGCGCCTTTGGTCTCGACGGCCGGCTCCGCGAGCGCAGCGCAGCCCAATCCCGGCGTCGCCGGCGCGCTCGCCGGCGCGACGGCTTCGGGGGTCGCGGTCGGGCGCGGCGGCGAAGCGCGGCTCGAGCGCCGCCAGGAAGAATTCGCACGCAGCGACGATGAGCGGCGGAGCCGCGGCGGGGGGCGCGCCGCCGCCGGCGCGGCGGTCGGCAGCGCGCTCCTGGGCGCGCTCGCCAGCTCGCTGTTCGGCGGGCCGAGCAAAGCGCCGCCCGCAGAGGCGGCGGCTCCGGCGGCAGCGCCGGCCCCGGTCGCGGAGTTCGTCGCCGACCGCGTGCTCGCCACCATCGCGCTGGCGGATTTGGCGGCCATGCAGGCTTTGTCCCTGGCGATCGCCGCCGATCACAATCTCAGGTTTATCGCAGTCAACGCACTGGATTCGTTAGCCCTCGGCCTGGCCGAGTTCGCGATTCTCGACGCTCTCGATGCGCCCGCCAAAGCCGCCGAGCTCGCAGCCGATGCGCGCGTGGAATCGGCGCAACCCGATTTCATCTATCAAACCAGCGCCAGGCCGGAGCAGCTTTTCTACGGGCCGCGCTTGATTCGCGCCGACAAGGTGCCGGCTTCGGCGACCGGCAAGGGGGTGCGCGTGGCGCTGATCGACACCGGCGTCGATCGCGAAAGGGCGGAGCTCAAAAACAAGATCGAGGAAGCCGTCGATATGACCGGCAAGGGACTGAGCGCGGACGTGCACGGCACCATGCTCGCGGGCATCATCGCCGCCGAGCGCGCCGACGGCATCGGTATCGCGCCGAGCGTCGGGATCCTCGCGATCAAATCCTGCTGGGCCAATCGGCCGCAGCGCATCGAAGGCACCTGCTGGTCCTCGACCCTGGCGCGCGGCATCGACTTCGCGAATACAAAAGCCGCGCGGGTGATCAATCTGAGCGTCGGCGGACCGAAAGACAATTTGATCGCCCGGCTGATCGGCGCGGCGGTGAAACGGCAAATCGCGGTGGTCGCCGCCGCCGGCAACGACGGCCCCAAAGGAGAGCCGCGCTACCCCGCCGCGCTGGAAAACGTCATTGCCGTGACCGCCGTCGATATCGAGCGGCGGCTTTACGCGCAGGCGACGCGCGGCAAGTTTATCGACGTGGCGGCGCCGGGAGTCGAGATCGTGAGCGTCGGTCCGGGAGCGCGATTCCCGATTTCATCCGGCACGTCTTTCGGCGCCGCCCACGTCACCGGCATGATCGCGCTCCTGCTCGAACAGCGCGCGAGCGTCGCGCCTGCGGATTTGCAGGCCGCGCTGGAAAAATCCGCCGCCGATCTCGGCGCGCCGGGCAAAGACGAAGAGTTCGGCAGCGGGCTGGTGGATATCTGCCAGGCCATGCAGCAGCTCGACCTGCCCAATTCCTGCCGCTGATCCAATCCCGCCGCGGGCGAATCGCCCCGGCTCCCTCATTCGCCTCTTATCGAGCGGCCCCCTTTTGTGGGGCCGCTTTTTTTTGAACCGCCGGCCGGCGCGGCGCGACTTACCTGACAGAAAAAGGAGGGCAGGAACATGAACGACGAGCTTTTGAAATATCTGGCATCCATCTGGATGGTGAAGCGCGGCCACCAGGTGTTTTTCTTTCAGGGCGAGCTGGAAGATTTGCCGCCCGAGCTCGCGATCGTGGTCTGCTAGCGGCGCTCTCAGCAACCGTCGCTGCCGCGGGTCAGGATGAAAACCCGGATTACAAAACCCACCCTGACGGGCTTCGCGGCCGGCATCGGCGTGGCCGCCGTGGCGAGCCTGCTCCTCTGGCTCGATCAGGGTCGAACCCCAACGCTTGTCGGCATCGTCGATCTTGCCGCCGGTTTTCCGGTTGTCCTCGCCCGCAAGCTCGAGCTTCCCCGGCCCCTCTTCGATCTGGTTTTCTTTGCATATTGCGGTCTCAACGGCGCCGGGATTTCCCGGTTCCTGCGCCGCCGCGCCGCCTCCGGCCGCTGATCGCCTGCGCGCATCTGCATCCGCCATTCCGTGCATTCTTTGTCGAGGCAACGCCTCGTCGCTCGTCCCTGAAAAAATTTTTCTCCATTGAACCTTTTTCAACCCAGGCGCGACCTACTCCACGTACGAGCCGCGGCGAAGACAACAAAGCGAGAAGGAGAAAAGGGGAAATGAAAACATCAACCACCCACCAGGAAGGGAGAACGACAATGAAGGCGAATCTCAAAAAGGCAATCATGGCTTCGGCGGTGTTCGGCATGCTCGCCGGACCCTATCTGGCGAGCGACGCGGACGCGATCTGCTTGATCTCCTGCGGCCGGCGCAACCTGAGCGCTTCGACGACCAACCAGACCCAGTCCAACAGCCAGTTCGGTCTGACTCAAGGCCACACGCTCGACACCAGCGCGTTCCAGTATCAGTCGGGGGACATCAAGGTCGGCGATTTCGGCAACGGCAACATCGTCGTGGGCCCGAGCATGAAGGTCAACGGCGACGTGAGCGGCACGGCAGTAGCCACCCAGTCGCTCAACTTCGGCATCGCCAACAGCAGCGTCGGCCACACCGCCCAGGTTGCGCCGCAGGCTTCCGGCGACACCTCGACGACCAACGCCGCTTCCAACGTGGCTGCCAGCCGGACCAGCATTCCGACCAGCCAGGGCGATCGCGACAGCGTCGCCGTGAAGGCGAAGTAACCCGGCAACGATGAAAGGCGGGGGCTCGCGCCCCCGCCTTTTTCATTGGAGGAAACCACAATGAAAAAGCTCATGATCCTGGGGACGCTGCTTGTCGCGGCGGCGCCTTGTTTCGCGGCGGAAGCGCCTGCGCCGGCGCAGGCCCTGTTGCAAAACGTCAATCGCATGCGCGCCGGCCTCGAGCAGGAAGACGATCGCGATGCCGAGAAGCTCAAGACCGCGCTGGGCGTTTCGCTGGCGCCGCGCGACTCCGGCACCGGCCTGAGCGACATGCGCGCCCGCGTGACTGACAACATGCGCAACATCCGCGAGCCGTTTCGCTGTCTCGACGTCGATATCGAGAAAAATTCCGGTCCGGTGGTGCTGGTGTGCGGCAACAACAGCGGCACGAGCGCCGCGCTGCAGCAGAACTCGAGCAATTCGGGCAACACGATCTTTACGGCGGCGCCCCCGGTCAAATGAGGAAGGAGACGTCCATGAAATTGACGAAATTAATTCTGGCGCTGGTGGCCGTTGTTTTGTTGGCGAGGCCGGTTCTGGCTCACTCTCCGGGCAAAACAAGCGGCGAAACCCTGCTGCTGATCCCCGCGCGCGGCGCGGCTTTGATCGTGATCGAAAATGCCAGCCGCTTCGATCCGCTCGTGCAGCGGTTGCTGGCCGAGGGCGAGATCCAGCGCTGGTTTGTCCTCGACCAGCCGCTGATCCAGATTCCCTACCTCAAGCAGGAGGGCTATTTGAACGAGCTGCAGATCCGCCAGCTGGACGAGCTTCTGCGGCGCTAGGCAGGGGCGAAGAAAAGTTAACCGCAAAGAACACAAGAATACTGAGAGACGCCGGGGCGATTGAGGCATCGCCCCGGCGTTTTTTTTGCGCTCAAAGCCGCAATGAACCTTTTCGGTCCGCCTTGCGACAGACTTGCAGCTTCCAATCGCAAAGGAGAACACCATGAAAAAATTCATCGTGACGACACTGATCGCGCTGCTGCTCGCCACGGCTTTCGCATCGGCGCGCGCGGAAGATGCCGCATCGGGCGGCGCGTGTCCCGGCCAGAAAAAACGGGTCGCGGTGCTCAGGTTCGGCGCCACGGGAAAATTCGGCGCCTTCGAAGGCTGGGACGTGGGCGACGGCCTGGCGGCGCAGCTCGCCACGGCGCTGCAGCAGAGCGGCTGCTTCAACGTGATCGATCGCCTCGCGCTCGCCAGTCTGCTGCGCGAGCAGGAGCTGGCGCTCACCGGCATCGTTGCCAAAGAATCCGCGGTGCGGGTGGGCAGGCTTTCCGGCGCGCAGATTTTGATCAAAGGCGAGATCACCGAATTCGAGCCGACGACCTCGGGCAGCGGCATGACCGTCGGGTTGGGATTCATCAAAGTGCCGCTCGGCATTCGCCTGGGCGGCGAGTCGCAGACCTCCCACGTTGCCATGGACGTGCGCCTGATCGACGCCGCCACCGGCCAGGTGCTGCAAGCCCATCGGGTGGAAGGCAAATCGAGCGCGGCGGGTCTGTCGCTCGGCCTGGACAACCGCTGGGCGAGCATCGGCGGCGAGCACTTCACCAAGACGCCGCTCGGCCAGGCGACGCGCGAAGCGCTCGTTCAGGCGGTTTCGCTCATTGCCAAAAGCTTGATGGCGCTGCCTTCCGAGCGCGCGCCGGAGTGGCGCGTGGTGGACGTGATCGACAATCAGATTTTCGTCAATGCCGGCGAGGCGGCGGGAATCAAGATCGGCGAGCGCCTGCGCGTCGTATCGGTGGCGCGCGAGCTGATCGATCCGGAAACCCAGGCCGTGCTCGGCGCCGTCGAGCAATCCGCCGGCGAAGTCGAAATCGTCGCGATCAAAGATCGCTTTAGCATCGCCGCCGCGCGCGGATCGTTCCAGCCCAAGCGCGGCGACCTGGTGCGCTACTGAGCGCCCGGCTTTCCCCTCCCGCCGATTCGACCGCGGCGGCCCGGTGGCGACAACCCGGGGCCGCCGCGCGCGCTCTGGAAGCGGCTTTGCATCCGGCCTTCGCGTCTTTGGGTCTTTGCGGGACCTATTCCGAGGCTCGATGACTCTGAAAATCCCACCGCGCGCGATGCCGGCGATCAGCCGAGCGATTCGAGCGCGTAGATCGCCAGCCCTTCGGCGACCGAGGTGAACTCGCTGCCGAGGCGGAGCGGCTTGCCGGGAAATTTTTCTTCGAAGATGCGCCGGATCGCCGGCACGAAGGACGATCCGCCGGTCATGAAGACGGCGTCCACCCGATCGGCGCCGACGCCGCAGCGCGCGAGCAGGCGATCGACGCAGGCGCCGATCTGCCGGAGCTCGGGGGCGATCCAGCTTTCGAAGTCCGCGCGATCCGCGCGGCCGTCGATCGCGATCGCAGTTTCGTGAAAGTGAAACTCGCCGGCGGCGCTTTCGGAAAGCCGGCACTTGGTGCGCTCCACGGCCTGGTAAAGGCGATAGCCCAGGTCGTGATCGACCAGCTCGATCAGCCGGGCGATTTTTTCCGGCGCCAGCGATTGAAAATGAATCTGGCGCAGCAGCTCGAGATTTTTTCGCGTCTTCAAAAACGACAGATAATGCCAGCGCTCGAGGTGCTCGTAGAGCCAGTTGGGCACCGGCAGAATTTTTCCGAACTGGGATTGATATTCGGAGCCCAGGCCGAGCGCCGGCGCCACCAGCCGGCGCACGAGCCGGCTGTCGAAGGCGTCGCCGGCGATGCCCACGCCGTCGGTGCCGAGCACCTGGGCCGCCGGATCGCTCGCGTTCGATGCGCGCGGGCGGAGGCGGACCAGAGAGAAGTCGCTGGTGCCGCCGCCGAAATCGGCGATGAGCGCCAGCTCTTCGCCCTGGAGGCCGCGCTGATACTTGTACGCCGCGGCGATCGGCTCGGGCAGAAAGCGCACCTCGCTAAAGCCCGCGCTGGCGAAGGCGCGGCGCAGCCGCTCGACGGCAAACTCATCGTCGCCGCGGTCTCGGGCGCCGCTGAAATGCACCGGGCGGCCGACCACCAGGGCCGCGCCGAGATCGCCGAATTGCGCTTCGGCCGCGCGCCGCAGCTGGCGCAGCAGGATGCCGATCAGCTCTTCGAGCGCGTAGGTTGCGCCGAAAATTTGTGTCCGGGTGAAAAGGCGGCTCGCGAGATACGACTTGGTCGATTGGATCAGCCGGCCCGCCGTTCTGGCGTTGAGATAACTCTGAATTGCATCGGGGCCGGCCACGACCCGAAGCTTGCGCGGCGAGGAGCTCTGGTCTTCGTCGAAATACAAAATCGAGCGAAACGTCGCGCCGCCGCCGAACTGCGCCAGACGAATTTCGCCCCCGCTCGTCGCCCGCGCGAGCGCGCTGTTGGTGGTGCCGAAATCAAGTCCGAAGGCCTGGGGCAAATAAATCTCCGTCGCTGGGAATGGGGAAAATGTCGCGGGCGGGGGCGCGCTTTCGTTCAGTGTAACATCGCGGCCGGCAATGCTGAAGGCGAGGCCGGCGCTCGGGCGCGCCGCGGCGGCGTCAAGCGCGGTTGAATTGCGCCGGCCTTTTTTCCATGAAGGCGCGGTAGCCCTCGTGGAAATCGGCCGATTGCATGCACTCGGCCTGCGCGCGCGCTTCCATTTCCAGGGCGCTCCGCAGATCGGCGGCGCTTTCGCGCTCGAGCAACTGTTTGGTCACGCCGATGGCGCCGAGCGGACCCTGCTGCAGCCGGCGCGCCCAGGCCATCGTCTCCTGCATCAGATCGGCGGCGGGCACGACCCGATTGGCGAGGCCGATGCGGTAAGCTTCCTGCGCATCGATCGTATCGCCGAAATAGACCAGCTCCGCTGCCTTGCCCGCGCCGACGATGCGCGGCAGGAGCCAGAGCGTGCCCATGTCCGCGCCCGAGAGCCCGATCTTGACGAACAGAAAAGCCGCGCGCGCGGCGTCGGAAAAAATCCGCAGGTCGGCGGCGAGCATCAGCACCGCGCCGGCGCCGGCGGCGATGCCGTTCACGGCGGCGATGATCGGCTTTTTGAGCGCGCGCATGTTCTGCACCACGTTGCAGGTGAGACGGGTGAAGCGGCGCTGCTCGTCGGCATCCATTTTCAGCAACGGCCCGATGATGCCGTCCACGCTGCCGCCGGAGCAAAATCCCTTGCCGCTGCCCGTGAGCACGACCACATCGACGGCCTTGTCGCCGGCCAACCCGGCCGTGATCCGCTCCAGGTCGGCGTAGGTTTGAAAGGTCAGCGCGTTGAGCTTCGCCGGATCGTCGAGGCGGATCGTGGCGACGCCGGCATCGTTCTCGAAAACAAAATTGTCGTAACGCATGGAATTTTCCTCGCGGCGATGGCTGGTGCGAGGATACGCGCTCGCGGCGGCGAATCAATAGCGCCGCGCGGCGCACAATCCGTTTCACGCTCGCGCCAGGCGCAATTGCTCCGGCTCAGGCGGCTTGGGTGCCGAGATAGCCGCGGATCAGGCCGGGGAGAGTGCGCGTGTCGATCGGCTTGGGAATGTAACCGTCGCAGCCCGCGGCGCGGATGCGCTCTTCGTCGCCTTTCATCGCATAGGCGGTGAGCCCGACGATGGCGATGCCGCGGGTGGCCGGATCGGCTTTCAGGCGCCGGGTCAACTCCAGGCCGTCGATCCCCGGCAGCTGAATGTCCATGAGAATGAGCTGCGGCCGGCACTCGCGCAGCACCGCCAGCGCCTCGGCGGCGTCTTTCGCGGTGCGCACCTGGTAGCCCTCGCCGGAAAGGAGCACGTTGACGAGCTTCATGTTCAGCGGATTGTCATCGACGATCAGAATCGTTTCCCGGGCCATAATCCCAACCTCCAAAAAAATATCGCGCGGCTTCGACGGCGCTTCGTCTAGTGCGGCGGCGCGGCGCCGGGCGCGCTTAAAATATTGCGAATCTCGTGCGCCAACTCGTCGGCCTGCTCGGTTTTTTTCGTGACTGCGCTGGCCGCGGAGCGCAGCGCCGAGCGCTCGGCGTCGGTCAAATCCTTGCTGGTCCAGACGATCACCGGCGTGCTCCGGCCGCGGCGGGTCTTGCGAAAGTGTTTGAGAAACTCGAAACCGTTCATCTCCGGCATCACCAGGTCGAGGACGACGGCGGCGGGCCGCTCCTTGGACGCGGCCTGGAGCGCGCTCGATCCGTTGGGGCGGCATACCGTGCGGTAACCCAAGCGGCGGAGCATCTCATCGGCCAGGCGGAGCGAAGTCTCGTCGTCGTCGACCACCAGGATCGGGCGCGCTTTGCCGGGCGCCACCCGGCAGCGCTCGAGCGCTTTTACCAGATCGTTCTGCGACACCGGTTTGGAAAGAATATCGCTGATCTGAAAGCCTGCGACAATGCCCTTGTGCGCGAGCAAAGTCACCACGACGACCGGCGTCTGCTGGTTGAGGCCGCGCTCGCGCAGTTTTTCCAGGACGGCGCGGCCGCTCATGTCGGGCAGCATGATGTCCAGCGTGATCGCGCTGAAGCGCCGCTCGCGGCAGCGCACCAGCGCCTCGGCGCCGGTGGCGACGGTTTCGACCGCGTAGCCGGCGGCGCGCAGCGCGCCGGAGATCCACGCGCGGTCGCTGGCGTCGTCTTCAATCACGAGGATCAGCGGCGCCCCCGGCGCCGCCGGCTCGACGCGCATTTCTTCGGCGCCGCGCGGCGCTTTGGGCGCGAGCGGCAGGACCGCGTAAAACGTGCTGCCCTGCGCCGGCGCGCTGTCAACTCCGACCCGGCCGCCCTGGGCTTCGACGAGTTTTTTCGTGAGCGCCAGGCCGAGGCCCGTGCCGGCGGAGCTCTGGGCGGCGCCCGAGTCGAGCTGCTGAAACTCGACGAAGAGCTGACCGATGTCCTCGGGCCGGATGCCGATGCCGGTGTCCGTGACCTCGATGCGGAAATAGCCGGGCGCATCGGGCCCCACGCGCGCTTTGACCACGCCGTCTTCGGGCGTGAACTTGATTGCGTTGGAAAGATAGTTGTAAAGAATCTGCTTCAAGCTCCGGGTGTCGGCGACCACGGTGGCGAGCGACGGATCGGCGTCGAGCTCGAGGCGGATGCGTTTTTTTGCGGCGAGCGCGCGCACGATATCGCGCACTTCGCCGAGCACGACCGACGGATCGGTCGGCTGGGGCGCGAACTCGAACTTGCCGGCTTCGATCTTCGATAGATCGAGCACGTCGTTGATGAGCTGGAGCAGATGGCGCGCGCTGGTCAAAATATCGGCTAGATATTCTTTGTGCTCCGGCGAGATCGGCCCGACTCTTTCGTCATGCATGATCTCGGCGAAGCCGATGATGCCGTTGAGCGGCGTGCGCAGCTCGTGCGACATGTTGGCGAGAAATTCGCTTTTCAGCCGGTTGGCCTGCTGCACGGAGCGATTTTGCTGCTGCAGCTCTTCGTTGGTGCGGCGCAGCTCCTCCTGGAGTTTTTTCCGCTCGGTGATATCGCGGATCGCGCTCATCGCGAACATGCCTTCCTGGGTGTGCAGCGGGCTCAGGCAGATCTCCACAGGAAACTCCGCGCCGTCGCGCCGGCAGGCGAAAAGCTCCAGGCCAGCGCCCATGGCGCGAGTCTTGGGCTCGGCGAAATAGCGCGCGCGGTGCGCGACGTGATCGTTGCGAAAGCGCTCGGGCAGAAGCATCTCGACCGGCTTGCCGAGCAGCTCGTCTCTCGAATAGCCGAACAGCTCCTCGGCCTGGCCGTTGACCAGGACGATGCGGCCGGCGGGGTTCACCATGACGATGGCGTCGGGCATGGATTCCAGCAGACCGAGGTAGCGCGCCTCGAGCATTTTACCCTGGCTCAAAATCCTGAGCTGGGTGAGATCCTTGTGGCTGGCGGCGATGTAGGCGACTTCGCCGGTCTCGTCGCGCACGGCTTTGGCGCTGACCCCGATGTAGATCGCCGAGCCGTCTTTTTTACGATGCACCGCTTCGCGGACGGCGTCGCCGTGCTCGAGCGCGGCGCGCAGCAGATTTTCGCCTTCGGCGGCGTCCTCGGGCGCGACTACCAGATCGACGAGCTTGGCTCCGAGCGCTTCCTCCCGGTCATAGCCGTAAATGGTTTCCGCGCCGGCGCTCCAGTAGAGAATTTTTCCCTCGGCGTCGAGGGCGATCAGGGCGTCGGGACAGGCTTCCACCAGCATCGAGCGCAAGCCGCGTCCCGGTATCCAGGACCGACCGCGGCGCGCGCGCCCGGGTTTCTTGTCGCGGCGATTTTTGTTCTTGCTCATGGGATCGCTCGCACAGGTTCGGCCGCGCTCGGGTCGGCGCCCGACGCGGGAGCTTGGCGCTGTAACATTTTGAGCACGGTCTCGATGCCGTCGCGGCCCTTGAGCGCAATTTCCTGGGCCGAGGCTTTGAGCCGTTGTACGTCGGCGCTGCTCACGTCTTTGTTGGTCCAGACGATCACCGGCGTGTTGCCGCAGCCTTCGATCCGGCGAAAACGATCGAGAAACTGAAAGCCGTCCATCCTCGGCATTAGCAGATCGAGCACCACCGCGGCGAATTTCGTTCGACCCGCTTCCTCCAGCGCAGCGGCCGCGTCGGCGTAGCAGGCCGCTTGGTAGCCGGCGCCTTCCAGCGCGATCCTGGAGAGCTTGAGGGTTTTCGTGTCGTCGTCGATCACCAGAATGCGCCGGCCGAGCGGCCTCGGCAAGACCGCTGCGGCGCGCAGGGAATCCAGCAGAGCCTCGGGCGCGATCGGTTTGACGAGATAATCCTGGACCGGGAATCCGCGCGACACGCCCTTCTCGGCGACGATCGTGACCACGATCACCGGGATGTTTTGGTTGCGCGCGTCGGCGCGGATCGCGTGCAGGATGTCCCAGCCGCCGGCGTCGGGGAGAATGAGATCGAGCAGGACGGCGGCGTAGGCGCGGCGTTGCAACTTGGCCAGGGCCTCCGCGCCGGTCTTGGCGGTTTCCACCCGGTAGCGCGCCTGGCCGAGAATTCGGGTCAGCCACTGCAGGTCCGCGTCGCTGTCTTCGACCACGAGGATGGCGGGTTCGTCGCTTTCCGGCGCTGCCAGCGCCGGCCCGTTCGCGGCGGTCTCGGTTGCGGCTGTCAGCGGCAGGAGCGCAAAAAAAACGCTGCCCTGGCCGCGCGCGCTACGCACGCCGACCGAGCCCCCCTGGGCCTCGACGATTTTTTTCGTGAGCGCAAGGCCGAGGCCGGTGCCCTGGTGTTTTTTGGACAGGCCCGAGTCCAGCTGCTGAAAAGAGACGAACAGTTGGGCGGTTTCCTCGGCGCGGATGCCGATGCCGTTGTCCTCGACCTCGAGCCGAAACCAGCCCGGCGCATCGGGCCGGACGCGCACGTCGATGCGGCCGCGCTCGGGCGTGAATTTGATCGCGTTGGATAGATAATTATAAAGCACCTGCTTGAGCCTGGCCGGATCGATCACGGCGCGGGCGGTTTCCTCGGCGACCTCGACGCCGACGGCGAGGTGCTTCGCCGCCGCCAGCGGCTGCACGATATTTCGCACCTCGGTACAAAGCTTGACGAGATCGACCGGCTCGGGCTCGAAATCGAGCTTGCCCGACTCGACCTTGGCCAGGTCGAGCACGTCGTTGATGAGCTGGAGCAGGTGATCGGCGCTGGTGAGGATGTCGCTCAGGTATTCTTTCTGATTGGCGTCGATGGGGCCGGCTTTGCCGTCGTGCAGCAGCTGCGCGAAGCCGATCACGGCGTTGAGCGGCGTGCGCAGCTCGTGCGACATGTTGGCGAGGAACTCGCTCTTGAAACGATTGGCCTCGCGCACCTGGAAATACTGCGACTGCAGCTCTTCGTGCGCCGCCTTGAGCTCGGCGGTGCGCTCGGCGAGCGCCGCCGCCATCTGATCGAAAGTGCGCGCCAGATCGCCGACCTCGTCCTGGCGTCGGAGGTTGAGCCGGGTGGCCAATTCTCCGGCGCCGACCCGTCCCGCGGCGGCGCGCAAGAGCGCCAGCGGCCGGGTCACGCGCCGCGCCAGCAGTCCGCTGGCGAGCGCGGAAAAAACCAGCAGCAAGCCGGTGAAAAGCAGGCTCTGGCGCGCTGCGCGGTGGAGCGGCGCGAACGCAGTCTGACTCGGCTGGAGAATCATTGCGCTCCAGGGAAGGCTCGGAACGGGCGCGTAAACGGCGAGATTCATGCGGCCCGCGCTGTCGCGAGTCTCGAGCGCGCCGCGTTCTCCTTGAAGCAGGTTGGCGACCGCTTGATTTCGCCCCGTGGGTGATTTCAGGATGCGCTCGCGCTCGACATGCGCCAGGATAATTCCGCCGCCGCGCCGGTCGGTGAGCGAAGCGCGCGCCGACGGGCCGGTCTGAAAGCTGGCAAAGGCGTCATTCAGCGCCGTCAGGGAAATACCGCAGAGAAGCAGGCCCTTGATTGCGGCATCGGCGCTTCGGATCGGCACCACGTAAGGCACCACGGGCCGAGCGGTGCTGCGCGTCATCGTCGGCAGGCCGAGATAGGCCTGGCCGGTCGCGGTTGAGCGCTGATACCACTCGCGGTCGCGCGCGGAAGTACCGACGCTGGTGGATGAAACCGTTCCGGTGGCGCGGTAGATTCCCGCGCCGTCGAGCAGGCTGCAGCCGTTGACCCGCGGATTGAGCTGGAGAAATTCCTGAAGCTCGGAGGTCGCCCGCTGGAAATTGCCGCTGAACACGGACTGCTCGATGAACGGGCTTCGGGCGAAAAGCCGGATCGTCATCTGGGTGCCTTCGATATAGCGGTGCGCCAGCTCGGCGGCGAGATCGGCCGAAGCCAGATTGTTGGCGATGATCTGCTCGCGCAAAGTGCTCTGGCTGCGGCTGAGCATCATGGAGCTGATCAGCCCGCCGACCAGAACGACCACCAGCACCACCACCGTGACCACCTGCGCCACGAGCCCGAAGCGCAAGCCGATCAGCCACGCCGTCGGCGCGGGACGGGCGCAGAAAACGCCGGCGGAAAGCACCAGGAAAAGCGCCGCGGTGTGAAGCGCAACGGAAGAAAAAATCCCGATTCGATACAGGCTCTGAACGTCGTAAGCGGAGCCGATCAGCGCGGCCAGCGCGATCGATCCGCTGACGGCGGCGAGCAGCTGGCTCAGATGCGGAGCTTTCGCCGTGCCGCGGTCGAGGAGGAGCAGCGCCGCCGCGATCACCACGAAGCCGCAGGCGCTCGGCGCCGCCATGCGCCCGGGTTGCGCCGAAGCCGCTCTGTCGATGAAGAGAAACTGATCGATGCCGAGATCGCGCCCGGAAGCATATTCGAAAAGCGTCAGCAGGCCGATCAAAGCTGCGGCCAGGGCGCAGAGGTCCGCGGCGCGCGGCGCGCGTGCGCGCGCTTTCAAGCCGAGAGAGACGGAGGCGAGAACAAAGGCCAGCGCGGTGTTGGCTTTCATGGCCGCCAGCCCTGGAAAAATACTTTTTAGCGCCGCCGCGTCGAAGCTCCACCCGAGAAGCGCTGCCACTCCGACCGATGCGCCGATCAGGCTGGCTCCGCTGGCGAGCGCGCCAACAACGTTGGCCGCGGGCGGATGCTCGGGAAGGCTCATGGCTGAGCTCGCGACGAGAATTCGGCAAGGGCGGCGCGGGCGCAGCGGGGGCCGCAATTGGCCGAAGGATCCCGATTCACATCGTCGAATTGAGGGATGCTCAACGCCGAGTCTTCAAGCCGAAGATCAGTTGCGATTCGCGCTGCGGCCGCGCGCAATCGGCCGCGCATCCGAGGGTGCGGTGACATGACTTTGTCGGCGGCTCAATCCTGATGCGGTAAATCGGTCGGCGATTTGGGCGAGCGGATACCGCAGACTTGTCGCCGTGCCGTCTAAGTCAGGCAACGCCCATGCCAAATTCGGAAGGCGCTGTCGAATGTTCGGATTTCCAAGGCATTTCCCGGCGCGGGGAGGCGGGGAGCGGAGCGGCGGAAGAGCGCCGGCTTACAGGAATGCGCAAAGCTGGACAAAAATGCGTCCGCGCCGGCGGATCGACTGTTTAAACGGCGGCGACGCGGCGGCGGAAAAGCCACGGATGTGCGAATCCGCCAGCCGTTTTTCAAAATCAGTCGGCGTTTTCTTTGTCGATTCCCAGGTTATTCATCTTGTAGGAGAGGATGCGCCGGGTGACGCCCAGGTCGCGCGCGGCCTTGGACTTGTTCCAGTCGCATTTTTCCAGCGCCGAGAGAATCATGTGGCGCTCGAACTGCTCGACCGCTTCGACCAGATTGTGACTCGTGACCGAGGCCGGATGATTCGGCGCCGGCGCGGCAGCGGGATGGTTCAGGATCGCGGGGGGCAAGTGCTCCGGTCGAATCTCGCTTTCGTGGCACACCATCATCGCCCGCTCCATGGCGTTTTGCAGCTCGCGCACGTTGCCCGGCCAGCGATGATTGCGCATGGCGGCGAGGGCGCTCTCGGAGATCGATTGCGCGGTATATTTTCCGGAGCGCGCGCCGAGCGCGAGAAAATGGCGCGCCAGCTCCGGGATGTCCGCCGCGCGCTCGCGCAGCGGCGGCACCGCGATGACGAAAAGATTGATGCGGTAGAACAGATCCATGCGAAACGTGTTGTTGCGCACGGCCTCCTCGAGATCGCGGTTGGTGGCGCAAATGACGCGCACGTTGACCGAAATTTTTTCCTCGCCGCCGACGCGCTGGAAATTGCGCTCCTGGAGCACGCGCAGCATCTTGGCCTGGGTCGATAGCGGCATGTCGCCGATCTCGTCGAGAAACAGCGAGCCGCCGTTGGCCTGCTCGAACTTGCCGCGGCGGCGCGCAATCGCGCTGGTGAAGGCGCCGCGCTCGTGGCCGAAAAGCTCGCTCTCGATCAGGGTCTCGGTGAGCGCGGCGCAGTTGACATCCACGAAGGGCTTGCCGACGCGGTTGCTCGAGTAGTGAAGCGCGCGCGCCACCAGCTCCTTGCCCGTGCCGCTCTCGCCGGTGATGAGTACCGTCGCGTCGCGCGGCGCGGCCTCGCGGATCAACTGGCGCACCTGCATCATGCCCGGCGTGGTGCCGATCATGTGCTCGAGCCGGTAGGTTTCCTTGAGCTCGGAGCGGAGCAGGGTCAGATCCTGCTGCTGGCGCGAAATCTTCACGGCGTTGGCCAGGGACACCACCAACCGCTGATGATCGATCGGCTTGGTCAGGTAGTCGGTGGCGCCGCCCTTGAGCGCGTGAATCACGTCGTTTACCGAATTGGACGCGGTGGCGACGATAACCGGCACGTCCGGGTAGCGCGCGCGCGATTTCGCCAGGAGGTCCAGCCCCGAAGCGTCGGGCAGGTGCAGATCGAGCAGGACCAGATCGGGCTTGTCGTCGAGGGCGCGCAGAAATTCCTGCCCCGTGGGACAAATCGTCACCGAGTACCCTTCGGTCGCGGCGATGGACTTGACCAGACGCCCGGACGCGGGGTCGTCTTCGGCGTAAAGAATCTGCACGGCGGATTTCGCATCGTTCATGATGCCTAGCGTAAGATATCGGCAGTTCTCCGGTCAAGCGAATGCGCGCGCTGAAGAAATCAAAAACAGATAAGATTTTCCGCGCTGATCGTCGGGTCCGGGGTTTTAGGGTTTCCAGCGCGCGATCGGCCAGGCCAGGACCTCCTGATAGCGGGCAAAATGGCAGAGCGGCGCGACGGCGGAAAAATCGAGTCCGATGGACTGCGCCATCGTGTTCGTTTGCAGCTCGGCTTCGGCGGGCTGAAGCAGCCAGGGCGCGTGCTGGATTTCGCCGTAGACGATGCGCCCGGGATCGAGCGCCGCGAAAAGGCAATAGCGCTCGGTGAGCCAGTGATCCAAACTGTCCGGCGCCGCGCGGTAACTCGGGCCGGTGGGTCGATAGGACGCAACGAATTCGGCGGACGGCGCCTGCCGATGAATTCTGGCGCTCCGGTAATGCACGGTCGGTCCGTCGGCGCGCGCCGCCATGCGCGCGTCGAAATAAGGAAGGCCGAGCCGGTGCGCGGCGCGCACGGCAAGCCGGCTGGCCGCATCCAGGCTGAAAAACCACACGCCGCTGCGCCCGCGCGCTTTCACGTAGGTGCGCACGTTGAGCTCGGCGAACGCCATCGGCCAGGGCAGATAACGCGGGCGCACGCCGCTCATGCGAAAAGGCACCACGGCGATCCAGCACCAGCCGTCGAAAAGATCCAGCTCCAGCGCGCGCGGGATCAGCGGGCGAATCGTTTCGGCGCGCGCCGGCCAGTGCAAAAACAGAAGGTCGTGCCAGCGCATGAAAAGCGCCCAGCGCGCCTGCGGCAGCGGCCAGGGGCGATGGGAGGTTTGCGCAAGAATGGATGAGACATTCATCGGCGCGGCAGCACAATGCGAGATTTTCCTCTCTCAGCATCGCGCGGCGTCTGGCCCGGGGTCAAGCGCGGCGCGCGGCAGGGAAGCCGCGTTTTCGCGCCGCCGGCCGAGTGAGTTTGCTATTTTTGAGCCGCTGAGTATATTTGCCAGGCTCAAGCGCGAAAGCCGATGGACCTTGCCCGGAAAAAAGAAGCCAAGCTGCCGAGCATGTTCAGGAAGCCCGACCCGCTGCCGCAGCGGCGCCACCTGTTGCTGATCGGCGCGCCGCGCTCGGGCACCACGCTTCTGGCCACGATGATCGGCCGGCACACCGATGTGGGCATGGTCAACGAAGACGTGACCGGGCAGAGTATTCGAAAGGTTCTGGGTAAGCAGCTCACCGGCAATAAGCTTTGCGTGCCCAACCAGATTCGACTCGAACGGCGCCATTTTTTTGCGGCCAAGGCGCTCAAGAGCCTGGGCGTGGTCGCCGAAGCGCCCAAATCGAAATATTCGATCCGCGACTATCTTGACCTGCCGAACCTGAAGCTGATCGCGATCATCCGCGACGGCAGCGCTTCGGTTTCATCGATGATGGTGCGCGGCCGCAAGGAGCTGCGCAAAGCGGCGCGGCGCTGGGCCGAAGCGATCGAAACTATCGACGCGCTCAAGCGCCAATACGGCGAGCGGGTGCTGGTCGTGAATTTCGAGGATCTGTTGCTCTACCCGGAATCCGTGCTCCGGCAAATCTGCGCGTTTCTGAATCTCGCTTTTCAGGAGCCGATGCTGCAGGGCTACGAAGACAACCCGTACTACCCAGGCGCTCAGCTGGATACTGAAAAAGCCCAGCCGCGAAAAGAGAACGGCATCGATTCGAAACTTTCCGGTCTGGCGCCGAGCGCCTACAAAAAATATCAAGCGCTCGCAGCCGCAGCGCGGGAGATTCTGGCGAGGTCCTGACCGGCGAAGCCGGTTCCGCATCTCTCTGCCGCGACGCTGAACCGATCGCCGTTTGTGATTCCTCGGGTCGCCGTGACCCATTCAGGATACGCCGAGCCGGGCCTCATTGTGCGACCGCTTGCCGCCGGTCTGGGCCTGATTTTTTAACGGGATAATTCGAGCGCGCGGGATCGAACAGAAGGCCGGCGGGGTTTATCCCGCAGGCCTCGTGGCGCTGGAATCCTTCGATCCGCGACGATTGGGTGAGCGCGCGGGTCCTAATTCGCTTTGCGTTTTTTCCCTGCCCAATAGGACCTCAGCTTGGCACGCAGTTTCGCTCGGGTGGCCGCACTGACTTTCTTCTTTGCTGCCGCCGCGGATGGGCGCGCGCTGGATTTGGCTCGTCGCAGCTTCGCCCATCTGGCTTTTTGGCTCGCGGCAATTTTTCTTTTCACGGCGCTGCTCACGACCCGTTTCTTCTTTGCCGGCGGGCCGAGGAGACTGCTCAATTCTTTGTTGAGCATTTCGATGTGGTCCTTGATCGCGGCAGCCCGTTTGAGTTGCTTCACCGTAAGATCGAGCGGATTCATGGGGTCAGCAATTACCACCCAAACGCGTTCCAAATCAAGCTCTTTTTCTCGATGCCTGGCGGGCGCTGGCAATATCGGTGTGGAGAGAAATAGACCGCGACTGCGCATAGAAGTCGTTCGATGTCGTTGAGTTGTCTTTGCGTCAAGCCGGACCGCGACCCTACGTGCACGCCTCGGCCCAACGGTTCGTACGACTTTTTTAACAAACGGCTCATCGATCCGTCTAATACATTTTTCTTATAAAGCGCATTATAAGTTTTACTTATAATGCTTGTGCGAGTATGAGGAGAACCCGCTTGAAAATCGTCACAAGCCTGTCACATCCGCCGATCCAAACTTCGGTACTGAATCGCTTCGGCGATGTGAGCGGCTTCGATGTTTTCTTCTCCCGCCAGGTCGGCGATGGTCCGGGCGACTTTTAGCACGCGGCTGTAGGCGCGCGCGCTC